>ERZ1090862.1188-NODE-1190-length-11588-cov-5.802046_pt1 | contig 11588 bp, 12 predicted proteins | sample MGYA00478481_ERZ1090862 | MGnify/ENA primary metagenome ERZ1090862 (study PRJEB33644, sample SAMEA5815745) | chicken gut metagenome | biome: Chicken; feature: Gastrointestinal Tract; material: Caecum | place: Ireland | collected 2019-01-01 | study: A study of... | reverse complement strand
CCCTATAAATAGAATAGCACATTTTGTTGGAGTTTCTTATTTTAACTAGCACAACGGGTTAAATTATATCGGATATATCAATCCGGATATTTTCAAGAACGCGAACAGCCTCGACTATGTGATGCCGGCCATCATCGGCGGTATCGGAAGCATCGTCGGACCGCTCCTCGGCGCGGGAATCCTGACGCCGCTGTCGGAGTGGCTTAACGCGGCGCTGTCCCAGATTGCCGGTCTGAATCTGGTTGTTTACGCAGCGATCGTTATTGTTGTGATTCTTTTCCAGCCCAACGGTATCATGGGATGGTTCACACACAGCAAACTGAGAAAGAAGATTAATAACAGCTTTGACAATATTGACAGAAAGCTTTTCAAGAAAGAATAAAGGAGGGGTGAAGGATGTCTAACATATTGGAAATACAGAATCTGACGAAGAATTTCCGCGGACTCAAGGCCGTGAACAATGTCAGCTTTACGGTGGAAGAAGGCTGTATCACAGGAATGATCGGAAGCAACGGAGCCGGAAAGACGACTGTTTTTAATATGATAAGCGGAGTTCTTGTCCCCTCTGACGGTAAGATCATCTACAAGGGCCAGGACATAACAGGAACAAAGGCTCATAAGTATTCTGGAATGGGGATCGCAAGAACATTTCAGATCATGAAGCCTCTGAGGAATATGACCGTCCTGGAAAACGTAATATCCGGCGCCATGTTCGGAAGAAAGGTTCTGAAAAATGCGAAGGAAGCTCGGGAGTACGCGGAAGAGATCCTTCAGTTTACCGGAATGTATGAGAAGAAGGATCTTTACCCCATGGACATGGGAACACCGTTCAAGAAGAGACTGGAAGTTGCCCGCGCGCTTGCCACAGATCCTGACCTGCTTCTCCTGGACGAGGTTATGGCCGGTCTGAACCCGACCGAGACGGACGAAGCGGTGGAGCTGTTCCGCAAGATCAATGACCAGGGAACTACGATCCTTCTGATCGAGCATGTCATGAGAGCGGTCACCAACCTCTGCAAGAAAGTCGTGGTTATGCACCATGGAGAGAAGATCACGGAAGGAACGCCGGAAGAAGTTATGAACGATCCTTACGTTATCGAGATCTATCTTGGCAAGGAGGATGATTAAGATGAGTGGACATTATTTGGAAGTTGACAAAATAAATGTAAAGTACGGAGATATCCAGGGGCTCTGGGATGCAAGCTTCTATGCGGACAAAGGCGAGATCGTAGCTCTTGTGGGAAGCAACGGAGCAGGAAAGAGCACGACGGTAAAAGCAGTGAGCGGACTTGTCAAGATCAGCTCCGGATCCGTTGTCTTTGACGGACAGCATCTGGAAGGCGGAAACTGCAGAAAGTTCATAGATCACGGCATTATCCTCTGTCCCGAAGGCAGGCAGCTCTTCCCCAACATGACGGTGTATGAGAACCTGGAGACAGGAGCCTGCAGCAAGGAAGCAGAAGCGAAGAAGAAAGAAACGATAGCGGATATATTCAAATGGTTCCCGAAACTGGAGGAAAGAAAGAATCAGATGGCGGGAACCCTGTCCGGGGGCGAGCAGCAGATGGTGGCTTTCTCCAGATCCATGATGGGTCTTCCGAAAGTCCTGCTTATGGACGAGCCGTCGCTCGGACTTGCTCCGAATATCGTAGACGATATCTTCCGGATAGCGAAGAAAATCGCAAAAGAAAACGGACTTACGATCATCGTCGTGGAACAGGACGTGAGAAAAGCGCTGAAATTTGCAGACAGAGGATATGTTCTGGAAAACGGTGTGATCAGTATTTCAGGTACATCGGATGAGCTGATGGGGAACGAAGAGATCAAAAAGGCTTATCTGGGATTCTGACAGTGAAGGGAAAAATCAAAAAAACAAGGGAGGTCAAAGTATGCGTAAAAAGGTTGTTTCGTTATTATTAGTAGCTTGTATGACAGGCGGACTGCTGGCAGGATGCAGCGGAGCAGGTGGTGGCGGCGGATCCGACTCGGATGGAAATATCGTGATCGGCGCCGTATATCCCATGACCGGAGACCTGGCTGATTCCGGAAAGACCATGCAGCAGGGAATCGATATGGCAGTGGAGGAGATCAACGAAGAAGGCGGAATCGACGGCAGAGAGATCGAAGTCATTTATGGAGATTCCCAGGGAGACTCCGCAAAAGGAATGACCGAGGCAGAGCGTCTGATTACGCAGGAGAACGTGGACATGCTGATCGGCTGCTACCAGTCCGGCGTAACCGTGACGGTGGCTCAGATCGCAGAACAGTATCAGGTGCCGATGATTACGGCCAACGCCACATCGGATGAGCTGACATCCAACGGATATGAATACTTCTTCCGTCTTGCTCCGACAAATATGATGTTCGTGCGTGATATGATCCAGTATCTGACAGAAGAAAAGGAGAAGAATCCGGACTTCAAGGCTGACTCTATCGCAGTCTTCGCCGATAACTCCGAAGTAGGACAGCAGACTGTAGAGTGGGCAGAATACTGGGCAAATGAAAACGGAATCGATTATCTGGGAGACATCACATATACATCAGGCGCGGCAGATCTGTCTTCCGAGGTGCTGGAACTCAAATCCATGAATCCGGACGTGGTTGTTGCCGACTGTTATGTGTCCGATGCAATCCTGTTCACAAATACTCTTCAGGAGCAGGGCTATAAGCCTCCGGTTGTGATCTGTAAAGGAAACGGATTTACGGAGAGCGCGTACCTTGAGTCTGTAGGAAATCATGCAAACGGCATTATCGTTGCGACAGAGTTCGTTGTAGGAACAAAGGGTGATGATATCAATGCGAAATACAAAGAGAAATACGGTGAGGACTTCAACGGCCATTCTGCAGAAGCATATACTACTGCATGGGTTGTCATTGACGCACTGAAGAACATCGTAGACGGCGGCGGAGAGATCTCACGTGAATCGATCCAGCAGGAACTTAAAGAGATCAAGATCGAAGGCCAGTTCTCCAACGGCAACGAGATCATCCTTCCGTACGACACGATCGCATTTGAAGAAGATGAATTCAACGGTACACCGTATCTGAACCAGAACCTGAATGCGACGCTGACGGTAACGCAGATCGAGGACGGCGTCTATGTTCCGATCTGGCCGTATGACATCGCACAGGCGGATGTTGTGTATCCGGCAACATATGAATAAATAGCAGAGAAAAAGACAACTGACTGTTTTCCCCGATATGAAAAGGCTGCTGCATTAATCCCTTCGATGCGGCAGCCTTAAGAGGGTCTCATACAGTATGTAAAATAATGGAATGGAGAGGTGGATCGCAGATGAAAATACATAATATCAGAGATATAGAAGGATTTTTCAAGGTAATAGACCAGTGCCATGGCAAGGTCGAGCTGGTTACGGGAGAAGGCGACAGACTGAACCTGAAGTCACGGCTGACGCAGTACGTTTCAATGGCCCATATCTTTTCCCCGGGGGTAATCCCGGAAATGGAACTTGTCGCTTATAATGAGGAGGATATGGATAAGATTGTGGAGTTTATGCTGAAGGACAATCTGAATACAGTAGAAGAGTGAGTCTTGAAAAGGGGGCGCCGCAGATCAGCGGCGCCCCCTTTTGAAAGCTTTTCAGAACAGCGTGTCTGAGAACCGGTATTCTTCCGGCTTTATTTTGCCATGAATCCTCCGTCCACCGGGATCACGGCCCCGGACACGTAGGCTGCGGCATCGGAAGCCAGAAAAACGACGAGCCCCTGGAGATCCTCGGGCTCTCCCCATCTTCCCGCGGGAATCCTTCCGGTGATTTCCTTATACTGTTCCGGGTTGACTTCTTTCATATTGCGTGTCAGCTCCGTAGCCATATATCCGGGTGCGATCGCGTTGACTGTGATCCCGTTTCCTGCCCATTCGTTGGACAGTGCTTTGGTGATCTGAGCGACTCCGGCTTTGGATGCGGCGTAGGCCGGAACGAGCACGCTGCCGAAAAAGGAAGTCATGGAAGCAATGTTGATGATCCTTCCGTAATGCTGTTCGAGCATGGTGCGTCCGGCCAGCTGGGACAGGTAGAAAACGGCGCTCAGGTTAATGTCAAGGATCTTCTGCCATCTGTCGTGCGGGAAGTCCACGGCGGGACAGCGGTACTGAATGCCTGCTCCGTTCAGGAGAATGTCGATATGTCCGTCCAGTTTTTCCAGACATTCTCCGTATACGGCAGCCAGAGATTCTTCGTCTGAGAGATCTCCTTTGACAGCATGGACCGGAGCGCCCTGGCTGCCCATCTCTTCTGCGGTTTCTGTCACGAGGTCAAGGACGTCGAGAAGAACGACTTCCGCTCCCGCATCGTGGAGAGCCTGTGCTATTCCTTGGCAAAGTCCCTTGGCTCCGCCGGTCACGACAGCTTTTTTTCCTTCGAGACTGAATTTTGTGATAAACTGATCCATTTTTGTGCCTCCTTCTGATATTTTCAGAACAGAGACGGCTCTGAACAGCAGGATAACTGCGTTCGAAGAGCTGTCTGGTTCTGGTAGTATATGTTTATTATAGAAAAGCGTCACAGGGGGAACAATGTTCCGTGATCACAAACTTTTATCCGTTTTTTTGGTTCGGGGAACATGGATGAAAACAGATAAATGCCCTCTGCCGGGCGAATTTTAAAATAGTGGATTAAAATAAAAAAAGATGCTATAATAGTTTCATTCTATGTGAGGCTGGCAGCAGCCGCTTTTCATAGCGCTGAGTTTCAGGCGCAGACACAGCGTGAAGTGAGGTAATATATTATGAAGAAAAGGAAGATGCGTTTAAAGGGACAGCTCAGGATGTATATGCACTGGCCGCTTATTATGACAGTGCTGCTGATCGCGATGAATATCTGGATGTATATGATCGACAAAAGAGCCGGACTGATCATGTCCGTCTTCATTATTATATATCTGGGAATTGCCGGCAGTCTGTATTTCTATAACCGGTCCCTGATCCTGGCTGATCTGATTCAGTTTTCTGTCCAGTACAAAGGCATAGAGAACACGCTTCTCAAGGAACTGTCCATCCCTTATGCGATCGCCCTGGAGGACGGAAGGATTCTGTGGGCAAATGACAGTTTTAATGCGCTGATGAGCGGACAGAAAAAAGAAAAGACACTGAACCGCATGATACCGGAGCTTCATCCGGGAGTATTCCCCAAGGATGATATGGAGCATGTCGAGATGGAAGTGACCTATCGGGACAGGGATTATCAGGCGGAGTTGAGAAAGGTTTCTCTGGAGGGGTTCAGCGAGAAGGAAGAGCTTCTTCAGATCCCGGAGGAGAAGGAGTTCTTCGTGGCGGTCTCCTTGAGAGATGTTACGGAACTGAATGCCTATATCCGTGAGAATGAAGATCAGAGAATGATCGCAGGTCTGATCTACATTGACAATTACGATGAAGTCATGGAAAGTGTGGAGGAAGTCAGACAGTCGCTTCTCGTGGCGTTGATCGACCGTAAGATCAACAAGTACATCGGCGACGTGGACGGCATTGTGAAAAAGATGGAGAAGGACAAATATTTTGTCGTAATCCGGAAAGAAAGCTATAAGAAGATCAAGGAAGACAAGTTCTCCATACTGGAAGAGGTCAAGCAGGTCAATATAGGAAATGCCCGTTCGGCTACGCTGAGTATCGGACTGGGGCTGAATACGGCAACTTACGCGCTCAGTTATCAGTATGCCAGGGTGGCCATTGACCTCGCGCTGGCCCGGGGCGGTGACCAGGCGGTCATCAAGGACTGCAACGGGATCACATATTTCGGAGGCAAGAAGGAACAGACGGCCAAAAATACCCGTGTCAAGGCCCGTGTCAAAGCGGAGGCTCTGCGCGAGTTTATCGTGACCAAGGACCAGGTGATGGTCATGGGACACAAGATTGCGGATCCGGATTCCTTCGGAGCATGTATGGGAATCTACAGGGCTGCGGTGAGCCTTGAGAAGAAAGCGCATATCGTTATCAATGAAGTGACAGGATCCGTGCGCCCGCTCTATGACGAGATCGTGGAGAGTCCGGCTTATGAGGACGACATTTTCCTGACCTCGGAACAGGCGCTGGACTATATATCGGACAATACCATGGTTATCGTGGTGGATACAAACAAACCGCAGATGACAGAGTGCCCGGAGCTGCTGAGGCGATCCAAGATGATTGCGGTGCTGGACCATCACAGACAGGGAAGCAATATCATCGAGAATGCGGTGCTGTCCTATGTGGAGCCCTATTCTTCGTCCACCTGCGAGATGGTGGCGGAAGTGCTGCAGTATATCGTGGATGATATCAAGTTCCCGTCCGTGGAGGCGGACTGTCTCTATGCCGGGATCATGATCGATACAAGGAACTTCATGAACCGCACCGGAGTGCGTACTTTTGAAGCCGCGGCATTCCTGAGAAGATGCGGCGCGGACATCACAAGAGTCCGCAAGATGTTCAGGGACGATATGGCGTCCTACAGGGCGAAGGCAGAGGCTGTGCGGATGGCGGAGGTATACCGCAAGGAATTTGCCATTGCGGAGTGCCCGAGCAATATCGATAGCCCGACCGTACTTGCGGCGCAGGCGGCCAATGAGCTGCTGGACATCAGCGGTATCAAGGCGTCCTTCGTACTGACGGTATATGAGGGCAAGATCTACATGAGCGCCCGATCCATAGACGAAGTGAATGTACAGATCATTGCCGAAAAACTGGGCGGAGGAGGCCACATCAATTCCGCCGGAGCCCAGTTTGACCATACGAATATGGAAGAGGCGATCAAGGCTCTGAAAGAGACGATCGACAGGATGATAGAGGAAGGAGATATTTAAGATTGAAAGTAATTTTATTACAGGATGTGAAATCTCTCGGCAAAAAGGGAGAGATCGTCAATGTAAATGACGGATATGCAAGGAACTTTATTCTCCCCAAGAAGATGGGAGTAGAGGCTACAGGAAAAAATCTGAACGATCTGAAGCTTCAGAAAAACAATGAGAAAAAGATGGCTCAGGAGCATCTGGACAATGCAAAGGCTCTGGCTGCAAAGCTTGAGGCCGGCAAGGTGGAACTGGCGATCAAGGTGGGAGAAGGCGGAAGGGCCTTCGGCTCGGTATCCAGCAAGGAGATCGCTGCAGCGGTGAAGGAACAGATGGGGCTTGATGTTGACAAGAAGAAGATTCAGCTGAAGGAGCCAATCAAATCCCTCGGCGTTCATAATGTTTCTGTGAAACTGCATCCGGAAGTTACGGCGGAACTCAAAGTTGCCGTGAAGGAAGAAGCGTAAGGAGACGAAATCTCAATGGATATGGAAGCAGCAATGAAAAGGATGCCGCCGCACAGCGCCGAGGCGGAACAGGCCGTGCTTGGCGCCATGCTGATGAATAAGGACGCCATCATGGTCGCATCGGAGATGCTTACGGGAGAGGATTTCTACCAGACTGCATACGGGATCCTGTTTGACGCTGTGGTGGAACTGTTTCACGCAGGAAAGCCGGTTGACCTGATCACTCTTCAGGAGCATCTGAAAGAAAAAGATGTTCCGCCGGAAGTGAGTAGTATGGAGTTCGCAAGAGAGCTCCTTGTCGGAACACAGACTTCCGCCAATATCAAATATTACGCGGAGATCGTGAGGGATAAGGCGGTTCTCCGCAGACTGATCAAGATCAATGAAGATATAGCCAATGCGTGTTATATGGAGAACCAGCCGCTGGAGGACATACTGGAGCAGACGGAAAAACGAGTTTTTGAACTGGTGGAGAGGGGGAATTCTCAGGAATATACTCCCATCAAGCAGGTCGTGCTCAATGCTCTGGACGTGATTGAGAGGGCGTCGAAGACAAAGGGAACTGTGACGGGAATACCGACCGGATTCATTGATCTGGACTATAAACTGTCCGGTCTTCAGCGCTCAGACCTTATTCTGATCGCGGCCCGTCCTTCCATGGGTAAGACGGCTTTTGTTCTGAATATCGCGCAGCATGTGGCGTTCCGCCAGAATCTGGCGGTCGCGATCTTCAGTCTCGAGATGTCAAAGGAACAGCTTGTGAACCGACTCTTTTCCCTGGAATCCCATGTGGATGCACAGGTGCTTAGAACGGGAAATCTGACGGACACAGACTGGGAGAAACTGATCGAAGGAGCCGGTACCATCGGGCGTTCGAGAATGATCATTGACGATACATCAGGTATCTCCATTGCGGAGATGCGCTCAAAGTGCAGAAAGTATAAACTGGAACTGGGACTGGATCTGATCATCATCGACTACCTGCAGCTTATGACCGGAAGCGGCGGGAGGAAGAATGAGAGCCGGCAGCAGGAGATATCAGAGATATCCCGTTCTCTCAAGGGACTTGCCAGAGAGCTGAACGTACCGGTTATCGCTTTGTCACAGCTGAGCCGTGCGGTGGAACAGAGAACGGACAAGAGACCGATGCTCTCGGACCTCCGTGAATCCGGAGCGATTGAGCAGGATGCCGATGTGTGTATGTTCATTTACAGGGATGATTATTATAATCCGGATACGGAAGATAAGAATATTGCGGAGATCATCATTGCAAAACAGAGAAACGGCCCGATCGGTACGGTCAGGCTTGCCTGGATGCCGCAGTATACCCGTTTCGGAAACGAACTGCGGCAGCAGGATTCATAGCGTCGGCATGTGCCGACGCTTTTTCCGTCTTATGGCAGGAGAGGGCGGATATCTATGTAAACATTTTCTTTAATCTGCCGATCGGACTGCCCTTTACCGTTTCACGGCGGGATGCCTGCTGCTGGCGGATCAGACAGTCGAGTTTGCGGAAATGCTCTTCTTCCTGACGTTCTTTTGCCTGGAAGAGAAAATCCATTTCCCGCATGACGTCAGTGGTGACTGCCTTGCTGATGTCTTTTTTCAGTGTCTCGTTGTTTTCTGTCACCACTTCAGTGAGGACGTCGCCGATAAGAGAACGCACCTGTTCGAGCTGAGTGACGGGGATGACTTCTGCTTCCGCCGTCATGGGCGTCTCTGAATGATTCTCCCGGACAGACGGCACTCCGCATTTATCCGCAGACTGCGCTGCTTTGATTCCGGATTTCTCCTTTGCTTCCTGAGATGCGGAAGCTTCGGACTGCCCGTCGGGGGATTTCAGCTTCAGCCGGGTGGCCTTCAGCTCGGGTATGAGAGGCTTCAGGTCCTTGAGAAGCATCCCTTCATCTTTCAGTTTCTTGATACAGCAGAACAGCTGAATGTCATCTTTGGTATAATATCGATGTCCCATTTCCGTGCGGCCGATCGGGATATCAAGCTCCTCCTCCCAGTATCTTAAGACATGGGATTCGACCTGAACCTGCTTGGCCGCCTCGGAAATCATAAATCTGACTTCACCCATTAATAGTTATACCTCCTTGTCTCAACCTGTTCATATTATAGCACAGCCCTCCCCCTCAACACCCCATAATCGTTCGTCAAATTGTTACACCAATTCACACATGCGTCCGGATAACCCCCGAAGCCGCTGCAAGCTTGCTTGGAAAAGGCTTCGGGGGTTATCCGGACATACGGCGAACGCCGCACAGCGAGAAGAAGCGGCGGAAGCCGCAGAATCGAGCTGTGGCATGTGTGAAAAACCGGAAAAGGAGAAGCCGCTGCAAGCAAGCTTGGAAAAGGCTTCCGCCTTATGCGTCCGCTTCCGGCTCCGCCGGTTCCGAATCTGTTTCCGGTTCCTGGGTCACAACGGGAGAACAGCAGGACTCGCACTCTTCGCAGTCTTCCTTCATCCGTTCCTCGAATTTCGGCGCACAGAGTTCAAGCGGCTTGATCTCATAGTCCAGCAGATCTCCGGAGACGAAATCCATGCAGATGGTATCTTCGTCCGGTATGATGCAGCCTTTCGGCACGACTGCCCTTCCGTTATGCGGTACAAGGTACTGCGAGAAGTAGATGCTCTTGACATAGACGCTGATCCCTATCGTGAGTGACGGCGTGTCTGTATCGAAGTTGAGGATTTTTGGGATTGCAATCATGTTAAGTCCCTGTGTGAGCATGCTGTTTTCTGTACTGAATCCGATGTAGTTGAGAACCGGGCTGTCTGAGTCGCCGTTCTGATAAGTCAGACCATACGGGGTGAAGATCTCGAGCTCTACATCCGATGGGTTGGTCTCCGCGTCATAGAATTCATAGTCGGGAACTTCAGGGCCGGAAGGAAGATATACAGCGGATGCTGTTATTGTATCCACGATGCGCTTCGCACAGTCATAAATCGTAACGGCGAATGTCACCGACAGATTTGTCAGAGTGACAAGACTGCAGTTGGGACGTCCAGGAATGCGCGCGACAGATGTCTGCTGTCCGCCTTCTTCAGGAAATTCAACGCTCAGTACCTGAACTGATGCGTTAAGCGGGTAGCCTCCTGTGGGAAGCGTTTCCGAAAGAGGTACCTCACGGCACAGATTGATGCCGATCTCGTCGTAGACGACAGGGGCAAGAAGCGTCAGATTATCGCTGGTCCCGCAGATCGGATTGGTACACACATCAATACAGTCTGAATTGTTGCTGATACCGCTGCTGATATAGCGTCTTTTTCCAGAACATTTACAGCCTTTGGGTCTATATTTCGGCATAGAAAATATCCTCTCTAAAAATCTTTACTATATTTTATGCCGGGGGAGTCTTTTTGTTCCGTGATTTCCATATACATCAGATAGAAGGGAAGCCGGAGGAGGTGTGATATGAGCCGGATCTATGATCTGCCGGACGGAAGAAAGGCATGTATATACTCAGAAGGGAACCGTATTATGTTTCATGCTTTTCCCGCGAGAAACGGAGGGACAACGGCTGTGCTGAAAGAAGATTACGGCAGAGATCTGACATCGGTGATGTTTTACGGGACGATATATTTCGCTTATATAAATACGCAGAATGAACTGGTCTTTGACGGGATCGGCGCGGGGGAGGAGGAAATCATTCCGGCCCGGACAGGAGCGCATAATATAGAGCTTGCCGTCATGGCGGGGAATATCATTCTTTTTTATATGACCTGTGAGGAAAGAAAGAACATTCACTGCCTGTATATGTGCAGTGTGTATGGGGATGGAAGACATTCTGAAGTTATACAGGAAAGTGAAAAGTTTCAATATCATATCGTCCAGATGAAAAATACAGTAATGATCATCATATTTCGGGATATGAGGATACTGTTCCAGAAGATATGGGCAGAAGGAGGGTTTAAGAATGCTGTGTGTCAGGAGTCTGAACTGCTGACAGAGGGGCTGAGAAAGGAGTGTGAACAGCTCAGAATAAAGGTTCAGGAAAATGAGAGGGCTTTCCGCAATGAACTTGAAGCCGAGCGCTATCGGAGCGGAAGGCTGAGGGAGACAGTCGGAGAGTACGAGAAAGAGATACGTTACGCGAAGCAGAAATATGATGAGCTGGCCGGATTCGCAGGACGCCTGCAGGACGCTGTGAAACAGTGGAGGGAGAAATATATGGAAGAGATCCGCTGAGTGAATCTGCCACGGGAAATCGCTCGCCGGGACGGGTGCCGCCGGTATCCGGGAAAACAGAAAAATACCGCCCGATACGGGCGGTATTTCTGCTTGTGATCACTTTGCGATTTATTACTATTACTCTGCTGAAATAGCACCTGTA
>ERZ1090862.1186-NODE-1188-length-11610-cov-137.700649_pt1 | contig 11610 bp, 18 predicted proteins | sample MGYA00478481_ERZ1090862 | MGnify/ENA primary metagenome ERZ1090862 (study PRJEB33644, sample SAMEA5815745) | chicken gut metagenome | biome: Chicken; feature: Gastrointestinal Tract; material: Caecum | place: Ireland | collected 2019-01-01 | study: A study of... | reverse complement strand
AGTGTATGCTTCTCTGATTGTCCATGTTGCTATATTGTCTTTTCTTTCCATATCTCCTATACTTTAGTTACCGTTCGTGGTGTTGCGGAATACTAAAGAAAGGAGGATGCCACGTGCTTACAAAGGAAGCTAAAACCGTTTTGTATCACATGTACAAGGAATATCTTGTACGCCGTGATAATCAGGTCCCAAGATCGCGATCCAAAGAATTCGGTTCTGCTGATTCGATTCATGCCTCGCTTTTCCCCGATTGGTCTCTCGAAGATGTTGAGGATGTGCTTCGTGAACTTGGAAGAAACGGGTTTTTGAACAACCATTACGCTGACGATACAGTCTATGATTGCTCCCTTTCTGACTTCGCTATTGTGAAAATGGAAAATCAGAAAAAGGAAACTCTACTGACTGTTGCCGACTTTATTTCTAAATTTATTCCTTGATAATAGTCCAGTCGTCAGCCATCAGGTCATCTGCTGTTGGATTCCACCATCTGCACGCTCCTTCGATCTTTCCTGCTCTCATTACGATTAATCTGCATGTATCGTATGAGTTGGTCGGTCGGATCGCAGAATATATGTCTGATTCTGGTTCCTTGGCAGATGCCCTGATGATCAATCCATCCTCTTCTAATGCTTTCTTTACTGCTTCATGTATGTGCATCTATACCACCTCCTTTTCCCGCTTGTCGCTTTCAGCGCACAGTGCAAAACCTTTTACAATGCCAAGCACTTCTCCTCTTCTATCTGCCGGAACCTTGTTTAAGATGCTAATCAGCTCTGCTGCGTCCTCTTTCTTGTGTTCCAGGCATTCTGCGCATACTGTTTTTTCTGCCATCATCTCACCTCGCTTTCTTGTGTTTCAGTTCCCTCTTCCGTATACTGTAAATACAGGCGTTGCAGCGCCGAGTATTACGGAAGGAGTTTTCTAAATGGATCGGAATGCAATCAATAACATTGTCGATAATGCTTTCGATGCTTCCTTTAAGAGTTGGAATCAGCAAATTGAAAAAGAATTATATCCTAGTGCTTTTGCTGACGAATATAGTTGGTTGAGAGTTAAGAATTCGCTGAAAATCAATAACTCACTTCTCAAAGAAGCATTAAAGAATGCGCTTTCCGAATTATTATCAGATCAGGATTCTTTATAGTGGTTACCTAATATTCTGATTAATTCCGGAAGCACCGCTATTTCTTGAGGGTTGGCATTATGGCTTTCCCTCATTACTTTTAAGACGTACTCTTTCAGGCTTTCAATTACCTCATTCACTCCGTTTCACCTCGCTTCCCTTGTTGCCTACGCCTACATAATAGTGCATATTGCCAACTTTGTCAACACTTTTTCGTCCCCTTTGCCAACTTTTTTATTGACTTATTGAGTTTTCGGTGTTATTCTGTCATTGAAAGGTGGTGATAAATATGACACAAGGCGAGCGCGTTAGGGAATTACGAAAATATCTTGGGCTTACTCTTGAAAAATTTGGTAAATCCTTAGGTGTCGGAAAAACCGCGATATCTAAAATTGAAAATCAAGAGCGCAATATGACCGAACAGATGGCATTGTCAATTTGTCGAGAATTTAGAGTCAATTATTTCTGGCTTACCGAGGGAAAAGGCGATATGTTTGCCGGCACTCCTCAGAGTGTTGTGGATGAAATCGCCGAAGACTATAAGTTGGATGAAATAGATAAGAAGATTATTGAGAAGTATCTGGATCTGCCAGAAGATCAGCGGCAGGTAATAAAGGATTATCTGAAGAGTATTTTTACATAAAGAAAAACGGGCTTATTTACCCGTCTTTCTGATGAAGAACTTATGTACATAATTGAATATTCGTTTGAGAGATTCCGTATCATCTATCTTTTGAACCATTTCGATAATGTACTTTTTTAACTCTTCACTATTCATATGCTTACCCTCCCGACTGTAAAAACACTTGTTCGAAATCCCTTGATGCTATAATAGCATAAGGCCAGTCCAAATAAAAGGACTTTGCAAACAAACGTTCGAGTAATTTGTTGGTAAGTATGTGGATAACTTGTTGATAACTTTTACACCACTTACCTGCTCCTATTAAGTAAACAGTTCTGGAACTGGAAACATACGGTAAATGGTGCTGGTAAGTTTTGGTAATTCCGGTATATTCCCGGAAGGGTTTATATAAATGTGGTGCTTCTCGGGGAAAGAGAGAAATGGGGGAATAAAGATGTATTGTCCAGAATGCGGAAAAGATATGCGCCGTAGTGATCGTGATCCGCGGTACATGGTGTGTGATAACTGCCGGAAGAAGTTCTTTAGACCGATCGAAGATTTTTATGAAGACGGTGACGATTTCGAGGATCCGCCGGTGATCCGCGAAAAGCGTAATGCTTGTATAATAATTTCTCTGATTCTAACTATAGGCTACTTGGCATACTGTGTGTATTACTGGCGTTATTCCGGTGACTTATCCTTTTCCAGCCAACTCGGTTTCAACATGGCGCACGCGCTTGTGATGCCGCATATAGTTGCTGTTGTCATAGCATTTGTATTTAACTGGATTGGTGTCATTCTTCCAAACAGATGGTTTATACTTGTCGGAGCTATTATCTACGTCATAGCGATAGTTCTGATGCCGATTTATTTTATGTTTGTCATCTTGCAGATGGTCTTATCTTTTGTTGGCTTCGGTCTTATGGTTTCGAGCCGTAACAAGCAACAGCGCAATTTTGCAAAATAGTGAAACCGCCCGGTACTGGTAATACCGAACGGCTTAATACATATCCGAAGATATGCAGATCTTTGACAGGAATATTGTATCATCTTCGGGGGCAGCTTGCAAGCAACTGTTCGGAATTTCCGACAAGTTCGCTGGCTGTTATTTTTATACTCATTTTCGGGCCGCGCCCGGAATAAAATCAACCGAGGTGATGTCATGGAAACTAAATATGGTTATGGCTACGTCAGAGTCTCTACGGATAAACAGGAAGAACTCTCTCCTGACTCACAGGCAAAGCTCTTGAAAGACTATGCTCAGAAGAATGGGATCATTATATCCAATATCTTCTATGAGCTCGGTATCTCCGGCCGGAAAGCCGAGAAGCGCCCGGAGTTTCAGAAGATGATCGCCCAGGCGAAGTCTGCGGATCATCCGGTGGATGCAATCCTTGTCTGGAAATTCAGCCGTTTTGCCCGTAATCAGGAGGAAAGTATCGTCTATAAGTCTCTCTTGAAGAAAAAGCATAATGTGGATGTGATCAGTGTCTCTGAGCCTCTTGCAGATGGACCGTTTGGCAGCCTGATCGAGAGGATCATTGAATGGATGGATGAATATTACTCGATCCGGCTTTCTGGAGAGGTTACCCGCGGCATGATGGAAAAGGCGCAGCGCGGCGGCTATCAGGCGCGCCCTCCGCTCGGGTACCGGATCATTGACCATGGGAAGCCTCCGGTGATCGTGCCGGAGGAAGCCGAGGTCGTCAAGATTATTTTCCGGAAGTACGCAAATGATCATTGCGGTATTTTTGATATAGCACGCTATCTAAATTTGCACGGGTTTAAGACGTCTCGCGGCAAATCGTTTGAACGCCGGTCTGTGGAATATATCCTGCAGAATCCAACTTACTGCGGTATGATCCGGTGGAATCGGACAGTTAATGAAACAAACGAAATCCGCCCAAAGGAAGAGTGGATCATCGCGGACGGCCAACAGCCTGCCATTATCTCTAAGGAACTGTTTGACAAGGCGCAGTCGCGCTATGAACAGGAATATAAACCTAAGGGCTCCCGTCCATCGTCTACATACAAACACTGGCTGTCCGGTCTCATGAAGTGTCCCGCCTGTGGGCGCACCATGATCGCAAAAACGATCAGGAACGGTAAACGGGCTTACTCCTATTTCACTTGTTACGGTTATACAAAAGGAAAGTGTCTTGCGAATAATTCCGTCAGCTCCCTTAAACTTGAACCGGCGGTCCTGTCCTCTATCAAAGATGTGCTGGACACGGGACACATCATGTATCGATATGTGCCACCGGAGAATGAACCTGCTGCCGACATGACTGTAATACTTAACGATCAGCTTAAAAGAAACGCTGAGAAATTCGAGCGCATCAAAGAAGCATACCGGAACGGTGTTGATACGCTCGAGGAGTACAAGGCAAATAAGCAGCTTGTCCAGCAGGAAAAGGACCGTCTCGAAGAGCAGCTAAAAGAAGCCGCGAAGGACAAGTCCGATCCGGAGTCGGCCGAGTCAAATCTCCTTGAGCGTGTCCGGAATGTCTATGAAATAATCTCTTCTGATGCTGTGGATAATACTGTGAAGAATGAGATTTTAAAGAGCGTGATCGAAAAAATCGTGTACGACAGAGAGTCCGACGAATTGAAAGTCTATTATTACTACAAGCCGCAACCCCAGTAAAATCAAGGGGTTGCAGGTGTTTGTATGTTGTTACTATAAGGTCAACCTTATAGCAACAACATACAAGCGAAAATCTACCTATTTATAAGCACATTATACAGTATGTGTGGAGATGATACAATATTCCACCCCGGAGTTGATGGCTCCGGGAATTTTAAATTTCTTTCATTTTCCTCTTGCGTACTGGTGTCCAGTATGTTATTATATATTCACAGAAAGGAAATAAACAAGGAGGACGCGGAAATGAAGAAATACAACTTATCAACAATTATGAAGAGAGCCTGGGAGCTGGTTAAAAAAGCGGGTATGACAATTTCCGCTGGACTCAAAAAAGCATGGAAGGAGGCGAAAAACATGACAAAGGCATTAGAAGATTTTTTGATGGAAAACGGTGGAAAAAGATGGATTAAGAAAAATGAAGATGGTTCCGTTGCACAGGATAGAATCTATATTAATGACGTGGAACGCATAGCGGATGTTTTCGGTTTCTCCAATCCGAAAGCGTACAGAAGAACTCAGATATATTATAATTATGTAACGGACGTTCTTGTTCTCAACATGAGTGGAACGAGATTTAATCACATGAAAGAGGGATTTGAAAAAAGATTCGAAGATATCAACATTAGATAAGCGGCGCTTTCTATAGATACAATACTATATCTACATTCCACTGTGGATCTACTGTGCGCCGCTGCATATATGATTATATAGCAGGATGAAATATAATGCAAGCAAAACGCAATGCGATATTTAACAAGGAGGATGAAATGAAAGATTTTTATTACGATGGAAAATATGTGAAAGATGTAATAGTCGGAGAACGAACAGCGGAAGAAGTCGCTGAGAAGAACGGCATTGTGCTCACGAAAATCAGACAGGAACAAATTAAAGCTCCGTACATCACTACAGATATCTTTGTTACAAAATACACTTACGAAAGCAAGAATGTAGGAAAAGCGTTTTGCTATGAGATCACAGAAAATCACGGATTTGGTGAATACGGGACATATTTATTGACGACCGAGGGCGACTTTGACGATCTTACAGACTTGTATGTGAAATATATGGATTATTGCAGGAAAGAGATCGAGGAGGGCTGATATGCAAGTAAAACGTAACATAATGATTAATAAAGCTGGAGGACATTCTGGAGTAAACACAAAAAACTACCGTGTATCAATCCCGGCAGACATGATCCGGGAGCTTGGAGTCACAGAAGACAACAGATCTGTTACACTGACCTGCGAAAATGGAGTCCTGACAATCAGAAAATCCCCGGAGCAATAGCCCCGGGGTAAATTATTATCTATGCGACCCTCAGCACCTGTCCGGGATAAATCAGGTTCGGATTGCCGATGCCATTAATCTGTGCAAGGCGAGTGTAGGTAGTCCCGTACCGCGCTGCGATCCCAGAAAGTGTATCTCCAGACCGGACAGTGTAACTCTGTCCCGGAGCTGTGCTGCCGCCGGAGATGATTAATACCTGTCCGGGGTAGATAGTATACGGGCTATGGATGCCGTTTGCGGATGCAATCGACTGCCATGATACACCAAGCCGTGATCCAATCGTTGATAGGCAGTCTCCGGACCTTACCACATAGGTACTCGATCCGTATTCGCCGGAGCTTGATGCATACTGTCCGGATATCACTAACACCTGTCCGGGGTAGATCAGATCTGGATTGCTAATACCATTCTTTTCAGCAATCGCCTGATATGTCGTGTTATATTCCAAAGCAATGCCCGAAAGTGTATCCCCACTTCTGACAGTGTAGTAGATCACTTTGTCTGCCGCATGAGATGGCTTTTCTGTTGGCGTATAATCACCCGAGTTTGTATGGCCGGCATATGCTGCCCAGTCTGAACGGTTGCCGTAAAAAATATTAAGGTCGAGGTTTCCGGACCATCCAGAGAGTCTTCCGGTGGATGTATACTGATAGAGCGGTGTATCATTTGCAAATTCGCCCAGGCCACCATACAGCGGAGGGTTGCTCACAAATCCGTAAATCGGAGTATATCCCTTGTAATATCCTGCATTCCAGAGATCGTATCCGGCGTTGACTACGCTCGACCAGTCGTATTGATGGATCACACTGTTGGACATATAGATCAATGGTTTAACGCCAGTCATGTTGTATACGGCATCCATCCAGTCTTTTGCCCAGCCGACTCCCTGATATACTGCAGAGCCCTCAAAGTCCAGCACAAGAATCGCCTCACCTATGTATCCGCTAATGTTGTTGACAAAGTGTTTCGCCTCTTCCAGTGCGTCTCCGCCCGATGCGAAGTGATACACGCCAAGGCTGTATCCCGCCCTCTCTGCGTCCTGATAGACGCGATCGCAGTCAGGATTGACATAGCTTGTCCCCTCCGTGGCTTTTGTGATCACGAAGTCCATACTCATCTCATCGACTTCTATACCTGTCTGCCAGCTTGACACATCAACGCCGTTCATCGCTGCCGATACCGGCAACGGAATAGCGAAACTAAACACTAATATCAGTGACAGGATCGCTTTTTTAATTCTCTTCATTTAATTCTCCTTTCCGTTGCGACGCCGCAACACAGCAAGAGGGCGGTCACTCGCCCTCTGAATCATTATCTTTATTCACTACTTTGTCGGCTACTTCCAACCCATTGACTAATATCTTCGGCACATTGTAACCGGCTTCCACGAAATTCTCTAAGATAGAGCGGATCTCATTGATAATAAGTGACGCCAGGACAAACCATCCCAGCAGTGTAGTGATCCCCAGATCCACGCCAATCGCCTTACCGATCTCGATAAATACTGCGCTAGCTCCGAAGGCAACCATAATCATCAACCAATAGCCCAGCTTCTTCAGGACACCTTTCCAGCCAGCATTGGAGTTCTCTTTTCCAGCCATACGGCTTTTCATCCATCCCGTGATCCAATCCGCAATATTGAGCAACAGAAACGCTATAAAAAGCACCCAGTGCTCTCCTAGTATATAAGACAGTACAGCTACCACTGTCCCAACTACTACGTTATATCCGTCAATAAACGGTTCTGCATAGTTCATTTTCATATACCTCACTTCTTTCTTTGCTGTAATTTAGAGTATAAAAATAAGACCGGTTCACGGTCTGTCTCGGATTGCCATATTCCCACCTCACTCTTTCAGAAAAGTGTATATCTCGGTTTTTCTTCGTCAAACAATAACCAGCGGATATAATCATCGAGAATAATCCCGATACTTGACAGCATTAACCAGTAGATTGTATGTTTTAGACTTATCTGTCCACAAAGGTTAAATGTTTCATGCGTGTAATCCCATATATTTAGTCCGAGCCAGATATTTAAAATACACCCGGATAAAAACTCTACTGCTGTAATGACAAACGCGCTCAAAAACATCTGTCGGACAAGTGGCATTTTGGGTGTAATCTCGTTGATCGCACCGATAAGGATAAAGCATATCCCTCCCACGAAAAACATTGTCCAGTGGCTGAATCCACGCGCCAGAAGTTCGATGCAGTAATATGCGCCGCCTCCAACCAGAAGCAATATCAGATACTTGTATAATCGTTTCATGCGGATTCACCTCTTTGAGATAATGTCTGGAGAACTTCCGACTGATACTCTGCCGGTATCGGATCTCCGTACTGTATGGACTGAATGTCTTCTTTATCGGTTAATGCCCGGATGTAAATTCGCAAGTCGCGGAAATAAGTTACATGATACGTCACATATGCCAAAGCGGTAGTTATAATCAGTGCCATGTCTGCATTACTGTAGAATTTGCAATGTTCTTCCTCGTTGGAATTGTGCCACGGTATGCTTTCCTGTCCCGCATCTACGAGTGTTTGCAATCCCATCAGAGACTGCTGGTCATACTGAGTCAGCGAAAAATGCTCTGTTGTCCCGTTTGTGAGCTGAACATCAACGCCATACTCTATGGTTGACTGTTGCGCTGCATTCATTTCCAGCACTTTTGCTTCTTGTACCTCTTTTAGCGTTGGCTCGTATGGTTCCGGATCCGGTACCGGCGTTGGCTCTGGTTCCACATATACAGATCCGTCATTTGACAACTGGAATCCAGTCTCGAGAGTGCGATACAATGTTGTATAATCCTCATATTTTCCAAAGACATCTCCATTATCTGTAATAAGATGGAATCCGGAAATGTTTTGATCAACGCCGGTGATTTCCAGAATGTTGCTGCTGATTCTTTTTACATCTGCCTGCTTAATGGATTCTTCATCCAAAAATTTGATATTTATCATATTTCTCCTTTCTGGGCATGGCAAATGCGCCTGACAAATGCCAGACGTGATTGCCGATCCTTGAATCTATTTTTAGTTGCTTAAATATTTTCGATGATGATTCTTTACAGTAGTTTCGTCAACAGTGCAATAAATCATCGTCGTATCTAGTTTTGTATGCCCAAGAAATTTTGATACTTCCTGTACGGGCATCCCTCTGTTGAGTGCATTTGTAGCAGCAGTCCTCCGGAACCTGTGCGGATGCGCATTTTTTACGCCCGCTCTATGCCCGACTCTCCGGATCGCGTCCTCAATCCCTGCTTTTGTCATCCTATTATGCGGGGATCGCACACCAACAAACAGTGCCGGATTTTTATCCGTCCTTGATTCGAGATATTCTTTTACACACATATTTGTACGATCATTCAAATATACAATGCGCTCTTTGGCCCCTTTCCCGAACACAATCAGATCTTTCGTAGAAAACCTGATATCGTCCTTATTGATGGCTACAAGTTCCGAGACTCTTACAGCTGTAGAATATAAAAATTCCATCATTGCTTTGTCCCGTAGCGTCTTGCAGCTCCTGAGCAGCAGCTCCCGTTCTTCGTCCGTATACGGCTTTTTAATCCTCTGCTCCACCTTAATATCTTCGACCATGATCATCGGATTTTTTCTGATTCTTTCGTGCAGATACAGCCATGTAAAGAAGCTATTATACACCGTCCGTACATTTTTCAAAGTCTGGTTACTAACCTGCCTGACACGCTTATACATTCGCATATATCCGCTGATGTCTTCCGACATAATATCTTTTACACCTTTATTGATGCAAGACAAAAGCCGTGTCAGTTCGTACTTATATTGTTTTATTGTCTCCCGAGACTTCCCTGCCAGCGCTTTCGATGTCAGAAAATCCTCTAGATCCGCTCTCCAGCTCCCATCTACCGCCTGTATCGCAGTAGTCTCAACCAATTCACAGCCTGTGAATACAATACGTAATGTATTTTTCAGTTCCCGAAGCTGTTCTTCACTGATTACCATCTGCATCCGCCGCAGCACTTCCATTATCTTTCGTTCCATGCTACACCACTCCTTTTTGTTTCTTAGTGTAGCATATATGTATCCGCTTAATGTTCCTTGCTTAATTGGTAAATTACCAGAGGAAAGCGATAATTACATTAAATTTGAGGACGGCACAGTAATCCAGTGGGGAAATGTGCAATCTCCTGCAAATTCTCAAGGTTATAATACTATTACTTTCCCTGTGCCGTTTAAGGATACAAGCTATAGAATGCAGGCAACGCCGCGCTATGGAACCAGCAGCTATCCAACATTTGATGTATCTACACAGGTAATAAACGAATCACGCGCTTACATATATTTCAGGCAGACTGGAAATGTGGGAGCTGTTATTACCGGGGTAAGCGCCGATTGGATGGCAATTGGTAAGTGGAAATAACTACCGTTTTGTATACTTTATAGACACAAATGCGCTGTATCCGCTCCAGTTTGATCCAGTATGTACAATGACCGATGCGCCATTAGACGTAATTCTTGCGGTTATTCCATTAGCGGGTACTTTCGGGTTGTTGTATGGCAATGGATAAGATGCACCTGCGTTAAATGCCATACTATATGTGGGGTCAATCCATACATAGTCTGCTCCAGTTATACCAGTAGATACTGTCTTCTGTGTACTATTAGGTAATGCGCCTATGTCGACCAGTCTTTGATATACGGGTTTGCTGGCGAATGTTTCGCCCGTTAAGACCTCGCCCGCTACATTTGATACATTGTACTTACTGATTTTATTACCATTTAACTCAGTAATCTTATCATCAAGCGCTTTTCCCTGGCGGGCATCGATGGCAAACCCCGCTTCTGTAGTAAGCAGGTTGTTGACGACGTTTGCCTTTGCAAATTTATTATCATTCAGTACCTTACCTTGATACGCATCCAATACCGATGATCCCGCTGCAGATGTCGTTAAATTATTTGCCACTGCACGAAAAGCAGCATCCTTCAGATCCGCAAAATACTTCCGAATCTTACCGAGCATAGTATTCAATGCTTCACCGCTAGCGATATTGGCGCGGCTTGATGGCGTCGAGAATGTAATCTTTGTGCTGGCGTCCACTGACCCTGCCGGACCTGTGGGGCCTGCGGGGCCCTGGGCGCCGGTATCTCCTTTAGGCCCCTGAGCTCCAGTTGCTCCAGTTTCTCCTTTTACTCCCTGAGGTCCCTGCGGACCGGTATCACCTTTCGGCCCCTTGATATTCCCTGTGTATACCCACTTTGCAGTACTTGCGTTTCCTGCTACCGTACAGCGATATGTGTTTCCCGTAGCAGTGTTCAGGTAATTATCGTTGACTAAGGCATCCGTAATTCCAGTTCCAGAAAATACCGTTGCCGTAGTGCTTGTTCCCGTGATCGCCGTTCCCTGATACCACCTGCTCCCTCGGGTTCCGGTTGCTCCCTGTGGGCCGGTAGGTCCCGTGGCTCCCTGTGGTCCTTGTGCACCAGTAGCTCCTTTTGGGCCAGTCGGTCCGGCGGGTCCAACCACACTTCCCAAATCAATTTCTTTTGTTGCCATCAGTTTCCCTCCTATTCATCGTAAATTGCGTATAGATGTCCACCGCGGATTTCAAAGCTCGGCGTAACGCCATCTTTTCCAGCCGGTCCGGTAGCTCCGGTGGCTCCTTTTGCGCCCGTTGCTCCTGTATCCCCTTTTAATCCCTGGGGTCCCTGAGCTCCAGTATCTCCTTTGGGCCCCTGAGTGCCCTGAGGTCCTTTTATGTTCCCTGTGTATACCCACTTTGCAGTACTTGCGTTTCCTGCTACCGTACAGCGATATGTGTTTCCCGTAGCAGTGTTCAGGTAATTATCGTTGACTAAGGCATCCGTAATTCCAGTTCCAGAAAATACCGTTGCCGTAGTGCTTGTTCCCGTGATCGCCGTTCCCTGATACCACCTGCTCCCTCGGGTTCC
>ERZ1090862.1184-NODE-1186-length-11620-cov-10.072633_pt1 | contig 11620 bp, 8 predicted proteins | sample MGYA00478481_ERZ1090862 | MGnify/ENA primary metagenome ERZ1090862 (study PRJEB33644, sample SAMEA5815745) | chicken gut metagenome | biome: Chicken; feature: Gastrointestinal Tract; material: Caecum | place: Ireland | collected 2019-01-01 | study: A study of... | reverse complement strand
GTCTTTCTTCTCTTTTCCGACAAGAACGACCTCCACCGCCTCAAAAAGATCTTTCTGGCTCACTACCTGTCTGCCGTGTTTGACAGCATTGATCGCCGCCTCATTTATCATGTTCGCAAGATCCGATCCCACGGCTCCGGATGTAGCCAGCGCAATAGCCTCCAGATCCACGCTCTCATCCATACGCACGTCTTTCGCATGCACTTTCAGTATTTCGACACGCCCTTTCAGATCCGGCTTATCCACGATGATCCGCCGGTCAAAACGTCCGGGGCGCAAAAGAGCCGGATCCAGAATTTCCGGACGGTTTGTGGCCGCCAGGATCAGAAGTCCTTTATTCGTATCGAATCCGTCCATCTCGGCAAGAAGCTGATTCAGCGTCTGTTCTCTCTCGTCATTGCCTCCAAGAGAAGTGTCACGCGTCTTACCGATGGCGTCGATCTCATCGATAAACACGATACATGGCGCCTGCTGCTGGGCCTGTTTAAACAGATCGCGCACACGTGATGCGCCCACGCCTACATACATCTCCACAAAAGCGGAACCGGAAAGTGAGAAAAACGGAACTTTCGCCTCGCCGGCAACCGCTTTTGCCAGCAGTGTCTTACCTGTTCCCGGCGGTCCTACGAGCAGAGCTCCCTTGGGCAATTTTGCGCCGATACCGCTGTATTTGCCCGGATTGTGCAGGAAATCAACCACTTCCTGAAGAGATTCTTTCGCCTCGTCCTCTCCTGCCACATCCTGAAATGTAACGCCGGTCTCTTTCTCCATATACATCTTGGCATTGCTCTTTCCGATGCCCATCATTCCTCCGCCTTTTGTCATCTTGCGCATAAGATAGACGAGCAATGCCGCCATCAGACCGATAGGAAGGATCAGTGTAAGGAACAGCTCAAGCACCATCTGCCCCAGCGTATCCGTCGGCTGGCTTCCGAATTTCACTCCGGCGTCTTTTAACCGGTCTACCAGCCCATCATCATTCACATAACCTGTATAGTAATCGGGATCTCTGTCTGTCTCCCCGTTTGAAGAACCGCTCTGCGTCTGTTCCTGGAGCATTCCGAAAATATTGTTCATACTGCCTGAATTTCCGCTGTTAAATTCTTCCCGGCGAGCTTTATCCGTAAGCGTGATATAGATCCGGTCACTGTTCAGGCTGACTTCCTTAACCTTACCGTCGTCAACCATTGTGAGGAATTCATCATAGCTGATTTCCTCCGGCCCGGATCCTCTCATAAGAGAGAATAATCCCATCACTATAAAAGTGACCAGCAGGGTCGTAACGAGGATGATCCCCCAGCCCTGCCGGTTATGATTCGGGTCATTATTTCTATTATTATTATCCATTCTATTCCTCCTAAAAACAGCTATTATCATTATAAGGACAGGTTTTGCATAAATCAATAAAAACATTATGAAAATATTGTAAATCCATAAGATTTTATAGTATACTTGGTAAGGAATATGTCCTGCTATTTCCGGTTTCTGCAAAAACGCCGGACTTACGACAGAGCAAATGTTACAGGAAAGGGAAAAATATGAAAATCGGTTTTGACAACGAGAAATATCTGAAGATGCAGTCCGAGCACATCCGGAACCGGATCAGCAAATTCGATAACAAACTTTATCTGGAATTCGGGGGAAAACTATTTGACGACTATCACGCCTCTCGCGTACTGCCGGGATTTGCCCCGGACAGCAAGCTCAGACTTTTAAAAGAGCTGAGCAGCCAGGCGGAAATTGTCATCGTCATCAGCGCCAAAGATATTGAAAAGAATAAAATACGCGGAGATCTCGGCATCACTTACGACACAGATGTACTTCGCCTGATTCAGACGTACCGCGATCAGGGTCTGTATGTAGGAAGTGTTACGATCACCCAGTTTTCCGGCCAGGAAAGCGCTCTGCTGTTCAAGAACAGACTGGAAAATATGGACATTCCGGTATATCTTCATTATATTATACCCGGATATCCATCCAACATTCCTCTTATCATCAGCGATGACGGCTATGGAAAGAACGACTATATACGTACGACCCGCCCGCTTGTGATCGTTACGGCTCCGGGCCCGGGGAGCGGAAAAATGGCAACCTGCCTCTCGCAGCTTTATCACGAACATAAAAGAGGGATTCACGCAGGTTATGCCAAATTCGAAACGTTCCCGATCTGGAACCTTCCCCTGAAGCATCCGGTCAATCTTGCATACGAAGCTGCAACGGCTGATCTTAACGACGTCAATATGATTGACCCGTATCATCTGGAGGCATACGGCGAAACAACAGTCAATTACAACAGAGATGTGGAGATCTTCCCTGTTCTCAACACGATCTTTGAGAAAATCTATGGAGAAAGCCCTTATAAATCTCCTACCGATATGGGCGTTAACATGGCAGGAAACTGCATCTGTGATGACGAAGTATGCCGGGAAGCTTCCTGCCAGGAGATCATCCGGCGTTATTACGCTGCATTGAACTCACTTGCAAAAGGGGATTCCTCGGATAAAGAGGCTCAGAAGATTGAACTCCTCATGAATATGGCGGGGATTTCTACCACGGATCGCAAGGTGGCTGTAAAAGCTCTGGAACGTGCGAAAGAAACCGAAGGTCCCGCAGCAGCCCTGGAGCTCGAGGACGGCAGGATCGTAACGGGAAAAACAACGAATCTGCTGGGGGCTTCGGCCGCATTATTGCTTAACGTGTTGAAAGAGCTGGCGGGAATCGACCATGATCTTCATATTATTTCACCGGAATCCATCGAACCCATCCAGAAACTGAAAGTAGATTATTTAAAGAGCAAAAATCCCCGTCTCCACACAGATGAAGTACTGATCGCGCTCTCTGCCAGCGCTGCAGTAAATCCCAATGCACGGCTGGCTCTCTCCCAGCTCCCGAAGCTGGACGGCTGCCAGGCACATACCTCCGTCATGCTGTCGGATGTGGATATCAAAATCTTTAAAAAGCTGGGGGTTCAGCTTACTTGCGAGGCAGTTTACGAACACATTCTGCTTTCCTAAAAAAAGTGTTGTATTTTACCTTATTCATGGTGTATACTATATAAGTATTTTTTACAGTCTGACATATGTATGGGCATGGGCGCAACGGCGCGCTCTCCCATCCATGTCAGACTGTACTCTTTTTTCGGATCCATCATTTGTTATCTTTATCACAGGAGGGCATTTATTATGTCAGTAAAATATGTATTTGTTACCGGCGGGGTCGTATCCGGTCTCGGCAAAGGAATCACCGCCGCATCCCTCGGCCGTCTTCTGAAAGCCCGGGGATATACCGTTACCATGCAGAAATTCGATCCCTATATCAATATCGACCCGGGTACGATGAATCCGGTACAGCACGGTGAAGTATTTGTCACCGACGACGGAGCCGAGACAGACCTGGATCTTGGACACTATGAACGCTTTATCGACGAAAGCCTGACCAAAAATTCCAATGTTACGACAGGTAAGATCTATTGGTCCGTACTCCAGAAAGAACGCCGCGGCGACTTTGGCGGAGGCACTGTACAGGTCATCCCCCATATTACCAATGAGATCAAGAGTAAATTTTACCGGAATCCGGCTGCAAAAGATACGGAGATTGCCATCATCGAGGTCGGCGGTACCGTCGGGGATATCGAGAGTCAGCCGTTCCTCGAGTCTATCCGTCAGTTCCAGCACGAAAAAGGATTCGAGAACGTCATCCTCATCCATGTAACTCTGATCCCCTATCTGAGAGCTTCTCAGGAAATGAAGACAAAACCGACCCAGGCAAGTGTAAAAGAGCTGCAGGGAATGGGAATTCAGCCCAATATCATCGTATGCCGCTCCGAGTATCCGCTCGACGCCGGTATGAAGGACAAGATCTCTCTGTTCTGTAATCTGCCTGCAAGCCATGTACTCCAGAACCTGGATGTGGAATATCTTTACGAGGCTCCTCTTGCCATGGAGAAAGAACGTCTCGCACAGGTCGTTTGTGAATGTCTCCATCTGGACTGCCCAGAACCGGATCTAAAAGACTGGATCGAGATGGTGGAGAACCTGCGCCATCCTACACAGGAAGTCACGGTAGCTCTTGTAGGAAAATACATCCAGCTCCACGACGCCTATATCAGCGTTGTAGAGGCGTTAAAACACGGCGGTATCTATTCCCATACTACTGTAAATATCAAATGGGTGGATTCAGAGACTGTCACGGAAGAAAACGCAGAACAAATATTCTCTGATGTAAGCGGCATCCTAGTACCCGGCGGCTTCGGGCACAGAGGAATCGAGGGTAAGATCACTGCTATCAAATACGCCCGTACACATGGCATACCTTTCCTGGGTCTCTGTCTTGGCATGCAGCTTGCCATCGTGGAATTTGCGAGAAATGTGATTGGTTACAACGATGCACATAGCATGGAGTTGAAACCGGATACCACTCATCCGGTCATCCACATCATGCCGGATCAGATCGGTGTAGAAGATATAGGAGGTACACTCCGCCTCGGCGCATACCCGTGTATACTCAAGGAAGGTTCGCTGGCCGAAAAACTCTACGGCACAAGAGAGATCAGCGAGCGGCATCGCCATCGCTATGAAGTCAACAACGATTACCGGGAGGATCTGGAAAGCCATGGCATGTCACTGTGCGGTTTATCTCCTGACAGCAGGATCGTGGAAATGATAGAAATACCTTCACATCCATGGTTTATCGCCACACAGGCCCATCCGGAACTCAAATCCAGGCCTAACAGACCGCATCCGCTTTTTAAAGGCTTCGTAGAGGCGGCGCTGAAAAAGCAGAACGAAACAGTTTCCGACTGATATGCGAAATAACTTAAAACTTAGAAAGAAAGAGATCATTATATCCTGATATCAGGACGTAATGATCTCTTCTTTTTCAAATAATTCATCTATAACACTTTCATAAACCACACATTTTTCTGCCTTTTTGATCTTTTTTGCATATTTCTTACCGTTTGTAAAGGCAGGGGCAAGATAGGTCCAGAGTTCTTTCATTTTATATAGAATCGTCCTGTCACCGGACATTTCTTCACAGTATCCCCTGTACAGCATATCATGGAATCGGTGAAGTTCCTCTTTGTCCGCCCTTTCGCCGCCCCGAATCCGTCTGCCCAGTGCCGGATCGGCCAACACTCCTCTTCCGGTCATAATACACTGCACATTCGGAAACTCGCCCATGAATCTCTTATAATCCTCGGGTGTAAATATATCTCCGTTATAGCAGACCGGGCTTCTGCTCTTTGGCAGCATCTCTCCAAACATCTTCCTGTCCGGCGTATTCCTGTAAAAATCTTTCTGCACACGGGGATGGACGATCAGTTCGTGCACAGGATATTTGTTATATATCTCAAGCAGCCGGAAGAACTCTTCCGGATCTTCCATTCCAAGTCTTGTCTTAATTGATATCTCCACATCGCACACTCTGAATATCTCCTCCAGAAAAGCGTCCAGTTTATCCGGATATGCAAGAAATCCTGCTCCTCTTCCTTTCGTCACTACCGTCCTGGAAGGACATCCCAGATTCAGATTAATCTCACGATAACCGTACTCCTTAAGCTTCTTCGCAGTCCGTATAAAATCATCTGCTCTGTTCGTAAGGATCTGCGGCACCGTATACATATTCCGATTGTGATCCGGCAGGATATCTTTCTTTTCCCTGGCGCTTAAATGTCCCATCTGGTTTGGTCGTATAAATGGTACGAAATATTTATCAAATCCTCCGAAACACTGACTGACGGCATTGCGAAAGATCCATCCGGTAATCCCCTCCAGGGGGGCGAGGTAAAGTCTCATCTTATGCTCACTCCTGTTCTTGCGGTCGTTCTGCACTACAATATTACAGGTCGCGATACCTTGTCAAGCATAAAATGATATGCTAAGATTGTGTAGTCAATAATTCAGATAAAAAGGAGTGACATCATGCACACGATCAGAAAATTCATAGATTATTACGCGCCGTACAAGACGGTCTTTTTTATTGACCTCATATGTGCGGCTTTTATCAGTATCGTGGATCTTGCGTACCCGCAGATCCTGCGCACCATGACAAACACACTGTTCACACGCGACAGCAGCACAATCCTGCATGCTCTGCCATGGATCGCCGCCGGACTGCTGGTCATGTATATTCTCCAGAGCCTGTGCAAATATTACGTAAGTTATCAGGGCCACATGATGGGAGCCAATATGGAGAGGGATATGCGCCAGCAGCTCTTCGATCATTATGAAAAACTTTCTTTTTCCTATTACAGTCAGAATAACTCGGGGCAGATGATGAGCAAGCTTGTATCGGACTTGTTCGACATCGCGGAATTTGCGCATCATGGACCGGAAAACCTCTTCATCTCTCTGGTGAAGATCATCGGCTCCTTTATCTTCCTCTTCCTTATCAACTGGAGGCTGGCTCTTCCGCTTGTAGTTCTCGTTCTGTGCATGTTCATTTTTTCTTTTCGACAGAACCAGCGTATGCAGGAAACCTTTATGGAAAACCGGAGAAAAATCGGAGATGTAAACTCGAGCCTGCAGGATACACTGGCAGGCATCCGTGTGGTGCAGTCTTTTGCCAACGAGGACATTGAACGCGAGAAGTTCAAAAAGAGCAATCACGCTTTCCTCATTTCCAAAAGGGATAATTACAACTGCATGGGAAATTTCATGGGCTGGAACCTGTTCTTCCAGGGCATGATGTATCTTGTGACTCTGGTCTTCGGCGGCTGGCTCATTGCTCACGGACTGATGGACGCCGTTGATCTGGCAATGTACGCCCTGTATATCAGTATATTTATAAGTCCTATTCAGATCCTGGTAGAGCTGATTGAAATGATGCAGAAAGGGCTGGCAGGTTTCCGCCGTTTCCTTGACGTAATGAAAACAGAGCCGGAAATCGTGGACGCACCGGATGCAAAGCCGCTCGTCAATGTAAAGGGTCGCGTCAGCTATGAAGATGTTTCTTTCCATTACAGTGATGACAATACATCCGTTCTGTCTCATGTTTCTTTTGAGATTCCGGCAGGCAAATCTATCGCTCTTGTCGGTCCTTCAGGAAGCGGAAAGACAACCATCTGCTCTCTCCTTCCAAGATTTTACGATGTAACCGGAGGACGGGTCACCATTGACGGCAAAGACGTCCGCACATTGACACTGAAGTCTCTTAGAAGCCAGATCGGAATGGTACAACAGGATGTTTACCTCTTCTCCGGGACAATACGGGAAAATATAGCATACGGAAAACCGGGAGCAACCATGGACGAGATCGTCGAAGCTGCAAAAAGAGCTAATATTCACGATTTCATCGAAGAACTGCCGGACGGCTATGATACCTTCGTGGGAGAACGCGGCGCCCGCCTTTCCGGAGGACAGAAGCAGCGTATCTCTATCGCCCGTGTCTTTCTGAAAAATCCGCCCATCCTCATCCTGGACGAAGCAACCAGTGCCCTGGATAATGAGAGCGAACGCTGGATCCAGCAGAGTCTGGAAGAGTTGTCCAAAAACCGGACGACCATCACAATCGCTCACCGCCTGTCTACCATACGAAACGCAGATGAAATCATCGTCATCACCGAGGATGGAATCGCCGAGCGGGGAACACACGAGTCTCTGCTCAGACAGAATGGGATTTATGCACATTATTATAATATGTAAAATTCGTGTTTGTAACAGAGATCATGTGATGTTTCGAGTAAAAAATATCAGATAGATAAGCTGACGCAGAAAAAAGGGAAACTGCATCGCCATGCAGGCCCGCTCCACCTCAAAGATTTGAATGGATGTAACGGCGAAAGGAAATGCTCGTCCATTGGAACTTGCATTTCCTTTCACCTAACATCCAGAACAAATGCTTTTCGGAACGCTCCTGCCTTAATGCATGGCTCACGCAGTTTCCCTTTTTTCTGCTGCCTCATCCGGTCTGATCGTTTTACGTCCGGTCATCACAAAGATTTCTGAACAAATACTCATAAAAACAGGACGAGAGTGGAGCTTTATCGAGAAAGCCCCTATTTCTTCCCGTTTTTATGAATGTTTGTTGATAGGATACGCTGCGGATAACCAGAAAGTCTGACGCCTGATGCGTCAGCTGTGAGAAGCGGATACTGTATAAGCCATGAATTAAGGCAGGAGCGTTCCGAATACACCGGGTTCTCCCTGTTAGAAAAAGCAAATGCAAGTTCCAATGGACGAGCATTTGCTTTTTTGTTACAGGGATTCCAGGGGATGAGGAGAAGCGGGCCATCATGGCGTTACAGTATCCGCTTCTCACGGCGTCCGTAATTCAGATCAGCCCCTTTTTTGTTTTCTGCAGAGTAATCTATACAATAAACACGAATTTCATTCATACCGCACCATCTCTCTTTTTAATCTCTGCATGATCTTCTTTTCCAGCCTGGAAATATAAGACTGTGAGATTCCCAGCAGATCCGCCACTTCTTTCTGGGTTTTTTCACGCCCTTCCGGATTATCAAGTCCAAACCTCATCTTAACAATCAGTTTTTCCCGGCTGGAAAGTTTATTGAGCGCCCGGACAAGCAGCTTTCTCTCCGCCTCGTTTTCAAGATCTCGGTATATCGTATCTTCGTCTGTTCCCAGTATATCTGACAGGAGCAGCTCATTTCCATCCCAGTCTACGTTGAGAGGCTCATCTATAGAAACTTCCATTTTGGTCTTGCTGTTGCGCCTCAGATACATAAGGATCTCATTCTCAATACAGCGTGATGCATAAGTTGCAAGTTTGATCTTCTTTGTCGGATTAAAAGTATTGATCGCCTTGATAAGTCCAATTGTTCCTATAGAGATCAAATCCTCCACTCCCACCCCTGTATTGTCGAATTTCTTTGCTATATATACCACCAGGCGCAGATTATGCTCGATCAGAGTCTTTTTTGCTTCCTCGTCATGTTCTGTTCCCAGACAACGGATCATCTCTTTTTCTTCTATTCCTTCTAATGGCGGAGGGAGTATTTCCGCTCCTCCAATATAATAAACTTCTTTTCCTTTCCCGAATATCAGATTTCTGATATCCGGTATAATCCGCATCTTTATCTGATGCGGAACTGCTGTGTTAAATAACATCTGGTCTCCTCCTCTATTTGATTTATTTAGCTTTCATTATCAATAACGACTCCCGCATGCAGAAAATACCGACGGATTCAGGATCATTTCATATTCCCCTTCACCGGATAAACTTTCTTGCCCTATTCCCAGAAGAGGATTTTCAATCCACTTATCACCGTCCGTTCGCACACACATTCTTCTGATCCGAAATACTTTCATAACCGACTCTCCCTGTATGCAGCGATATGGAATATATCGGAATCCCCTTTCTGATTCCGGATGATCCGTGATCTCACGCACGATTCCGGGGTCTATGATACTCACAGGATCTCCCGTAACACAGTCATACAGCCGGTTTCCCGTATCAAGAAGGGCACGTACCGGTTTTTCACCTTTATCTGTATACAAAGTCATTTCGAGGATCGTACTCCCGCATCTATGTATCTGTGTTGCCACGCTCCACAGTTTTAGAGCTATCAGGTAGCTGACAGATGCCACCGCATAAAACAAACTTGCATAGCGCATATAAGGACGGAATATCTGCATGATCCCGCCAAGGAGAACAGCCGATACATACAACAGTACATATGCTTTTACAAACTGTGATATGCTTTTGATCCGAAGAGCCGCAAACAGCATAATACTGTTGACCGCCATATGAAAAAGGATCATCCTGACAGCGGATGGCAGAGGACTTGCGATCACAAGACAGGTTAACAGGCTTCCCACCGCTCCCCCCAATATAATCCGTCCATATGGACGACCATTTTTTAACAGGCGGCCGGTAAGCAGCAGAATAAGACTGTCCATCATAAAGTTCTCCAGGAAAAACACATCTATGTACAATTCATAGTACATCTTTCATCTTCTCTCCCTTCGGTAACGATCCGGGATTTATTATATAGCTTATGTCTTATGGAAATTTGTCAGATAATGACAGAAAGGACAAAATATATTTCGACAGTGTTCTTTTTCAGATAGAAATCCCCGGAAGTCCCAAAAGGTACTTTCCGGAATTGTAAACGGTGGCGATCGTCCGGGACGAGCCCGTATTTTGGTTTATCGCCATCAAAAAAACTCCGTGCAAATAATATTTACACGGAGTCTCAAATTCATATAATTTTATAAATGCTTATTTCTTAAAGAAATCCGGAATCTTGATGGACTGCTCTTTCACATTGCTGGATGGCGTCCTCGGCTGAAGCGTCGGCATCGTACCGCCCTGCGGTCTTGCTGTGCTTCCTGTACCTGTCGTCCTCTTTTCTCCATCAAGACGACTTCTCACCGGTGACTCACCATTCGGAAGAATGGAGCCGACCTTCTGCTGGCCTTCCAGTCTGGCTTTTAATTTGGAAGCGCTTCCGCCTACATTATGTAAGCCTGTCGCGATAACAGTGATCGTACATTCATCGGATTTCGTATCATCATACATAGCACCGAAGATAATGCTTGCGCTTTCTCCTGCAAGCTCCTGTACATAGTCAGCTGCATCAGAAGCATCCATAAGAGTAATATCTCCGGATACATTGACAATAACATTCGAAGCCCCCTGAATCGTTGTCTCAAGCAGCGGACTTGCAACAGCTTCCTTGACAGCCTCAAGAGCTTTGTCGTCGCCGCGGCCGGAACCGATACCGATATGTGCAATACCCTTGTCCTTCATTACAGTCTGGATATCTGCGAAATCCAGGTTAATCAGAGACGGCACATTGATCAGATCAGTAATGCCCTGAATACCCTGCTGAAGCACCTCGTCCGCTTTTTTCAGCGCTTCAGGCATTGTCGTGCGTCTGTCCACAACTTCCAGAAGTTTATCATTCGGGATTACAATGATTGTGTCAACATTTTCTTTTAATTTATCAATTCCATTCAGCGCATTCTGCATCCTTGTCTTGGACTCGAAACGAAACGGCTTAGTAACCACGCCTACTGTGAGAGCTCCCTGCTCTTTGGCGATACGTGCGATCACCGGAGCTGCTCCCGTACCTGTTCCGCCGCCCATTCCGCAGGTAACGAACACCATATCCGCACCTTTAAGAGCTGCTGAAATCTCTTCTGAACTTTCTTCAGCCGCTTTCTCTCCAACTTCAGGCTGTGCACCTGCACCAAGGCCTTTCGTAAGTTTTTCGCCGATCTGCATAAGTGTCGGCGCCTTACAGAGCTGAAGTGCCTGCTTATCTGTATTCACTGCGATAAATTCCACGCCCGCGATCTGTTCATCAATCATGCGGTTCACAGCGTTATTTCCGCCGCCGCCTACTCCGACAACAATTATTCTTGCGGCCGCTTCTGATTCATTGGTCTTAATTTCTAACAAGAGTATTTCCTCCTTTGTCGTCTTATTAATCTCTTATACATCCCTTATATTGAACGTTACAATTCAATAAGTATATAATATAGTCTTTTTGGCAAATAATCAATAGATTTTTTCCTATTTTTCTGATTTTTTATACTATTTCCAATACTATCTAGCCATGCACAGATATATTCATATGAGCTGTGCAAGCTTGCTTGCAACAGGTCATATGGATATATCTGTATTTGGCGTTTAGCCGGAGCGAGATGAAGCG
>ERZ1090862.1182-NODE-1184-length-11633-cov-48.015201_pt1 | contig 11633 bp, 12 predicted proteins | sample MGYA00478481_ERZ1090862 | MGnify/ENA primary metagenome ERZ1090862 (study PRJEB33644, sample SAMEA5815745) | chicken gut metagenome | biome: Chicken; feature: Gastrointestinal Tract; material: Caecum | place: Ireland | collected 2019-01-01 | study: A study of... | reverse complement strand
CTATTTACTTCATCTGCCACTTTTCTTATATTTAACTCTCCTTGTGTATATATGTTTAAAGTTGGCGTCGTGAATATCATCTTCGTTCCATTAATTACGCTTCCATTTAAGCTTCCGATTTTTTTATTTATATCTACCTCATCTAAAGAACTTCCAAAAGCCTTATTCATCTTCACAGCATAATCTTTTATTTTTGAAACAGTTTTTGGCCCTTGCTTTTCAGCACCTATATCTGCTCCTTTAAAATAATCTATAACTGCCTGCTTTGCTAAAACTGATGGACTTCCATCACCAAGTCCATCACGCATACTTTGATTACCTCTTTTACCAATTCTAAAAAGTAAATCCCAAAAGCTCCTTTTACTTTCATCGCCACCAGCATTAGAACCACTCATATAGTCAGAAGTTGCTTCTTTACCTTTTGTATAATTAATGTTTTCTCTAAAATCTTCATCTGCGTCAGAGCCTTTATCTTTAAAAGCATTACCTAACGTTTCATTATTATTAACCTCATCTGTTGCCGAATCTATTTCTGATTTTGCAGCAGAAGATATTTGTAAATTGTCTCTAAAGAGTATAAAAGAATTTGTTCCAACTGTTCCTACTGCACTTGTTAAGTCTGCTCCACACAAAGGCACAATTCCCGTTGCACTTATAATTGACTGTTGCGTTGCTTCTGGAAGTTTTGAAATAGCAGTATTATAAATATTATAATCCTGCTCTGCTAAAGATTGCCAAGCTTCTATTTGTTCAGGAGTTAACTCCTGAATAGTAGAAGTCTGTTCTACTAAACTATTAGCTAAATTTTCTAATTTCTTTTTTTCAGTATCTAATTGTGTTTGCAAAACAGATGCTTGATACTCATCATTAGCAGTTTTAGCATCTGATAAAGCTTGTCGAACTGAAGCTACATAATTAGCCTGAGCTGTTATTTGCTCCTCTATGCTTCCTTGCATTTGTTCTTTTGCTCTATCATAAGAAGTCCCCATCTTAGTTATCGCTGTATCAATTTCTTCTGCTGTTCCACTTACACTAGCAGATTGTAAATTTTCATAGTCAGAAATAGTTTTTCCATATTCTGAAATCAAATCTGTTTGTTCTTTAATTTTTTTGGCTGTACTATTATATAAAAGTTCAGCTTCTGCTCTTTCTTTAGCATTCCCCGAAGCCATTTGTTCTGCCGCTTCACTTAATTTTTGTTTTAATCCTACTAAAGTTTCTGTTGCTTCAGCTTCATTCTTTAGGGCTGCTCCATATTCTTCTTGGTAAGCATTTAAAACTGCTTCAGCTTTCTTTTTTGCAATAATTTGGTCAATATTATCTTTTATACTTTGATACTGTTCAATTATATTCCCGTTTAATTTGTATTCAGTTCCAAGTCCCTGATTTAACTGAGTTAATATTACTTTAGCTCTATCTTCATATCCAGCCTTCACTTTTCCATTCTCATCTGCTACTGTCTTTAACTCTTCCGCTAAATTTTCAAGGATGACTATCTCATTCGTACTGCTATCTAACATTTCTTGCCTAGAAGTTTTTAAATCATTCCAACTCTGAGTTTGCTCTTCAACAGCTTCTTTCAATCCGCCTAAAGAAGCTTTTTCTTTCGTTGATGCAATATAATTAGCAGTAAAAGCTGCAGTTAAAGCTGTAATTGCCGTTATTGCTAAACCTGTAGGACTTGTTATAGCTCCAATTATTTTTGATAATGTATTTACAGCTGTATTTGCAGATTGAGCCCCAGTTTTTAACACCCCTATTGCTTGGCTAAAAGTTCCAATGCCTTTTGCAACTTTACCTACTCCTGTTCCTAATGTACTCAATATTTTAATTGCTGGTCCTATTGCAGCAACTAAAAGTCCTGTCCTTACTATATTTTGTTTTTCTTCATCGCTTAAATCATTGAAATCATCTACTAACCCTTGTATCCATTTTGCTAATTTCTTTATTTCAGGCGCTAAAGCTTGTTGAATTGCTATTCCTGCACTTTCTAAAGAGCCGCTTAGGCTTTCAAAAGCTCCTTTTGTATTGTCTAACATTGTATCTGCCATATCGCTTGCAGCGCCGTCGCACTCTTCAAAAGACTTTGTCATATCTGCTAATTCATCAGAGCCTCTATTTACTAATGCTAACATTCCTGATAAAGCCTCAGTTCCAAAAATTTGTGCAAGCGCCTGGTTTTTAGTTTCATCTGTTAATCCTTTTGTGTGATCTTGCAATGTTTTTATAATTTCAGTTAAAGACTTCATCTTTCCGTCAGAGTCATAAAATTCTACTCCTAATTCCGCCATGGCATCTTTAACCATCTTTGTAGGCTTTATTAGTCTAGTTAATCCGCCTCTAAGTGTTGTACCAGCTTGACTTCCTTTAATTCCTGCATCAGACATGATTCCAATTGCTGCTGCAGTTTCCTCAATAGATAATCCAACTGTTTTTGCAACTGGTGCAACATATTTCATTGCTTCGCCCATGTCTTCTGTTTGTGCATTTGTCCTTGCTGCTGCTTCTGCAAATATATCCGCTACATGTGCACTCGTACTAGCCTCTAATCCAAATCCTCTTATTGCACTCGCTGCTATTTCAGAGCTTGTTGCTAAGTCTGCTCCAGAACTTGCTGCCAAATCTAGTAAACCTGGCATTGCTTCCATTATTTCCTGCGTTGTAAAACCTGCACTTGCTAAGTTTTCCATACCTGCTGCTACTTCACTTGCACTAAAACTAGTTTTAGCTCCCAAATCTATTGCTTGGTCTGTCAATTGCTCTAGTTCGTCTTTTGTGGCACCTGCTATAGCTTGTACTCTACTCATTTGTGCTTCAAAATCATTTCCTGTAGTTACTGCTGCAGTTCCAATTGCTAAAACTGGTAATGTTAAAGAAGTAGTTAATGCATTACCTAAATTGCTTATTTTACTAGAGATACTTTCTACTTTATTTCCGAACTCTTCTATTTTCTTTCCTGCTTTTGTCCAATTACTAGCTTCTAACTGCAACTGCTTTAGTTTATTTTCTGTATTAATAATCTCACGTTGCAAATTTCTGTAGTTTTCCTCTGAAATGTCTGTTCCATTTGCCATTGCATTGTCCGCTTTTTCTTGCGTTCTTTTTAATAAATCCAATTTATTAGAAGTTTCTTCTATGTTCTTTGCTAAAATTGTTTGTTTTTGTGCTAATAACTCAGTGTTAGAAGGGTCTAGTTTAAGTAAAGAGTTTACTCCTCTAAGCTCCTTACTTAAGCTAGAGGTAGCAGAATTAACGCTTTTTAGAGCCTTCTGTAATCCAGATGTATCTCCACCTATTTCTACAATTATTCCTTTAATTGTTCCTGCCATTCCTATACCTCCTACATTCTAGCAACTAAATTTTGTATATCTTCTTGCGTAGCTTCTCTCGTTCCGTCTTGTTTTTCTGGTTTTCCAATAAAACTAATAAACATTTTTAGTACATCTATATAAGTTAAATATTTCAAATCTTCTAATCTTAATCCGATTCTTAAACAACTAACTAAAAATGCATACTCTGGGAATAGATTTCCTTCTTCATTATCGTTTTTATTCCCAATAATTTTTTCAAGTTCATCAAATACCTTCTCGTCCACAAAAGCAGTTCACGGCAAGTTCCGTTACCTCAACAATCCACATATCGTTTGTATTTATCCTTGTTAGTCCTTTTAACCAATCGTCATATTCTCCGATATTTTCATTTGCTGTATAACAACAGATATATCCAATTCTTGTTATTGCTTCTATGTACTCGTCTAAATATGAAAGCATAGAGTTAGAAACTGCTTGTATTATTTCTGTTTCAGAGATTTCTGGATTTTTCTTTCTAAGTTCTGCTGTTAATAAAACTTGCATAGTTGTAAAATCATTAATCGTTTTAAAATCTTCAAAAATTCCATGGTCTTTAAATTTTTGCCTGTATGCTATATAAGTAAAAGCATTACAATCTATCTCAAATTCTTTTCCACAAATATCAATTTTTTTCATATTTATTGTTCCTTTCAAAATGCCCCAAAATTAGCCATTTTAAAGGCATATAAGTATATTGATTTAAAAATAAAGAGCCTTATTTTTGATTTATAAGGCTCGATTTTTTCTTACTAAACAGATGCATTTGCTGGTTCTGGCACTGCATCAAAGAATGCATTATAAGCTACTTTATTTTCATCTGTTAAAGGTAATTTATATCTAACGTCTCCAGTGTCAGTTCTCGCAGAAGTCGTAATAGATAATGTTTCTGTATCTGGCGTTTTAGTATCTTCTGTAGTATTTGCTTCTGTAGAAGGCCTAGAAACTGTTGTATTATAATAACAGAATCTAGTTCCTGTTTGGTCTCCCTCAATCTGATACATAATTGCAAATGGAGATATCGTATCGTTTATATTTTCTAACATACCTCCGTTTTCATCTTGTTTTTGTCCAAGAATATCTGTGTAGAATTGATCTGGTAATTTAGCAACTTCTAATTCTCCAGAATAACCATTGTTAGCATAATTTTCATAATATTTCATGTTATCTGCATAAAATGGTTCGCTATCTCCTTCTGCATCTAAAGATAAAGATACTGCTCCTGGAATTTTAAATGGTGTTCCATAAGTAATATCTCCCTCTTCTCCAATTATCATTTTGGCAATATGTACATTACTTAAACCAAATTTTACTTTGTTTTTATCACTCATCTTTGTTTCCTCTCTTTCTTTTAAATTTCAAAAAAATAACTTACCTCCCAAACTTTTTCGTTTGACAAGTAAGTCTCTTCAGTTTTATTCCAACAAACGTCATATAAAATTTTTTCTTCCACTTTTTTTACTAAGTCTAAATCTAAATAATTCATTGTTAAATCAAGTTTAATTGTGCTAATTCTTTTATAAACTCTATTATCTGCCATAAAATTATTTGTTTTCGGCTCTGTTGCTACCAAATGAGGAGGTTTTACTTCTTCTTGAAAAGCTCCATAAGAATATAGAATATCATTTTCTTCACATCTTATTTTTAAATCTTCTAATGTCATTTATTTGGACCTCCTTGTTATAATATCTTTTATATCTTTTTCATAAAGCTCATTATATTTTTCTTCAACCTTTTTTATATGCGGTTGTGGAGTAGTGTATCCTCCATTTCTAGTTGCATGCCCAAATTCCAACAAATGTGTAAGTTGATAATTAGTTTTATTATATATATCAACTACATATCTTCTTTTACTTTTTGTATTCTTTCTTTTAGTCCAACCTTTCCAATATGGATTCTTACGTGTTTTTCCTTTTCTTCTGGGAGATGTTTGTTTCAATTCTTTTACTGCTTCTTTTGCTAATTTATCTGTTTCTCCCTTTACATCATTTTCTATATCTTCTACATAATTTTCTAAGTAGTTCATAATTTCTTTTGATAATTTCTCAGGTTCTATACTACTTGACATTTTTCACTTTCCTTTCGCAAATTAAGATAAGTTCATCTTCATTTTTTTTCTGAGTACGAATTATAGAATATTCTGTGCCCATATAAATTAGTTCACGCTCGTCCTGATAATTTAAAATACTAATTATTAATCTTAAACTAGGTTTATATCCTTGTTCATTTCCTTGATAAAATTCATTCGCATAAACACTTTCTTCATCAATTATTGGAATTTCTTTTTCTGTTTTTTCAGTTGGAATTTGCTCTCCTTTTGTTCCTGTTTGATAAGCTGTAGATAACAACTTGCAACTTACATCACGCATTGTTATCTACCTCCTCTCTAGCTTCTTTTTGGTATTCTTCAGAAAACTGCAACTCTCGCAAATTAGATTTATATCTTTTTAAATACTCTATTTTTTTATTCATGTCTCCGTCCCCATAGTGAGCTTTAACATAAATTACAATTGTATTTTTCATTAAATCGTCTTCAAGATGCTCTTCAACATTTACTCCGACTCTTTCTAAATCCTTTTTGGCTGCTTCTATCAACATGTTAAGCTCTTTATCTTTTAAAGTAGAACTATCTACTATGCTCAAGCATTCTTTTACTAATTTAAGAAGATTCGTTTCATTTTCTCCCATCTATATTCCCCCTATACACTTGGAGTAGCAGCTATATAAGCATTAACAAATGCTTGGTCATCTCTGATTTTACAATCCTCTCTTTCAATACCTCTAAATAATGTTAAGTCTTCTTCGAAAGCATTTAATTCTCCTATTGAAGCAACATTTGAAGTATTAAGTGTAAGTTGTTTTCTATCAAAGAATCTAATTCCTTCTTTTAAATCTCCAATTATAAATGGTATTTTGCTAGAAGTTGTTGGTAAATCTGCATTTGGTATAACAGTAATTGGAACTGTTACTGCTCCTGCTGCTAATCTTAATTGCATTGGATTTGCAGGATTTGGTTGCAATAAATATTTTCCTTCTGTATCTTTTAATGTATCTAAATATTGTAAACCATCATCATTTGTTACAATTACAGATGTAGATTTAAAAGCACTTCCTAAGGTCACATTCAATACTTTCTTTATGTCATCTAATCCTTTTAATTCTGTTTCTGTTTTTGTTTTTATTAAACTTAAAATTATGTTGTTTCTAGTAACTCTTGATTCATCTCCAAGCCATTCTACAATTGTATTAACTATATTTATGTCTGTATCTTCCAACAATTCGTTTGTGATTGGTAAATATCCAGCATATTTTGAAATTTCATAGTCAATTCTTTCAAATTGTGGTGTAGAATTTTTTGTTATTTTTCCACCTTCTCCAACTTTTGTGAATCCAGTCTGTTGACTTCTTTTCTTAAACGTCCTGCTACCTTTGTTTGTAGTTACATTTTCAACACTTACTAAGTCAATTAAAGAAGCTTTTGCTTCTCTTCTTTGTTCTACTAATGTAGAAATATCTTCAGGAACTGTATATCCACCATCAGCAGGCGTTCCTTCATTTAACCCTTTTGCTATATTTCTTATTTGTCTCGCAAATTTTTCAATTGAGCTTTCTTCTTTTGCTTTTTTATCTTCTTTTTTATCTTCTATTGCTTTTTCTACTTTTGCCGCTTCTCCTTCTGTTAGTTTCGCTGTTTCCTTTTCAGCTTCAAATAATTTCTTTTCAACTTCATATTCTTCTTGTAATTTATCAATTTCATTTAGCATTTGTTTTGCTTTTTCTAAGTCTTTATTCTCTCCCTCAGTATATCCTTGTGCCAATGCTCTCTTTTCCTCAATTTTTCTTAATAATTCTCTCATTTTTTTATTCATAATCTTATCCCTCCAAATTTTCTTTTTCCAAAAACAAAAAAGAAGCTAAATTTTTAATTTTCAAATTAATTTCAGCTTCTTCGTTTTTATCTGTTTCTTTTTTAATTTCTTTGCCACCATAATTTTTTGTTGTTCCTGCTCGTGGCTGTGCGGGAACTGCTACAAAAGATACTTCATAAGCTTCTTTTGCTCCATCTAAAGTAAAATAGCATACTTTTTTACCATCTTGTGTTTCATACTCTTTGCCCCAATAATGAATACAATAATTTTTCATATTATCTACTCCGCATATAGAGCAATATGCATGTTTAGGTCTGCAACTCGTAGAAATTTCTTTTTTAATCCCTGCTTTTATTTCTGCAATTAAATCTGCATTTTTTTCTGTTTTTACCATATAACATTTAGCAATCAATCTTGTGAAAATTTCCCCAGCTCCAGTTAATTTACTTGAATCTTGTTGTAACTCTGTATCATATACTCTAGCTATTTGGTTATCTGCTGTCCTTTTGTGATCCTTTATCATTGTTTTACCAACATAAAGTCTCTTTAAATCCTTCAATGCATTCAAATTAAACGGTTCATAATTTCTATCGTCTAAACCATTGTCCCCTAAAATCAATTTAAACGTGAAAACTTCATCTGCTTTAAGAGGAGCAAGAGTAAATTTGTTAATTTTTTTAAGTTCATCATCTGTTACTTCTTGATTTTCCAAGCCAGCGGATTTGCAGATTATTCCTTCCTCAAGAACTTTTTGAGTATCTTTATTGTCTTCTTCCTTCATTGCTTTTTCTCCTCCTTTCCTTCAGAATTATCTATATATTGTGTTCCTGCCAATTCAACAGGAATACTAGCGCCATTTCCTAGTAGCTTATTTCCGCCTGGCAAAGCTGGCTTGTCTAAATAAGCTCTAGCCTCATTTGGTGTATACAAGAAATTAGACACAGCTTGACTTAATGTCTCTATCTGTGTCTTTTGGTCTGCTCTTAGTAAAACAGCTATATTAAATTTAAAATGATATCCATTACTTATTTCTTCTTTTGATAATAGCTTATAATTGAGTTCTTCCTCATATTGTTTCAATATGTATAATAATGTGTCCTTATAAAAGCTTAATTGTTGTGACTCAGAACTTGCGTAACTAGATTTTTCATAATCTCCAATTTGATTTGGCTTAATGCCAAATGCAGATGCAATTTGTATGGCACTATATTTTTTCACCTCAACGAATTGACTATCTGCTAGTTTCACATTTAAAGGTGTTAATGTTGTACCAACAGGGATTGGGATTATATTTCTAACCTCCTCATCATCTAAGTCACTTCCTGCAAATTCTTCTATTTTGTTCTTGAACTTCTTTAAATTTTCTTCAGATAAATCCGATGTATATTGAACTACTGCTTTAGCAGTAAAACCACTTTTATACATCTGATTCAACATCTTTTGAGCTTTTGCATTTCCTTCTATGGTAGTTTTTAATTGTTCTCTTACTGGTACTCCTTTTATTCCATCAAAACTCATAGAACTTTTCACATGGATTATTTCTTCTGAAGAGAATTTATACAATTTACCTCCATGAGAATAAATATAATAAATATCAGGAATGTCAGCTAAAATTTTCAAATCATCATACCAAATCTCTACTTCATCAGAAGGCAAAATCCATAATGATGTTTTTGAACCTGCACCTTTTATCCAAGCATATCCGTCTCCATAATGGTCTCTGTTTTGTTCCATAGTACCCCAGAATGTTGTGGCTGTCATATATGGATTAGGTCTATCGTGAATTGTAAAGTATAATGGGTGTCCCCTCGCTGTTACTATTCCTCCATCTGTATTATATTGCATAATTTTTAATGGTATTTTTCCAACAGATTCGCTTAATAATTTTATACAAGTAAAATAAGTCGCTTCAGATAAAGCTTTTTCTTTCTTTTTGTCTATCCCTAAAAAATCTAACAATTGATTTAATGCAACATCTTGACTTGTTTTATTTATTATTCTTCTTATCGCTTTTTTTATTTTATCTTTTAAGTTAAATTTCATTTAAACTGTTACCTCCTAGTCCCAGCCCATATTTTTCAAATAATTTTCCATTTCTTTATTATAATCTACAGTTTCTTCTTCTTTTAATTTCATTTGTGTGATATGTGCATCTATCATTGCATCTACAGGGTCAATTCTTTTAGTTTTAGCATCTTTTTCTTTATCTATTTTTTTCTCTCCAAAACTGTTCCTTACTATTTTTGCATTAGATACACTGTAACTAAGTAATTCTTCTTTTTTGTTATACTTTATTTTTTTAGATTCAATATTCAATTGCATATCTTCTGTTCCATCGTGTAAAAATCTTGCTGATTGTTTTATTTCTAAAAGTGGAACTCCAAATTCTTCTAAGTCTGCTAAAAATCCATCTGCATTGTGTGGATCGTAGCCTATAGCTTGTAATTCTAAGTCATATTTTTCCAATATATCTTTTAAATATTTAATAATAAACTTATAATCATTTTTGTATGTAGTTTGTCCACCTGTAACTGTAATAAGTCCTTCCCTCTCCCACAAATCATAAGGAGCAATATCTGTTGTAATATGTTCTTCCATTCTTGCCCTTGGCATAAAAGACTGCGTTGCAATAAAAAATTCCTCATCTTTTAGAGGAATCTCTATCGCTATTGTTGTTAAATCTCCACCACTAGATAAATCTAATCCGACATAACATTTCTTGCCTTCTAAATCTTTTAATTCTAAATCAGACTCACACTTCTTCCACTTTTCTGGGCTTATAAAGATGTCCTCTGTATTTTGTACCCACAAATTAAGAGACTTTGTCATAAAGTCTCTTAATTCGCTTCCTCCCATATCTCTTGCTGTTTGCATATCTGTTTTTAGATTTTCTAATCCTTGCTTTGTAGACGCAAGATATGGATTCGCCTTTATTAAATTATTAGGGTCAAAAATATTATCATTTTCATCTAATGCATATATATCTACAAAGAAATCTTCTGCCTTAGCTATTCCTTTTAAAATATTTATACAATATCTATCCATTTCATAACATGCACTGTTTAACTTATCTCCTCTTGTTGTAATTATGCTTATTAATGTCTCATCTAAAGCTCTTGTCCCATTGTATATAGCCTTGTATGTTTTAGCATCTGGATGTTGATGATACTCATCTATAGAAGCAAATATCGCTCTAAATCCATCATCTAATCCGCTTTCTCTTGATAATGCTTCAATTGTGCATTTTGTATCATTTGAAATTATTAAAGATTTATAGTCTTTAATTTCAAAAAGTTCTTGTAAATCTTTATCTGCTTCAATAAACTTTTTCATTTCTTCCCAAGCAATTCTTGCTTGTCTTTTTTTAGTAGCTACTGTGAATAATTTTCCATAATTATAACCGCTAAATCCTGCTATATATGTTCCTTTTATACCATTTTCAAATGATTTTCCGTTTTGTCTTGCCATACTTTTATAAGAACGTCTAAACCTTCTTTTCCCATTTAATTTTAGCCATCCAAATGGACATCCAAAATCAAATATTTGTCCTCCAACAAGTTTGACCGGTCTTCTTTCAAAGCCTTCTCCAATTGTCAACGTTTCTGCATATTCTATTATTCTTTCAGAATATTCTGGTTTCCAAATGTATGGAAAATCTTTAGTTCCTTGTCTTTTTAAATCTTCAAGATGTCTTTTACAAGCCAGAATGTGCAATTCCCCCATTTTATTTTCTTCAATAGTCTTTTTTGCATATTCTGTTACTCTATCAATCAACCATTCACAACCTTAAATTTATCGAATTTGTTTACTTTTGGTTCATCTGGAACTTTCGGAACGATTAACCTACATCTTGAAGTTATTGTTAAACCTAAGTCATTAGCTGAACTTCTACATTGTTTAAACATTTTATCTTGTATAGCAGTATATTTTTCTATTTTTTCTAAATTTCCTTTATTAATTTCTTTTGTTAATAAGCTTGTATATTTTAAATACAATCGTTTTGATATTATATACCTTGCCAAACAATCACAATCTAACTCTGTCATTATTCCTATTTTAGAAAGTTTGTGTGAAATCTTATCAAATTCTTCTTTCTGTGTTTCTGACAAATATTCTGGCGCTACAATATTATTTTTTATTTTCTCAGTATCTAATTCATAGAGCTTTCTTTCTTTTATTTCTTCTTTAGTTAAATGCTTTTTGCCTTTAGCCAACAATAAATCAATTGGTTCTCGTTGCCTAGACATTTCTTCCACCGCCTTCTATTTTTATATTTACAATTTCTTCTTCATAAATTTCATTAGGGACTTTTTTGTACAAAGAGGAGGGGCGCACCGTTCTCCCTAGGAAACTTTAAAACTTTTTTATGTACCCCTACCGTTTTCCAGTAAGCTTTTTTACTTCACTCTTTTTCTAT
>ERZ1090862.1181-NODE-1183-length-11639-cov-6.674983_pt1 | contig 11639 bp, 9 predicted proteins | sample MGYA00478481_ERZ1090862 | MGnify/ENA primary metagenome ERZ1090862 (study PRJEB33644, sample SAMEA5815745) | chicken gut metagenome | biome: Chicken; feature: Gastrointestinal Tract; material: Caecum | place: Ireland | collected 2019-01-01 | study: A study of the... | reverse complement strand
CTATAATAGAATAAACAAATTAGCGGGATTAGACAATAGTTATTTAAAAAAAATTTACACTGATCTCTACGATCTCGCTTTTTGTCCCCACGCGCATATACGGACCGAATATGCCTGCCCCTGATGTCACGATATTATGCATGTCGCCTTTCTTCAGATACCCACAGGAATTTTCCCAGATCAGAGAGGTAACAATATTTCCGGGAAACATCTGGCCGTCATGAGTATGTCCGCACAGATCCAGGTCTGCTCCCGCGTCAGAAAGTTCCTGAAGTTCTTTCGGCTGATGATCCATAACTATTATCGGTTTATCATGATCCAGCCCGCTTAACAGTTCTTCCGGACTCATCCTGATGTTTCCGGATTTTTTCCGTGAAGAATAATCCTTTCTTCCCGAAAGATAGAAGCTGTCGTCGATCAGGACAGTTTCGTCTTCCAGTGTCCGGATCCCCGCATCATCAAGCAGCTGTCTCATCTTATCACCGATGTAGACATGTTCTTCCGAATCGAAAGTAAAACCGGCAAGGATCTGTTCCTCATAATCGTGATTCCCATAACAGGCATAAACACCGTACTTTGATCTGATCCCGCTTAAAGCTTCACGGATCTTTTCCGGATCATCCAGTGCTCCATAGTGATTGTCAAAAATGTCCCCTGCAAGGCATACTAGATCCGGTTCTGCCTCATTGATCTTTTCTGCGATCTTCTCTGCCTGTCTGTATCCGATACTGTATCCCAAATGAAGGTCTGCGGCAAGAACGACCTTTATCGACCTTCCTCTCATATCTTCAGACGGAATTTCGACCGAATAACGGGTGACATTGATCTGCCTTGCATTATATGTTCCATACAGGGTGATCCCGGAAGTAAACAGGATAACCGCACATCCGGCCAGGATAAGTATCCGCGTCCCCGCAGGGATACGTTCTTTAGTAAAAGGCAGTCTTTTTATGATCACCCTGACAAGATCAAACAGCACGATCGTCAGGAAGAGATAAAGGAAAAACCCCATCCAGAAATTGCCTGTCTGTGCAGCACTCCTCTTTCCCGCGGATTCCGGCATAAGAAATGATATCAGGGGCGTCAGGCAGACCAGAAGATAAAGCACTGAGAAAAGCACTTTGGCCCATGTGCATTTTTTCTGAAAACAGGCATCGGCAAATCGAAACGCCCATCTCAGCACGTATATATTTGCCGCGAGATAAACCGGTGCCAGTAATAATGCCAGCATATTTTTCCTCCTTATTTTTAATGGTTTTCATAATCCGTGATCCCTGCTCCGCTGTTCGGATGTGCGACAGAATAAGCACTGTCCGCCGCAAAGACCGCCAGAAGCGCCACACAGATAATGACCGCTGTGCGGCGGGGGATTTTTTTGAAAAGTTCATCAAAGAACGGGGCGATCAGATAAAGGAACGCACACCCTCCCAGTCCGAAAATGATCAGTCCTTCTGCACAGATCCTTCCATGCAGGTTCAGAAAATATCCGGAATAATTCCACCAGTACATATGCTTCATTTCCCACAGGAGGTATCCGGCAGTATATTCTACGACCCCGCAGACTGCCATGGTCATAAAAAACAGCATCAGCGGTCTGTCTACAAACCGCTTCAATAAAACAACAACAAGCACTCCTCCCACGCCGTAGATCGGAAGCCAGGGTCCATGAAAAAACCCTCTGTTGACAAACACACCATCCCCGAAAAGATGGAGTGACACTTCCCACAGCCATCCGATCGTAGAAAATGAGAAAAACATAAGTATAAGCGACCTGACCGTATAGCTTCTGTGATAGTCGATCCTGATCCAGTTCTTTGTTTCCGGATCATAGAGAAGGTATTGTTCTACAGGGTATTCTTCTGATCCGGATCCTTCAAAAAGGAGCGTATCATTCAGATATTCTGCTCCCTTATACCCCTTTTCAAGCGCCTCCTGGCGCAGAAGCGCGTATACCTCTGCCCATGCGGTTTCTGTATATGGAGTGACCCAGACATACTCCAGGAGTCCCAGGGTAAAAACATTCAGCACACGCCACCCCAGAAAAGACAGATCCAAAAAGAAGCCACGCATCTTATAGCCCTGCATCATCCGCCGCGACAGAACAAAGGCGTCCCTGTGTCCGATATCCGGATTCTCCGCAAGAATATACGGGATCATCTTGTATGAATATCTTTTTATGATCCCTCCTATGACCGTGAGATCCCACAAAAAGATCAGCACTGAACGTTTGAACATTGTGAACGCGGTCTCTTTCCAGCGTTTTACACGCCATGGAAAAGCCAGGCGTCCCATCCGGCTCTGTCTGTATGTACGATTTTCCAGCAAAAAGCGGCATTGTCCCACAATAAGTACATTGCTCACTAAAGCAAGAAAAATGATCAAAAGCAGCGCTCCGGCCAGAATGATCATCCCTTCCGTTGCCTTATCCTTAAAAAAGAAATCATTCATCGCATTGAGAAAACCGTATAAAGCAGACTTTTCTTCTGTCATACGGTTGTATATATGCGCAAGAGTTCCTCTTTTTGGGGTATAATGTTCCCCCAGAAACTCTAACAGCTGATTGTCCTGAGATGCCTCCGACTGTCTTATGCTAAAATACCAGTCATTTATGATCTGCGCATTACTCGGGAGTTCAAACCTTCCTCCCACAAGATACCGCGCAGCACGGTCCACCTGATGCGTCACTTTAAGTCCGCTTGCAATGAACGCCAGAAGCAGACTGATCCCCAGAATCCTCCAATAGTTCTTCTTAAGATTTTTTTTTGCTTTCTTCTTAAGTTCTTTTCTTTCCCACATACTTTTTCTTCCGCCCCTCTGACTCTCTTTCCTGATATAAGATAACTGCAGCAAACTACATTGTCAATTCCCCCTGCTCTCTCAAACCGATCTCTTTTCTTTTGATCGTCAAGCGCAGTTCCTCCTTGCTTATCCATTTTTTCATTATAACATCACTTTGTTCCCCTGTCATTTTCTTTCAAATGCCCGCAGTCACATATAAATCAGTGATTATGATTTCCAATATCGATAGATACTCCGGTAAAACAGTGCTCCTGCCAGGACCATGCTGATCACGTCAGCTGCAGCCTGAGATGCCAGTACTCCGTAATAACCGAACATCCTTGAGGCGACCACCAGCACTAGAAGAAAAAGAAATCCCTGACGGCTTAGTGACAGCACAAAGGAAATCCCTATCTTTCCCGCCGACTGAAAGATCAGTGTCAGCAGAAGTGTGACTCCGGCAAAAGTCATCGTCACTACCTGCAGCCGCAGCATCAGACTTCCGCTCTGTACGATCGCAGCGTCTTTCATAAAAAAGCGGATCAGAGGCTCTGCAGCCGCAAAGACAACCGTTGACATAACGATCGCTGTTCCAGAGGACACTCTGAGATTGAAACGTGTCAGCTTCTTGAGGTTCTCTCTGTCCCCCGCCCCGAAAAAATACCCGTATAGAGGCTGTCCGCCATAAGCAAGTCCGATCAATACCAGGTTCACGATAGAAACTGTTTTCATGGCGATTCCCATTGCAGCGATCTCCACATTCCCATAAGGAAGCAGAAACTGGTTCAGGAAGACCACGCTCAGGCTCTGCACGATATTCATGATCGCTGACGGAATCCCAATTCCCAGGATCTGCTTTTCATATGTTCCCGGAATGCGGAAATAACGCGGATCCAAAGACAGCAGCCGGCTCTTTTTCAGTAATACCACAGTACAGTAAAGATCCGACACGACGTATCCGATGACTGTCGCAATTGCGGCTCCTCCGGCGCCCATTCCTAATCCGGAAATAAAGATCGGATCTAAAATGATATTCACCACCGCTCCAATACCGGTTCCCAGCATCGCTTCTTTTGACAGTCCTTCTGACCTGAACAGATTTGTATATACATAGGAGGCTGTCACAAACGGAGAGCCTGCCGCGATCCAGTAGAAATACTGCCCCGCAAATCCAACGGTGTCTCCATCTGCCCCCAGAAGAGGAAGGAGCATCCGGCCTGTCAGTAGAAAGAAGATTCCCAGTACAAGCCCCAGCAGATAGCCGGTATAAATACAGTGGGCACTGACCCGTTTGATCTCGTCTTTTTTTCCCGCTCCCAGCAGGCGCGAGACCAGGGAACATCCTCCCTGCGCAAACACATTACCAAATGCCATCTGAACGGTTAAAACAGGCGCACACAGGGAAACTCCCGCTACCAGATCCGTATTGCCCACAGCTGCGATAAAATATGTATCGGCAAGATTATAGACAAGGGTGATCACCATACTGAGAACATTCGGGATCGTCAGCATAAAATATGACTTTGGTATATTTCCATTCAGCAGTAAATTCTTGTCCATTTCATTCAGCCCCCTTCATTCAGACTTTTCTCAGCCATGTGATTTTAGATCTTCTACAGCCGGAAATCCGTAGGCACTTTTCGCGCTTTTCACTGCGCGGATGATGGCTTCACTCATCACTTCTGCTGCCACTGCCCCGGTCAGATCCATATCTGCAGAAATCTTTCCCACGGATACAGCATAGATACTGTCTCCGTCCGCTGACGTATGGACAGGTCGAATGGATCGTGCATATCCGTCATGTGCCATACCGGCAATCTTGCACAGCCGTGATTTATCAAAGTCTGCGTTTGTGATCACAACTCCGATCGTTGTATTTCCAGTGAATTTATTCTCCACAGCCCGGGTATCTGCATACATCAGATCCTCTGTATCACGAAATGTCCTTCGATCCTCAGCCAGGAGTCCGGCGATCTTTTCCCCGGTTTTCCAGTCAAAGATATCTCCAAGGGCATTTACCGCCACAACAGCGCCAACCTGAAGCTCACCGATCTGCACAGCATAGCTTCCGATCCCCGATTTCATGCAGTGATCCATTCCGGCAAATTTTCCGACTGTCGCACCACATCCCGCGCCGTGATTTCCGTCCCGATAGTTACCGCCATTTTCCGAATTGACGCATGCTGCATATCCCATAGCCTTATCCGGACGTACGGAAGAATCACCGGCTGTAAGATCGAAAAGATCAGACTGACAGACAAGGGGCACCTTTGTCGGCAGACCGACATCAAATCCAATTCCTCTCTCCTCAAGATACTGCATCACTCCGTCTGCCGCGTTCAGGCCGAAAGCACTCCCACCTGCCAGCACGATCCCATGGATCACCTGTGCTGCTGCAAGGGGGTTCAAAAGTTCTGATTCGCGTGAAGCCGGCCCGCCTCCCCGGACGTCCATTCCTGCAGCCATCCCCTGATCCGCTATGAACACCGTACATCCGGTTCCTGCAGCTGCATTTTCGGCTTGTCCTATCCTTATTCCCTTAATCTCTTCTAAACATATCTCATATTTACTGATCGTCATGTATGATTCCTCCCTGCTTATCCATAAGATTTGGTGAGATCTTTTGCTTTTTGTATTGTTCTGTTTTGTCCATTATAACATCCCTCTGTACCCTTGTCATTTTGTCTCGTGCTCATTTATCTCGCATTCATTTTCCTTCCCAGAAAAGGATCCCCACTGTTCCAGTGAACTTAAGTCTCATCAGAGGAACTGACGCCGCGGCAAGCATAAGCGATCCGTTCTTCAGGAAATGCTGTGTCCACGCATATGTCTCCGGGAATGAAGCATGCTGTATACTGCATGTCTGCACTCCATCCCCGGGACATAACGAAACGGTCCCATGATATCATATCCGGGTTCTGCAAATTCTCCGAACCGCAGGGTACCGCTGATCACTGCCGCATCGTTTCCTTTCATCTCTATCCGCAGACGGATGCCTTTTCTGGAAAACAGATTCTCTCCGATCTGCATCATTCCTTTTTTCCTGTTGATCCGAAACTGGCCGATCGGGAACACCTTGCTCCAGCTCCCCTTATCTGTGATGATCTGTACTGTGCACATAAACTGTCTTGTAAATCCGCCATATTTCCCGTGGTGCATACATAAAAACTGCGCCCTGTGGATCTTATTCCACAAGGCGCAAGGAATTCAATGAATCATTTGATATATTATTTGCTGTGATTCCTTTTTTGGTTATAAAGAACTATTCCGGCAGCAAGTACAGCGATGATCCAAAAAACAAGATCACTGTCATCACCTGTTCCCGGTGCAGCTGCATCACCTGTCTGGTTATCTCCTGTCGAAGTGTCAGTATCTGCTGGCGTTCCCGTTGAGGGCTTTCCGCTTTGATCAGACGGTTTGGACGGCGTTTCTGCTGAGGGTTTTCCGTTTTCGTCAGACGGATCGTCTGTCGTCCCTGTTGCGGGGATATCCACCGCTTCTTTTGCATAGCCGCAGACAGTACATTCTTCATGCTTCGATCCTGCCGCTGTGGCGGTCGCTTCCTTATCAACTATCCACTTAAAGCTGTGGGCAGCTTCATCCAGTCTCTCACCGCAGGAACAGATCTTCCAGTGTCCGTTTCCATCATACTGCCAATCTCCCTGTTCCGCGCAGACATGAGTCTGTACAGTAACGGTGGCGGAAGCAGAAGCCAGTTCTGTCCCCTCAGCCTTCACACGTACAAGATAGATTCCGGGCTTGAGTCCTGTCACCTCCTCACCAGTGACAGCGATCCAGGCGTCTCCGTCTTCAGCCTTGTATTCCATTTTATCGTCAACGCCGGTGATAATGCCGTCATTCTGGGAAGAGGTCGTGCAGTCCTTAGCGCTCACAGTGTCGGGAGCCGCTGCTTTCGTTACAGCAATGGTCTGGACAGGGGAATCGCTCGTTTCATGGAAATCCCCGGGCAGATAGACCTGAATCCCGTTTTCAGGGGTCACACCGGACAGGGAAACGGTGGTATCGATAATATCCATCCATGTTGCACCGCCGTCCAGGCTGTACTTCATGCCTGCCGCAACGCCGGAAAGAATGCCGCTGTCCTCGCCGTCCGCATTAAATACAGCGTTCGGCTCCGCGGGAACAGCCAGCTCCCAAAGGAGACGGACGTCGCCGGTCTGGGAATCTGCAAACCAGGTATTCGGCGCATAAGCGTTGAGCTTCTCAAACAGTTCCTCTTTATCCGCTGCTTTCTGGACATTTGCGTCCTCGCCCTCCAGACAGTAGTTGTCGCTCACCTTAACATGACCACCCACATCCGGAGAAAGCGGAGATATATTTCCTGAAGAAGAACTCAGCTTACCGATAGAATAGCAGCCGTTTATGGCAGAAGCATCATAGTAATTATCTCCTGTCCCTTCCTTTGCATTTAAAATTCCGCCGATTCCTCCCGCATATGCGGTGCCGGAGCCTGTTGCAGACGCAGAAACTGTTCCCCAGTTGTAGCAACTTTCAATAACACGGGTTTTCGTATAATTCATGTCATAAATGGAACCTATAATTCCTCCGGCATAGATACCTCCCACCCCTGTAATGTCAACGGTGCCCTTATTGAAACACTGACGGATCGTACCGCCGCGCATATGACCGGCGATTCCGCCTGCCTTTGCACTCCGGATATTTCCGACGATCGAGCCACTGTAGCCGCAGTATTCCACAACGCCGGGGTCTTTGGCATCGTTGTCTATCTGACCGGCGATACCGCCAACATTCGGGGCCAGATCCGCGCCTTCCTCAAAGCGGATATCCACATTCGAACTACATTGAGTAACCGTACCTCTGGTATAGCCGCAAAGACCTCCCACATTCAGGTCAGCAATTGTAACGCCGGCAGGGACACTCACCAGAATATCTCCGGACACATTCAGATCGGAGACGGTACCCCTTTGTATGCCAAACAATCCAAAATAATAGAACCGTTGAGCCACATCATTTGTTGTGAACATTCCTTCATGCTGAGTATACACAATAGTGTGACCGTTGCCGTCAAAGTTTCCGTCAAACCGGAAAATGGGTTTCCAGTCAGCAGCGGTCAGTTCCAGATCAGCAGTCAGGACAAAGTATTCGCCTGCACCGTTGTAATCTTCTGATCTCATCTGCTGTGCAAAGTAGGCAAACTGCTCAGAATTGGCGATCACATAGGGATTGTCCTGTGTACCGTCACCGCTTTCATAGCCGGATGCTACTGTCACGCCGTCCCACTCGGATGCTACTGTCACGCCGTCCCACTGGTCCTTGGTACCGCAGTAGCTGGGCATGGGCAGATTAATATAAACATCTGCTGTCGGCGTACCGGAAATGGTGATCTGGGTATCACTGTTTCTTGTAACGGTAATGCCGTTATTGTTCAGACTGTCGCAGTAGTCCTCCGGGAAATAGTAATCCTCCACCGTAGAGTAAACGATATCCGTAATGGGCGCATTATCCAAAGAAACCTGATTTTCCGCACCGGAATTCTCATCCCGCACCAGTTTTGTGTTGCCGGTGATGCCAACGCTGTATGCACTTACCGTATCAGCATACGAAGCATAGGTCAGCATGGCGTCTGCATCTGTCTTTTCTAACCAAACTTTACAGTTTTCAAAGGTGGTGATCTCGCCGCCGCTGAGGTCAGAAGCGGAGAAGGTCATATCGCCCGAAACAGCTTTCGCCCAGGCACCTTTGCCGCACTGCGCCACCAGATAGGTCCCCTCCGGCGCATCCTCCACCGTTACATACTCTTGTGCGGTTTCTGTGACATACGCCTTGCCCAGATCGTTCGCTTCTAGCCGCAGGGTGAATATCTTCTTACCGTATGTGTCTTTCTGTTCTCCCTCCGCGGTGACCCCTTTGTAAATGGAACCGAACAGGACGTTAGAAGTATCCAGCTGGAATACAGGAAGATACCCCCATCGATCATCATCTGCCGTCCTTTGTTCAACACCAAGGGACGTATTCAACAATACTCTGTCGTCATAGTCGCTATAAGGGGAACGAGTGAACGAATTACTGACATTCTTTTTAAGGCTGACCTTTAATTCGGTTCCCAATTCCTTCGCACTGTTGGAACCCACGGTCACAAACTGAATCTGATCAGGAGATGGCTGGTAATCTGTTGAATAAGTGGGATACAAAAGTTCCGCGGAATGATAGATGCGTGGATTCCCCTCATTATCCGCATTATAATAATCCGCGGTATAAATGGTTGTGGGGATGATCATACCCAGTTGAGCGTCCGTAAAAAAACAGGAGCTGTTACCTGATTCTGTATAACTTTGAAAAACTGTACGCATATCGCTGGCGCCGTAATTGTTGGAAGAAACTTTCGCAGGTACAAACCCACCCTCATACTCAATCCCCCAGGCAGGATCATAGTCTTTGATGTCAGTGCTGCTGGAAAAATAGCTCCGGTGCACAGGAGAATTTCCAAAAAGCAGCACCAGACCTCCGCCCGCCGGATCGACGCCTGCAATAGACCATTGCCAAGCTTTATTTCCGAAATAAACCTGTTTGAAAGTCTTGTCGGTCGAATCATCCATATCAAATTCAGTCCACAGTTCATCCACCGTGGCAAGATACTCCACCGCAGGAGCAGTATTCTCTACCGCGTCGGCTGCAAAGGCTGCAGCCGGCATCAGTCCGGCCAGAAGCACCAGCGTCAGCAGCGCCGCGGATACCCTTTTGAATGTTTTTACTCTCATAATCTTTCCTCCTTAAGATGTACTATGCACCCTGTCTATGTCCGATTTTACCATTAAAAAAAGCACAGGACTATTACCCATTTCATGATGGAAAATGGGTAATAGTCCTGTACGAAAACTTGAATTTATCTTTATTCAAGCATATATTTTTTTAGATCTTTTCGGTTTCCCACATTTAATTTTTTCATAGCCTGTGAGATATGATGTTTCACTGTGTTTACAGAAATATTCATATGTTCCGCGATCTCAGGGTTCGTCCAGTTCCGCGCCGCGCAGCATGGCTGCCGCAAACTCCGTCGTGGTCAGGTCATCTGCCACATCATGCCCCGTCTCCGGATTATGTATCTTTCTCCATCCGGAGGAAAATTCATAGGTGATCGCGATGATCCGCTTAAAATCCTCCGGCCACTTCTGTTTGATCACTGCCTCCAGCATTCCGCCCAGCAGTCCATGATGCTCCCCAAAACCCTCTATCAGATCATCCGGACGGGCTAATCGCCAGGCAGCCAGCAAGTGCTCTTCCGCCCTATCCGCCTGCTTTAAACTCATATGATCCATGACGGCTGCCAGATGGAGATAAATGGCAGGGATCGGGTACTGCTCCGCACCCATGGTCAATGCAGATTCTATGATTCCGATACTGTGTTCATACTTTTTCTGCAGATAAAGATAATGCGCCTGCACATACAGGGCAAATGCCCGCAGTCCCAGAGGAAGAGACGGCATAAACTCCTTCGCATCCGGCAGTTCTTCCGGCAGAGGCAGGTGCAGCAGGACTGCCGCTGCCGCTGAGATAAACCCTTCTATCGCCCTGGCATGAGACGATCTTTCCGTATCTGCTTTCAGGGTGTTTTTAATCTCTTCCAACGCGTACCTTGCACGCTGGATATTCCCGAGAGAAAGATTCGAGTATGCGTAGATCAGACAGGCAGAAAGCCGGACTTCTGCGTCCCTGCAGGTCAGAAAACCTTCAGCTTCCTGGGAAGCTTCCTTCGGATGTCCGCTGAAGTAGTGGTATTCAGCAAATGCGATATCCTTTCTCGGGCCATTTTTCATCCCATGGATAAATTCCAGACAGTGCCCCGGAAGAAAGGCCGTGTTCATCAGAGGCATAAGGTTTGGGAATGACGGATTTCTGTAAATCGTCTCTACTGCTTCTTCTTTTTTTCTCGGGTCTTTTGGCTTTGCCGCATCAGAAGGAATTTCCCAGACAGTCCCGGATTTTCTTGCCCCTTTGATCCTTCCTTCCGCACAATATCTTTGAATGAGACGTGCAGATACATTCCATTTTCTGGCCGCATCCCGCGCAGACATATATTCCACTTTTTATCTCCTCCCGTTTTGCGAATAGTTTTATTTTTGTTCGCATATATCATACAAAAACGCTGTCAGATCATCGCTTTTTATGAACTCAATATTCTCCTTTGCTGGTTTATAATATTGCTTCCATATCCTTTTCCCAATATTCAATAAGTTCTCTCCCAAGTCTAAATTCTGATAATTCTTTACCCATTCAGATCAAAAAGAAAATTTTCGTAGTCTTTTACATAATATCGTATATTTTTACGACCTTTTTGAATAATGGTGTGCCCCTCTGCTTCTAACTTTTCTTTCTGTGCTTCAATACCATTTGGATATTTAGCATTTAGTTCTCCGTTTGCTTTCAATGTTCTCCAATAGGGGGTTACATCTTCTGAACGCTGATGACTCGCCCACGCCACAATAGAAACAAAAATTCCTGCTGTGATCGGTTCTGTAAAATCTGCACCGCTCAATTCCGCAAAGTATTCTCGTATTTTCCCAACAGTGATCACTTTACCATATGGGATTTTTTTCATTACTCTGTCATAGTCGATCGGCGGAGCAAAATACATTTTACTTCCACCATATTTCTCAATACTTTTCTGGTCTGTGATAGTCTGAAATTTTGGCATATCCTTATTATCGTGCAGCATAGCATTAAAATCCTTTTTATCTTCATTTGCCATTTTTGCCACCTCCCGCTTTAAGGATAATCTGTTTATCAGCCTTATGCAATGAGACTGTTTAGAAAATCTTGACATATTCTGTAAATCTGAACTTTGCAAAAAAGTTACACTAAACGTTTCTTGATGCCCCTTA
>ERZ1090862.1180-NODE-1182-length-11640-cov-5.063530_pt1 | contig 11640 bp, 11 predicted proteins | sample MGYA00478481_ERZ1090862 | MGnify/ENA primary metagenome ERZ1090862 (study PRJEB33644, sample SAMEA5815745) | chicken gut metagenome | biome: Chicken; feature: Gastrointestinal Tract; material: Caecum | place: Ireland | collected 2019-01-01 | study: A study of... | reverse complement strand
CTATTGAAATTCTTCATAAACTTCCCGTGGCAAAATCATGGGAAGATATAGACGATGTGGTTTCGGAAAATAATACTATTAGAGCCTTGATGAATCAGAGGGTTGCGGAAGAATGGAGACAATGGTCTGTTTCAAATAGGAAGTACTATTTAAGGGAGGAAATGTTTAAAAAACCCGACCTATGTAAACAAATACTTGAGGATTATGATAAAGAAGAACTATCGGAGTATAATCCGGAAAATCAAATAGACTATTTGTTAGAAAGAATTTGCAGAAGCATTATAAAATTAAATTTAGGATGGGAATCATTTATTGAAAAAGAGTCCATAGATAGTCTAAGTGCATCAAAAGAAATCTTATCCTATTTTAGAAGTTGGGTTGAAAATAATAAAGGCTGGTATGTTATTCAGGAAGCAAATAGCAGAAATCGAGAAAAGATAACTCAGAGAGTCATACATCTTTCTGGTCAATGCTATATTAAGGCAAATAACTTGGATATAAGTTGTGAACCGGATGAGGGAAGAGGACCAGTAGATTTTAAAATTAGTCGTGGACAGGATATTACTATCGTTGAAGTAAAGCTTTCAACTAATCCAGATTATCTTCATGGTTATGAAGATCAAATTGAGGAATATGGAAAAGCGGAGAATACAGATAAAATGATATATGTCTTGATTGATTTGGGAAATCCAGGAAGAGTAAAATCCATACAGAAACTGCATACAGAAAATATAGCACATGGAAAGAAAACTCCTGAGATCATTATCATTGACGCAAGAGAAAAGGATTCAGCAAGTAAGTAAAATATTTTCAAATATTCTATTGTCCTTATTGACAATACGCTGATGAATGCCATCATGCGGCTTCAGATACGATCGCAGAAGTACTGCAAAAAGTCACTGCGAAATATGTATATGGTGTTACAGCCACACCAAAACGATCGGATGGACTGGAAAAGATCAATTATATGCTGCTTGGCCCAATCCGATACAGTTATTCTGCAAAAGAAAAAGTAAAAGCGCAGGGAATCCCTCATCTGGTATACCCAAGATTTACAAGGACAGTACTTCCCAGAGGTGTTACAGCAGAAAAGATGCATCCCAATGAAGCCTATGAAATGCTCCGGCATAATGAAGCGAGAGATGAACAGATCCTTTCGGATGTGAAAGATTGCATTGCGGCAGGCAGAACGCCGGTAATATTATCCAAATATAAGGATCACTCAGAAAGACTGTATGACCGGATGAAAGGGTATGCAGACAGGGTCTTTTTGATGACGGGAAACAATTCAAAGAAAGAACATAAGCAAATCCGTGAACAGTTACAGCAAACCGCTCCGGAGGAAACGCTGGCGCTGGTTGCCACAGGCAGTCTGATTGGAGAAGGTTTTGACTTCCCGCGCCTGGATACATTGATCATGGCGACACCTGTTTCGTTCCGAAGTGTAGTTGAGCAGTATGCCGGACGTCTGAACCGGAACTATGCAGGCAAGAAAGATGTAATCGTATTTGATTACGTTGACAGTCATATTCCAATGTTTGAAAGAATGTATGGAAAAAGGCTGAAAGCATACAAGCAGATCGGATACGAAATATGTTGCGGATTGGATCGTGAAAAGCAGGAAGCAAATGCCATTTTTGACAGCGAAAATTATAAAGAAGTATTTAAGAGGGATCTGCTTGAGGCAGAACAGAGGATCGTAATATCCAGCAATGTTATCAGTGCGAAAAAGGTCTATGAAATTATAAATATATTGAAAGAAAAGCAGGCATTGGGGATAGAAGTGACTATAGTTACCTGGGAACCTGATGACTATGGCTTTGGTGATGCTGCATTTTGGATGCAATTGCATGAGGATATGCGCCAGGCTGGGTTCTTTATTAAAACAGTGGAAGATTCCTGTGAAAATTTTGCGGTTATAGATCAGGAAATTATCTGGTATGGAAATATTCATTTGCTGGGTAAAGAAAAAGTCGAAGATAATATTATGCGAGTGAAGGATAAAAAAATTGCAGCTGAGTTATTGGAACTGGCGTTTAAATAATAAGAGAGATGTCCTCAATCGCTGTGAAAAGCCATGGGTTTGTAACGTATTTGCAACAACTTTCCGTGTAACCCCTTGATTTTCCAGTATTTTCGGTTGCCAAATACAAAGCTGACGGAGAAACCTCCCTGCAGATATTTGCTGTAATGCGCCGTATCCTGTGATATACTCTTGGAAAAGACTGCCGGAGGTGTAGAAACAGTGAATAATATATATGACAACGATAAATTTTTCAGCCAGTATGCCCGGATGACACGCAGCAGGGCCGGGCTGTCCGGGGCCGGCGAGTGGCATCAGTTCCGGAGAATGTTTCCGGATATGAGAGGGATGACCGTTCTGGATCTCGGGTGCGGATACGGATGGCACTGCAGATATGCGGCGGAACAGGGGGCTGAGTCTGTACTTGGAATCGATCTGAGCGAGAAAATGATCGCTGAGGCGCGGCGGAGAAACGATGATGAGAAGATCGCATACCGTGTCTGCGGGCTGGAGGAGTATGAGTACCCGGAAAAAACATACGATTGCGTGATCTCCAATCTTGCGCTTCACTATGTCGAGGATCTGGACAGCGTATATCGCAGAGTTTGGAATACGCTGAAGCCGGGGGGAATTTTCCTTCTGAATATCGAACACCCGGTGTTTACTGCGGGGGTAAGGGAAGACTGGATTTATGACGAGAAGGGAAGGGCGATGTACTGGCCGGTGGATGACTATTATTATCCGGGCGAGCGCATAACACTGTTTCTCGGGGAAAATGTGAAAAAGTACCATCATACATTGACACAGATTCTGATGGGACTGCTGAACAGCGGGTTTGCGCTCAGAGCGGTTGAAGAGGCCATGCCCGATCCGGACATGATGGACATGCCGGGGATGAGAGACGAGATGCGGCGCCCCATGATGCTGCTTGTAAAAGCTGAAAGGGAGTGCCTTGACAATTAGCCTCCCGGAAAACTGCACAAAAAAATCCGTTTGTCAATTGTCAGAAATTAAGGAAAATTGGGGAAAATATAAAAAACAATTACCTGCAAGTTAAAAAAGTGTTAAAATTAAAATATAGTGACTACCAGGAAGGCCGTTACAGCGTTGTACCGGTCTTTCTTTGGTTATACTTTATGTAATCAAACAGGAAAAGGAGGATTTGGATGCTCAGCAGAGGTGACGCGGTTGTTTATAAGTGCAGAGGAATTTACAAAGTGGAAGAGATCGGAACACTGGATTTTTCTTTTGCAGACAGAAAAAAGAAGTATTATACTCTTCAGTCTGTGGACGATTCGAGAGACAGGGCATATGTTCCGACAGACGATGAAACGAATATCCGAAAGCCGGTCAGCAGACAGGAAGCGATGGAACTGATCAGCAGAATGCCTGAGATTGACGTGCTGAGAGTAAAAAATGAAAAGTTCAGGGAACAGGAATATAAGCAGTGTATTTCCGATTACTGTCCCGAGAACTGGGTAAAGGTACTGAAGACGCTGTATAAGCGGACGAAAAGCAGAGGCAGTATCACAAGCATGGATAAGAAATATCAGATATTGCTCGAACATGCATTGTACAGTGAATTTTCATTCGCGCTGGGGATTCCCGCAAGTGAAATGACAAGATTTATCGCTGATCATATGAGCGAAAAGACCAATTGAAATATGACTGCGGACGCTGCAGAGCCGGTGCGCCGGCAAACGGAACTTGCGCAAACGGCAGGCGCGTGATATACTTCTCCTGAAAATATTTATTTTTAGGAGGAGTTATTTTTTATGGACGCAGACCCTGCCGGGAACTCGGTAATGTTTCAATTGTTACTTTTATTGTTTTTTACGCTGATGAATGCGTATTTCGCCGGAGCGGAGATGGCGGTTGTATCTGTCAACAAGAACAGGATACGAAGTCTGGCGGAAGAAGGAAATAAGAAGGCAAAGGTGATCGAGGGACTTTTCGATGATTCTACGAAGTTTCTCTCGACGATCCAGGTGGCTATCACATTTGCAGGCTTTTATTCTTCGGCATCGGCCGCGGCGGGCATATCGCCTGTACTGGCGGAATGGATGCAGGGATTCAATATTCCCTACAGCCAGCAGATCGCGCACAACGGTGTGACACTTGTACTGATGTTTTTCAACCTTGTTTTTGGAGAGCTTGTTCCAAAAAGAATCGCCCTGCAGAAAGCAGAGGCGTTCTGTATGCTGACAGTAATGCCGGTGCATTATATTTCAATTATCCTGTCGCCGTTTACAAAGCTGCTTTCCGTGTCGACAAAGCTGGTGCTCAAGCTGCTGAGGATGCAGACAGAGGATCAGGAGGAGGCTGTTACAGAAGAAGAGATCAAGGCGCTTCTGAAGATGGGAAATGAAAGTGGAACTTTCGATGACGAAGAGAGAGAGATGATCGATTCAGTCTTCGCATTTGATGACAGGACAGCGCGCGAGATCATGGTTCCCCGGAGAGACGTGGTTGTCATGGATATCGGAGAGCCGTTTGATGAACTGATCGACGAAGTACTGGAGTCAAGGCACAGCAGGATACCGGTTTATGAGGAAAACATTGATAATATCATAGGTGTGCTTCATGTTAAGGACGTCATGATCGAAATGAGAAGATCCGGTCTGGATGGGATGAATATACGGGACATGCTGCATGAACCGTTTTTCGTTCCCGAGACAAAAGAGGCGGATGAACTGTTTCGGACAATGCAGGAAACACGGCATCATATGGCGCTGCTTGTGGATGAGTACGGCGGCTTTTCCGGTATTGTGACGATTGAGGACCTGGTCGAAGAGATCATGGGAGATATCAACGAGGAGTATGAAGAAGTCGTGCCGGAGATCGTGCCGGTCAGTGAGGACGAATATGTTCTCGACGGAGGCATTCTCATAGAAGATCTGAATGATGAACTCGGACTGAAGCTGGAAACAGAAAATTATGATACGCTGTCAGGATATCTGATAGAACAGCTCGGACATATCCCGGCGAAGGAAGACAGGGATGTTATAGAGTCTGACAATCTCGTATTTACGGTAGAGGAAGTAAAGGACAACCGTATCACCAAGGTGCGTCTTAAGATACTTCCTGTGCCTGAGGATGAGGAAGAGTCAAAGAAAACAAAATGACTGAAAGGAGAAGCAGAGTAATGAAGATGGTATCGATCGAACAGGAACTGAAGGGGAACTCGTATCCGGGAAGAGGAATCATACTCGGAAAGACCCCGGACGGAAAAAAAGCAGCCGCGGCATACTTTATCATGGGACGCAGTGAAAACAGCAGAAACCGTATTTTTGTAGAGGATGGGGAAGGAATCCGCACGCAGGCGTTTGATCCGTCGAAGATGACGGACCCCAGCCTTGTTATCTATGCGCCTGTCCGTGTACTCGGAAATAAGATGATTGTGACAAACGGCGATCAGACCGATACGATCTATGAGGGAATGGACAGACAGCTTACCTTTGAGCAGTCTCTGCGGACAAGGGAGTTTGAGCCGGACGGACCGAATTATACTCCGAGGATTTCGGGAATTATGCATATAGAAAACGGTATGTATAATTATGCGATGTCTATCCTGAAGAGCAATAACGGAAGCCCTGACGGATGCTGCAGATATACGTTTGCCTATGAAAATCCGGCTGCGGGAGAGGGACATTTCATTCATACGTACATGTGCGACGGAGATCCGCTGCCGAGCTATGAGGGCGAGCCGAAGCTGATTGGTATTCCGAATGATATGGAAGAGTTTGCTCAGCTTCTCTGGAACAGCCTGAATGAGGAGAATAAGGTGTCTCTTTTTGTCCGCTATATTGACATTGAGACAGGAAACTATGAGACGAAGATCATTAATAAAAATCACTAAGGAGCGGATGAAAAGATGAAAGAATTAGAACTGAAATACGGATGCAACCCGAATCAGAAACCGTCAAGGATCTATATGAGTGACGGCAGTGAGCTGCCGATCACCGTGCTGTGCGGCCGCCCGGGCTATATTAATTTCCTGGATGCATTTAACGGCTGGCAGCTTGTCTCGGAGCTGAAAAAAGCAACCGGCCTTCCGGCGGCAACTTCATTTAAGCATGTCTCGCCGGCGGGAGCGGCAGTAGGACTTCCGCTGACGGATACACTGGCAAAAATCTACTGGGTGGATGATCTGGGCGAGCTTTCACCGCTGGCCAGCGCATATGCAAGAGCAAGGGGCGCCGACAGAATGTCTTCCTTTGGAGACTTTATTGCTCTGTCAGACGTATGTGACGTTGATACGGCCCGCCTGATCAAGAGAGAGGTGTCGGACGGAGTCATTGCCCCGGGATATGAACCGGAAGCGCTGGAGCTTCTGAAGCAGAAGAAAAAAGGAAATTATAATATAATCCAGATCGATCCGGACTATGTGCCGGCTGCGCTGGAGCACAAGGAAGTGTTCGGCATTACATTTGAACAGGGGAGAAATGAGCTTAATATAGATAAAGATTTCTTCTCTAATGTGGTGACAGACAATAAAGAAATTCCGCAGAACGCAAAGACGGATCTTGCAATCGCAATGATCACGTTAAAATATACACAGTCCAATTCAGTCTGCTACGTAAAGGACGGACAGGCCATCGGTATTGGCGCAGGCCAGCAGTCACGTATACACTGCACCCGTCTTGCGGGGCAGAAGGCGGACAACTGGTGGCTGCGTCAGTGCCCGAAGGTTCTGGAACTTCCGTTCCGGGATGATATCAGAAGGGCAGACCGCGACAATGCCATTGATCTTTACATCGGCGAAGAATATATGGACGTGCTTGCGGACGGCATATGGGAAAATACATTCAAGGTAAAACCGGAAGTGTTTACCAGAGAGGAAAAGAGAGCATGGCTTGACAAGCTGACAGATGTTGCTCTCGGTTCAGACGCGTTTTTCCCGTTTGGGGACAATATCGAGCGGGCGCATAAGAGCGGCGTAAAATATGTGGCTCAGCCGGGCGGATCAGTTCGTGATGACAATGTGATCGCAGCCTGCAATAAATACGGCATGGCAATGGCGTTTACGGGAATTCGTCTGTTCCATCACTAGGAGGAACTGATATGGTAATAGAGACGAGATGCCCCGAAGAAACTTTCCGGGCAGGAATGGAGTTCGGGAAGCGGGCCTGTCCCGGGCAGGTGTTTACTCTGAAGGGGGACCTGGGAGTCGGAAAGACTGTGTTTACACAGGGACTGGCGAAAGGGCTTGGAATAGAGGAGCCTGTCAACAGCCCTACATTTACAATCGTCCAGGTATATGAGGGCGGAAGACTGCCATTCTATCATTTTGATGTGTACAGGATAGGTGACCCGGAGGAAATGGATGAGGTCGGTTTTGATGATTATGTGATGGGAGAAGGGGTTTCTCTGATCGAATGGGCGGATCTGATCGAAGAGATACTTCCTGCAGAGCGTACGGAAATCCGGATAGAGAAAGATCTGGAAAAAGGGTTTGACTACAGGAAGATAACGATCAGCGAACTTAAGTAAAGTATTTACGGGCGCCGGATGTGATACTGATGTCTCGCAGCGGCGCCCGTCAGGTTATACCAGATGAAGCTGGCTCTGATTCCGCGTCAGGACTTGCGGGGGCCAGTCTTAAAAGAGAAAGGACACGGCATATGAGAGTTTTGGCAATAGACAGCTCCGGACTTACGGCTACGGTAGCCGTGGTGGAAGAGACGCAGACGATCGCGGAATATACAGTGAATTATAAAAAAACACATTCTCAGACGCTGCTCCCGATGATCGATGAGATGGCAAAAATGGTGGAGCTGGATCTTTCTTCAATAGACGCAATAGCCGTAGCGGGAGGGCCGGGATCATTTACAGGTCTCAGGATCGGGTCCGCGACGGCGAAAGGGCTTGGACTTGCGCTCGGCAAGCCGCTGATTCATGTCCCTACAGTGGACGCTCTTGCGTATAATGTATATGGATGCAGGGATCTGATCTGTCCGATTATGGATGCGAGAAGAAAGCAGGTCTATACAGGAATTTATACATTTTCCGCATCTGCGGGGAAGAGCGAAGGTACAAATCTTGTAAATCCCGTATTTCAGGTGATTCGTATGCAGATGGCAGTTTCGGTGGAAGATCTGATCAAGAGACTGAATAATTATTCCCGTCCGGTCGTATTTCTGGGAGACGGGGTGCCGGTATATGAGAAAATGCTTGCGGATGGGCTGAAGGTTCCTTATTCTTTCGCTCCGTCATATATGAACAGACAGCGGGCCGCTGTTGTCGGAGCTCTTGGTATCCGGTATTTCAAGACAGGGCGCTATGAGACGGCGATGGAGCATAAGCCGGAGTATCTGAGAGTATCTCAGGCAGAACGGGAGCGCGCGGAAAGAGAAAGAAAAGCTGCCGTTACGGTACGCGGTATGACAATGGAAGACGCTGCCGCCATAGCGGAGACAGAGCATCAGCTTTTTCCGGATCCATGGAGTGAAAAAGGCGTTCTGGAAACGCTGGAACAGGAAAAAACAATATGTCTGACCTCCGAAAAAGCCGGCAGGATTATCGGATATCTTCTGGCATATACGGCGGCTGGTGAAGCGGAGATCGCAAGAATTGCAGTTGTCAGAGAACAGCAGAGGCAGGGGGCAGCCCGTGCCATGATGAAGAAACTGGAAGAGGTCTGCCGGGAAAAAAATATTGTCAGGCTGCTCCTGGACGTCAGAGAGAGTAATGAGCCGGCCCGCGCATTTTATGCGGCATCAGGGTTTAAAGAGGATGGAATCCGCCAGCGGTACTATGAAGACCCGCAGGAGGACGCGGTGCTGATGAGCCGCAGCCTGTAACGGTGAAAAAATCTGAAGGAAGCAGTTCCCAGTAGGAATTCTGCAGGGAGCTCACTATAATATAGGCGTGACAAGAGAAAAGACTGTAATGTACAGGAGGAGATTGTATGCGCCAGTATCAGTTAAAAGAGACAAAAGAGATAAATAAAATTATCTGTAATAAATGTGGGAAAGAGATTGCCGTAGTAAACGGAAGAGCAGCAGAGGGCGTGTTCAGCGTGGATTATCGTTGGGGATATTTCTCGGAAAAAGACGGGGAGAGACACAGTTTTGATCTCTGCGAGTCATGCTATGATGATCTGCTCAGGACGTTCCGGATACCCGCAGAGATTGAAGAATAAGTATTTGGAAGAATAGACAGAGGAAAGATATGTTAGATGTTTGTTTGCTTGGAAGCGGAGGAATGATGCCGCTTCCGTACCGTTATCTGACTGCACTGATGACCCGGTTTAACGGGAGCAGTCTGCTCATAGACTGCGGAGAAGGAACACAGGTGGCGATAAAGGAAAAAGGCTGGAGTTTCAAGCCGATTGATGTGATCTGCTTTACTCATTATCACGGTGACCATATCAGCGGCCTTCCCGGCCTTCTGCTTACAATGGGAAATGCGGACAGACGGGAACCCCTGACCATAATCGGGCCAAAGGGACTGGAGAGAGTGGTAGGCTGTCTGCGCGTTATCGCTCCGGAACTGCCTTTTCCTATCGTTTTCAGAGAAATTGACGGGGCGGAGCAGGAATTTGAACTGAACGGATATCGGATCAGGGCGTTCAAGGTGAACCATAATGTACTCTGCTACGGGTATACGATCGAGATAGACAGAGCAGGGAAATTTGACGTAGAGCGTGCGAAGGCACAGGAGATCCCGCAAAAATACTGGAGCCGTCTGCAGAATGGCGAAACGATTGAGGAAGAAAAGAAGATATTTACTCCGGATATGGTGCTTGGACCTCCCCGGAAAGGAATTAAAGTGACTTATTCTACAGATACCAGACCCACGGAGTCTATACGGCACAATGCCGACGGATCGGATCTGTTTATCTGCGAGGGAATGTACGGAGAAAAGGAAAAAGCTTCCAAGGCTGTAGAGTATAAGCACATGACATTTTATGAAGCGGCGGAACTTGCCAGGGATGCCGGGGTGAAGGAAATGTGGCTGACTCATTACAGCCCGTCTCTTACCAAACCTCAGCAGTATATGGAAGAAGTACGAAAGATATTTCCTTACGCGAAAGCCGGAAAAGATTCCATGACGGCAGAACTTATGTTTGAAGATTGAGGGGCCTGAAAATGAAAGAAATAAGAGATATTAATATTTTAGCAATCGAGACTTCATGTGATGAGACCGCGGCTGCTGTCGTGCACAATGGAAGGGAAGTCCTGTCTAACATTATTTCTTCCCAGATCGATCTGCACAAACTGTACGGCGGAGTGGTCCCTGAGATTGCCTCGCGAAAACACATTGAGAAGATTAATCAGGTGATCGAAGAAGCTCTGAAAGAAGCGGAAGTGACTCTGGATGATATTGATGCTGTAGGGGTGACTTACGGGCCGGGGCTTGTGGGCGCACTCCTTGTCGGTGTTGCGGAGGCGAAGGCGATTGCCTATGCAAGAAATCTTCCCCTTGTCGGTGTCCATCATATTGAAGGACATATATCGGCCAATTATATCGAACACCCGGATCTGGAACCCCCGTTTCTTTGCCTTGTGGCATCCGGCGGACATACACATCTTGTCTGTGTCAGGGAATACGGAAAATATGAGATCCTGGGACGAACACGGGATGACGCGGCCGGGGAGGCATACGACAAAGTGGCCCGCGCGATCGGGCTCGGATACCCGGGGGGACCCAAGATAGACAGACTTGCAAAGGAAGGCAATCCGGATGCTGTAAAATTCCCGAAAGCCCATATCGAAGGCGCCGAGTATGATTTCAGCTTCAGCGGGCTCAAATCTGCTGTGCTTAATTATATCAACGGATGCAGGATGAAGGGCGAGAAATTCGATCCGGCAGATATTGCCGCATCATTTCAGAAAGCCGTAGTAGATGTGCTTGTTGAAAATTCCATGAAGGCGGCTGACGACTATGGCATGTATAAATTCGCCATTGCAGGCGGCGTGGCTTCAAATACGGCCCTGCGCGCTGCAATGAAGGAGGCCTGTGCCGAGCGTGAAATCAGATTCTATCATCCGTCGCCTGTTCTCTGTACAGATAATGCCGCGATGATCGGCGCTGCGGCATACTACGAATTTCTTGCGGGAACAAGACATGGCTGGGATCTGAATGCGGTTCCGAATCTGAAGCTTGGAGAACGATGACAGGCGGGGTAGTGTGAATGGAAAAGAAATATTGTACTGCTGTCGTGCTTGCGGCGGGCAGCGGCAGAAGAATGGGGACGAAAGTACATAAACAGTATCTGCTTCTGGACGGGAAGCCGGTACTGTATTATTCGCTGAAGACATTTCAGGAATCCGAGCTGATTGAGCGGATCATCCTCGTGTCGGGCCGCGGAGAAGAGGACTGGTGCCGGAAGAACATAGTGGAAAAATATGCTCTGACCAAAGTTACAGACGTTGTGGCAGGGGGAAAAGAACGTTATGATTCTGTGTGGAACGGACTGCAGAGAGCCGGGAGAGAGGGGTATGTCTATATCCACGATGGGGCCCGGCCGTTTGTTGATAAGGAAATGATACGGAGAGCATATGAATGCGTCATAAGAGAAAAAGCCTGTGTGGCTGGCATGCCGGTCAAAGATACGATAAAAGTTGTTGATGAAGAAGAATTTGTAACAGATACTCCGGACAGAAGCAGCC
>ERZ1090862.1177-NODE-1179-length-11658-cov-7.769715_pt1 | contig 11658 bp, 9 predicted proteins | sample MGYA00478481_ERZ1090862 | MGnify/ENA primary metagenome ERZ1090862 (study PRJEB33644, sample SAMEA5815745) | chicken gut metagenome | biome: Chicken; feature: Gastrointestinal Tract; material: Caecum | place: Ireland | collected 2019-01-01 | study: A study of the... | reverse complement strand
TTCTTTTGTTGATACGCGCACATATCCGTATACTGTTTCCTGCATTCTCAAGTCCTCCTTTGTCTTCCTTAGTGTATGTCAGAAACATTCTTTTATTAAGCACAGTATCAGACATAAAAAAGAACTGCCGCACTATTCTACAGTACAGCAGTCTTTAATTCACTCTTATTTCAATCCTGTTTCTCCGTTTTTTGAACTTCTCGTTTTTCCCCGCTGGCAGGCATCCCGAACGTAAACACGCTCCCTTCTTCCGGCTTGCTCTCCGCCTTCACCCAGCCTCCGTGTGCCTCTGCAATCCATTTCACCATGGAAAGCCCCAGCCCGGAATGGCTGCCGCCGGACCGGGACGTATCTGCGCGGTAGAACCTCTCCCAGATATGCGGCAGGTCTTCTTCCGCGATGCCAATCCCGTTATCCGTCACTGTTCCCGTGATCCATTCCCCGTCGCTGTCCAGAGACACGGTAACAGTACTGCCTTCCCCGCTGTAATACACCGCGTTGGAGATCAGGTTGATGAGCATCCGGATATAAAAGGTCTCGTCCACATACGCTGTGATTCCCTTTCTGATCCGGCACTCTATCTTCACTCCGTTTCCCGACTCCTCCGCCAGCATCTGCTGTTCTTCTGCGGCCATCTCAGTCAGCCCGCTCAGATCCACCTGTTCCCTGTTCAGAGGCTGCCTGCCCTGATCCGCCCGGGAAAGGAAGAGAAGGCGGGAGATCATCCCTGACATTTCCTTCGCCTTTCTCTGGATCAGAAGGATCTGGCTCCTCTGTTCCTCCGTCAGTGACTCATCCGCCAGGCAGGCGCCGCACAGCGCCAGGATCACGCTGACCGGAGTCCTCAGTTCATGGGACACATCCGAAGTGAACTGCTTTTCCCTGCGAAATGCCTCTTCCAGTTCCCCCAGCATTCCGTCAAATGTCTCCGCCATACTGTAGATCTCGTCCCGGTTCCTGCCTCTTCCCGGTTCCAGTCCGATCCGCTGAGACAGATCCGCATCCGCCCGGATCTTTTTCACTGTGTCTGTGATCCGCTTTACCGGGAGCAATGTCCTCCTTGTAAAACGGTAGCCGATGATTCCGGTGATGAGCGCCATTCCCGGAAAGAGGATCAACGCAAAGCGCACCGTCACATTAAAACTTTCCTCCGCATCCGTCACAGAGGTAATTCCCCGCACATACACTGTCCTTCCGTCTTCCATCCGAAAAGATATATCATACACATACCACTCCAGGTTCCCATCGCGGATCTGGCGCAGCTCCCCGTCTGATATATCCGGCTCCCCGGTAAATCCGTGGGGGATCCTTCCATATAAAAAGTACATGCTTTCATCATACAGCGACAGATAGATATCTCCTGTCACAGAATAGAAATCCGAATCCGGCTTCACCTGCCCGTCTCTCACACGTATCTCTTCCACACTCTCCTGAACCCTCTGCTCCAGCTTCATCTGGACCGACGCCAGGATTTCCCTGCTTCCCAGGGAAAAAAGGACTGTCAGGGCAGCTCCGGTGACAAGCAGCATAAAAAAACTGTACAGGACCGTCAGCCTGAGCTTGATCGAAAGTCTTTTCATATACCGGCTCCTCCTATCCAAGACTTACCCGCGGGTATTTTTACTGCTTTTTCTTATGCGGTTTTCTTACACACTATTCTTTCAGGACATACCCGGCACCCCGCACCGTGTGTATCAACTTCACGTCATGCCCCTCGTCGATCTTCTTGCGCAGATATCGGATGTACACGTCGATCACATTGGAACTGCCCATATAGTCATAGTTCCACAGATGCTCCTCCAGCCGGTCCCTGGACAGGACCGTGCCCGCGTTCTGCACCATGTAGCGCAGAAGCGCGAATTCCTTGCCTGACAGCTTGATTTCCTCTCCTCCCCGCAGGACCTGATGGGTATCCAGATGGACCTCCAGATCCCCTACCCGGTAACATGTCTTCGGGGTATCCGCCGGCTTCCTGAGCAGGACACGGATCCTCGCCAGCAGCTCTTCAAATGCGAACGGTTTCACAAGGTAGTCATTTGCCCCCGCATCCAGCCCGCTGACCCGGTCCTCAATGCTGTCCTTTGCCGTCAGGAGCAGGACCGGGGTGCTGATGTTCTTTCTCCTCATCTTTTTCAGCACGGTGAGCCCGTCCATCTCCGGCATCATGATGTCCAGGACCGCCGCGTCATACTCCGCGCTCTCCAGATACTCCAGCGCCTCCTTGCCGTCAAAGCAGGCATCTACGCTGTAGTGCTCCGCGGCAAGCCTTGACGTCAGGATCCGGTTCAGGTCTTTTTCATCCTCTGCGATCAGAATCCTCATACTTATCATCTCCTCATGTTCCCAGTATAAGATACTGCATTTACATTGTAAAGCATCTGTAACCCTGTAAATATTTACGCCTTGACACTGCATCGCCGTACACTGTAAAATAGACATGCTGTCTGGAAAACGGCAGTGGTATCACATGAAAAAATTTTTCAACACGAGAGGAGAGTTCTGATGAACAACAACAACGAAAAGAAGATCCTCTGGTACAATCTTGCTTTCATGGCATTTTCCACCGTCTGGGGATTCGGAAACGTCATCAACGGCTTTTCCGAATACGGCGGCCTCAAAGCGATCGTATCATGGGTCATCCTGTTCGCACTTTATTTTGTCCCATACGCCCTTATGGTCGGCGAACTGGGAAGTACATTCAAAAACGCGGGAGGCGGCGTCAGCTCCTGGATCCACGAGACCATCAGCCCGGGAATGGCTTACATGGCGGGCTGGACTTATTGGGTCGTACACATGCCCTACATCTCCCAGAAACCGAATTCTTCTGTGATCGCGGCAAGCTGGGCTCTGTTCCGCGATTCCCGTGCCAGCGGAATGAACACGCGGATCATGGCTGTCATCTGTCTTGTCCTGTTCCTGTTCGCAGTCTGGCTTGCATCCAGGGGTCTGGGCGTACTCAAAAAACTCACCGCCATCGCAGGATCAACCATGTTTATCATGTCCCTGCTTTTCATCCTTATGATGATCGCGGCTCCTGCCATCACCGGGGCAAACGTGCTTGATATCGACTGGTCACTTGACACTTTCATGCCCGCCTTTGACGGAAAGTTCTTCCTGAACCTTTCCATCCTTGTGTTTGCCGTAGGCGGCTGCGAGAAAATCTCGCCTTATGTAAATAAGATGAAAGACCCTTCAAAAGATTTCGCTAAGGGTATGATCGCCCTTGCCACAATGGTAGCAGTCTGCGCCGTACTCGGGACCATTGCCCTGGGAATGATGTTCGACTCCAACAACATCCCTGAAGACCTTATGACAAACGGAGCTTACTACGCGTTCCAGACTCTGGGTGAATACTATCATGTAGGCGACCTGTTTGTAGTCATCTACGCCGTGGTCAACCTGATCAGCCAGTTCTCCGTCATGGTCCTTTCCATCGACGCGCCGCTGCGTATGCTCCTTGACAGCGCGGATGAGAAATACATCCCGAAGTCTCTCTTCAAGCAGAACAAATATGGCACTTACACAAACGGCCACAAACTTGTCACAGTCATCGTGTCCATCCTGATCATCGTTCCTGTGCTGGGGATCGAGAATGTGGACGCCCTTGTAAAATGGCTTGTAAAAGTAAATTCCGTATGTATGCCTCTGCGTTATCTCTGGGTATTCGCCGCATACATCGCGCTAAAGAAAGCCGGGGAGAAGTTCTCCGCAGAGTACCGTTTTGTCAAGGGCCGCACTCTGGGTATGGTCTTCGGCGCATGGTGCTTCCTTGTCACGGCAGTCGCCTGCATCCTGGGTATCTACTCGGAAGACCCCTTCCAGCTCGTACTCAATATCGTGACGCCTTTCGTCCTGATCGGTCTCGGATTTATCATGCCGGTCATCGCAAAGAGAAAATAAACATTTACTTCATCGGTGCCAGGTACTTTCTTTCAAAATTGTCAGACATTTTTGAAAGAAAGTACCTGGCACCAACGTAAAGAATTGTACAAAATCGGAGGACAATTCACTATGTATAATGAAATTTCAAAACAACTCATTGAATTTATTGAAAAAAGCCCCACCTGTTTCCATGCAGTCCAGACCATGTCGGATATTCTTCTGGATGAGGGCTTTACAGAACTGAGAGAAAACGAGAAATGGAAGATTGAAAAAGGCGGGAAATATTTTGTGACCCGTAACGGCTCCTCCCTGATCGCTTTCACCATCCCGGAGCAGAGGATGAAGGGGATGCATATCATGGCGAGCCACAGCGATTCTCCTTCCTTTAAGATCAAGGAGAACCCTGAGATGGAAACCGAAGGGCACTATATCAGGCTGAACGTGGAGAAATACGGCGGGATGCTCTGCGCGCCCTGGTTCGACCGCCCGCTCTCTGTGGCAGGAAGAGTCATCGTCCGGGATTCGGAAAGCGGCGCGCTTTGCACTGTCCTGGTCAATGTAGACCGGGACCTGGTAATGATTCCGAACCTTGCCATCCATATGAACAGGGAAGTAAACGACGGCTATAAGTACAACGCTCAGAAGGACATGCTCCCCCTCTACGGGGACATTGCCGCAAAGGACAGCTTTATGGGGATGATCGCCGACGCAGCAGGCACAGTTCCAGACGCTATCCTGGGACATGACCTCTTTCTCTACAACCGCCAGAGGGCAAGTATCTGGGGAGCTTCAGACGAATTCCTCTCCGCCTCACGGCTGGACGACCTGCAGTGCGCCTTCTCTTCCCTGAAAGGATTCCTTGCCGGGGAGAAGAAAGAGTACATGGCAGTTCACTGCGTCCTGGATAATGAGGAGGTCGGAAGCGGTACAAAACAGGGCGCTGCTTCCACATTCCTGTATGACACCCTGACACGCGCCCACGAAAGCCTGGGGCTTACCCGTGAGGATTATCTGATCCATCTGGCGGACAGCTTCATGGTCTCCGCGGACAATGCACATGCGGTGCATCCGAACTACCCGGAGAAGATGGATCCGGTGAACCGCACCTATTTAAACGGCGGAATCGTCCTCAAGTTCAACGCAAATCAGAAGTACTGCACTGATGGAGTTTCTGCTGCCATGTTCCGCGACATTTGCCAGAAAGCGGGCGTCCCGGTCCAGACCTTTACCAACCGGTCTGACATGATGGGCGGCTCCACTCTGGGAAATATCTCAAACACACAGGTTGCTCTCAACACCGCGGACATCGGGCTGCCGCAGCTCGCCATGCATTCCCCCTACGAGACCGTAGGTGTAAAGGATACAGAATATCTGATCCGGGCAGCGGAAGTACTCTTCTGTTAGTCATGCCCACCAGATCAAACCTGACATGATCAACGAAAGTATAATCACCGGAAGTGCCCAAAGGCATATTCCGGGATTGTAAGCGGTCGCCAAGGTCTCGGGAACGCCCATACTTTGGCTCGTCGCCGTTGCAAAAAAAGGATCCGGCGCTTTTTCTTATCCCGCGCCGGATCCTTTCTTCTGACAATTTTTCTCAGAAGCATTCTATAAGCTAAAGAGAAACCTTCTGTATTTCTTTTTCATATTTTTCTTCCATCTGGTTCCAGTCCTCATAGGACGGATCGTTCCTGTGGTCCGGCATCTCATACTTTTCCTTCAGATATCCGCCGAGCCATGCCGTGACCTTCTGTGCCCCGTACAGGTTCAGATGGTCGCCCTTGTCGTAGCTGTCTTCCTGCCAGTCGATCCCCAATTCCCGGATTTGCAGGTTCAGGTCCACATAGGGAATCCCTTTCTCCTTTGCATAGTTCTCGATAGCATTGTGCTTTTTATAACTGTAGTTTTTCGGAGAGGGCGCGCTCATCAAGATCAGTTCCGCCCCGTTCCTGCGGCACATCTCCTGGATTTCCTCCATATAAAACCTGACCGCCTTTGGCATTTCCTGTACCTCTTTTGTCTCTTTCATATAGTCCCCGCTGTCAAAAGGATCTACCTTGCTCCGAATGGCAAACCCTTTGTACACAGGCTCTCCCGGCTTCTTTCCGTCAAACGCCAGCTTCCACAGATTATGGAATCTCAGGAGCGGGAAATGATACCTTGCCGGTTCCGCCAGCGATACCTGGAGGTTCTTCACCGGTCCCGGGTCCCGGAACATCAGGTTTGTCTCCATCAGCACCACCTTCGGCGACTGGTACTTAAACGCAGTCTTCAGCATATAGTAAGTCTCCTGTATCTTCTGGCCCGGCTGGCCGCACACATAAGCTGCCATCCCCTGTTCTTTCCACAACTGCATGGGAGAGACAGAAGTATAGCTCTCGCTGTCCCCCAGGACGACCATATCAATGGAATCCTTCCGCTCCGCGGCGATGGACACAAACGGCCGGCTCCTTCCCGGGATGAAGTCCGAGAGCTTCACCGCTTCCGACTGGATCCATACAGAACATCCCGCCAGGAGCATGGCCAGTATCACAAAAAATAAAATTACCCGTTTCCATTTTTTCCTCATATATCACCTCAAAATCCTGCGTAGATCAGATCCACAGCCTGATACCCGTCCCCGTATGCACCGAGCATCAGGACGGCAAAAATCAGCGCATAATACACACACCACCTGACCGGAGTCGGTATCTGTCCCAGCCTGCCATTCACCGTGCCGCCGCGCTCTCTCAGATGCCCGACCACAGCCACCGCAATGCATCCTGCCGCCACCGCAACGAAATCGGCTCTTCCAAGCCCCAGGTTCAGCAGCGTCCCGTCCCAGAACTGCCTGATCTCAAATCCGTCAAACATGCTCCGGAACATGGCGATCCCCGCTCTCAGCCCGTCTGCACGGAAGAACAGCTCTCCTGTAAAAATGATCACCCATGTTTTTCCTGTCTGTATGATCCGCCAGTACAGAGCATCCTCTCTGATATGGCAGATCTTAAGTATCCTGTCCCGCCCCGGCTTCACCGCGATTCCCAGAAGGATCAGTGTAAAATAATACATTCCGTAAAAAATATAGCTCCATCTTGCTCCGTGCCACAATCCGTTGCACAGCCACACAGGGAAGAGCGCCATGGCGGAGACGCCGAGCTGAATCACATATTTTCCCCCGTGCTTCTTTCCGAACTGGCTCCATTTCTTCACAATTCCGGACATGGACACCGGGTAGAAGATATAAGTCTTGAACCAGGTTCCCAGGGAAATGTGCCAGCGGCGCCAGAACTCTGCCGCGCTCCGTGCACAGAAAGGCTGACGGAAGTTCTCCGGAAGGCAGATCCCGAATATCTTCCCGCTTCCGATCACGATATCCATGCAGCCCGAAAACTCCATGTAGAGCTGTACTGTATACGCCACTGCTGCCGCCGCGATGACCGCGCCGTGATAATCCCCATAGTGGCCGAATACCGCAGCCACCGGAACAGAAAGCCGGTCCGCCACTACCTTTTTCTTGAACAGTCCCCAGAAGATCCGTACACATCCGTCGGAAAGATTTTCATATTTCAGGGATTCCCCGGTAAAAAGCTGTTCCGCCGTATCCGTATACCTGCAGATCGGTCCCTCCATGATCTGAGGAAAAAAGCTCAGGAAAAGCGCCGTCCGGAACAGATTTTCCTCGGCCTTGATCTTCCCCCAGTACACATCCGCCATGTATCCAACTGCCTGGAGTGTATAGAAGGAAATTCCGATGGGCAGGATCAGACTCTTTGCCTCAAAGGACAGAGGCAGCGAAAGACTCTCTGTCACCGCAGAAATATTATCAACGAAGAAGTTATAATATTTCAGATAGCCGAGGACAGCCAGCAGAAGAAGGACTCCTGTGGCAAGAACCGCTCTGCCCTTTTTCTGATATTTCTTTTTTATTTCCCGTTTTTCCGTTCTGTCTGCATGTTCCCGTTCCTCCTTCTCCTGCATTTTCAGCAGAGTCAGCCAGATTCCCGTATAATGTGTCAGAAGCGTGGTCCCGATCAGGTAAACGATCAGTTTCCCGCTGATCACATAGAAGAACAGCCAGCTGAATCCCAGCAGGACCTTCCAGCGGTGTCTCTCAGGCACCGCCTGATACGCGACGGCGCACAGAGGAAGGAACACGAAAACATATAACGCTGCATGATATGCCATGGATCAGTTCTCCTGTAATCTTTTTACCATCTCCCAGATTGCTCCTGCCGAGTTAAAGTTCTCCGGCACCATCTCTGCCGCCTCAATGGAGATATCAAATGCATCCTCCAGCTCCGCCACAAGGGTGATCACGCCGAAGGAATCCAGGATATGCCCGTCGATCAGGCTCATCTCGTTTTCATAGTCCACACTGTCGTCAATCTCTCTTAAAATCTCCAGAATCTTATCCATCTTTCTTTCCTCCGTTTTAATTTTACTTTTTCTGGCGGTTACGAGTTCCACTCGCCCTCAGGAATGGCCCCCCTCCTTACATGCAGGCATGACGCTGCGTTTCCCCATTCCGGAGTACGGTGTGAACTGTAACCAGCAGACTCATATGCTTCCACCGGACATATTTACCGGATATGTGTCTGTCTTTCCGCGAAGCATCTTCCATCCCTGTTCACTTTGGAAGGATACCACCGCCGGAAGGGAATGACTCAGGAACAGCGCCATGCCTTCCATCGCGGAGTAGGCCCCCGCTCTCTCAAACACAAGCGTCCTGCCCGTCCTCACACCGGGAAGTGAAATCCCGCTGCACAGGACGTCATTCACCGTACAGAGCGCCCCGCATACAGTCCATGTACGCTCCTGCCCCGTTTCCTCCTCAGGCAGCATCCTGAGATGGGGACGGTGCATCCCCCTGATCTGCCCGTCGTAGTTGAGCTGATGATTCCCTCCGTCCACGATACAGTAATTCTTCCCGCCGTTTGTCTTGACGTCGCAGACCGATGTAAGATAGTAGCCGCACATAGCCGCGAAGGCCCGCCCCATCTCTACAGTCACATGGCCTTTCCACTGCATTTCCGACAGCATTTCCCGCAGCCCTGCCAGCCCTTCGTCCGTAAATGTCTCCGGCTCCTTTCCCTCGAAATAAGGCACCGCGATCCCCGGTCCGTATTCCAGGTTCCGGATATCACAGTTCATCTCCTTTTTCAGCTTCGTCAGGAATCCGTCTACATAGCCGATTTCCTTCCTGAGCCGTTCGAGAGATTTCTTCTGCGTTCCCGTAAAATAATGGATCCCCTCGATTTTCAGGAAAGCACTCATGTTGATCAGTCCCACGATGCTCCTGAACGTGGCCTCATCCATCCCGAACTGGTCCCCGCCGGTCAGCCTCAGATAAAGGCGGAGCTCTGTGCTGTGGGCATCGCTCCACTCTGCCAGATAATGAAACTGGCGGACCGATTCCACCGTGTACACACACCTGCCCCCACAGTAGTTCAGGATCTCCGTAATGTCTTCTTTCTTCTTCAGCACCCCGGAGATCAGAAGTTTCTCCGGCGGGATCCCCAGCGTCCTGCAGATTTCAAATTCACCTTTCGAGCACACTTCAATGCGGTCCACAAGGGAGGCCATTGTTTCTGTCAGAAACGGATTTGCCTTCATCGCAAAGCAGAGCCCCGTCTCCCTGCCCAGTCCTTTCCGTATCCTCTCCGTCTGTTCCTTAAGGATATCCAGATCAAAAATATACAGCGGCGTCCCGTATCTGGATATCCCGTATTCCAGCTGTTCTTTTCTCATATATATATTGATTTCTCCTTTCCAACAGGGGATCTCTTCCTATCTTTTCTCCCTGATGAGCCTCTTAAAATAAGCCCGGTCTGTCTTTCCGTTCTTATTCAGCGGCATTGCGGTCACCTTCTTAAGCTTTGCAGGGATCATGTAGGGCGGCAGTTTTTCCTTCATCTCCCTGCGCACCCGCGACGGTTCCGCCCCGCCCATATAGAATCCGAAGATACGGTTCCTTTCTTTATCAAAAACGCAGCAGCTTTTGTCGATCCCGTCTGCTCCGTTCATAGCGCTCTCGATCTCCTCCAGTTCGATCCGGTGTCCCATATGTTTGATCTGAAAATCCTTCCTTCCCGCAAATATCATCTCACCGTTTTCGTTGTAATACCCCAGGTCCCCGGTCTTATAGATCCGTTCCATGTGTGTTCCGTCCACCGGATACAGCGGGAAATGTTCTTCCGTTCTGTCCGCGTCTCTGTAATATCCATTGGACAGAGATTCCCCGGCGACACAGATTTCGCCTGTCTTTCCCGGTATGACAATCATCCTCTCCTCATCGTCCAGCAGAAATACATTTCTTCCCGGAAATGCCCTCCCTGCAGGAATCTTCTCCTCATCGCCGAACGTTCTCTCCACTTTATAATAAGTACAGTTACATGTGATCTCTGTAGGGCCGTAAAGGTTTACAAAGGATGCGCCCGGCAGAGCCTTCTGCCATTCTCTCAGCTGCTTCGGCGGCATCGCCTCACCGCTGAAGAGCACCTTGTCCACCGACGTCGGAATCCGGTAATCCAGCCCTTTCAGAGCAGACACAAGAGTCAGCGCCGACACTGCCCATATCAGCGTAGTTACTTTCTTCCCGCAGAGGTAGTCCAGAAGTCTTGGCGGAGTGGAAAAATACTCCTTCGGTATGAGCGCCAGAGAGGCTCCCGTCATAATACAGGAATAGATGTCCTTCACCGAAACATCAAAATCAAACGGCGCCTGATTCCCTATGACATCCTTCTCTGAAATATTAAAAAGTTCTGTAAAATGCCCGATGAAACGGATCACTGCCCCATGGCTGACCATGACCGCCTTCGGCACCCCGGTGGATCCAGAAGTAAAAAGTGCATACAGGATATCCGTTTCCCTGCTGTGAATACGGATCTGCTCCAGCCGGTCCGGGTCCGCGTCCTCGCTCAGGAGATTCTCCGCTGTCAGCACCTCCGCTCTTACATCAGAATTTCTCACACTGTCCGCGCCAGACATGGTTTTTGTATTTTCTGCATCTCCCCGGCCGCCGTCTGTGATAACGATCGAAGGTTCCAATACTTCTAATATCTTTTTCTGCCTCTCAGGCGGATTCTCCGGGTTCACCGGAACATAAAAGCAGCCTGCATAGACGATTCCCAGCATGACCGCCAGCGTGATCGGGCTTTTTTCCATCAGCACCGGCACCGGATTCCCCGGTTCCACTCTGCGGCTCACTGCACTGCCGATCCGCCTCGCCATCACGCCCAGCTCGTGATACGTCAGTGAAAGCTTCTCATCCTCCACCGCAGTCTTATATCGGAACCGTTCCTCTGTCTGTTCCAGAAAGTCCAGAATATTGCCCATTTCATCAAGTCTTTCATTCGTACACATATCGCATATCACCCCTTGTCGATTCTTTTCTCCCTCTGTCATGATTTTCCATCCCTTTGGACGGGTCCTATTATGTCATACAGTTCTTAACTGTTCTTGTATGGATTCTTAAAGAATTCTAAAGGTGGGAAAAATCATCAGACGAATTTGTTAAAATGTACCGTGTACCTGATACGAAGGTGCCGTGTACTTTGTCGAAGGTACACGGCACCGATAAAAGAGAATATTCAGACAATAAAAAAAGAAACGCTGATTTTTCAACGTTTCTCCTTCTTCTGACAAGAGGCGCAGACCGGATTTGAACCGGTGAATCAGGGTGTTGCAGACCCACGCCTTACCACTTGGCTACTGCGCCTGAGTATGAGCACTTACGTGCGATGACCCCGACGGGAATCGAACCCGTGTTACCGCCGTGAAAGGGCGATGTCTTAA
>ERZ1090862.1176-NODE-1178-length-11662-cov-6.871026_pt1 | contig 11662 bp, 9 predicted proteins | sample MGYA00478481_ERZ1090862 | MGnify/ENA primary metagenome ERZ1090862 (study PRJEB33644, sample SAMEA5815745) | chicken gut metagenome | biome: Chicken; feature: Gastrointestinal Tract; material: Caecum | place: Ireland | collected 2019-01-01 | study: A study of the... | reverse complement strand
TCAAGATCGGCGACACCAGCTACACCTTCGCTGTGGGTCCGAACAGCAAGTTTGCTAATGCGGACAACGTGGTGGACCTGACTGCGTTCACGGGTAAGGAAACTGGCTTTAAAGAGACGGCCGCCGCCGCCCTGACCCGGGCCGCCGCCAGCAACGCTCAGGTGTCCGTCGGTTATAATAACACCACTATCACCCTGACTGAGCGGGAAGGGGCCATCGACCACAACAAATTTGATCTGACTGATGGTGACAACTGGGCTGGCTTTGTTCAGGTCGGTTCTGCTAACCGTAATTCCCTGACCCTGCAGATCGGCGACACCAGCGACAGCTATAACCAGCTGAACGTGTCCATCAAGGACTGCCACACCGCTGCTCTGGGCATTGCCGACCTGGATATCGGCAGCCAGTCCGGCGCCGCTTCCGCCCTGAGCATGATCGAGGATGCCATCAACTACGTCTCCGACGTCCGCGGTACCCTGGGCGCTACCCAGAACCGTCTGGACCACACCATCAATAACCTGAGCGTCATGGAGGAGAACATCCAGGACGCCGAGTCCACCATCCGTGACACCGACATTGCCGACGAGATGATGAGCTACACCAAGAACAACATTCTCATCCAGTCCGCCCAGGCCATGCTGGCCCAGGCCAATCAGGTGCCTCAGGGCGTGCTGCAGCTGCTGCAGTAAGCCAAGGGAACCTGGCTCACAGCACAAAGATCAGACAAAGGGGGCTGGCCTTATACGGCCAGCCCCCTTTTCTATCACACACCGGCCAACCAAACGGGGAATGGGAAAAGAAAGGAACTTTCATATGGCAAAACCGCTTTTGACAATAGGCTTGATCGTAAAGGACGAGATCCGCTGTATTGAGCGCTGCCTCAAAGCGCTGCAGCCGCTGAGGGAGGCTGTTCCCTGTGAGGTGATCGTGGCCGACACCGGCTCAACGGATGGAACCCGCGAGGTGGCAGAGCAATATGCCGACCTGGTGTTTGATTTTCCATGGATCAATGACTTTGCAGCGGCCAGAAACGCGGTCATGGACCGCAGCTCGGGCAGCTGGTATCTGTCACTGGATGCCGATGAGACGCTTGACCCGGATGTTACGGAATTAAAGACGTTTTTAACTGATTCCAGAGTAAACGACTGCACCAGTGCATATCTGCTCATCAACAACTATGTGGACCCAAATGATGACAACCAATATACGGCCTTTGAGGCTAACCGGCTTTTAAATATGTCTACCGGCCTGCGTTTTCAGGGCAGGGTACATGAGGTTTGGCCCGACGCCGCATTAAGCAGGTATACATATCTGAGAAAAACCATTCTCTGGCATGACGGATATATTTATAACGGCGTGTTGACGTCCGCTGAAAAGGGAAAGCGCAACATGGCGCTTATTGAGCAGCAGCTTGCGGAGCATCCGAATAATCTCCTGTATTTGATGCAGGCAGTGGAGTCTTCGTACACAACGGAACAGTCGCTCCGATATGTGCGGCGGATGATGGATCAGCTTAAGAAGGACGGTGTGGAAGGGAATATCCTGGGAGCTGCCGCCTATCGGAACGCCTTGCGTATTGGCGGGGAAATGGGTATGCCTGAATATCAGGATTGGCTGGAAGAAGCGCTGGCAGCTTATCCACAATCTCCTTATATTCAGGTTGACGCTAATTATATGGCTGTCATGACGGCCCAAAAGGCCCGCGGGTATGACAAGGTTCTGACACATGGACAGAGCTATTTGGAGGGAATGGAGCGGCTTGAACGAGGTGATTTTGGACCGGATGGCTTGCGCTGCGGGACCATTGCGGCTGGAAGTAACAGCAGTCGTGAGAGCGTTATACTGGCTATGGCTATGGCCCACGCCAGACGGCGGGAGTGGGAGGAGTGCCTGCGCCTGCTGGAGGAGCATCCCGTGGAGACGATGTCCGCCGGGAATGTGGGGAAATGGCTGAATGTGGCGTATTTTTCCTGGGAGTATATTGACCTGACCGCTCTGTTTGAACGGGCCGGGAAAGCCTTCTTCGGAGCGGAGCCTGAGGAAGAGGACAAGAAATGGAAGCTGTGCCGGGACGCGTTTATTGCGCGCTCCAATGAAATGTTTTTTTATGTTCCCCCCACCGACCTGGAGCCTGATGAGTTTTATCCGGAAAAGCCGGCATACCCGCTCCTGGTGGCCCTGGGAGACTGCGACCTGGCCCATGCGGCACAGGCTATGCTGGAGGAGGAAGGGAAAGAGGCATATGCAGCGGCGGAACATATCAAAAGCTGGGAAAATATACCTTTTATACTTCCCTTGAAATTATTGTCCCTTCACTTCCCCATGCCGGAACCATTTTTTGAGGCATCCTCAGAAAAACTCACGGAATACGCAGAAAATCTGGCCAGAAAGCTGGGAAGCCAAATCATTGATCTGCTGCCAAGCCAGGAGCCCCGTTCTCCTATGGAGCGTCTCTGGGACTATGATTTGTACATCGGGGCAATCAAATTTGCGGATTGGGAACAAGATGAGCCGGAGAAGCTGATGAAGCTGCACCGTGGGTTCCTGCGGCAGTCGGAACAGTTCCTGTCCTGGTACTATCACCCGGATATTCTGAGTCAGGATACGCTCTGTGTGCTGCCAGGTATGCACCGTTTTGCCTGGTATTGCTGTCAGGCCGAGCGGTCTTTGGCGCAAGGGGACGAGCTGGCCTATGTGCGCAATCTGCGGGCCAGTCTGAAAAACGCCCCCGGTATGAAGCGAATGGTAGAGTATCTGCTGGAGCAATTGGAGCAATGGCAGAAGAAACAGAAGACCGAGCCGCCCGAGCTGCTGGAGTTGGCAAATAAGGTGTGGGAAATTTTGGCCCGGTACGACCCCAATGACCCGGCGGTAACCGCGCTGAAGGCCAGCCCCGCCTATCAGAAGGTAGCCCACCTGATCGAGCGGAGAGGGCAGTTGATATCGACCAATATTTTACAGTGAGGAGGGTATTCGGATGCTGCGCCAATTGAAAAAGCGTTTGCTGCCGCTGATGGACACGGTAGCGGAGCTGCTGGAACTTCTCCCCACACTCTCAGAACCATCTGTCTATCTCAAAGACGGCGTACAGGCGCTGACGCAGATTGCCTCTGTGCTGGAGGAAGAGGGCGAGCCCGGCCGGCAGGCCCTGGGACAAGCCCGGGACCTGGCTCGGGCGCTGGAAAAGGATAACCTGGATCTGCAGGCCCTGCTCCGGGATGTCAGAGCGCTGCAGGGGGAGATCCGCCGGCTTCCCACCCAGCTCAAGGTGGTCTTTATGCCCTATAAAATCCAGATGTGGGGCACGCTGGCCTCCATCTATGAGGCGGCGGCCCGGGATCCGGACTGCATCGCCCATGTGGTCCCCGTCCCCTACCGTCCGCTTCACAACGGGCCCAACGGCCTGGAGGCCGGGGAGCTGATCGACGAGGGGCCCCAGTTCTGGGGAAAGGCTCCCGTTATCCCCTATGCCGAGTACGATTTGGAGCGGGAAATGCCTGACGTCATCTTTCTCCACAACATCTACGACCACTATAACACGTTGACCCAGGTGGAGCCGGCCTATCATACGGCCCAACTGCGGCAGTACACGGATATGCTGGTCTATGTCCCCTATTTCGTGTCCCCCTTTTTTATTCCCCAGCCTGGCGACCCGGAGTTCTGGTTCGGCCTGCCTTCCCTGAAAAATGTGGATAAAGTGGTGTTGGCCGGCGACTTCCTCACCGAACCCGCCGTGCGCTTTGGCCTGCCCCGAGAAAAGCTGCTTCCCCTGGGTTCGCCCAAGCTGGACTCCGTGGTGCGGGCCCTGCGCTCGCCCCCACCCTGCCCCAGGGAGTGGACGGAGCGGCTGGAGAACCGGACGGTCTTTTTCCTCAATACGCTCTACCATGTGGGCGGTGTGCTGAAGGTGGTGGAGCGGGTGTTGAATCTCCCGGAGCAGTTTCCCAATGCGGCGGTGATCTGGCGCCCTCATCCGCTGACCGAGACCTTTATCCGACAGAATTATCCCCAGTACGAGCCCCACTACCAGGCTTTGATCCAACAAATCCGCGGGGGACAAGGCGTTGCCCGCCATGTGGTGCTGGATGAGAGCCCGGATTATCTGCAGGCCATGTCCCGGGCGGATGTGATGCTCTCGGGGTCCAGCTCTTTGCTTAATACCTTCCTGCTGACCCAGAAGCCTATCATCTTTCTGGATGGCGAAATGCCAAAACACTCCATGATTCCACCGGACGCCTTCCACTATTACCCGGAGGAAGAGGAGGACTGGAAGGCCTTGATCCAACAGTTGCTGCAAGGCGAGTCCCCCAGCGCCAGCCGGAAGGCCGCCGCCTGCATTTACGCCAACACCGACGGCACCTGCGGGGAAAAGGTCTATCAGACCATTTCGCAGCAGTTGGGGCAAGATATCCATGCGCCAATCCCGTCTGTCCCAAATTGATTCAACCGGAGGTTTTGCATGAGTAGAGTCTATTGGCTGACCGGCCTTTCCGGCGCGGGAAAAACAACCATTGGAAAACTGCTTTACCAAGAGCTCAGGGCACAGCAGGACAACGTGGTCTTTTTGGACGGGGATCAGCTGCGGCAGGTGTTTGGGGACGACTTGGGCTATACGCCGGAGCAGCGCCTCAAAAGCGCCATGCGCAACGCCCGCCTGTGCAAACTGCTGTTTGACCAGGGCCTGGATGTGGTCTGCTGTACCATCTCCATGTTTGACAGCGTGCGGGACTGGAACCGGACCCATATCCCCGGATACTGCGAAATATATGTCAAGACGAGTATGGAAACCCTGCGCCGGCGGGATCAAAAGGGGCTCTACAGTCAGGGTGAAAACGATGTGGCCGGCGTCCACTTTGCCATTGAGGAGCCCAAAGCGCCTGACCTGATCCTTTACAATGACGGAGAAAAAACGCCGGAGGAGCAGGCGCAAAAAATTATGGAGGTAGTTGCAGCATGGAATTAGGAGATTTTACTCAGCTTGCCCAGGCTTATAAAAATCGGACAGGCTATTCCCTCACGGTCCTGCAGGTGATCCAGGCCTACATAGAGAAGAAAAACGGCCCTGTTTCCGCTGTGGCCGACGTGGGCGCGGGAACCGGAAAGCTGACGGAGAACCTGGCGCAGCTGGGCCTGAGGGGCTTTGCCGTAGAGCCCAACGACGCCATGCGGGAAGAGGGAATGCGCCTTTTCGCGGGGCAGACCAGCTTTACCTGGTCCAAGGGCCTGGCGGAGGTCACCGGCCTGCCGGACAGCTGTGTGGACTGGGTGCTGATGGGCTCGTCCTTTCACTGGGCGGACGCGCCTGTGGCGCTGCGGGAATTCCACCGGATCCTGAAGCCGGGCGGATGTTTCACCGCCATCTGGAACCCCAGGGATCTGGAGCGCAGCCCATTCCACATGGACATTGAGCGCGCCATCCAGGAGATGGTCCCCCATCTGAAGCGGGTTTCCTCCGGGTCCAGAATGAACATGACGGACATGGAGGAGAAGCTGCTCTGCACCCCCTGTTTTGAGGACCTGTTCCTCATCGAAGGCCCCCATGAGGCCGTGATGAGCAAAGAGCGGTATATGGGCGCCTGGCGTTCCGTCAACGATATCCATGCTCAGGCAGGGGACGCCCTGTTTGAGGAGATCTTGCAGATGATCGAAGAAAAAATCAGCGGACTGAAGGAGATCACCGTCCCCTACCTCTCCCGCGCGTTCACGGTCCGCTCCACAAAGCGGTGATTTTATGATAACATTTGGCAGCAAGGCGGACACCCTGCGGGCGCTGGAGCCGGTTCTGACCACCGCCCGGGTGCTGCCTCAGCTCTGCCTGCGGACGGGCGGGCTGGAGCCGGAAGGGCTGCTGTCTCTGGTGCGGGAGGCGGGCTGGCAAAACCGGCCTCTCATTGTCCGGAGCAGCGCCCGCAACGAGGACACGGCGGAAAGCTCCAACGCGGGGAAATTCCTCTCCATTGCCCATGTACAGGGCGAGGCGGCCATCTTGCAGGCCGTGGAGCAGGTGGCCGCCGCCATGGGGGACGACCCGGAAAACCAGGTCTTTCTCCAGCCCTGTTTGGAGCGGGTCCAGGTATGCGGCGTGGCCTTTACCGCGGACCCCAACACCAGCGGCAACTATTACATCCTGAACTACGACAAAACCACCGGCTCCACCAGCTCGGTGACAGACGGCACCGGCGCCCGGCTGGAGACCTTTTACCACTTTAAGCGCTCCCCCGTGCCCCCGCCTGCGCCCCTGGACCGGGTCATCGCCCTGTGCCGGGAGCTGGAGGAGCTTTTCCAGCGCCCGGCCCTGGACCTGGAATTTGCCATTGCGGAGGATGTGCTCTATCTGCTCCAGGTCCGCCCCCTGGTGCTGCGCCGGCCCCTGGCCGGGCTGGAGGAGCAGAGCCGCTGCCTGGAGCAGATCCAGGAGAAACTGCGGGCCTCCATGCGCCCCCATCCCGACCTCTGCGGCCGCACCGCGGTCTACGGCGTGATGCCGGACTGGAACCCGGCGGAGATGATCGGCATTCGGCCCCGCCCCCTGGCCCTGAGCCTGTACCAGGAGATCATCACCGACGGCGTGTGGGCCTACCAGCGGGACAACTACGGCTACCGGAACCTGCGCTCCTTTCCGCTGATGCAGAATTTCCGGGGCCTGCCCTACATCGACGCCCGAGTGAGCTTCAACTCCTTCCTGCCCAAAAGCCTGCCGGAGGAGCTGGCGGAAAAGCTGGCGGAGCACTATCTGAGCCAGCTGCGGCTGCACCCGGAGTTTCACGACAAGATCGAGTTTGAAATCGCCTTCACCTGCTATCCCTTCGACCTGCCGGAGCGGGTACGGCGTCTGGACGCCTGCGGCTTTACCAGAGAGGAGGAGGACTGTCTGGTGGAGGCGCTGCGGGCGCTGACCAACTCCATCATCTGTCAGGACGGCCTGTGGAAAAAGGACGCCCGCAAGATCGAAATTCTGCAGACCAAGCACCGGCAGATTCTGGACAGCGAGTTAAGTCCGGTGGAAAAGATTTACTGGCTGCTGGAATACTGCAAACGCTACGGCACGCTGCCCTTTGCGGGGCTGGCCCGGGCGGGCTTTATCGCGGTGGAGTTTCTGCGCTCCATGGTGGCGGTGGGGGTGCTCACCGAGGAGGAGCGGGCGGCCTATCTGGGCAGCCTGGCCACGGTGGGGAAAAATATCTCCCGGGACCTCTCCCGCCTGTCCCGGCAGGCTTTTTTGGAAAAATACGGCCATCTCAGGCCGGGGACCTACGACATCCGCTCGCCCAGGTACGACCAGGAGAGCCGCTACTTCGACACGGCCCTTCCCCGGCAGACGGCGCCGGACAAAGCGGTATTCAAGCTTTCCCTGGAGCAGTTTACGCGCCTTCAGCAGCTGCTGGAGAAACACCGGCTTTCCGCCGATGTGCTGTCCCTGTTTGCCTTTATCCAGCAGGCCATTGAGGGCCGGGAGTACGCGAAATTCGTCTTTACCCGCACCCTCTCCGACGTGCTGGAGCTGCTGGCCCAGCTGGGCGAGGCGTACGGCCTGAGCCGGGAGGAGATGTCCTATGTCTCCATCCGGCGGGTGATGGAGTTCTGCTCGTCCGCCGGCGACCTGGGCCAGGTGCTGCGGGATTCTATCCGGGAGGGAAAGGCGATGGCACAGGCGGCCGCTGGGCTGACCCTTCCGCCGCTGCTGTGGGAAGAGGGACAGGTATACAGCTTCTTCCAGCCCGACGGCGTGCCCAATTTTATCACCCAGGGGCAGTGTACCGCCGAGACGGTGACGCTGCCCTCCGAGGAGCCGCTGACGGGGAAGCTGGTGCTGATCAAGGGAGCCGACCCGGGCTATGACTGGATTTTCTCCCATCAGATTGCCGGGTTTATCACCGCCTACGGCGGGGCCAATTCCCATATGGCCATTCGGGCGGCGGAATTTGGGATTCCCGCCGTCATCGGCGTGGGGGAAAAGCAGTTTGCCCGCTATGCCGCGGCCCGGCGGCTGGCGGTAGACTGCGGGAACAGGACGGTCATGATACTATGAGCAAGCAAATTGCCATCACCCAGCGGGTACAGGTGGTGGAGCAAACCGGGGAGCGGCGGGACGCCCTTTCCCAGGAGTGGGCGGTTTTTGCCCAGGCCTGCGGCTTTTGCCCCGTCATTCTGCCTAACCATCTGCCCACGGTGAAGCAGATCCTGAGCCAGACCCCTGTGGACGGAATTTTGCTGACCGGCGGCAATGATCTGAGCGCCTATGGGGGCGACGCGCCCGAGCGGGATGAGGTGGAGAAACTTCTGATCGACTGGTCCATCGAAAACAGGGTGCCGCTGCTGGGGGTGTGCCGGGGGATGCAGATGCTGCTCTCCGTTTTCGGCGTGCCGCTGCGGCGTGTCAGCGGCCACATCCGGGTGGAGCATCCGCTGGACAACGGAGACACCGTAAACAGCTACCACGGCTGGGGAGCCACCGCCTGTCCGCCGCCCCTGCATCCCAGGGCCTGGGGGCCGGACGGCGTGCTGGAAGCGGTGGGACACCGGGCGTATCCCTGGATACATGGGATCATGTGGCATCCGGAGCGGTATCTCCCGCCGCGGCCCCGGGATGTTGGGTGGATAAAGGAGGTATTTACACTGTGAAGGCCGTTATTTTGGCCGCCGGACGGGGCAGCCGCTTGGGTGAACGCACCAAGGACAGACCCAAATGTATGTGTATGCTGGGCGGGCGGACGCTGCTGGACCGCTGCCTGGACAGCCTGGAGCAGGCCGGGATCCGGCGGGAAGAAACCGGAATTGTCACCGGCTATCGAAGCGAGCTGTTTACAGTCCCCGGCGTAACCTATTTTCACAATCCCCACTGGGAGCGGACCAATATGTTTTACTCCCTCACCATGGCAAAAGACTGGCTGGAGCGGGAGGACTGCATCGTCTGCTACTCCGATATTGTCTTTCATCCCAAGGCGGTCCGGGCCCTGATGGACAGCCCGGCCCCCCTTGCCATCACCTCCTACTCGGGCTACTGGTCCCTTTGGGAGCAGCGGATGGACAATCCCCTGGAGGACCTGGAGACCTTCCGGACAGACCCTTCCGGCCGCCTTCTGGAGATCGGGCAAAAGCCGGAGCGGCGGGAGCAGATCCAGGGCCAGTTTATGGGCCTGCTGCGCTTTACGCCCCAGAGCTGGGACTGGGTGGGGCAGACCCTCCGCCGGCCTCTGCCCAAGCCGGCGGACAAGCTGGATATGACAACTCTGCTTCAGGGCATGATTTTGCAGGGCTTTCCCATCCAGACCATTCCCGTGGAGGAGCTCTGGCTGGAATGCGATACGCAGCAGGATATCCTCACCTATGAGCGGTGCTTTCCGCAGATACTCCGGGGCTGACGGTATGAGGCGCAGAGCGGATTTACATACCCATACCACGGCCTCCGATGGACAGTATACGCCCCGGCAGCTGGTTTGCCGGGCGCGGGCGGCCGGCATCGGGTGCCTGGCCATCACGGACCATGACACCACCGGCGGCCTGGAGGAGGGGCTCCGGGCTGGCGTGGAGCTGGGGCTTACGGTGATCCGCGGCGTGGAGCTGGGGGCCAAGGAGGACCGGCACCTCCATATCCTGGGCCTGGGCTTTTCTGCAAAACATCCCGCGCTGGAGGACCTGTGCCGCACCCTGCAGGACAGCCGGGCGGAACGGAAATTCCGTATTGTGGACTTCCTGAAAGAAAAGGGAATGGATATCCCGCTGGCGGAGGTGGAGGCCCTGGCCGGCGGAGGGCTGGTGGCCAGGCCCCACTTTGCACAGGTCATGCTGCAGCGGGGCTATGTCTCCTCCCTCCGGGAGGCCTTTGACCGCTATCTGGATACGGAGGAATACCAAACAATCGAGCGGTTCAAGGCGGAAGCAAAGGACTGCATCGCCGCCATCCACGCCGACGGGGGAAAGACGGTACTGGCCCATCCCTGTCAATTGGGCTATCCGGACGAAAAGCTGGAGGCCCTGCTGGCCCGGCTGAAAGAGGTCGGTTTGGACGCCCTGGAGTGCCATTACCCCCAACACACCCGGGCGCAGACGGCCTGGTATCTGAAACTGGCCAACATGTACGGACTGCACATCACAGCCGGCAGCGATTTCCACGGAGAACGGGTCAAGCCGGATGTGAGTCTTATGCCTACGGAGCTGGAGCTGGACTGGCTTTTATAGCGTAAGCCGGACCTGTGTTGGCAAGGATAAGCTCCCCGGTTTACATCCGGGCAGACTCAAAACAAAACCGCCCTTTTCCACTGGAAAAGGGCGGTTTTGTTTTGCTGTTTCCTTGGTGCAGGCTATGGCTCACAGGCGTGAGAAGGGCCTGGACTGCCGGCGCAGTCCAGGTCTTTGAAATAGTCCTGGATACATTCCAGCAGCACATTTTCCTGATGGGAGATGGACTGTTTATTGCGGTGGAGCAGGCATATGGCGATTTCATTTTTGCTCCTTGTCCCGACCAGGGGAATGGCCTTGAGCTGGTCGCGGTACGCGCCGGAGCCATGGTGGATGGCGTAGCCGCACAGAAGGGAGGCCATGTCGTTTTGCAGCACCGCCTGCTTGAGCAGTGCCACGGAGGAAAAGGTGGTGTAACGGTTTCCGGTGCCGAGGGATTTGGCATAGGCGATGGAATCCTCCTGGGCGTTGAAGTGGGGGAGGATGGCGAAATTCAGGTGATTCAATTCGCCAATGGAAACCTGTGGCCGGCCGGCAAGCGGGTGGCTGTTCCGCACCAAAAGATAGAGCTGATCCCGGCATAAAACGGAGACCTCCACCAGGTATTTGGAGGCAATGGAGCAATATTCTGAGAGGTGGTCGGCGGAGTAATAGGTGACGCCGATGTTGCTTTTGCTGTTGATGATCTGGCTGCCGATTTCGTCGCCGGACGCGATGTGGAACTCCAGGTTTCCCTCCGGCAGCCGCTCCAGAAACATCTGGCTGAGCGGGATGCTCAGCGCGTCGCTGATGGTGGGGGAGAGCAGCAGGACCGCCGGAGTGGCGGCGGAGCCCAGCTTGCCCAGCCTCTGAATTTTATCAAACCGGGTGAGAAGCTCCGTGATCAGAGCCAGCGCCTCCTCGCCCTCCGCCGTAATCTCCACCCCGCTGTGCGTGCGGCTGAAGATGTGGAAGCCCAGTTCATCCTCGATACGGCGCACGGTGGTGCTCAGCGAGGTCTGACTCAGGTAAAGGGCCTGGGCGGCGGTGGAAATGGAGCGATGCCGGCTAATTTCCAGAAGGTAACGAAGATATTCCATTCGCATATGGTTCATCCTCCATTGAAAAACAGCCGCTGTGGGAGGTTCGGAACCGCCAGAAGCAATCCAGAATACAAATTCTCAGGATTTTTTCCTGGCAGCTCAGAGACTCCTCCGGGCGATGGATGAGGCACAGGGTAAGCCGGTTGGGGCGCGCGGTGTTGCGCACCGGGATGACGGAAAACTGGGCGGGGGAGAGGCGGCTTCCCTCCGAGAGAATGGTATACCGGGGGAGAAAGCAGATCATATTCTGACGCAGCACCGCCTGCTTCAGCAGATCCACGTCCGGAAACCGGGTAATCCGGCTCCAGTTAGCCAGAATCGGCCCCAGAATGGCGTCATTCTGCACCGACTTGGCCGAAGCCAGCCGTTCTCCGTAGAGCTGGGACATGTCCACCTCCCGC
>ERZ1090862.1172-NODE-1174-length-11672-cov-7.767582_pt1 | contig 11672 bp, 14 predicted proteins | sample MGYA00478481_ERZ1090862 | MGnify/ENA primary metagenome ERZ1090862 (study PRJEB33644, sample SAMEA5815745) | chicken gut metagenome | biome: Chicken; feature: Gastrointestinal Tract; material: Caecum | place: Ireland | collected 2019-01-01 | study: A study of... | reverse complement strand
CTGTAAGGTAGATGAGAACGGAAATGTCCTTCAGGCTAATAAAGGCTTCAGACCTTCTTCGGAGATCAAGATGCATATGCGTGTATACCAGAAGAGACCTGATGTCAACGCTGTTGTCCATGCACATCCGCTGTATGCAACAACATTTGCTATTGCAGGAATCCCGCTGACACAGCCGATCATGCCGGAGGCAGTCATTGCACTTGGATGTGTGCCGATCGCTCCTTACGGAACACCGTCAACGATGGAGATCCCGGATGCGGTTGAGCCGTATCTTGAGCACTTTGACGCAGTTCTTCTTGAGAACCACGGCGCACTGACCTTCTCTGACAGCCTTCTTGCTGCATACATGAAGATGGAGTCCGTAGAGTTCTACGCTCAGCTGTTATGGCAGACAATGCAGATCGGTGGACCTCAGGAATTCAGTGAAGAGCAGGTACAGAGACTGTACGAGATCAGAAGACAGATGGGACTTCCGGGAAAACATCCGGCAAACCTCTGCCCGAACGCACAGGCTGGTAAACCGAGCTGCCATACATGCGGCGGATCCTGCGGCAAGACAGCTGCTTCCGCGACAACAGGAAACACAGACGCAGATCTGGTGGCTTCTATTACAAAGAAAGTTATGGAACAGCTGGGAATGTAATCCCGCTGTATCCTGAAAAACAGATGAAATGAGGCACAGCTATGAATGAACAGGATATCACCAATGCAGTGAGAGCCGTGTTGGCTCAGATGAAAGAGAAAGCGCCTCAGACAGAAAGAAAACATGTCTGTAAATGTAAAAAGCGTGCGATGAGCCTTGCGCTCGCCAATGCGCTGATCGAGCGCGTGAAGGCAAAGGCGGCCGAGATGGGAGTCAACGTGGTCATTGCCGTCTCGGACAAAGCAGGAAGACCTGTGGCGGTCCAGTGCATGGACGACGCGTACATAGCAAGCTTTGACATTGCAATCAATAAGACTTATACTTCCGCAAGCCTGAAGATGTCGACGGAACAGCTGAGTCACCTGAGTCAGCCGGGACAGGATCTGTACGGAGTCCAGTTTACGAATAACGGAAAGATCGTGATCTTCGGCGGCGGGGAGCCTCTGGAGTATGAAGGAGAGATCGTCGGAGCACTTGGTGTGAGCGGCGGGAGCGCGGCACAGGATACCGCCATCGCGGCTTATGGGAAGGAAGTCTTTAAGGAGGTATTAGAGTGTCTGTAAACGAACAGATGATCCAGGACATCGTCCAGGAAGTGATGGCGAAGATGCAGATCGCTTCCGATGTGTCGGGGACACACGGAGTGTTCGCCGACATGAACGAGGCCATCGAGGCAGCGAAAAAATCACAGAAGATCGTTGCAAGGATGTCTCTGGACCACAGAGAAAAAGTAATCTCAAATATCCGTAAAAAGATCAAGGAGAATGCAGAGATCCTGGCGCGGATGGGCGTGCAGGAGACCGGCATGGGAAATGTCGGACATAAGATCCTGAAACATATCCTTGTCGCGGAGAAGACTCCGGGAACGGAGGACATCACGACAACGGCATGGTCAGGAGACAGGGGACTTACCCTGATCGAGATGGGACCGTTCGGAGTGATCGGAGCGATCACACCGTGTACGAACCCGAGTGAGACAGTCCTCTGCAACACGATCGGAATGTTTGCGGCAGGAAATACGGTAGTGTTCAACCCGCATCCGGCAGCAATTAAAACTTCAATCTACGCCATCAATCTTCTGAATGAGGCTTCACTTGAAGCGGGCGGCCCGGACAACATTGCCTGCACTGTCGAGCATCCGACGCTGGAGACAAGCAATATCATGATGAAGCACAAAGCGATCCAGCTCATCGCGGCAACCGGAGGACCGGGCGTCGTGACGGCGGTTCTTTCTTCAGGAAGAAGAGGAATCGGGGCAGGAGCAGGAAATCCGCCGGCAGTTGTTGACGAGACGGCTGATATCAGGAAGGCGGCGGAGGATATCGTAAACGGATGTACATTTGATAACAACCTTCCATGTATCGCAGAGAAAGAAATCGTGGCAGTTGATTCCGTTGTGGACGAGCTGATGCATTACATGATCAGTGAGCAGGGATGCTACCTGGCTTCCAAGGAAGAGCAGGACGCTCTTGTCTCCGTAGTCCTCAAGGATGGAAAACTGAACAGAAAATGTGTCGGACGTGATGCGAAGACTCTGCTTGGCATGATCGGCGTGACAGTTCCGGATAACATCAGATGTATCACATTTGAAGGACCGAAGGAGCATCCGTTGATCACAACAGAGCTTATGATGCCGATCCTCGGCGTGGTTAGAGCGAAGGATTTCGACGACGCGGTAGAGCAGGCCGTATGGCTTGAACACGGCAACCGTCATTCCGCTCACATCCACTCAAAGAACATAGATAATATCACAAAGTATGCGAAGGCCATTGATACGGCGATCCTGGTGAAGAACGGACCGTCCTATGCGGCACTTGGCTTCGGCGGGGAAGGGTTCTGTACCTTTACCATCGCCAGCAGGACAGGCGAAGGCCTTACAAGCGCAAGCACATTCACAAAGAAAAGACGCTGCGTAATGACCGACAGTTTGTGCATACGATAAGCCGTGCGCTTCCGTCACAAAAATGGGCATGCAGGCTTGCCTGCAATGCACAGTTCTTGTGACGGAAGCAAATGGCGCACGCCATCAGCGAGATGAAGCGGAGTGGAATCGAGCTGGCACGGCGAAAGCATAGGATGCAAAGCGGAAGCAAATGGCGCACGCCATCAGCGAGATGAAGCGAACAGGAGGTAAATGACATGGAAATGAATTCTGCTAATGTGGAAGCCGTCGTAAAGCAGGTGCTTGAGAGCATGCTGGACAAGAAAATCCCGTCTCAGTCAGCTCCGGCGGCAAGCCAGGCAATTCCGAAGACAGCACATGTTGCTATGCTGACTTCACTTGAGCATTATGACGTAAAGGAGTTCCCGATCCCGGAAGTGGGAGACGGAGACATCCTGGTAAAAGTAGAGGGATGCGGTATCTGCGGAACAGATGCTCATGAATTTAAGAAAGATCCCTTCGGACTGATCCCGGTAGCACTCGGACATGAGGGGACTGGCGAGATCGTGAAGATGGGTAAGAATGTAAAATTCGACAGCGCGGGAAAACCGCTGAAGGTCGGAGATAAAGTTGTTACATGTATGATCTTCAAGGATGATCCGGAGATCGAGATGTTCGACCTGAACAAGAAGAACATCGGAGGCGCTGATGTATACGGACTTCTTCCGGACGATGACATTCATCTGAACGGATGGTTCTCAGATTACATCTTCATCCGTGAAGGATCCTCAGTATTCAACGTAAGCGATCTGGATCTTGATTCAAGAATCCTTATCGAGCCATGTGCGGTTCTCGTACATGCTGTAGAGAGAGCAAAGACAACAGGAATCCTGCGATTCAACAGCAGAGTTGTCGTTCAGGGATGCGGACCGATCGGTTTGATCTGTATCGCGGTTCTCCGCACAATGGGTATCGAGAACATCGTAGCAGTGGACGGAAACCCGCAGAGACTTGAGTTCGCCAAGAAGATGGGAGCTGACAAGTCAGTTAACTTTATGGATTATAAAGGAATCGAAAATCTTTCAGCTGCAGTTAAGGATGCATTCGGCGGACACCTTGCCGACTTTGCATTCCAGTGCACAGGATCACCGGCAGCTCATTCAAATATCTATAAGTTCATCCGCAATGGCGGCGGACTTTGCGAGCTGGGATTCTTCATCAACGGTGGAGATGCAACGATCAACCCGCACTTTGACCTTTGCTCGAAAGAGATCACACTGGTAGGCTCCTGGGTATACACACTGAGAGACTACGCTACAACCTTCGATTTCCTGAAGAGAGCACAGGCAATCGGACTTCCGATGAAGGAACTGATCACTCACAGATTCCCGCTTGAGGAGATCAATGAAGCGCATCGGACGAATCTTGCACAGAAAGGTCTTAAGATCGCGATCGTTAATAAATAAGGTGATTCATTATGGGAGAAGCAGTAGGTATGCTGGAGGTGTTCGGGCTTGCTACAGCGTTTGCGGCGGCAGATGCCGGATGCAAAGCTGGAAATGTATGGCTTGAGACCTTCGATAAGAATAAACCGGCAAATGCAGATGAACTGCCCGTACCACTGATCGTCATGGTCAAATTCCGCGGAAGCGTATCCGATGTTGCGGCGGCGCTTGAAGCGGCAAAGGCGAGAGCCGAGGAGCTGGCAGGCGTTGTGAACGAATATGAGATTACAGGACCGACAGAGGATACGGAAAAAATGCTGAAGCTCACCGGACTGGACAAAGGTGAACCACATATCGTAAGTGAAAAAGATATTGAAGAGATTTAGGAGGAAATGAACAATGGCAATGGCACAGCAGGCATTAGGAATGGTTGAAACAAGAGGACTTACGGCAGCTATCGAGGCTGCAGATGCAATGACAAAGGCAGCAGAGGTTACTCTGATCGGAACAGAGAAGATCGGAAGCGGACTCGTAACAGTTATGGTACGCGGAGACGTAGGAGCTGTTAAAGCTGCAGTAGAGACAGGCGCAGACGCAGCAGGAAGACTTGGAGAGCTCGTAGCTACACACGTGATCCCGAGACCGCACAACGATGTTGAGAAGATCCTTCCTACTGTATAGTCATACTGCTTGCGGGAGGTCCTTACATTAAAGCAAAGGAGCAGTCTCATGGGAAACGCGTATGGATTTTTTGAGATCCCGAGTGTTACAGCGGCGGTAGTCGCAGTTGATATCATGTGCAAGACGGCAGATGTGCAGTTTGTCACATGGGAGAAAAAACTGGGCGGACGACTGGTCACGATCATCATCCGCGGCGACGTATCCGCTGTAAAGCAGGCCATTGAAGCTGCCGCAGCGAACGGAATAAAAGAACCGGTTTGCCGCGTTGTGATCCCGAGTCCTCACGAGGAAGTGCTCAAGATCGTAAACAACAGCGCAAACCGTGTAAGTTAGGAGGCAGTTTAAAATGGCAGAGGAAAAGAAAACAACAGCCAAAGCGCCCGCCAAAACTGTACGAAGAGTAAGAAAGACGGCGCAGAAGGCAGAACAGGTACAGGAAAGCGTACCGCAGATTCAGAAGGAGGAACGAAGAATGGCACAGGAAGCATTAGGAATGATTGAAACAAGAGGTCTTGTAGCATCTATCGAAGCGGCAGATACAATGTTAAAAGCTGCTAACGTTGTTCTTGTAGGAACAGAGAAGATCGGAAGCGGACTTGTAACAGTTATGGTACGCGGAGATGTTGGAGCAGTAAAATCAGCAGTTGAGTCCGGAGCTGAGGCAGCAGGAAGACTTGGCGAGCTTGTAGCTACACACGTAATCCCGAGACCGCATTCAGACGTTGAGAAGATTCTCCCGGTTCTTAAATAAGACACTTGTGCGGTAACAGCCACACAGGTCGAAAGACTGAACCGTAAATGATCATTCAGGGAACCCGGGGAATCTCCTCCGGGGTTCCCTGTAACTACAAGGAGAATTGGAATATGGATAACAGTAATGTGGCATTAATTACAAAACTGGTCCTGGAAGCAGTCGAGAAGCAGAAGACTTCCGATGACGCGGGATATCTGGTTCCGATCGGCGTGTCAGCAAGACACGTCCACCTTACACAGGAGCATGTGGAAGCCCTCTTCGGAGAAGGCTATCATCTTACAAAGAAAAAAGAGCTGATGGGCGGTCAGTTCGCATCCAACGAGACAGTCACGATCGTTGGCCTGAAGCTGAGAGCCATTGAAAATGTCAGAGTCCTGGGACCCGTGAGAAAACAGACTCAGGTTGAGATATCGGCTACTGACGCGATCAAACTCGGGGTGAAAGCGCCGATCAGAGAGTCCGGCAATATCGCAGGTTCATCCCCGATCGCAATCGTGGGACCCAAGGGCGCGATCTATCTTCAGGAAGGATGCATCATCGCAAAGAGACATATCCATATGTCTCCCCGTGACGCGATGGCTGCGGGTGTCCATGACGGGGACATCGTTTCCGTGAAGGCTGACAACGAGCGCGGAACGATCTTTAACAATGTTCAGATCCGCGTGGATGACAGTTTTACCCTTGAGATGCATATCGATACAGATGAAGCGAATGCTGCAAAGATTGCGACCGGAGATACAGTGAGGATCATATCATGCTGATCGGAAAGGTTGTCGGAAGCGTTGTTTCAACACGCAAATGTGAAAATCTAGTCGGCAATAAGTTTATGATTGTGGATGTTTTGGAACATATGCAGTCCGGTGCAAAACAACTCATTGCAATCGATAAGATCGGCGCCGGCATCGGGGAATACGTACTCGTAGCCCAGGGCAGCGCTGCCAGGATAGGAAGCGGTATGCCGGATGCCCCGGTGGATGCGGCGATCGTTGGAATTATTGACGATGGAACAGGACTGGAGTAGTGAAATTATGGATATGAAAGAATTAAGCAGCATACTGCAGCAAAACGGGATCGTTGGCGCAGGCGGAGCAGGTTTCCCGACCTACGCGAAGCTGGACGAGCGCGCGGATACGATCATCCTGAATTGTGCCGAGTGCGAGCCTCTTCTGAGACTGCACAGACAGTTGCTGGAAAAACATGCTGAGGAGATCGTTGATACATTCCATCTGATCGGAGAGACGGTCGGAGCGAAGGAGCTTATCATCGGCATCAAGAAAGCATATAAGAAGACGATCCAGGCAGTGGAAGCTGTAATAGGAAAATATCCGGAAGCGCGTCTCGGACTGCTGGACGAGGTTTATCCCGCCGGCGACGAGGTTGTCCTGATCTACGAAGTGACGGGAAAAGTGGTAAGGCCGGGCGGACTTCCCATCGAAAGCGGAGTGGCGGTGTTTAATGTGGAGACAGTCTATAACGTCTACAGAGCGCTGCACAAAAACACGCCGGTGGTGGATAAGCTGGTTTCCGTTGTCGCTGAGGTTGAGAATCCGGTTACGGTTCGTGTACCGATCGGAACCCCGCTGGATGAGGTCGTTGCCCTTGCAGGGGGCGTCACAACGCCGAATCCGGTTTACTTTGTGGGCGGTCCGATGATGGGAAATATCGGAACAGGAGCTCAGCCGGTCACAAAAACGACAAACGCGATCCTGGTGCTTCCGGAGGATCATTATATTGTACAGAAGAAACTGAAAAAGAATTCAATCGACATGAAACGCGCGGCGGCATGCTGCTGTCAGTGTTCCATGTGTACGGATCTTTGTCCGAGACATCTTCTCGGGCATCCGATCGAGCCGAATAAATTCATGCTTGCGGCAACCTGCAAGGATATACAGGAACCGAATATCTTTGTGAATACGATGTTCTGTTCCTCCTGCGGCGTCTGTGAACTGTACTCCTGCTTCCAGGGGCTCTCTCCCAGAAGCCTGATGGCGGAATACAAAGCGGGTCTCAGAGCGAACGGAATCCGCGCCCCCAAGGTTGAGGCAAAGCCGGTAGGTCCTGAGAGAGAGTACAGAAAAGTTCCGATGGAACGGCTCATGGCAAGGATCGACCTGACGAAATACAACAGGGAGGCTCCTATGGATGAGTCGGAGGTTCCGGTCAGAAAGGTAAGGATCCTGCTCAGCCAGCATATCGGCGCACCGGCGTCTGCTGTCGTGAAAACGGGCGACAAGGTGACAAAAGGCCAGATGATCGCTGAGCCCGGCAAGGGACTGAGCGTTGGTATCCACGCATCGGTTACGGGAACCGTGACGGAAGTAAACGATAAATATATTATCATAGAAACTTAGGAAGGACGTGCAGGCAATGAGTAAGGCAATTGGAATGGTAGAATATAAGACTGTTTCAGCGGGTATCACTGCTGCGGATGCAATGGTAAAAACCTCTGAAGTCAGTATAATCGAAGCACAGACCGTATGTCCGGGCAAGTATATTGCGATCATTACAGGAGACTTAAGCGCTGTTAAAGCGGCGGTTGACAATGCCAGAGAGCTGCACGGCTTTCATCTGATCGACAGTTTTGTGCTCGGAAACCCTCATGAATCCATTTTCCCGGCGATTTATGGGGCTGCAAAGATCGAAGATGTATCTGCTCTGGGAATCCTGGAGACATATGACGCGGCTTCGATCATCGTGGCGGCGGATGAGGCTGCAAAAACGGCGATCGTTGATCTGATCGAACTTCGTATCGCAAGAGGAATGTGCGGGAAATCGTACATGCTGCTGACGGGCGAGGTGGCTGCGGTAGAGGCGGCCATCGAGAGAGCAAAGGAAGCGATCAAAGATCGTGGAATGTTCCTCGATTCTTCCGTTATCGCTCATCCGGACGCTCAGATCCGGGATGCGATCCTCTGATCGGAACCGGGAAAAAAGACGATCCGTGTTCACGGATGATCGGCATAGCGGATACAGGGTATCCGCCTGACAATTACAGACAGAAAGTACAGGCTCTCCACCTGCTTTACATGCACTCTTGCGGCAAGCGTGCCGAAGCATGAAAAAGAGCAGCCGGAGAGTCTGTTTTGTTACAGGCAGGAGGCAGTGCGATGCTAGCGATTGAAAGACGTAATGAAATACTCGAAAAGCTTCAGACTGACAGGCGCGTTGTCGTGAGTGAGCTGAGCCAGATTTATGACGTCTCAGAGGAAACGATCCGAAGAGATCTTGAAAAGCTGGTCAATGACGGATATGCCATAAAGAGTTACGGCGGCGCCGTCATCAATGAAAATATCAACATTGACCTGCCCTTTAACATCAGAAAAAATCGGAATATCATCGGAAAGCAGCATATTGCTTCGCTGGTCGCCGAGCGTGTACGGGACGGGGACAGCATCATGCTGGACGCCAGTTCCACCGCGGTCTATATTGCAAAGTGCCTTCAGGAGCGGGGAAAAAAGAATCTGACGATCATCACGAATTCGATTGAGATCATCATAGAGCTTTTTGACGTCCAGGACTGGACGATCCTTTCTACAGGCGGCGCTTCGAGAGAAGGGTCATTCGCTCTGGTCGGGCCTCAGACGGACAAGATGCTGAAAAATTATCATGTTGACAAAGCGGTTATTTCCTGCAAGGGATTTGATATAGCTGCGGGATTTACAGATTCTGACGATCTCCACGCGAACAACAAAAAGACGATGCTGCAGTCGGCACGGGAGAAGATCCTTGCCGTTGACAGCAGCAAGTTCGATAAGATCGCGTTTACGGAGATAGGAAATCTGGAAGACATAACACTGGTCATTACAGATGAAAAGCCGGAGGCGAAATGGCTTCAGGCATTTACAGATTCGGGAGTCCAGTGCGTTTATCCCGAATAGAGAAAGGTCAGTTATGAAGAGCTTTGACATTAAAACAAAAATTTATTTTGGGGATCAGGCGCTTGACCGCCTTGCTGAGATCCCTTATAAGAAGATCCTGATCGTCACAGATCCGTTCGTGGCGGAGAACAAGATGATGGATCTTGTGACAACTCCTCTGAAAAGGGGCGGAAAAGACTACGAGATATTTAAGGATGTGGTCCCGGATCCTCCGATCGAAAAGATCAGCCAGGGTGTGAAAAAGATGCTGGAATACCGGCCGGATGCGATCGTAGCTGTGGGCGGCGGTTCCGCCATCGATTCTTCCAAGTCGATCCGGGAGTTCGCGCTCCGGGTCGACCGCTACGGGGATGTGGGACTGATCGCGATCCCCACAACAAGCGGGACCGGTTCCGAGGTGACGTCCTTCGCAGTGGTGACAGATCCTGCGGAGCAGGTGAAATATCCGCTGGTATCTTATTCCATGACCCCGGACGAAGCGATCCTGGATGCAGAGCTGGTAAAAAGTGTTCCTCCGGCTGTAACGGCGGACACAGGAATGGACGTATTCACTCACGCGCTGGAAGCAAGCGTGAGCATTAACAGGAGCGATTTCTCCAATGCGCTTGCGGAAAAAGCGATCGAGATCTGCGGCGTGTTCCTGCTCCGGGCTTACCTGGACGGAAACGATATGCACGCGAGACAGAAGATGCATTCCGCGTCCTGTCTCGCAGGTCTGGCGTTTAACGCGGCTTCCCTGGGGCTGAACCACGGGATGGCACATCAGCTGGGGGCAACGTTCCATATTCCCCACGGGCGTGCCAACGCCATGCTGCTTCCACACATCATTGAGTTCAACAGTGATATCAACAAACACAGCAAGAGCCGGAAAGAATACCTGCCCGCAGTGAAGCGGTATTCTACTGTAGCTCAGATACTGGGGCTCAGCAGTTACAATAAGATCATGACGGTGAGATCTCTTGTGAACTGGGTACAGTTCATGCTTAAAGAAATGGATATCCCTCTTTCGATCTCACAGATGGGGACGATTTCGGAAGAGGAGTATTTTGGCGCCATTGACAGGATGGCGGATGCGGCTCTGGCGGACGCGTGTACGGCGACGAATCCGAGGGTGCCTACAAAGGCGGACGTGATAAATATTTATAAAAATCTCTGGTGAGAAAGGTGGAGCTTTCCGCTGGGACAACAGAAGAAGACCGGGCAGCTGTATAAAAACAGCAGCTGTTCCGGTCTTTTTTGCATCATTAGCAGGCTAAACTGCGGGATTGTCCGAGAACCTGGCGGTCGTTTGCAATCCCCCTTAAGAGACTGTCGGAGCCGCATGAGTGCCTGTCAGAAAGTGTTGATCAATAATAGCTGCGATATTCGCTTGGGGTCATGTGGACTGAACGCTCAAATGCTCTCATGAAAGTGAGAGGAGTTTTAAATCCAACCTGTGTTGAAATCGAGTTGACGGAAAGTTTGCTGTAGGCCAGAAGCTCCTTTGCCTTGTTGATCCGGAATTCGTTTACATACTGGTGGACAGTAATTCCCATCTGCCTTTTGAAGATCTTACAGAAATAGTATTTTGAAAAGCTGATCTCATTGCATATCGTATCAATATCCAGTTCGTTCTTATAATTATCGGATATATATTTTAGAGCCATGTTTACAACAGTTTCCTGGGCAGGCGTCAGTTCTTTGATCTTCCGGATATTGTGCCCGAGCTCGTAGAGCGTGTTAAAGATATTCTGGATCAGAAGTGACGAGTTGAGATAAAGCCAGGTGTCCCTGGCAGGATCTTCTGCGTTGTAAAGGATATTGTAGAGCTCGATGCAGGAGTCCAGTACACTTACAAAAGGATTGCTGAGAATGATGTTATTCTGCGTGCGGACCAGATTATAAAAAAGTTTCGCATGGCTTCCTCCAATAATAAAATAAAAGAAGTTCCATTCCCGTGAAACCCTTGTAAAAGTAAGAGGCGTGTTACATGCGGACATGACTACAGAATGCGGCTGGGTATAAACTGTAGTTTTGGTTTTTGTATAACGCGCAGTGCCGTCTATAGAGTAGAGCAGAAGATAATCATTATAACTGTATTGTTTCCCGGGTACAAATTTTCTTTCGCTGCAGAATCCGCACTCTTTTATATAGAAAGGGAATGACTCGGCAAGAGAGCCGGAAGGCATGGCGCGGACTCCGCATTCTGTCGGAGAGTTTCTCTTTGGTGACTGCATAAAAAATCCTCCGTAAAAATAAATAAAAATTCTTTGTAAAATAAAAAGTTTACCATATAAAATGACAGTTATTGTTTGAAGTATTATGCTGCAAAAAACATAAAATTGCATAAAAGATTATAACATTTCCGACGAAAAAAGGCAATTCGGCGAAAAAGACAAGGAAAGAT
>ERZ1090862.1171-NODE-1173-length-11675-cov-5.730895_pt1 | contig 11675 bp, 14 predicted proteins | sample MGYA00478481_ERZ1090862 | MGnify/ENA primary metagenome ERZ1090862 (study PRJEB33644, sample SAMEA5815745) | chicken gut metagenome | biome: Chicken; feature: Gastrointestinal Tract; material: Caecum | place: Ireland | collected 2019-01-01 | study: A study of... | reverse complement strand
AGATGTCTTAGGGTCTCGTGGGCTCGGAGATGTGTATAAGAGACAGCCTCATAAATTTAATAAATATGTATATAAAATTCATATTTATTAAATATACTCGATTTTGTATAAATAATCAAGTCAAATCAGCAAATATACTGTTTTTGAATGGAGTTTTCAAGAAAAATGCGGGGTGAAATCGGTTGAATTTCCACGGTAATCCATATATAATATGTTCCGACGATGAGAAATGGAAGGAACAGAAATGAGAAAATTAGCGTTAGATGATGAAATACTGCTCAACATAGAAAAACCTGCCCGCTACATTGGCGGCGAGGTAAATGCAGTAATGAAAGATCCGTCAAAGGTGGACATCCGTTTTGCCATGTGTTTTCCGGATGTCTACGAGATCGGAATGTCGCACCTCGGAATACAGATCCTCTATGACATGTTTAATCAGAGGGAAGACGTATGGTGTGAACGGGTGTATTCGCCCTGGACAGACCTTGACAAAGTGATGAGGGAAAAGAAGATCCCTCTCTTTGCGCTGGAATCGCAGGATCCGGTCAGAGAGTTTGATTTTCTTGGGATCACGATCCAGTTCGAGATGTGTTACACGAATATCCTTCAGATACTGGATCTGAGCGGGATACCTCTGCATGCGGAAGAGAGGACGGAAAAGGATCCCATTGTGATCGGCGGAGGCCCGTGCACATATAATCCGGAACCGCTGGCGGAGTTCTTTGATCTTTTCTATATTGGTGAAGGCGAGACGGTCTACAATGAACTTCTGGATATATATAAGGAATACAAAGCTGCCGGGAAATCAAGACGGGAGTTCCTGGAAGCCGTAGCCGGGATCGAAGGTATCTATGTGCCCCAGTTCTATGAGGCAGAATACAATGAGGACGGCACCCTGAAATCTTTCAGCCCCCAAAATGAGAAAGCGCCTGAAAGGGTCAGAAAGCAGGTTGTCATGGATGTGACGGAGGCGCCATATCCGATGAAGCCCGTCGTTCCCTTTATCAAGGCGACACAGGACAGGGTCGTTCTGGAGATACAAAGAGGCTGTATCCGTGGATGCAGGTTCTGCCAGGCCGGGATGATCTACCGTCCCACCAGAGAACGAAGCGTGGAGAGACTGAAAGAATATGCCCGTACCATGCTGGAAAATACGGGGCACGAGGAGATTTCTCTGAGTTCTCTGAGTTCCAGTGATTATTCGGAGCTGAAAGAACTGGTGCTGTTCCTGATTGATGAGTTTAAGGAAAAAGGAATCAATATTTCTCTGCCTTCACTGAGGATCGATGCTTTTTCTCTGGATGTTATGAACAAAGTGCAGGATATCCGCAAGAGCAGCCTGACCTTTGCCCCGGAAGCAGGATCACAGAGGATGCGCGATGTGATCAATAAAGGGCTCACCGAGGAAGATATCCTGGAGGGAGCAGGTCAGGCATTTGAGGGAGGATGGACAAAAGTCAAGCTTTACTTTATGCTGGGTCTTCCTACAGAGAAAGAAGAAGATATGAAAGAGATTGCCCGTCTCTCCGACAGAGTAGCGAGGAAGTATTATGAGATTCCCAAGGAGCGGAGACACGGAAAATGCCAGATCACGGCAAGTTCCTCTTTCTTTGTTCCGAAACCTTTTACTCCGTTCCAGTGGGCATCAATGTGTACTGCAGAAGAGTATGTAAGGAGAGCCTCCATTGTAAAGCATGAGTTCCAGGAACAGCTGAACCGCAAGAGCCTGAGATACAACTGGCATGATGCGGAAGTAACTGTCCTTGAAGGCGTTATGGCGAGAGGAGACCGGCGCATTGGAAAGGTGATAGAGCGGGCATATGAGCTTGGATGCCTGTTTGATTCCTGGACAGAAAGTTTCAATAATGACCTCTGGATGCAGGCGTTTGCGGAGACTGAAACGGACATTGCCTTCTATAATCTTCGGGAACGAAAGCCGGATGAACTGTTCCCCTGGGATTTTATCGACGTTGGCGTAAAGAGGAGTTTCTTATACAAAGAGTGGGAGAGAGCGATGCAGGGCGTTGTGACGCCAAACTGCCGGATGCAGTGTTCCGGCTGCGGAGCGGCAGGGTTTGGAGGAGGTGTCTGCTATGAAGGCAAGAATTAAATTCAGGAAGTACGGTGCGCTCCGTTTCATAGGGCACCTTGATGTCATGCGGTTTTTTCAGAAAGTAATGCGCAGGGCAGATATCCCGATCGCTTTCACCGGAGGGTTCAGCCCTCATATGATTATGTCTTTCGCCAGTCCGCTTGGAATCGGGCTGGCAAGCGAGGGAGAATACTTTGACATTGAGCTTACCCGCCCGATTAACAGCGATGAAGCGGTGAGACGGATGAACGAGGCATGCGTGGAAGGAATAGAAGTTCTGAGTTTTCGTCAGATCCGCGAGGAAAAGAAGATGACAGGGATGACGATCCTTGCCGGAGCAGATTATCTTGTCAGCGGGTGTGAAGCTCTTCCGGGAGACTGGAAAGAAAGGTTCCGGGATTTTATGGCACAGACTGAGATCAAAGTCATAAAGCAGACGAAGCGGAGCGAAAAAGAAGTCGATATCCGGCCCCTGATCTTTCGATGGGAAATCAGGGAAAATGAGATATTTCTTCAGGTAGCCGCAGGCAGCTCACAGAATCTGAAGCCGGATCTCGTAATGGAGACTTTCTGTCGTTTTCTTGATATTCAGGATGAGGTGCGGTTCGGTTACTGCCGACTTGAGATGTATGCCTTCGGGGAAGACGGGAAGACACTGGTCACGCTGGAGTCCCTTGGATGGAATATGGAAGGGGAGGAAAAAGATGAAGCGCAAGATTCTGATCGAGAAAACTGATGGCCAGGTCAGAACCTTCCTTCTGGAAGATGATACAGTGGTTGAAATCCACTGTTCTGATCCGGAACGAAAAGGAGCCGGAAGGCATCAGATCGGAGATATTTATATTGGAAAAGTAAAGAATATCGTCCCCAATATCGGCGCCGCTTTCATTGAAATTGAGAGCGGCGTGAACTGCTATTATGATATGAAGGACGCACGGAATGCTCTCTTTACAACAAAAGCCGGCAAAAAAGCACTTTGTATCGGTGACGAACTGGTGGTACAGATCAGCAAAGAGGCAGTGAAGACCAAAGCGCCTACTGTGACAAGCAATATCAGTCTGACAGGAAGATATGCAGTGGTGACACATGGAAATACACGGATCGGGGTTTCGTCAAAAATCCCGAAAAAAATAAGGGACGATTATCGGGAAAAACTTCAGAAATACGAGAACGAACGATTTGGGATCATTGTGCGGACCAACGCCAAAAATGCATCCGCGGAAGCCGTGGAGGAGGAGATACAGAAACTGAGCAGTGAATATGAGAAGCTGGCCGCGTCAGCTCCGACCAGAACCTGCTTTACCTGCCTGAAATCCGCGCCGCCGTCCTATATTACTGATCTGAAAAATGTCTATACGGAAGGACTGGAAGAGATCGTGATTGGAGACAAGGAGCTGTATACAAAAATACAATCCTATTTCTCTTCAGAATTTCTGGAAAGAAAAGAGCTTCTTTGCCTCTGCGACGATCCGGAATTTCCTCTGGGCAAGAGATACGGTACGGAAACTATTCTCGAGAAAGCGCTTCGCGATAAAGTCTGGCTCAGGAACGGGGGATACCTTGTTATTCAGCCAACAGAAGCGCTCACAGTGATCGATGTGAATTCCGGGAAGAGTATTGGAAAAGAGAAAAATGAAACGGGCATCATGAAGATCAATCTGGAAGCGGCAAAAGAGGCGGCGCATCAGATCAGGCTCCGGAACCTTTCAGGGATTATCATCGTAGACTTTATCAATCTTGAAGATAAGGAAAATACTGCGGAACTTTTAAGGGCATTCCGGTATTATCTGTCCCGCGATCCGATCCAGACAACACTCGTTGACATCACGCCTCTGAATCTGGTCGAACTGACCAGAAAGAAGGTGCGAAAACCTCTTTACGAGACTGTACAAAGGCGTTATAATAGTGAACCGAGAGTGTCGGAAGAGAGAATTCCGATGTAGAGAATATGTACATATAATAATGAAACCGGTCATTGAATACAACAGGTTTGGAGGAAGAGAAAAATGAAAAAAGTAGTCAAGTTCGGCGGGAGTTCGCTTGCCAGCGCTGAACAGTTCAAGAAGGTCGGAGAGATCATCCGCGAGGATAAAGCGAGAAGATATGTGGTTCCCTCGGCTCCGGGAAAGAGATTCTCAAAAGACATTAAAGTGACGGATATGCTCTATGACTGCTATGAGACTGCAGTTGCTGGAAAAGATTTTTCGGATAAACTCAAAAAAATCCAGGAGAGATATCAGGAGATCATAGATGGTCTGGGCCTGGACTTTTCACTGAAGGATGATTTCAAAATTATCGAGGAGAATTTCCGCAACGGGGCAGGAATGGATTATGCCGCATCCCGTGGAGAGTTCCTGAACGGAAAAGTTATGGCAGCATATCTTGACATTCCTTTTGTAGATGCTGCGGAAGTCGTACGCTTTAATGAGGATGGAAGCTTTAACGATGAAGTTACAAATGAACTTCTCTCCGACAGGCTTTCAGATCTTGAGAGAGCTGTAATCCCCGGATTTTACGGGGCAAAAGAGGACGGGACTGTCGTCACGTTTTCCAGAGGAGGTTCCGACATCAGCGGGTCACTTGTGGCTCTTGCTGTCCATGCGGATCTTTATGAAAACTGGACGGACGTTTCCGGATTCCTTATCGCGGACCCCAGGATCGTAAGGAATTCTAAATCTATCGAGATCATCACGTATAAAGAACTCCGTGAGCTTTCTTACATGGGAGCCAGTGTTCTCCACGAGGATGCAATCTTTCCTGTGAGAAAAGCAGGCATTCCGATAAATATCAGAAATACGAATGCTCCTCAGGACAAAGGAACGCTGATCGTAGAGAGCACCTGCAGAAAATCAAAATATACGATCACGGGAATTGCCGGTACGGATGGATTTGCAGCCATCACAGTCGAGAAAGCGATGATGAATTCCGAGATTGGATTCTGCCGTAAAGTTCTTCAGGTCTTTGAGGATAACGGGGTTTCTATCGAGCATATGCCGTCAGGCATTGATACAATGACGATTTTTGTACGCAAGGATACATTTGAGGAGAAGGAGCAGAAGATCCTTTCCGATATCAATAAGGCTGTACATCCGGATCATATCGAACTGGAGTCGGATCTTGCGCTTATTGCAGTAGTTGGGAGAGGAATGAAATCTACGAGAGGTACCGCAGGACGTATTTTCTCTGCTCTTGCCCATGCTCATATCAATGTCAAAATGATCGATCAGGGCTCCAGTGAGCTGAATATTATTGTCGGCGTACGCCATGAGGACTTCAAGAATGCGATCCGGGCTCTGTATGAGATTTTTGTCCTGACACAGCTGTAAAAGCCGGCTCTGATATCAGGCCGTGAGATGCAGACAATGTCTGTGGATCGAGTCGACATAATACAAAAAGAGACGAGAGAAAGGCGGAAGATGCTCAAATGAACATTCTGTTCTTCCTGAAACCGAAAAGCGAAGTCGCTTTTATATATGATTACAGTACGCTCCGACAGGTTCTGGAGACAATGGAGTATCACAAATATGCGTCAATCCCCATGCTGAATAAAAAGGGGGAATACACAGGCACGATCACGGAAGGGGATCTGCTCTGGGGGATCAAGAAATATACGAATCTTAATCTGAAGGAAGCGGAGAATATTTTTATACAGGATTTTCCGAGAAAGGCTGACTATGAAGCCGTATCTGCAGATTCAGATATGGAAGATCTGATACGAAAGGCGATGAACCAGAACTTTGTCCCCGTAGTTGATGATCAGAAGAAGTTTATCGGGATCATTACAAGGAAGAGTATTATCGAATATTGTTATGAAAAACTGAAAAAAAGTAATGATTCCTATTGACTTATCAGAAAGTTGTATGCTATACTACAACAGTATGCCGCACAATGAGGTTTTTAAGTTCTGTTTTACAGACACCGTAATTGGCGAGTAATGATAATAGGAGGTGCCATATGTACGCGATTATAGCAACAGGTGGTAAACAGTACAAAGTAGCTGAAGGCGATATCATTAAAGTGGAGAAACTTGGTGTGGAAGCTGGAGAGACTTATACGTTCGACCAGGTGCTTGCAGTGAGCAATGACAAGCTCGTAGTCGGAAACCCGACAGTCGAGGGCGCAACAGTCACAGCTTCTGTAGTAGAAAACGGCAAAGCAAAGAAAGTTGTTGTCTACAAGTATAAGAGAAAAACTGGATACCATAAGAAAAACGGACACAGACAGCAGTATACTGCAGTGAAGATCGACAAGATCAACGCCTAATCCTGTGTTACGATGATAAAGGTAACCGTTTATAAGACCAGAAGGCATGATTATGTGGGCTTTGATGTATCCGGCCATGCCGGATATGCTGAAGCGGGAAGTGATATTGTATGCGCAGCAGTCTCAGCGCTTGTGATCACTGCAATCAATTCGATCGAAAGATTCACGAAGGATGAGACAAGTTGTGTTTCGGATGAAGAATCAGGTAATATCACATTTCGCTTTGCGCAGTCATCCTCCCACGATGCCGGACTTCTGCTGGATTCCATGATTCTTGGTCTGGAAGAAATAGAAGACAGCAGTGAACACGAAGAATATATCGACATAATTTTCAAGGAGGTGTAAGAACCATGATGAAAATGAATCTTCAGTTTTTTGCTCACAAAAAGGGAGTTGGTTCTACAAAGAACGGACGTGATTCCGAAGCGAAGAGACTTGGGGCAAAAAGAGCGGACGGACAGTTTGTTAAGGCTGGAAACATCCTTTACAGACAGCGCGGCACAAAGATCCATCCGGGTCTGAACGTAGGACGCGGCGGAGACGACACTCTGTTTGCACTTGTAGACGGTGTTGTAAGATATGAAAGAAAAGGAAGAGATAAGAAACAGGTTTCTATCTACCCGGCAGCGGAGTAACATATAAGGCGAAAAGCAGAGTCGGATCTTTTCACTCGTATACTATTAATCATCAAGCCTCAGACTTTTCGGTCTGAGGCTTTTGTGCGGTAAGCCCGGCATGCAGTGCCATTTGCAGGGGCAGTGTACCGCGAACAGTCAGCTATAAAAAGGAGTATTTATGTTTGCAGACAGAGCAAAAATATATATCAGATCAGGAAAAGGCGGCGATGGACACTGTAGTTTCCGCAGAGAGCTTTATGTACCGAACGGCGGTCCTGATGGTGGAGACGGCGGAAAAGGCGGCGACCTGATCTTTGAGGTAGACAAAGGATTGAATACCCTTGCGGATTACCGTCACAGAAGAAAATATGCGGCCGGAGACGGTGAGCAGGGCGGAAAGCGCAGATGCCACGGAAAAGATGGAAAAGACTTAGTACTTTATGTTCCCGAGGGAACCGTCATCAAAGAGGCATCAAGCGGAAAAGTGATTGCAGATATGTCCGGGGATAATAAAAGGCAGGTTGTGCTGAAGGGCGGTAAAGGTGGGCTTGGAAATCAGCACTTTGCAACAGCCACCATGCAGGTGCCCAAATACGCTCAGCCGGGGCAGCCTGCAAGAGAACTTGAGGTGAGTCTTGAGCTGAAAGTGATCGCTGACGTTGGACTGATCGGATTCCCGAATGTAGGTAAATCGACGCTTCTTTCCAGAGTGACAAACGCGGATCCAAAGATTGCAAATTATCATTTCACCACTTTGAATCCGAACCTGGGTGTTGTAGACCTGGAAGGAGCGAAAGGATTTGTCATGGCTGATATACCGGGACTGATTGAAGGCGCTTCAGAGGGTGTAGGACTCGGCCATGAGTTCCTCAGGCATATTGAGCGCACTAAGATGATGATCCATGTTGTAGATTCATCCGGCAGTGAAGGACGGGATCCGGTTGACGACATCTATAAGATCAATGCGGAACTCAAAAATTATAATCCAGAGATAGCGGAGAGGCCACAGGTGATCGCTGCAAATAAGACAGATCTGATCTATGGAGACGGAGATGAGCAGATCAAGCGCCTCAAAGATGAATTTGAACCAAAAGGTATCCGGGTATTCCCGATTTCCGGCGTGTCAGGGCAGGGAATATCTGAACTTCTCTATTATGTGAGTTCGGAGCTTGAGAAGATGGATGATTCACCGGTCGTATTTGAACAGGAGTTCTTCCCTGAGGATGAGCTCATCTATGAGGATCTGCCATATACAGTAGAGAAAGACGGAGATGTATATGTTGTAGAGGGTCCGAAGATCGAGAAAATGCTTGGATACACCAACCTGGATTCAGAGAAGGGGTTTGCTTTCTTCCAGAAATTCCTGAAGGATACCGGTATACTTGATGAACTGGAGGCGTCCGGAATCCAGGAAGGGGATACTGTGAAGATGTACGGACTGCAGTTTGATTATTATAAATAGGGAATAACATTTACCAGTTAATGAATTAAATTATAATGAAACAGGAGAAGATAATATGACGACAAAACAGAGAGCTTATCTGAAGAGTCTTGCCATGAATATTGAGCCGATCTTCCAGATCGGGAAATCCAGTATGACTCCTGGTCTGACTCAGGCAATCTCCGAAGCACTTGCTGCACGGGAACTGATCAAGATCAGTGTTCTGCAGAACTGTGCGGATGATCCGAGGGAACTTGCAGAGATCATCGCAGAGAGAACCCGTTCTGAGATCGTGCAGGTGATCGGAAAAAAGATTGTACTGTACAAAGAAGGAAAAGATGAAAAGAAGAAGATCGTGCTTCCCTGATCTTCCTTGGAACAGGCTTAAAATTTCAATGTGGAGAATCTTATTATGAAAATTGGAATCATGGGAGGGACTTTTGATCCGATCCACATCGGGCATCTCCTCCTGGGGGAGTTTGCATACGAGGACTTCGGCCTGGACGAGATCTGGTTTCTCCCGAATGGCAATCCACCACATAAAGACACGTCAGCTGGCGCGGATGAACAGAACGACGCATTATCTCATCGCGTAGAAATGGTAAAAAGGGCAATAGAAGGTGTTCCATATTTCCGTCTGAATCTGAGTGAAGCGGTGACAGACCGCCATTCCTATACCTATGAGACCATGCAGAAGTTTAACAGGTTATATCCGGATGACAAGTTTTTTTTCATACTGGGAGCAGACTCTCTGTTCTCAATTGAGAAATGGATGTACTTTCGTGAAATTTTTCCGACATGTACAATTCTGGCCGCCATGCGTGACGACAAAGACGCTGATGAGATGAAGCGTCAGATCCGGTATCTGTGTGACCGCTATGGGGCGGACATCAAACTGCTGCAGGCGCCCCTTGTTGAGATTTCTTCAACTACGATACGCATGAGAGCAGCTGACAGTAAAAGTGTCCGTTACATGGTCCCGGATGCGGTGGGAGAGTATATCACGGAACACAATTTATACAGAGGACAGTGAGTTTAAGATGACAGAACAATTGCTTGAGATTAAAAAAGATCTTTCAAAGAAACTGAAAAAGGACCGTTTTGAGCATACCATCGGAGTAATGTATACGGCCGCTTCACTTGCCATGCGCTATGGAGAGGATATACAGAAAGCTCTTACAGCCGGTCTGCTTCATGACTGCGGAAAATTCTGTCCTGCAAAAGAGCAGATAAAGCTCTGCAGAAAAAAGGGGATTGAACTGACGGAATCAGAACTTGAAATGCCGGCGTTGATCCATGCGAAACTGGGAGCTTATCTTGCTGAACATGAATATGGGATAAAAGACAGAGAAATACAGGATGCGATCACATATCATACAACCGGACGCCCGGATATGACGATGTTGGAAAAGATCGTGTATATTGCGGATTATATCGAGCCTAACCGGGCTGAGATCCCCGGCCTGTCAGAAGTAAGACGTCTCGCTTTCGAGGAGATAGATCAGGCTGTATGCAGGTCGGCAGAGTCGACAACAAGATATCTCAGAGACGGAGGAAAAGCTGTTGACCCGATGACGGTCAGGACGTATAATTTCTATAAAAAGGAGAAGTGATATGAATCAGTCTAAAGAAATGGCGAGGATCGCCTACAATGCCCTGAATGATAAAAAAGGTGAAGACATTAAGATCATCGATATCACCGGAGTTTCGGTGCTGGCTGATTACTTTATTATTGCCACCGGAAACAGTGACAGTCAGGTGAATGCTCTTGTAGATAATGTGGAGGAGGAGCTGCATAAGGCAGGATTTCCTCTTAAGCAGAGAGAAGGAAGATCATCAGGAAGCTGGGTGCTTCTTGATTTCGGCGATATCATCGTTCACGTATTTGACAGGGAAAACCGTCTGTTCTATGATCTGGAGAGGATCTGGAAGGATGGACGTGATGTCTCGATAGATGAACTGTAGCGGAAAATAAAATATTGTAATAGAAGAGGATCTGCAGAGGAGAAAAATCTCTGCAGATCCTCCTTTTGCAACCGAGACGAGCCAAAGAATCAGCGTCAGTTAAAGAATCAGTTAAAGAAACGGAAAACTCCGATCACTTTTCCAAGGATCGTAAGTTCTTTGACGATAATAGGATCCATTGTATCGTTTTCGGGCTGAAGACGAAAGATTCCTTCTTCTTTATAAAACGTTTTTACGGTAGCGCCGTCTTCGATCAAAGCTACGACCATATCCCCGTTTGATGCAGAAGGAGTCTGCTCGACCAGAACCATATCACCGTCGAGAATACCTGCGTTGATCATGCTTTCACCTTTTACTTTAAGAAGAAATGTCTGATTGTTCGGCATGAATTCTGTCGGGATTGGAAAATAATTTTCAATGTTTTCCTGGGCAAGTATCGGCTCACCGGCAGCAACTCGTCCGACTATTGGAACATTGACCATCTCACGCCTGGTCAGATTAAAAGAATCATCAAGAATTTCAATAGCACGTGGCTTTGTCGGATCTCGATGTATATAACCGTTTTTTTCAAGTGTCTCAAGGTGAGAGTGCACGGAAGAAGTGGATTTCAGGTTGACTGCTTCGCAGATTTCTCTTACAGCCGGCGGATATCCGCGCTCCAGTATCTGTGATTTTATATATTCCAGTATCTCTTTCTGCTTTTTGCTGATCTTTCCCTGTGTCATGAAATTTCCTCCTGATCTGTTTCGCTCACAGGAATATGGCAACAGACAATTCCTGTACTAATATATTTATACTAGCACAGATCCTTTTAAAAGGCAAACATTTGTTGCGAAAATATGTTCGATTTTTTGACGAATATTATTGACAAACAGATGTTCGTATAATATAATACAGACACGAACAAAAGTTCGATAAAATAATTAGCGAAATATTACATACTGAAATGCAATATTCTAAGGCAATCAAGATGATATTCAGACTCAGGGGGTATGAAGATGAAAAGGAGAGCATGTAACTTTTATTCTGTTTTGATCGGGGCATTGATTTTACTCATTTTCTGCATGGGACTTGGCACTTTCATCGCTTCGGCCCACGAAAATACAGAGGATACAATCGCATATAAGTATTATAAGAGTATTCAGATCCAGCCCGGTGATACGCTTTGGGATATCGCTGAAGATACAATGACATCTGAATATGAGTCAACAGCCGAATATGTCGGTGTTTTGAAAAAAATGAACAACCTTACTTCAGATGACATTCAGGCAGGTCAATATCTGACGGTTGCATATAC
>ERZ1090862.1169-NODE-1171-length-11685-cov-4.918831_pt1 | contig 11685 bp, 10 predicted proteins | sample MGYA00478481_ERZ1090862 | MGnify/ENA primary metagenome ERZ1090862 (study PRJEB33644, sample SAMEA5815745) | chicken gut metagenome | biome: Chicken; feature: Gastrointestinal Tract; material: Caecum | place: Ireland | collected 2019-01-01 | study: A study of... | reverse complement strand
ACAATTTATGGCTTTTTAAATAACAATAATAATATAATGATGGAATGAATATATACAATCCCGTTTTTTGACGGGGGAAGATAAAAAACGGATGAGGAAAATCGGAAACAGGTATTTAAAGACAGGCGTTCAAAGATTATATGGACAGGCCGGCAGAGTTATTGTAAAATATAAACAGCTAGTGTACTACAACGTTGACGAGAAAGGATGAAAAGTATGAGAAAATCTATCAAAATGGCTGTGTTTGCTGGCGCCGCCTGTGCTTGTATGGCGGGCGCCGGTATGTCCGTGAAAGCCGCGGACAAAGTGGCGATCAATGAAAAGAATTTTGCGCCGGCAGTGATGGAATACGCGCAGAATGCGGATACCAATGAGGACGGTTTCCTTTCTTCGAAGGAAGCGTCAAAAGTGAAAAAGATGCGTTTTGACACACGGCAATATATTGATTCATTTCAGGGCGTCAAATATTTCACTGGATTGAAAAAATTCATTTATGAGGTGGCGGAGTATCAGCAGGACATGACGGCTGCGCCGGACTTGGATCTCAGCGGAATGGACAAATTAGAAAAAGTGACAATATATTCTGAGAGTATGCATATCGGAACCATCAATCTGCAGGACTGTACGAATCTGCAGCAGCTGGCGCTTATTCCTGATTCGGAGCATATGATTTATGTTGACGGTATCAATCTGCAGGGATGCACTAATCTGGATTCCTTTATATGCGGAGGTCAGACAGACCAGATCGATCTGTCCGGGTTAAAAAAGTTAGAGGATGTTATGTTTACCGGTGAAACGGAAACACTGAATCTGGATCGCTGTTCCAAACTGAAAAACATATATATCATCAGCGATACGCTGAAGACATTGTCGCTAAAAGGAGTCAGAAAACTGAAAGGTATCACGGTAAAAGCCCCTTCCCTGGAATCCCTGGATCTGAGTAAAAATAAGAAATTGAAAAACGTGAATTGTCATTATACCCAGATTACTTCTCTGGATTTGAGCGGAAACAAAGATTTAAAGTATTTACATTGCCAGAACAACCGGAAATTAACCAGCCTTGATGTGACCGGATGTACCAGCCTGAGATATCTTCGCTGCCATAATACTGCTCTGACAAAAATCAACGTAAAAACAAACAAAAAGCTTGAAATCTTAGGCTGCAAAAATACGAAAATAACGTCTCTGAAACTCAAAAAGAACAGAAAGTTAAGATTCTTAAATTGTATGGGAACGAAAGTACAGAAGCTGGATCTTTCCAAAACCTGTATCAGGGGGGAAGGCAGACTGCGGTGTGAGAAGACAGTGGATGTTACTTATGCGGCAAGAAAAAAATAAATGTACGGAAGAACATCACAAAAAGAATAAGGAGGGGAACCTATGAAAAAAATGAAGTTACTGCAGGGAATGATTCTGGGAGGATTCCTGTTCCTGGGACTGTTCTTTCTGCCTTCCGTTGGAGCGAAAGCGGCGAGTGTGACCATGGATGGCGTACGTTACTGGTTGATAGACTGGGATTCCGAGGCGAAAGGACACGCAGAACTGGACCCGGATTCTGATCTTTCGGAAGTCTACATAAGAAATGAAGTGGAATTCCTCGGTAAATCCTATCCGGTGGATTCGTTCTGGTGGGATGAGGACGACTTTATGGTTGATTCCGATGACTCCTTTGGCAAAGGATGGGGGCAGGCAGATTTAAAAGAAACCAATACCGCCCACGAGTCTCTGAGAAAGATTACGTTTGCTCCGGGCATCACGGTGCAGGGCAGAGCGATCAGCTTTAAAAAACTGGAAGAAGTCGTATTTGAAGGAGAAGTTTCCTATATGGATGAAGTCAGTTATTTTAACTGTCCGAAACTGAAGACAATCGTTCTTCCGTCCAGCTGCGGGGAACCGGTTTACAGATCAGAGTTTGGAATCGATATAAAGAGATGTCCGTCGGTGCAGATTGTCGCAGATGAGTCCAACCCATATTTCCGGGTTATTGATAACGACGTATATTCCAAAGACGGGACCATTCTTTATAACGTGACCAGCAGCGCCAAAAAATACAAGGTGAAAGATTTTGTCCGTCACATCGGGGACTATGCTTTCAATGGAAACAATACGATCCGGTCCGTGACCATGCCGAACTCCGTGCAGACGGTTGGAAGATATGCCTTTGGGGAGATGAAGAAGCTTTCTTCTATCCGCCTGAGCAAGTCCCTCCGGAAGCTGGAGGAGGGTGTGTTCCTCGGTTCAAAGAAGTTAAAGAAGCTGACCCTGCCTAAAAATATCAAGCGATTTGACGGGGATTTCGGCTGGAAAAACGGTGTATGTCCGGAACAAAAAAGTGAAAAAACAGCTTCGGAAATTCGAGTTTGGCGGAAAAATCGTTGTGAAAAAGAAAAAAGGATAAATGGTAAAAGGGCTGCTGCTGGCAGTCCTTTTCCACGTAAAACAAGATATCAAGATATTGAGGATAAATAAGATATATAAAATATCGGACGGGAGGAAGAGAAATAATATGAACATCACAGTGAGAAAATACAATAGGCAGGACCTTTCTTCCATGACGGCCATCTGGAATGAGGTGGTGGAAGAGGGCGCTGCTTTTCCTCAGGAGGAGATGCTCACGGAAGAGACGGGAGAAGAATTTTTCAACAGCCAGAGTTACTGCGGCGTGGCGGAAGACACGGACACAGGAAAGGTGCTGGGCCTTTATATTCTGCATCCCAACAATGTGGGACGCTGCGGCCATATCTGCAACGCCAGCTACGCCGTGGCCTCTGACGTGCGGGGCCGTCACATCGGGGAGCGGCTGGTGAGAGACTGCATCCGTCAGGCTCGTGCCCTTGGATTTAAAGTCCTGCAGTTTAACGCCGTGGTAAAAACCAATGCAGGCGCGCGTCATCTCTACGAAAAGATTGGCTTCACGCAGCTGGGCGTGATTCCCGGCGGGTTCCGGATGAAGGATGGACGGTATGAAGATATCTGTCCTTACTATATAGAAGTATGACGGATTTTCTTGAAAGTAACAGTTCAGCCATGACATCTCGGAAACCCGTTGCTAACGCAACTTACCCGGCGCAATGCGCCTGTTTCCTCGATTATGGCAGAACGCCATATGCCGGGAAAAGAAAAAGAATTTACGAAAGTAACCTTTCGACGCTTCTGTTTCTTTCCCCGACGCATGGCTGAACAGTTAAAAATAAAAATTTGAAATTAATGCTTGACAAGAAAAGCATATAGTGCTAAGTTATCTATAAAGATATTAGCACTCGACATAAATGAGTGCTAATAACTAAGAAAGAAGGGAAACGGTTATGGATCTGGATGAACGGAAGATGAAAATACTGAAGGCAATCATATCTACTTACCTTGAGACTGGTGAGCCTGTTGGAAGCAGAACTATTGCCAGAGATTCCGATTTACATTTAAGTTCTGCAACCATTCGTAATGAGATGGCAGATTTGGAAGAGCTGGGATATATTCTGCAGCCTCATACATCTGCTGGAAGAATTCCTTCTGATTTAGGATACCGTTATTACGTCGACCATCTGATGGAGGAGAAGGAGACCGAGTTTGCCGCCCGTGAGAACGAGATGCGGAAAGAACGCCAGGCGCTCCTGCAGAAGATGGACCGCATGGAGGAAGTCCTTAAAAAGGTAGCGGATGTGCTGGCGGCTAACACCAATTATGCCACGCTGATCACTACACCACAGATTAAGGAGTCCAAGATCAAGTTCATACAGCTTTCCATGGTGGACAGCAGAAGACTTCTGGCTGTCATTGTTTTGGGCAATGACACAGTGAGAAATCTCCTGATGAACATTGAAGATCCTCTTGGCAATGACGAGATTCTTAAGCTCAACATTTTATTGAATTCTTTCCTGCAGGGGCTGACGCTCAAGGATATCAATCTGGAACTGGTGCATACCATGAAGGTGCAGGCAGGAATGCATGCCTCCATTCTGGAAGGCGTTTTTAATGGAATTGTGGAGGCGATACACGAAGCAGACGATATGGAGATATACACCAGCGGAGCCACGAACATGCTCAAGTATCCGGAGCTTATGAGTCCGGATCACACCATGGCACTTCTGGACACCCTGGTAGAGAAAAAAGCTCTTGTGAAGCTTGTGGATGATACAGTAAACCAGGAAGAGCGCCACGGAATCCAGGTTTACATTGGTAATGAGACCCCGGTGCAGACTTTGAAGGACTGCAGTATTGTGACAGCAACATATGAGCTGGAAGAAGGGGGAACCGGAACGGTCGGTATCATCGGACCGAAACGGATGGATTACCAGAAGGTGGTGAGCACTCTGAAGAATCTGACAAATGATCTGGATGAGATATTTAATAATAAATCATAGAAAGGTGGTACTTAAGTGGAAGAGAATAAAAAAAATTTCGACGAAAGTATCGTAGAGGAAACGAATTCTGAAGGTTCTGCAGAAGAACAGCAGGAGGAGGCTTCTGAGGAAGCAGTCACAGGAAAAGAAACCGGAGCTGCGGAGGCAGAAGATGACAAAGAATCCAATGAGGCAGGCGGCAAAACAAAAAAGAAATCCGCCAGAGCCCTGGAGATAGAATTAAAGAAAAGTGAAGAAAAGCTTGCCGATATCACGGACAAATATCAGCGGCTCATGGCTGAGTTTGAAAATGCCAGAAAGAGAAATGCCAAAGAGCAGAGCCGCATGTATGATATCGGCGCAAAAGAAGTCCTTGCGAAGCTGCTTCCGGTAGTGGATAACTTCGAAAGAGGTCTCGATGCCCTCTCTGAAGAAGAGAAGGAGGGCGCATTTGCCCAGGGTATTGAAAAGATTTACCAGCAGCTCATGACCGTCTTTGATGAGATCGGCGTGAAAGCAATGGACGCAGCCGGAAAAGAATTCAACCCGGATTTCCACAACGCAGTGATGCATGTGGAAGATGAAGAATTTGGCGAGAACCAGGTTGTGGAAGAATTCCAGAAAGGCTATATGTATAAAGACAGCGTGCTTCGGCACAGCATGGTAAAAGTTGCCAACTAGATTCTGTTTCCGAACAGAGATAATAGATATAGTTGATTTTAGGAGGAATGAATTATGAGTAAGATTATAGGTATTGACTTAGGAACTACGAACTCATGTGTAGCAGTTATGGAAGGTGGTAAACCAGTCGTTATCACCAACGCAGAAGGTATGAGAACAACACCATCTGTTGTGGCATTCACAAAGACAGGAGAAAGAGTTGTCGGTGAACCTGCAAAACGTCAGGCAGTTACCAACGCTGACAAGACTATTTCTTCCATCAAACGTAAGATGGGTACCGATTATAAAGTAGATATTGACGGTAAGAAATATTCTCCACAGGAGATTTCCGCTATGATTTTACAGAAATTAAAATCAGACGCAGAGAACTACCTGGGCGAGAAAGTAACAGAAGCAGTCATCACTGTTCCTGCATATTTCAATGATGCACAGAGACAGGCAACAAAAGATGCCGGAAAGATTGCCGGACTGGATGTAAAACGTATCATCAACGAGCCTACAGCAGCCGCTCTTTCCTATGGTCTTGATAATGAAAGTGAACAGAAGATCATGGTATACGACTTAGGCGGCGGTACCTTTGATGTTTCCATCATCGAGATTGGCGACGGTGTCATCGAAGTACTGGCAACAGCCGGTGATAACCACTTAGGCGGTGATGACTTCGATAATGTGATCACACAGTACATGCTGGATGATTTCAAGGCAAAAGAAGGCGTGGACTTATCCACAGATAAGATGGCAATGCAGAGATTAAAAGAAGCAGCAGAAAAAGCAAAGAAAGAGCTGTCTTCTTCCACAACTACAAACATCAACCTGCCGTTCATCACAGCAACATCCGAAGGACCAAAACACTTTGAGATGAATCTGACCAGAGCTAAATTTAACGAGCTGACTGCTCATCTGGTAGAGAGAACAGTAACACCTGTTACAACAGCATTAAAAGATGCAGGTCTTACAGCCAGTGATTTAAGTAAAGTATTACTGGTCGGCGGTTCCACAAGAATCCCGGCTGTACAGGATAAGGTAAAACAGCTGACAGGCAAAGAGCCATTCAAGGGAATCAACCCGGATGAATGTGTAGCCATCGGTGCTTCCATTCAGGGCGGCAAGCTGGCCGGAGATGCCGGTGCAGGCGATATCCTCTTACTGGATGTTACTCCACTGTCCTTATCTATTGAGACCATGGGCGGCGTTGCCACAAGACTGATCGAGCGTAACACTACTATCCCTACCAAGAAGAGCCAGATCTTCTCCACAGCTGAGGATAATCAGACAGCCGTTGATATCCACGTTGTACAGGGTGAGAGACAGTTCGCAAGAGATAACAAGACTTTAGGCCAGTTCCGTCTGGATGGTATCCCACCAGCACGGAGAGGTGTACCTCAGATCGAAGTTACCTTTGATATCGATGCCAACGGTATCGTAAATGTATCTGCAAAAGACCTGGGAACAGGAAAAGAGCAGCACATCACCATCACAGCAGGTTCCAACATGTCTGAGGAAGATATCGATAAAGCTGTAAAAGAAGCAGCAGAATACGAAGCTCAGGATAAGAAGAAAAAAGAAGCCATCGACGCAAGAAATGATGCGGACAACATGGTATTCCAGACAGAGAAGGCACTGGAAGAAGCCGGTGACAAGATCAGCGATTCCGAGAAGACAACCGTTCAGGCTGACATCACAAAAGTAAAAGAGATTCTGGACCGCACCACACCGGACAACATGACCGATGCCGATGTATCTGAGATCAACGAAGCAAAAGAACAGCTGATGAAAGATGCGCAGTCCTTATTTGCAAAAATGTATGAGCAGGCTCAGCAGGGCGCTCAGGGAGGCCCTCAGGCAGCTCCTGGCGGAGACGCCAATGCAACTTACAATGCAGATGATGTGGTTGACGCAGATTACAAAGAAGTTTAATACCGGAAATCAGTACAATGATACAGGAAGAGGAGACGGGGCTGCCCTGTCCCCTCTTCCCTTGTCGTTCATTTGGAGGATAGTATGGCAGAGAAAAGAGATTATTACGAGGTTCTGGGCGTCAGTAAAAACGCCACAGCAGATGAAATAAAGCATGCCTACCGTAAGGTGGCAAAGAAATATCATCCTGACATGAATCCGGGTGACAAAAATGCGGAAGAAAAGTTCAAGGAAGCTTCAGAAGCTTATGAAGTGCTGAGCGATCCGGAGAAGAAAGCCCGCTATGACCAGTTTGGCCATGCAGCCTTTGAGCAGGGCGGCGGCGGAGCCGGCGGTTTTGGCGGTTTCGATTTCGGCAGCGGCGATATGGGCGATATTTTCGGTGATATTTTTGGTGACTTCTTTGGCGGCGGCAGCCGCAGCAACGCCAGAAGAAACGGACCGAGGCAGGGAGCCAACCTGCGGGCGGCTGTCCGCATTACCTTTGACGAGGCCATCCGCGGCGTAGATAAAGAGCTGGAAATTACATTAAAAGAGAAATGTAACACCTGTGGAGGTACGGGAGCAAAACCGGGGACCAGTCCGGAGACCTGTTCCAAATGTAACGGAACCGGCCAGGTGGTTTATACCCAGCAGTCCATGTTTGGTATGGTAAGAAATGTACAGCCGTGTCCGGATTGTAACGGAACCGGCCAGGTGATCCGGTATAAATGTCCGGATTGTTCCGGTACAGGATACATCAAGGTGCGCAAGAAGATCAAAGTGCCGATTCCGGCAGGTATCGACAATGGCCAGAGTGTCAGAATCCGTGAAAAAGGCGAGCCGGGTATCAACGGCGGTCCAAGGGGAGATCTTCTTGTCAATGTCAACGTATCCCGTCATCCGAAGTTCCAGAGACAGGAATACGATATCTTTTCCACGGAACCGATTACCTTTGCTCAGGCAGCGCTGGGCGCTACCATCAAGATTGATACGGTGGACGGTCCGATGGAATACACCATCAAACCGGGAACTCAGACAGATACGAAGATCCGCCTGAAGAATAAGGGTGTTCCAAGTCTCAGAAATAAGAATCTCCGGGGAAATCATTTTGTTACTCTCGTAGTACAGGTGCCGGAGCGCATGACAGAGGCACAGAAAGAAGCGCTGCGCCGCTTCCAGGAGGCTATGGGAGTAGTGCCTGCAGCGGATTCATCAGCTTAAGAGAATTCAAAACATGAAAATGAAAAGATTGAAAAGCATGAGAAGCATGAAAGAAAGGGCTTTTTTGGCGGAAAGAAAAAGAAATAGCGGGAAGGCCGAAGGGGCATCCTGTGAAAATAATAGATAACGATTATAGTACCGTCGGTTTTTTGACCGGCGGTATTTACTGTTATAACAGGAAAGTGCTATAATGAAACACAGTCTACAGAAAACAGAGGAACAGAACAATGAAAGAAAAGGAGAAGAAATTTCCAATATTTCGTAAATTATATGGACTGCTGGACAGAAGACAGAAGATTACTTTCCTGTTTATCATCTGCATCATGGTGATTTCAGCCGGATTGTCACAGATGACGCCGACAGCGATCGGCTGGCTCACCGATGATATTCTGCTCCATGACCGGATCGCGTTTATCAAAGTGATTCCGTTTCTGCTGTTCATTTTGGTGGTGAACGTCGCCAACGAGCTTATTAAGATTTTGAGAAGAGTGATGGTGGAAGATACGGCCACAAAGACCGAAAAGAAAGCCAGAGGTCTGGTTCTTGTCTCATTGTTAAAGGCGCCCCTTTCCTACTTTAAAGAAAATATGACCGGAAATATACACGGCAGGCTGAATCGGTGTCTGGAAGGTACGGTAAAGCTTGAGAAACTTTTGTTCATGGATTTTGCTCCGGCGATTTTTAACAGTATCGCGGCAATCGTGACCATATTCTGCACCCTGCCGGTCATTCTGGTGCTGCCGATGTTATTGGTGATTCCCATAGGAACACTCATCGTGTTCCGGCAGATCAGCACCCAGCGGGGCATACGGGTGGAGCTTCTGGAGACGAAGTCCGCCATGGACGGAACGATCGTTGAGCTGCTGAACGGTATTGAAGTGATACGGATTATGGACAGTGTGGACATTGAGGAAAGACGTTTCGGGCAGAAGTCAGAATATCTGAGAAAAAAAGAAATGCGCCATCATATACAGATGGCTAAGTATGACTGTTTTAAATTTATCAACGAGGCGGTCTTCACGGTACTCATGATCGGAACTTCCACTTTTCTTGCCACGGAGGGCGTCATCAGCGTCGGAAGCGTTCTGACGGCGTATCTGTGTTTTACTCAGCTGATCACGCCGCTGAAAGAACTGCACCGGATTCTTGACGAGTTGTCGGAATCCATGGTTCTGGCAGAAGACTTTTTCCGGATGATGGATCTGCCCTGCGACTTTTCCTATGCGCTTCCCGCCCGGGCGGAAGAGGAAAATGCCCCGATGCAGGAGACGAAGGACAGCGTTCTGGTGAGGAATCTCACATTTGCTTACAAGGAAGAGGAACCGGTGCTTTGCCATATCAATCTGGCAGTGAAGAAAGGAAGCTTTCTCGGAATCGCGGGCCCCAGCGGCTGTGGGAAGTCGACTTTTATCAAGGCTCTCTGTAAAATGGAACAGTGCGGGGGAGAAATCTATATCAACGGAAGAGAGATCCGTACCCTGTCAAGGAAGGATATTGCCAGAGATATCGCGCTGGTGCCGCAGAGTCCGTTCCTCATTGCCGGAACTGTTTATGATAACATCTGTTACGGTCTGGACGGGGAAATTCCTCTGGCGGATGTGGAAGCCGCCGCAAAGAAGGCTTACATATATGATTTTATTCAGTCTCTTCCGGAGAAATTTGATACCCTGGTGGCCGAAGGCGGAGGGAATCTGTCCGGAGGACAGCGGCAGAGAATTGCCATCGCCCGGATCTTTCTCCGTAAACCGGAGATCCTGATTCTTGATGAGGCGACCTCGGCCCTTGATAACACTTCGGAAAAACATATCCAGGTGGAGATCGAAAAGCTCATGAAGGAGACGCCGATGACGGTCATCTCCATCGCCCACCGGCTCACGACCCTGAAAAACTGCGATACCATCCTGGTATTTGATAAGGGACAGATTGTACAGGAAGGAAAATATGGCGAACTGATTGGGCGGGAAGGCATTTTCAGCGACATGTATCACGGCAGATTGAAATAAAAAGCGTTTTTACGATAAAAATATATCTGCGATCTTGTTTATGTTATAGCACAAAAAAATGTATTTTCGTTCAGGCTTATGTTACAATAAGGTATACTTGTGAAAAAACAGGAAATCCTATTTTACAGAAGACAAGGAAGGAGATTTATATATGTCAATGATAAAGATTACAACAGATAATTTTAAGGAAAATGTACTGGAAGGAGCAAAACCGGCGCTGGTGGAGTTCTCCGCACCGTGGTGTACTTACTGCCGCCGCATCGGACCGGCCATGAAAAAGATCGCGGAGCAGTACGCGGACAGGATGCTCATTGGGGAGATCAATATTGATGAGCAGGAAGCGCTGGCGGAAGAATATAAGGTGGAAGTGATTCCTACTCTGATGGTTTTTAAGGATGGAAAGATGCTGGGAAGCATCACTGCCCCGGATTCCAAGGCCAAAATCGAAGCGTTTATCGCAGAGCATCTGGGATAAATATAAAGAGAAGGAGGATATGCATATGGAACATCTCTATGACGTTGTGATCATCGGCGGCGGGCCGGGTGGCTATACGGCAGCCCTCTACTGTGCCCGTGCCGGCATGGATACATTGATTATCGAGAAATTGTCCGCCGGCGGACAGATGGCTCTCACCAGCCAGATCGACAACTATCCGGGATTCGATGAGGGAATCGACGGCTTTGAGCTGGGAGAGAAAATGCAGCAGGGAGCGGAGCGCTTTGGCGCAAAGACGGAACTGGCAGAGGTGGAGAGTGTGCAGCTCTCCGGCGATGTGAAAGAGATTGTCACCAGTGAGGGAACATTCAAAAGCCGCGCGGTGGTCATCGCCACCGGAGCAACGCCGCGGGAGCTGGGAATTGCGGATGAGGCGAAGCTGGTGGGAAGAGGCGTCAACTACTGCGCCGCCTGCGACGGCATGTTTTATAAAGGCAAAACCGTGGCGGTCATCGGCGGCGGCAATTCAGCCGCGGGAGACGCCCTTTTGTTATCAAAAATCTGTGAAAAAGTTGTGATTGTTCACAGAAGAGACACACTCCGGGCGGAAAAGATTTATCACACTCCACTGATGCAGGCAGAAAACGTGGAATTCTGCTGGAACAGCACCGTGGAAGCATTCCTGTACGAAGATAAGGTAAATGGAATCCGCGTAAAAAATAAACTGACCGGGGAAGAAAAGGATATCGCCTGCGACGGTGTCTTTGTGAGCATCGGCCGTTCTCCGGCCACAGAATTGTTCCGGGGACAGGTGGATATGGATAAGGCCGGCTACATCGTTGCCGATGAGACTACCAAAACCAGTCTGCCGGGTGTTTTCGCAGTAGGCGATGTGCGAACCAAAGCGATGCGTCAGGTGATCACTGCCGCCGCTGACGGGGCAGTGGCCTCACATTTCATCGAGGAATATCTGGCGGAACAGGAACAGTAACCGCCGTTATCGGTTTGATGAACGGGACAGCCAGATAAATCTGCCTGCGAAGCAGGCGGATAAAAGGTGAAGCTTGTATAAATAAGGAATAGGAAAGAAGATTAATATGAAATGGAA
>ERZ1090862.1163-NODE-1165-length-11746-cov-5.840048_pt1 | contig 11746 bp, 6 predicted proteins | sample MGYA00478481_ERZ1090862 | MGnify/ENA primary metagenome ERZ1090862 (study PRJEB33644, sample SAMEA5815745) | chicken gut metagenome | biome: Chicken; feature: Gastrointestinal Tract; material: Caecum | place: Ireland | collected 2019-01-01 | study: A study of the... | reverse complement strand
TACACGAGCCTTATCGTCGGCAGCGTCAGATGTGTATAAGAGACAGGATATACAGGCAACCAAAATGGCTACCCAAAACCGCTGAACCGCTTGTGGTTCAGCGGTTTTTTGCTATCTGGAAATAAGAGGTCTCCTCTCCTAAATGAGCAAATTTTAAGAAGGAGGAATTTCCGATGAGAAACCTCAAGCGGACGCTGAGTCTGGTTCTGGCTGCTCTCATGCTGATGGGCATGATGGTAGTGAGCGCCGGCGCGGCTTCCAAGGATTTCACCGATAAGGATGAGATCCAGAACAAAGAGGCTGTCGAAGTCATGGTGGCGCTGAACGTCATCAGCGGCAAGGACGACGGCAGCTATTTCGCCCCCAATGACACCCTGACCCGCGAGGAGATGGCCAAGGTCGTTTCCTACGTGATGAACGGCGGTGTCGAGCCCGTTGTCGGCACCAAGGTGACTCCCACCTACTCCGACATCAAGGGCATCTGGTCCGAGAAGTACATTGAGTACTGCACCAGCATGGACATCATCTCCGGCGACGGCACCGGCAAGTTCAACCCCACCGGCACCCTGACTGCCGAGCAGGCCGCCAAGATGTTCCTGACCGCCATGGGCTACAACGCCAACGTCTTTGGCTTCACCGGCAACGACTGGGCCATCAACGTGGGCCGCTACGCCAACGAGGCTGGTCTGTACAAGAACCTGGGCGACGTGGTTCCCTCTCAGCCCATCAGCCGCGATGATGCCTGCCAGATGGCTTACAATGCCATTCAGGGCACCATGATGAAGCGCTCCTGGTCTCAGGACCTGACCACCGGCCAGCTGACCGAGACCTATGTGCCCTGGCTGCACGACGACGCTACCAACACCCCCCACACCCTGCTGCTCGACAAGTTTGACGGCACCATCAAGCTGGGCTATGTGACCGACTTCTCCTATGACTCCACCAAGAAGCAGTGGACCTATGACTTTGGTACTAGCGCTCTCTTTGGCGGCAAGGCCATTGACGCCACCAAGGCCATCGGCGTGAGCAACCTGAAGTCCGACGTGGACTACACCGGCTTCTATGGCCAGCAGGTCAAGGTGATCTACAACATCAACGACAACGAGCAGGTCTACGGCGTGTACGCCAACGACAGCTCCGTGATCGTTGAGGGCGCCACCGGCAACGTGGAGGATTACAACGACACCGCCGACACCGTGACCGTGGCCGGCACCGACTACAAGCTGAACGGCAACGCCAGCACCATCGACGTGTATAACTTTGGTACTGGCGACAGCGGCCTGAATCTGGACGCTCTGAAGGCTAACGCTACCGGCAGCAACCTGGATGCCTACACCTTCAAGATGGTGGACAACACTGCCGACGGCAAGATCGACGCTGTGATCCGCACTCCCATGACTGTTGCCAAGATCAACTACGTGGGCAAGGACAGCGTGCAGTTTGGTTCCAACGTCGGCACCCAGAAGCTGGATGACCTGGTGACCTATGACGGCTTTGCCGCCGGCGACTGGGTCTGCTTCATCAACGCCGGTAACGCTGTTTACAGCGACAACACCATTCAGAAGATTGAGCTGCAGACCGCTGCTGTGTCCGGCGTCCGCGGCGGCGCTTCCGCCTCTAAGTACACCGAGTACCAGATCAACGGCGAGTGGCTGGCCGGTTCCGGCAACACCACTTACTCCGGCCTGATCGAAAAGGCTGACGTGAACGACACTGTCGAGTACGTCTCCCTGGGCTCCACCATCTTCTACGCCAAGATCGTGGACATCGCCGCTACCAGCAAGAACATCGCCATGGTCGTCACCGCTGGCGTTCAGTCTGTCGATATTCCCGACGTGACCGGCACCGACCTGAAGGCCAAGCTGCTGCTGGCCGACGGCACCACCACCACCGTTACCATTTCCAAGATTGATAATGCTGCCAAGACTTCCGCTGATGTTACGGAGCTCCAGGGCATGATTGGCACTCTGGTGACCTACCGCGTGGACGGCTCCAACTATGAGCTGATGCGGGTGAACAACACCACCAACAAGGCCGGCTACAAGAGCTTTGTGACTTCCGCTGTCGGCGATACCGCCTACAACAATGGCAAGATTGCCGGCTACGAGCTGGCTGATGACGCTGTGGTGTACTTCATTGCCAACGCCACTGCTACCGACACTAGCGATGACGGCACCTTTAACCCCGCCGCCACCCGTAAGTCCGCTGTTTACACCGGCAAGGAGATCAAGAACACCTGGGGTACCAACAGCAAGACCATTACCCTTGGCAACGCTAACGCCCTCGACAAGGTCAGCGTGCTGACTCAGGAGATCAACGGCTTCACCTATGCCAAGGTGGTTCTCATCGGCGATGAGACCGCTCTGCCCAATGTGACCACCGGCTCCAACTACGGCTACCTGACCGCTGGTACCTTCCGTACCGTGGAGGACGGCAAGACCTACCTGAACTACACCATTCACACCGCCAACGGCGAGCTGAAGGTGAAGGAAGAGAACACCGACGCTCCTCAGGACTATCCTCAGGGCGCTGTGATCACCTATGACGTTGTTTCCGAGGGCATCGTGAAGAACGTCAACGTGGTGAAGAGCGACATGAAGACCGGTAAGGTCACCGGCTGGGACGGCGTGGACAAGATCGCTCTGGACAGCTACAGCACTGAGATCGACGCCAAGGACACCACCATCCTCTATGTGGATTCCGACAAGATGGTGGGCGTTGAGGGCGGCGCTATCCAGAAGTTTGCCGATTACAACGGCAACGGTATTGCTGATGCCAACGAGCCCAACAACGTCCGTTACGTCCTGTCCGCCAGCGGCGACTACGTCGTGTTCCTGCTGGTTGACGTGAACAACGACATGAAGGCCAACCCCGCTTCCATGTCCCTGAGCGGCGATGTGAACGCGGCTAAGATTGAGGCTGCTCTGACCAACGGTTCCGCTGATCTGGACGCCTCCGGCCTGACCGCTGGCGTGTCCGTCACCGTGCGGAACGGCCAGACCCTGAACGTGACCAACGTGGACGACACCTATGCTCTGAACGTTACCGTTGAGAGCGGCGCTACCCTGAAGATCAGCGACATCACTGTTGATGCCAACATGCTGGTGGCCACCGTGAAGGCTGGCGGCGCTGTGATCCTGGCTGACGGCACCCAGCTCTTTGGCGGCAACACTGCCATCCAGACCAACGACGTCACTGTGAAGGGCGATGCCGATAAGGTGTATGCCATTTCCGACGACGCTGAGGTGAAGGTGATCAACAACACCGAGATCAACTCCAAGGTGGACTTTGACTTCACCGGCACCGCTAAGCTGGTTGGCAACGCCACCGGCGTGACCATCAAGTTTGGCGCCAACGTGACCTTCACCAACATGACCAACAACTTCTACAACGACACCGCTGACGCCGCGGCTGATGGCGTTTCCTCCAACTCCACTTACAAGTGGATGTCCTTCACTGTAAGCGGCACCACTGTGACTGGCTGGGTTAAGCAGTAACAGTAATCGGATCGGTTCCTTTTGGGAGCCTGAACGCAGCAACCCCCCGGATTACTCCGGGGGGTTGCTGTATTCTTTATTTGCCGGCAATATAATTGAACTTTTTGTTTATAAAATTGGTAAAAGAGCCACCTGACCCCTCACAACACACCTGAAAGGATGTGCCCAGTACGACCACAGGGAAATATGCCCCTTCGCTCTGGGACGGAAACCCGGGTGCCGCCAGGCCTGATTGTGAATTCAGGCCGTCTTCACGAGCCGGATAGACAAAAACCCATTTTATAGTAAATCCGAGGTTAATGGTGCGGTACAATTCGCCGTCGCCTACATAGCTGCCGAATACAATTTCAGTCTTTTTCGCCGCCAAGGCCCGGACGGTTTCCAGGGCGGCGTTTGTCTTTTCAAGGTTCCCATTGAATTCATTGCGCAGAGTCTGCTGAGCTTTGCTCAGGGCGGATTCCACCTGTGTGATATCCGCGTCGTGGTCGGCGCGCAATTCCCGCTCCAGAGTATCCAAAGCGGTATTCAGTTGTTGTACGTCTCCGGTCAGATCCGTGCGCAGGTTCTGCTCCGCCGTATAGAGCGCCAAGTCCAGCTTCTCAAAATTCTCATTGAAATCCGTGCGTAAAAAGTCGTCCTCCGGCACCCACTGGTGCAAACCATAGTGTTCCGTTTTATTGGTTCCCATATCATTGCCTCCCTCCGACCTTGGTGGGCATACCTCTTTTGATGTATGCGCCTGGTCAGGGGGTATTTTTCATGCCCTGCAGCGGGAAAAAGTTCCGTCAAAGGGGCTTTCCCCGACCTTTTCTCCCTGAACAGGCATGCGAAATACCTCCGTTTTTTGCTTGTGCAACAAAAACGAAGGCCCGTCCAGGTATAAAGGGGGTTTTTATATGGCAAGCTATACACAACACTATCAGCTCCACCAATGGGAGCCCAGCGACGACTTTTTACGCTCTGATTTCAATGACGACTTTAAGAAAATCGACACTGCGATCAAGACTACGGAGCAGACCCTTCAGACTAATTTCAACGGAGAGGTCTCCCGACTGGACACCGCCCTGAGCGCCGCTCAGCAGACCCTGCAAAACAATCTGAACACCCAGGTGACACGGCTGGACACCGCCCTGAGCACCGCTCAGCAGAACCTGCGCAGCGAATTCAACAGCAGCATCCAACAAGTGAATACCACCCTGGCAAGTATTCAAGCCCTGGCGGAGGGCCGGGCCAATATCGTGTTCGGCACCTATACCGGCGACGGCACAAAAAACCGGCTTATCAACCTTGGCATCACGCCTAAATGGCTGTTGGTCTTTCCGGAGTTTGGCGACTATGGAAATGGCAGCGGCGGCCTGTGTGCGCCCGGACATCCCATAGTGTCCAAAAGCGACGCCATCCACATGATGGTCGGCGGCACCAAGATCCAAGTATCCGAAAATACGGACACAGGCAGTAAAACCAATATGTACAACACGGTTTATTACTACCTGGCAGCTATTTAAAACGATGCAAGAACCCCCGGGGTAAATCCCCGGGGGTTCTTGTATTGAGCAGAGTTTTAAACCCTTTTAACGCCCAATTACTTGTTCACGATGTAGGCAACGGTGTCCTTAGAAACCTTGTAGATATCAGTCTCACCAGTGCCGGTCACGCTGCCGGTCACGCTGTCCACCTGGACGTTGCCGCTGACAGTGCTGTTGTTCACAATGCTGCCAGTCACAGCGCCAGCGTCCAGCTTGGCAGTGCCATTGACGGTAATGGAGAAGTCGGTACCCTCAGCAGCGGTGACGTTGCCGTTGATGGTCAGGGAGCCGCCGTTGATGACGAAATTGGCCAGCAGCTCAGCGCTCTTGAAGGTCACCTTCACGGAGCCGCTGATGCTGGAACCCAGATAGACCTTGTCACCGGTAACGGTGCCAGTGCCGCTCAGGTCCTTGCCGCCCAGGTTCAGAGCGCCTTCCAGAGTCACAGTGCCGTTCACAACCCAGTTGTCGCTCATGGTCACGGTATCAGTGCCGGTGAACGCCAGGGTCTTGCCCTCGGGAACAGTCAGAGCGCCAATGGTCTTAGCGCCGCTGAGATTCACAGTGACAACGGGATAATCGTTCAGAGCATTCTGGAGATCAGAAGTGCTCAGAGAAGCGCCGTCCAGCACGGGGCCCAGCACGGAGAGGGCGGGATCGGCCTTCATGTCGTTGTTGATGTCAACCAGCAGCAGAACCACCTGGTTGGCAGCCAGCACGTAGCGGACGTTGTTCAGGTCGGGAGTGCCGTCGCCGTTGGTGTCAGCAGCCTTCTGGATGGAGCCGCCCTCGACGCCCACCATCTTGTTGGAATCAACATAAATCACGGTGGTGTCCTTGGCGTCGATCTCGCTGACGGTGTTGTCCAGAGAGATCTTGGAGCTGCCGTCCCAGCCAGTAACCATACCGGTGGTCACGCGAGCCAGGTTGACGTTCTTCACAGTGTCGGAGGAGACCACATCATAGGTCACCACGGAGCCCTGGGGATAATTCTTGGGCGCGTCGGTGTTCTCTTCCTTCACGTTCAGCACGCCGTTAGCGGTCTGGATGGTGTAGTTCAGGTAGGTCTTGCCGTTCTCGTCCACGCTGCGGTAGGTGGGAGCGGACAGGTAGCCGTAGTTGGAGCCGGTGGTCACGGTGGGCAGACCGTTGGTGTCGATGAGCAGAACCACCTTGGCGTAGGTAAAGCCGTTGATCTCCTGAGTCAGAACCTGCACCTTGGCAGTCTGGTAGTTAGCAGCGTTCTTGTTGTAGCTGCCCCAGGTGTTCTTGATCTCCTTGCCGGTGTAGATGTCAGCCTTGTTGCTGGAGGAAGCGCCGATGGCGGAACCGAAGAAGTACACCACAGCGTCATCAGCCAGCTCGAAGCCGTTGACCTTGCCGTCATTGTAGCCGCCGCCAAGCACATAGTCCTTATAGCCGGCCTTGTTGGTGCTGTTTACGGAAGTCAGCTCATAGCTGGAGCCATCCATGCGGTAGGTCACCAGCTGGCCAATGCAACCCTGCAGGGTACGCTCGTCAGCAGTGTTGGCGCCCAGCTTGGTACCGTTCAGCTTGGAGGCGGTAGCAACAGCGGTGGAACCATCGCCGAAGAGCAGCTTGACCTTCAGAGCGTCGCCGGTCACGCTGCCGACATTGCTGGTCTCGATACCAGCGGTAACAACCATAGCAATGTTCTTGCTGGTGGCAGCGATATCAACGATCTTGGCATAGAAGATGGTGGAGCCCAGAGCAATGTACTCAACAGTGTCGTTCACGTCAGCCTTAGCCACAATGGAGCTGTAAACGCCATAGTTGCTGCCGGCCAGCCAAGTGCCGTTGATCTGGTACTCGGTGTAAGTAGCAGCACCGGAACCGCCGCGGACACCGGACACAGCCGCAGTCTGCAGGTCGAGCTTCTGGATGGTGTTCCGGCCGGTGGTAGCATAGGTGTCCTTGATGTAGCAGACCCAGTCGCCAGCGGCATAGCCGTCATAGGTCACCAGGTCGTCCAGATCAACAGAACCGATGTTGGAGCCCAGCTGCACGCTGTCCTTGCCAACGTAGTTGATCTTGGCCACGGTCACAGGAGTGCGGATCACAGCGTCGATCTTGCCGTCGCCGGTGTTGTCCACCATCTTGAAGGTGTAGGCGTCCAGAGCGTTGGCGTTCTTGGTGCCGTCAGCCTTCTCGGTGGGCAGAGTGTCCAGCTTCGCAACAGCGACATCGTTTCTGAGGTCATAAACGCCGATGGTATTGGCATCGTCGTTCAGCTTGTAGTCGGTGCCGGCCACAGTCACAGTGTTGGCAGTATCGTTGTACTCCTCAACATTGCCGGTAGCGCCGGAGACGATCACGGAGCTGTTGTTGGCATACACACCATAGATAACCTCGTTGTTATCAATGTTGTAGATGACCTTGACCTGCTGACCAAAGAGATCAGTGTAGTCCACGGTGGACTTCAGCTTGATCTGGCTGGCCAGAGCGTTCTGGGTGTTGATCTTGTCACCGCCGAAGTTGGCGTTGGCATTGAAGGTGTAGGTCCACTGAGCCTTGGTGGCGTCATAGTCGAAACCGACCAGGTAGCCCAGCTCGATGGAACCGTCAAACTTGTCGGACAGCAGGGTGTGGGGAATGTTGTAGAGCACACCGCCCACAGTCTTCTGCTCAGTCCAGGGGCCGTAGGTCTCGGTCAGCTGACCGGTGGTCAGGTCCTGAGACCAGGTGCGGCGCATCATGGTGCCCTGGATGGCGTTGTAAGCCATCTGCATGGCATCGTCACGGGTGATGGGCTGGGAGGGAACCACGTCGCCCAGCTCCTTGTACAGGCCGGCCTCGTTGGCGTAGCGGCCCACGTTGATGGCCCAGTCATTGCCCACGAAACCAAACACCTTGGAGTCGTAGCCCATGGCGGTCAGGAACATCTTGGCGGCCTGCTCGGCAGTCAGGGTGCCGGTGGGGTTGAACTTGCCGGTGCCGTCGCCGGAGATGATGTCCATGCTGGTGCAGTACTCAATGTACTTCTCGGACCAGATGCCCTTGATGTCGGAGTAGGTGGGAGTCACCTTGGTGCCGACAACGGGCTCGACACCGCCGTTCATCACGTAGGAAACGACCTTGGCCATCTCCTCGCGGGTCAGGGTGTCATTGGGGGCGAAATAGCTGCCGTCGTCCTTGCCGCTGATGACGTTCAGCGCCACCATGACTTCGACAGCCTCTTTGTTCTGGATCTCATCCTTATCGGTGAAATCCTTGGAAGCCGCGCCGGCGCTCACTACCATCATGCCCATCAGCATGAGAGCAGCCAGAACCAGACTCAGCGTCCGCTTGAGGTTTCTCATCGGAAATTCCTCCTTCTTAAAATTTGTTCATTTAGGAGAGGAGACCTCCCCTTCATGAACTTACATGCATACTATACACGACCACCCCCCAACCGTCAAGCGTTTGGAGGGCTTTGTAATGAAAGCGTAATATTACGCCCCCAGCTTTCCCATATCCTTGCCTGCGTTCCCATATGGTGCCGTTTTTTCGCATGATCCTATGGTTTTAGACGCTATTTTGGGCATTTTGTTCCAACCCTTTTGTTGCAGAGGCCCTCCGTTGCACGCCGGCGTACACCATATATAATATAAGGTAGAAAAAAAGCGGCGCATTGCGCTTTTTATAGTTGACAAATTTTATCCAGTTTGGTATAGTGTGCTTGTAAGATATGTACGAAAGGAGCGGTCCCTCTGCTGATCACTCGGGAAACAGACTATGCCCTGCGGATTCTCCGGGCGCTTTTGGACGGACAGCTCCACCCCATCGGTGAGATCACCCAAAGCCAGCTGGTCCCCCAGGCCTTTGCCTATAAGATTCTGAAGAAGCTGGCCAAGGCCGGACTGGTGGAGATCCTCCGGGGGGCCTCCGGCGGTTACCGCCTGACGGCCGATCTGAACCGGACCACCCTGTACGACCTGATGGAGGCCATGGAGGAGGGCAGCGAGGTGAGCGCCTGCATGGACCCCCAGTACCCCTGCCCTTGGCGGGCGGCCCACGGCGGCTGCTCCATCCACTGCCGTCTGGCAGAGATCCAGCACAAGCTGGACCAGGAGCTGCGTGCCCACACCCTGGGCCAGCTTATGCTGGCCCCCTGACCGGGCCGTCTTTTCTTTTTCCTTTAAAGTGGATGATTTTTGTCTAGCATAAAAGGAGGTAACGTCATGCTGTTCCAAACCACACCGGCCCACGAAGAGCTGCGGGCCAAGATCCGCGCGTTTGCGGAAGAAGAGGTCAAACCCATCGCGTTCCAGCTGGACCAGGACAACGCCTTCCCAGACGAGGCCATCAAGAAACTGGGTGAGCTGGGGCTGATGGGGATTCCCTACCCCAAGGAGTACGGCGGCGCCGGCCTGGACGTGCTGAGCTACGCCATCGCCGTGGAGGAGCTGTCCCGGGTGGACGGCGGCACCGGCGTCATTCTGTCGGCCCACGTGTCCCTGGGCTCCTGGCCCATCTTCGCCTACGGCACTGAGGAGCAGAAGCAGAAGTATCTGGTGCCTCTGGCCAAGGGCGAGAAGATCGGCGCCTTCGGCCTGACCGAGCCCAACGCCGGCTCCGACGCCGGCGGCACCGAGACCACCGCCGTACTGAAGGGGGACCACTATGTCCTCAACGGCGGTAAGATCTTCATCACCAACGCCCCCAAGGCGGACACCTATGTGGTCTTTGCGGTCACCACTCCCGACATCGGCACCAGAGGAATTTCCGCCTTCATCGTGGAGAAGGGCTGGAAGGGCTTCTCCTTCGGCGACCACTACGACAAGATGGGCATCCGCTCCTCCTCCACCGCCGAGCTGATCTTCGACAACGTGATCGTGCCCAAGGAGAACCTGCTGGGCAAGGAGGGCGAGGGCTTCAAGATCGCCATGGCCACCCTGGACGGCGGCCGCATCGGCATCGCCTCCCAGGCGCTGGGCATCGCCCAGGGTGCCTATGAGAACGCCCTGGAGTACGCCAAGGAGCGCATCCAGTTCGGCAAGCCCATCGGCTTCCAGCAGACCATCTCCTTCAAGCTGGCCGACATGGCCACCAAGCTGCGCTGCGCCCGGATGCTCATTTACTCCGCCGCCGAGCTGAAAGAGGCCCATGTCCCCTACGGCATGGAGTCCGCCATGGCCAAGATGTACGCCTCCGACATCGCCCTGGAGGTCACCAACGACGCCCTGCAGATCTTCGGCGGCGCCGGCTTCATGAAGGGCATGGAGGTGGAGCGGGCCTACCGGGACGCCAAGATCACCACCATCTACGAGGGCACCAACGAGATCCAGCGGGTGGTTATCTCCTCCCACCTGCTGGGCAAGCCCCCCAAGAGCGAGGGCGGTTCGGCCAGCCGGGCCAAGAAGCCCGCCCCCGTCACCGGCATCCGCAAGGGCAAGATCCTGCGGGACGGCACCCCCGCCGAGCAGGTGGCCGCCCTGGTGGAGCTGCTGGAAAAGGACGGCCACGACTTCTCCGTGGGTATCCCCATGGACACCCCCATCGCCCAAGCTGAGCGTGTGGTGTCCGCCGGCAAGGGCATCGGCGACAAGAAGAACATGAAGCTGGTGGAGGACCTGGCCAAGGCCGCCGGCGCCGCGGTGGGCTCCTCCCGTCCGGTGGCCGAGACCCTGAAGTACGTCCCCCTCAACCGCTATGTGGGTATGTCCGGCCAGAAATTCACCGGCAACCTGTACATCGCCTGCGGCATCTCCGGCGCCGTGCAGCACCTGAAGGGCATCAAGGACGCCTCCACCATCGTGGCCATCAACAAGAACGGCGGCGCCCCCATCTTCAAGAACTGCGACTACGGCATTGTGGGCGATGTCAACGAGATCCTGCCCCTGCTCACCGCCGCCCTGGACCGTGGCGAGAAGCAGCCCGCGCCGCCCATGGTCAAGATGAAGCGGCCCCGTCCGCCCAAGCCCGAGCCCATCGGCAAGCACTACGTCTGCGGCGGCTGCGGCTACGAGTACATCCCCGAGGCGGGCGACCCCGACAGCGAGATCGCTCCCGGCACCCTGTTTGAAAAGCTGCCTGAGGATTGGGTCTGCCCCGAGTGCGCCGAGGGCAAAGACCAGTTCATCCAGGCCTAACGTGAGATAAAGGAGGATTGCACCATGCATTGCGTCAGAACCGTCACCGACAACCTCTACTGGGTGGGCGCCAACGACCACCGGCTCACTCTGTTTGAGAATATCCACCCCATTCCCAGAGGGGTCAGCTACAACGCCTACCTGCTGCTGGACGAGAAGTCCGTTCTCTTCGACACGGTGGACTGGTCCGCCTGCCGCCAGCTGCTGGAGAATATCCAGTACCTCCTGAACGGAAAGCCTCTGGACTACCTGGTGATCAACCACATGGAGCCCGACCACGGCGCCTCCATCGAGGAGATCCTGCTCCGCTACCCCAAGGTGAAGGTCATCTCCACCGAAAAGGCCTTTATGCTTATGCGGCAGTTTGGCTTCCATGTGGACGGCCATGAGTGCATCGAGGTGGCCGAGGGGGACAGCTTCTCCTTCGGTCAGCACAACATCACCTTCGTGGGCGCCCCCATGGTCCACTGGCCGGAGGCCATGGTGAGCTTCGACACCACCAACGGCGTCCTGTTCTCCGCCGACGCCTTCGGCTCCTTCATCGCCCTGGACGGCAAGCTGTTTGCCGACGAGGTGAACTTCGACCGGGACTGGATCGACGAGGCCCGCCGCTACCTCACCAACATCGTGG
>ERZ1090862.1159-NODE-1161-length-11750-cov-14.660111_pt1 | contig 11750 bp, 10 predicted proteins | sample MGYA00478481_ERZ1090862 | MGnify/ENA primary metagenome ERZ1090862 (study PRJEB33644, sample SAMEA5815745) | chicken gut metagenome | biome: Chicken; feature: Gastrointestinal Tract; material: Caecum | place: Ireland | collected 2019-01-01 | study: A study of... | reverse complement strand
TGATGAACACCCTCTACCACTTCTCTTCAAGACGTGGCTGGCGGTACATAGGCGCATGGGAACGCGGCGAATTGAACGAGCGGCTGCACTTTCACGCCCTCGCCTACATACCGGACGGACAGATGCCGGGCGAGCTGGAGGAACACAAAGATTACAGCACCAAGCGGCACAGGCGGGAAAAGAGTATACAGAACAGCTTTTTTAACGAAAAATTCGGGCGGAGCGATTTTTCCGCCGTCAACAATATCTACGAAGTCGGCGACAGCATCAAATATATGCTTAAATACATAAGCAAGAACGATGAGAAGATTGTCTATTCACGGGGAATGAAGACCTACTTTATCTCTGACGTTATGGACGAAGACATCGTATGTCCCATGGGCGATGAAGAACACGGATTCAAATACATACTTGCCGAAAACTTCACCTGCATCAGGGACGGCGAGATCATGGGCAAAGTCAGTCCCGAGGTGATAGAGCAAATGCCGAGGGCAAATTGAATTCTTGTCTTTCGGCCGGAGATTGTAAACGGAAGCGCGCTGCCCGTCAAGGGTAAAATGCATTGCTTTCGGCAACCCTTGACGGGCGGTAATTTAATGATATATAGGGGGGCAATCTACCGCGTTTCCGTTTTCTCTTGTCACCGTCGAAAGACGAAAAAAATAAATTTTGAAAGGAGGTTTAAGCTTACCGCGATAAATAGGGTAAGCAAAAAAATGATGACAAAAACAGCAGTTATATACGCAAGATACTCTTCAGATCGCCAGACCGAGCAATCCATAGAAGGTCAGCTCCGCGATTGCAGAGAATACGCGCAGAGAAACGATATTGCCATCGTCGGCACATATATAGACCGCGCCATGACGGGCACCAACGATAACCGCGAGCAATTCCAGAAAATGCTCAAAGACAGCGACAAAAAATCTTTCGATTATGTCCTCGTCTACAAATTAGATCGCTTCTCGCGCAACAAGTACGAAATGGCGATACATAGAAAGCACCTGAAAGACAACGGAGTTAAAATCCTCTCCGCTAAGGAGAATATTCCCGAAACACCCGAGGGTGTGCTTTTGGAAAGTTTGCTCGAAGGCATGAACCAATACTACAGCGAAGAGCTATCTCAAAAGACAAAACGAGGTTTGCGCGAAACTCGTATAAAGGGCAACTATATGGGCGGGCCGATAAATTACGGCTATAAAATAGTTCATGAAACAACAGGCGAGCAGACCGCTGCCAAAGTCGCTGTAAATGAAGCCGAAGCACCTATACTTTTGCATATATTTGAGGCATATGCGGCGGGCAATCGCATCCCTGACATTGTTCGAGAGCTTAACGACAAGGGCATTAAAAACCGCGGCAACCCGTTTACGGTAAATTCTATATACTTTATGTTGCAACAGGAGAAATACACGGGCGTATATAACTTCAACGGGGAGACATTCACCCACATATATCCCGCGATCATTCCCAAAGAGCTGTTTCAAATCGTGCGCAAGCGCATAGATAAAAACAAGACGGGCAAGCACGTTATAGGTGTTGACTATATACTTATGGGCAAGTGCTTTTGCGGTTACTGCGGCAAGCAACTGCGCTCCGCCGCGGGTACTACCACCGACGGAACTATTTTGCGGTATTACCGCTGCCCATATTCAAAGAAAGATGTGAACTGTCACAACAAGTCTGTGCGCAAGGAAGTGTTGGAAGAAATAGTCACAAACGTGCTCGCGGAGGAGCTCACCAAGCCTGACAATCTTAAATTTTTGACCGACAAAGTTTTTGAACTTTACTGCGAGAATCAAGACGGCAGCGACCTGCACCACTATGAAAAGGAACTTGCAGACACTAATAAGGCTATTAAAAATATTCTTGCCGCCATTGAGGAAGGTATCTTCACTCCCTCCACCAAGCAGCGACTTACAGAGTTAGAAGAAAAAAAAGAGCGCATTGAGCAGGCCATAACGATTGAAAGCGCACGGGAAAAGAATATGCTTACAAAAGAGGACATTGAGCGATACATTACCGACGCGATAAAGTTGAGCGCCAAGCAAATGGTTGAACTTTTAGTCGAGCGCATAGATGTATTTGCAGACAAAATTTGCATTAAACTGAAATACTCCGACACTCCGATAGAGCCGCCGACAGACTTTTCAGACGAAATGTCCACTCAAATGGGCACGGACAACACCCACAACAATGACAACCCCGACAGGAATAATTCCTGCCGGGGATTTCTTTTATTCAGCTTTACAAGAACGCATGAAATTACTCAAACACGCACCTATAAATCCGGCCGCTCACATGTTTTTACATATACGCGGACATTCATATTAGAGATTTATATATAAGCCGCTTCCGCCCTACTCCAAAAACAGGCATTTTACGCCAAAAACGCCTAAAACTGCCCGTTTTTACATTCTACTGAGGTTGGCTATCCGTCCGCTTGTTGGACTTGAAGCTGAAGGCAGTTTTTATAAATGCTTTAAAATGAGCGGTTTTTAAGCGAAAACGGCTCAAAAATGGCCATTTTTTGATACAAGAAAAATCCATGCCCCAATCGTGCCCCAAGGCTTTTTAGCCGAAAAATACTAAAAATTTACGCGCTGAACCTCTCTGAATACCTTTTTAGCATTTCAACCACATCATCTCAATTTCCCTTATAGACATTTCCCCCATTCTTGTCGCACCTAAAATTACACATTTTTATATAAATTAAAGTGCAAATATTGCACTCGACTATTGACATGTGAAGTGCAAAACTATATAATATTATATATGGAACTCAAAAATATCAGGCTATCGAAGGGGCTGACTCAGGCCGAGGCAGCAAAAATATTGGGCGTAAGCAGGCGGACGTATATAAACTATGAACAGAACGAAGGCCGTCTGCCCGCAGTAAAACACGATTTTTTATGCCGCACATTGCAGGAATACGGCAAAATTGATGAAGAACACGGCGTGTTGACTGTTGAACAGATAAAGGGCATCTGCGCCAAAGTATTTGAAGAATACGGCGTGGAATACGGCTATCTGTTCGGCTCTTACGCAAAAGGCAAGGCGACGGAGAGGAGCGACGTTGACCTGCTTGTAGCCATGCCGACAAACGGCCTTAAATTCTTCGGGCTTGTTGAAGCGTTGCGCGAGGGCCTGAATAAAAAGGTTGACGTGCTTGACATTGGCCAGCTGAATAACAACATAGCACTCACACAAGAAATATTGAAGGACGGAATAAAAATTTATGGATAACATAAAGGACGACGCATACTATTTAAACAAAATGCTGGATGACCTGCGGTTTTTGATAGAGCACACCAAAGGCAAAACTTACGAACAGGTTGAAAGCGATCCCGTTCTGATAGATTCGATAATGTTCCGCCTCATACAGATTGCCGAAAACAGCGACAGGCTTACCCCCGCATTCAAGGCGGAACACAGCGACCTATCGTGGAGAGAACTGAAAGGCATGAGAAACCGCATAGTTCACGATTACGGCATTATTGACCTGACAATAATTTACGATACTGTGATAAACGGCATCCCCGAAATGTACAGTCAGCTTGAAAAACTTATATAGGCCAAAACCACCGGTATATGCCGGTGGTTTTGTGTTATCTCAAAAAATGCCAGATAAATTCAGTATTGATTGTTTTATCGCATTTTTAATCTTTTTCGTCCGTTCTGCCGAGGAGATAATCGACATTCACATTGAAATACTCCGCTATGGCCCGCAGATACTCCAGCGAAGGCAAGGTCTTCTCCCTCTGCCAATCGTAGAAATAACTGTTCGGAAATGGCATTTTGTGGGCTATTTCAGAATACTTCACTCCCTTCTCCTTGGCAAGTTCGACTATGCGTGTATGAAATGTTGCACCCGATTCCGACTTATAAAATTGCACGTCGTCGCTCTTGCCAAGCAGATAATCCAATGACAAATTGAGACAATCGGCGATTTTTATGAGTGACTGCAAGCTGGGCACAATACCGTACATCGTACCCCTGATTATTACATCTTTGCTTATCCCTGCGAGCTTAGCAAACTCGCGCTTGCTGCATCCCTTTTCTTCTATGAGTTCAACAAGCCGCCGTTGAAATTGGGGCGATAACCTCTCCTGCCCTTCCGCCATCTTTGCCATTGACAAAACCTCCCGTTTTTCGACAAAAGCAGTCATTAGGATTAACTTTCATTTCCGCCGCGGTTGAGCTATAATAATTACAGAACAACTCGCTTAACGCGACATACGATAACTAAAACTTATCGGTTATCTTGTTATCCGTATCAATATGATACGGTTTATTAAAGGCAAAATTATTCGGTTATCGCGACAGCCGTATAAAATAAAAAGACTTCGCTAAAAAGCAAAGCCGTATCGAGAGGTTAAATTATGAACACATATGAAATGATAAAGGCAGAAGCACTTTTCGAGAGAGATGAAGTATATTTCAAATTATATGCAGACAACGTAAACGACATATTTGCCCGCGCCCCGAAAGCGACAGGAACGAACGACGACTATGGCATTCTGCCGTTCAAGTACGGGCTTCAAGATTACCTTTACAAATTATACCCGCTGTTCAGACATATAGTTATTACCAAAGCATTGCCCGATCTGTTCTGTCCCCCGAATGGAGTTGAAACAGGCGACTACTACGCAAAAACACGCAGATTTATAGCGGCAATAAAACTGAAACAACTGCGACAAGGCAGCTGCATAGACAGATATATAAAAAACCTGCCGACCTTAACCGCCTACATTGCACGGCTTATAAAGCCTTACAAAGGGCGCTGCCTGCTTGCAAACAGCGACATTGAAGGTTTAGACTATAAACTCGCACTTTTCTCCTGCTTCATAGACATTGATTTTTAAAATAAACATAGGCCGCGGGTGCGACATACAGTCGCACCCGCTGCCTTATTGGTTTTCAAGGAGAAAGTATGAAAAAATCAAACATCTTTGCAATGGTTATATACCACGCGGGCAAATTTATTGCTGGCAATTATGGCCGCGTCGTCATCCATACAACTGTGTGCATTAAAGGCAATTTCTTCGGCGAAGCCGCCGTCGAGCAACCGCTCGGCTTCACTGCCCGCATCGGTATGGCCGGTAAAAAGGATCTTTCCGCCGCCCTCGATTATATCCCGCGCAGTATTTTTGCCCTCATCGGTGGCAAGCTGCGCGTCGGCGATAAAATATGCTCCGTGCAGTCCGGTATTTACCGGCTTGTATATGAGCGATTGGATTTTTGCAGAAGCGGCTTTGGGTATCCAATAGTCGTTCTTTTCCTGCGCGGCAAAAAAATTGCACAGCTTTGAATCGACGAAAAAGTTACATTTAAGACTGCCTAAAAGGCAGATCAGATCTACCGCCCTGCCGTTTTTGGGGACGGGAAGAAGGAGCGAACCGCTGCGCAGTGCCTCGCGCGCGAACTTTATTATCTTTCTCTCCTGTTCCTCCCTTTTATATGGCGCATTGCCGAAGGCGCAGTCCAGAACGGCAAGTTCTGCCTCCCTCCCCTCTATTTTATCGACGTTGAAGAGGCTGTTTTCGCAATAGTCGCCGCTGAACAGAACGTTTGAACCGGCAGTTTTTATTTGATACCACAGCGAACCGACGCAGTGCCCGCTCCTGCCGTATTCTATGCAGACCTCGCCGAGATTGACCCGCCCGAAGGCTTTAGGGAGGGCGAGCATCTTTTCATACTGCGGTAAAGCGTGCAGCGTTTCCTCCGAGGCTATCACCAGCCCGCAAAAACCGTTTTTCACCAGCCAACCGAACGCGCCGATATGATCCTCGTGCATATGGGTGAGAAAGAGATATTTTGCCGACTTTATCTGTTCGGACGAAAGACGAGGAAAGGGTCTTTCGGCTCCGCGCATTATGCCGCAATCGACGATGTAGTTTATATCCGCCTCCACGAGAAAGCAATTCCTGCCGTGCTCGTGGACGCCGCCGCCCACTATAAAATTCATCTCTTTTTACGCTCCGTAAGCACCTTTACGACGAGCAGAGCGCCCACGGTTATAATAAGGCAGATGACGGCCATGCACATCGCAAGCTGCGAATGACCCTGCTCGAACTGTCGCCATATATACGTTGAAACGACGAGCGTGTTTGTGGGCGAGAGCAGCGTAGCCGTGACGAGTTCGCGGAAGGAGATTATGAATATCATCATCCAGCCCGTAACTATGCCCTTTAAAAGCAACGGGAAGGTTATGCGCCTGAACACATACGCCTTGCTGCCGCCCATTATTCTGCCGGCAAGGGGGAGATTGTCGCTGAACTGCGTATATGCAGAGGTGACATACTGTATGGAATACGGCAGAAAGATGGCCACATATGCCACGATCATTATGCCGAGGGTGTTATATAACGGGATGACTTTATACAGCGCATTCCAGAAGAGCATTATGCCCACGACGAGCACTATCGCGGGCAGCATTTCGGGCAGCATTCCCACCGCTTCCGGCGCTTTATACAGCTTGTTTTTGCGCCTCCGCGAAAAGGTGCAGATTATCGTGCCGAGAATGGAAGCTATCGTTGCCGAAGTGACTGCGAGCATCAGGCTTATGAGTATGGCGTTTACGCCCCTGCCTCCCGATTCAAACAGTTCTATATAGTTATCGAAAGTAAGGTTATCTATGCTGAGCCCGCCGCTCACCGTTTTGAACAGCGACGTGGCCACCACCGAAAAATAAGGCACGCCGACGGCGAGGAGGAGCACGATCACGATATAAGCTATGCAGAGTACGGACGCCCATACAGGCATCTTTTTATACGATACGCGCACGCCCTTGCCGCTGACTACTTTGTAAGTCTTTTTTTCCGTGAGGTAGTTCTGAATGAGCCAGAGAGCAAAGCATAATATCGTCAGAACGACCGACAGCATCGCAGACATACCGAAGTTTACGGGCGCAACCGTGGTAAAACGCTGTATGCTTGTGGCGAACACATAGAAGGCGGGCGACATCTGAAGCCCGATCACGGCGGGAGTGCCGTATTCGCCTATCGTGCGAATGAAAACGAGTATGGCGGCAATCGCATAGTTGCCGAGCAGCATGGGCGCGAATATCCTGCGCAGACGATAGAAAAACCCGCCGCCGCAAACCGCGCCCGCCTCGTCAAGCGAGGACGGAATGTTGAGCATTGCGTTCTTCATCAGCGTGAACATGAAGGGGAAGGCGTTGAAAGTCATTATGAGCGTCAGACCCCAGAACGAGTATAAAAAGTCCTGCGAGTTGGTTATGAACGGCATTATCTGCTGCAAAAAGCCGTTCCTGCCCAAAAACCTTGTCCATCCCATAGCCGAAATGTAAGGCGGCGTCATGAACGGGATCATGAACACAATGTCCATCCATTTCGCTTTGGCAAAACTCGTGCGCGAAAAGATATACGCGAGCGGCAGCGCGACGATCGTTGTCAACAACGTTACGCTCAGTCCCAGAAGAAGCGAATTGCCTATCGTCTGAAAATATTCCGAATCGGAAAAGAGCTGCACAAGGTTGCTCCAATCGAGTTTTCCGTCGGTTATTACCGAGCGCGCGAATATCGAAACGATGGGACATATTATTAAAACAATTAAAGCAAAAGCCACGGCGACATAACATATTATCGCCGCAGCCTTCTGCATCTTTACGGAATTTCCCATAAGATAATTTCAGATTTTGAATTATTCTTTTTCGGCAATGGCGTCGCTCAGCCACTGCGCTTTTTCGGAAGCAACACCCATCATCGCCGTCCAGTCGGTCTTGTAGGTAGGTATCTCGTCAATCGTGGTACGACCCTTGCAGGGAACGTCCGTGCGGCCGGGGATGAGGTAGTAATCTGCAACCATTTCCTGCGCCTCTTCGGAGAGGAGATAGTCCATGAAGAGCTTTGCCGCGTCCATGTGGGGAGCAGTTTTCATTATCATTGCGGGGCGGGGATTGATTACCGTGCCCGACTTGGGATAATAGAAGTTTATGGATTCGCCGTCAGCTATTGCCGAGTATGCGTTGTAGTCAACGCCGGCGATAAGCACGTCGTATTCGCCGCTCTTCACAGCCTCTATCGCAGGGTTGTTGCCGCCGCCGTTTTTAAGACCGTTATCTACCCAGCTCTGCATTATCGCATCGCCGTTTTCAACGCCCGTGGAGAAGCCTGCAACAAAGTCCTTGCATGCGCCCGACTTTGTGGGGTCGGGAATTTCCATTGCATAGTTGGCATAGGCAGCCGTGCCGAAGTCCGCCCAGTCTGCATTAAGCCCGTTGGGGAAGGACTTGGTGTTGTAAATTACGCCGACAGCAGATGCGCTTGTGCCGTAGAGCATATAGTCGTCGTCAACCATCCCGTCGCCCATTTTATCATAATTTGCGGGTTTGTAACTTACTATCTGTCCGTCCTCCTTCATAGAAAGACCGTCAGACCACGAAGCGAGCACTATTACGTCCGCCTGAGGGTTTGCGGCCTCGGCTTCGAGCTTTGCGGTAATTTCGCCCGTGGTGCCCGTCCAAAGGTTTACGGTCATACCGGGATATGCCTTTTCGAAGCCTGCTTTGAGGTCGTCATCGAGGTTGGTGGGCGAAGGCATATATACGGTAACTTCATTGTTGGTAACGGCTGTGCCGTCGTTAGCGGTGTATTTGCCGGAGACATCTTCACCGCCGCAACCCGCAAAGGCTGCAACGCCGACTGCGGCAACCGCAACAGACATGATTACCATTCCAAGTCTTTTTGCTTTGTTCATAAGTAACTCCTTTTATATATAATAAAATTTTTTTAAGCTGTTAAGAGTGTTGTTTATGTGCTGTGAAACAGCACATAGCCCCCAGGGGCTGAAAATTTTTATTTGTTTTTTATGTTGCACCGCATATATGCGGCAGGCAATGTATTTTATTGCGCTTGACTTTCGCCGAACGTAACCATCTTTGTACCGTCGTAGGCAAGGTTTACCATCTCGCCCACGCCGTAGTCCTTATCCGAACTGAGCGTCCAATTTTCGTTGTTTACTTCCACACCGATGATATATTTGCCGCCGACGTACTGCGACGACGTTACTTTTCCGCTTATTTTGCCGTCCGCTTTCAGCTCTACCGCTTCGGGGCGAACCATCGCGTTTTTGCTTATAAAATCGGCTTTGCCCACAAACTGCGCCACAAACTTTGTAGCGGGGCGTTCGTAAATTTCCTGTGGCGTGCCGTATTGCTCTATCTTGCCGCCGTTCATTACAACTATATAGTCGCTCATGCTCATGGCTTCGCTCTGGTCGTGCGTTACAAAGACAGAGGTCATGTTAAGTTTTGAAGTCATCTGCTTTATTTCAAGGCGCATGCTTTCGCGTAGCTGAGCATCGAGCGCCGAGAGAGGCTCATCGAACAGTATGCACTGCGGCTTTATTATTATTGCCCTTGCAAACGCCACGCGCTGCTGCTGTCCGCCCGAAAGTTCGTGGGGATACCTGCCCGCGAGGTCTGAAAGTTTTACCGCGTCGAGCGCCTCCTGAACTCTCTCTTTGAGACCCTCTTTTTGTTTTCTGGCGCGCAGACCGAACGCGACGTTTTCAAACACCGTCATGTGTGGCCAGAGCGCAAAATCCTGAAATACGAAGGAAAGATTGCGCTTTTCCGGAGGAACGTTTATGCCCTTCTCCTTGGAAAATACGGGCGTTTCGTCAAAGAGTATCTCGCCGCTGCCGGGAGTTTCAAGCCCGGCTATCATGCGGAGCAGAGTAGTTTTGCCGCATCCGGACGAGCCGAGGAGCGTTGTGAACTTACCGTCCTCCATTTCGAGCGACAGATCGCTTATTACTTCTTTCTTGCCGAAAGATTTTGAAATATTTAATAAGGTTATCTTCATATTCAATACTATGTTCTGCGGCAGGGCTTTCTCCCGCCGCAAACAGGATCTGACGACAGAAAAGTTTACCCTCCCCCGTCTGCCATAATAAATCATACTCCAAGGATGTAAAAAAGTCCCCACAGCCTTGTAATAAACTTGTAATTTTTATTTCGCAGATGTAATACTTTTGTTACATATGTTGCTGTCCCACAATAATTTTTTGCACATAACACTTTTGCCCGTATAACACACTTTGACATCAACCACATCCGAAAATAGCTTTCCGCAAAATATCACACGCCCCGCACTAAATATCAAACATTTGTTTGATATTTGCTTGACAAGCGGAATACGTTGTGTTATATTATAAATGTATCGGAGGAATGAAAGCTTTTTCGATATACGCAAAATGCCCGTATCGGTGAAAGAAACGAGAGGTTTTGTCTGTTCCCATCGCTTTATGCAGCTTGCTACTGTTCGGCTATATGGCTTTAACAGACTTTATCGGCCGCGGCGAATCGGCAGTGTCGGCGGCATTTTGCGGACAAAAAACGGTACCCGAGCAGTCTGGCGTTCGATTTGACCCCTGCACCACTATCTTTTTGCGGCGACAATGCAACGCGTTTGTATTGCCGAGGCTTGCGACGACGGGTTAAGAAGAATAACTTGTTTGTTGAGCTGTGACCTGAATTATTTTCAGTAGCCGACGGCAGTTATCACTGTTTATAATGAGCGACTTTAAGTCGCTGACGGACGAGATAAATTCTCGCACCGTATGCTTTTGTTGCGCTTCTATGCGCAAATAAAGGCTATTATAAGCATACCGTTTTTTGGACTATCAACATAAAATTACTGTCCATAGGAAGGTATCTTTCTATGGACTTTTTTTATCCTTAAAACGGTATGCACCCGCAAGGAGGTGATGATATATATGAGGGTATAACTACGATTGGGGCCATAGTATGCCGCAACGAACGACAGCAAAATATAATTTATGGAGGAAAATGAGATAGATAAATTTTACTTTTATTCAAGCTATGCAAGACCGATTTCTAAACTTACTCACAGCGAAGCCGGGCAAGTCGTAAAGGCTATGTGCGCGTTTATTTTCAACGACAAAGAGCCGAGCGACAAGACCTTGCCCAAGGCAAAAGCCCTCTTCTATCTGCTGTATGAACAGCTTTCTGAGGCAAAGAAGAAACAGACAAAATCCGCCAAGCGCGGCATGGAACACTTTACTTTCACCAAGGCTCTCGCCAAGTTCTTTGAAGCGCTTGACGACGAGCAATCAGGACTACTCATCAAGCAGTGCTCCAACTATGTTTTCGGAACGCCGCCGTTAGATGAGAGCGAAGCCACGCAGGTGGATGAATACTTCGAGCTTATAAAACCTATGCTCGATAAAACCATCAAACAGCGCGAGAACGCCAAACGCCACAACGAAAACAGGAAGAAACCAAAGATAACTCTTGAAAAGATTCGCGAAGATTTCAAAGAGATCCGCGGCAATCTCAGTCCTGAAAACGACGTTCTGAAAGGCGTTGACCTCAACAAACTTTATGCCTTTATTGAGGATAACGAAGAGCTGAGGACACAGTCAATGTATTCGATCGTAGACCTTTACCGACGGGAAAACGGTTTGTAAATGCGAGCGGACAGCAAGCCATTTACAAACCACAAGCCCGCTGCAGGCGCGAACGCAACTTATGAGCGCAGCAAATAAGTGTAGTGAGCTACACTTATGCGCCATAGTCGTCATAATGTGGAGCGAGGTACACTTCCAAAGGGCTCCCGAAAAAAGACGAAGTATTTTTGTGGGAAGAGGAGCGGCAACGTTGCAAAGTTGGCGGTTACCAATAGTAAACGCCATAGAGCATAAGTTTGCCGCGACGCAGTGAGCTACACTTATGCCGCCAAAGGCGCGCATAAAGTGGAGAAATT
>ERZ1090862.1156-NODE-1158-length-11767-cov-12.120816_pt1 | contig 11767 bp, 8 predicted proteins | sample MGYA00478481_ERZ1090862 | MGnify/ENA primary metagenome ERZ1090862 (study PRJEB33644, sample SAMEA5815745) | chicken gut metagenome | biome: Chicken; feature: Gastrointestinal Tract; material: Caecum | place: Ireland | collected 2019-01-01 | study: A study of... | reverse complement strand
AGTTGACGGGGCTGTCATAGAGAATGTAATGAATCTGTTTTATGTATCAGGTACATGGTATTTGAACGACTCTTCAGAAGATCTGGCAGGGAATTATCCGGAGCTGCTGGGCGGAAAAGTCGGATATATCATTGAATTTGAAGAATAAACAACGATTATAATTGATTGGAAAGAGGAACTCTTCGGGGTTCCTTTTTTTAATTTATATACACAGTTATTTAAAAATACCTTAAGAATCTTTACAAGACATATTAAAAAAGATCAATCATAATGAACCCATCTTAAAGATAAGAGGTGACAATATGACGAAAACCATTCGAATAGAGACGAAAAGCAGTGTTCTCGACTTCCTGGAGCAGACGGCGGAACGCCGCAGATACAGCACGGCAGTGACAGACGGGCAGCAGTCGCTTTCATGGTATGAACTGACTGTGATGGCAAAGAGGATCGGAAGCGGTATCACAAGGTTTGTACCGCCGGGAAATCCGGTTCCGGTGATGATGGAGAAAAGTCCGCTCACACTTGCAGTGATGCTAGGGGCTGTCTATGCGGGATGCTTTTATGTTCCGGTCAATCCGGACAACCCGCCGGAACGTCTGGAGAAGATCTTCCGCACGCTGGATCCGGAGATCATCATAACAGACAGGAAAACACAGGGGTATCTGACGTCTGAAATATCTGAGATAACCGAAATGTACGGGAACAGAAGCGTTCTTGCGGAAGAACTTTTAAAAGAAGATGTGCAGGCGGACAGGCTGTTCGAAATCCGTGAGAAAGCACAGGAAACGGATATTCTGTACGGTTTGTTCACATCCGGTTCTACAGGAACGCCGAAAGCGGTTGTGGTAAGTCACGGTGCAGTTATCCGGTTTATCACACACTTTACAGAGATATTTAAGATTACCGGTGAAGATGTGATCGGCAATCAGGCGCCATTTGACTTTGATGTATCGGTAAAGGATATTTATTCTTCACTGATGACAGGAGCGGAGTTGGCGCTGATTCCGAAAGAATATTTTTCCACGCCGCCGAGACTTCTGGATTATCTCTGTGAGAGAAGAGTTACTGTACTGACCTGGGCTGTTTCGGCGCTGACGCTTGTATCCTCTTTAAAGGGGCTGAAATACCGTGTGCCGGAATACGTGAACAAGATCATGTTCAGCGGCGAGGCCATGCCGCCGAAGCAGCTCAGAATGTGGCAGGAAGCTATGCCGCATGTAAGATTTGTCAATCTTTACGGTCCGACAGAGATCACATGTAATTGTACTTATTATCCGATTACACGTGAATATGGGGATGATGAGAAGATTCCGATCGGAAACGCATTTCCAGGCAGGAAAGTATTTCTTCTTGATGAAGAAGAATGTGAGATCGCGGTGCCGGGCAGACAGGGTGAGATCTGTGTGGCAGGAGAATCACTTGCACATGGATATTACAAAAACAAAGAGCAGACGGAAAAGAAGTTTGTCATGTATCCTGTCGGAGGAGGCGAACTCCAGAGAATCTACAGAACCGGTGACATGGGGTATTATGACGGGAAAGGCCGGCTTATATTCGCCGGGAGAAAAGATTTCCAGATCAAACATATGGGTCACAGGATCGAACTGGAAGAAATCGAAAGCGCTATGAATGCCGTGGAGAATGTTCAGAGGAGCTGTTGTGTATTTGAGGAGGAGAAAAACAGGATACTGGGATTCTATACAGGGGAGATCGAATCTGCCGGAATCAGAAAGAAATTGAAAGAAAAGCTTCCCGTCTACATGATACCGCCAAAATTGATCCGGCTGGAGGTCATGCCCATCAATAAAAACGGGAAGATTGACCGCAGCTATCTCAGAAAGGAGTATGTATGAAAAAGGAACAGTTGGAATATGCGGCGGCACGCTATGGAACTCCGCTCTATATATTTGATCTTGATATACTTAAGAAACAGACGGACAGACTGAGAAAGGCGCTGGGGAAAGAGACAGGACTATGCTATGCGATGAAGGCAAACCCGTTTCTTACAGAACAGATGGCGGAGCAGGCGGATCGTATCGAGGTGTGCTCCATGGGAGAATTCGAGATTTGCAGAAGTCTGGGAATCCCGCCGGAGAAGCTCTTTATCTCCGGTGTGCTCAAGAAAAAGGAGGATATTTACCGGATACTGGAGATCTATGGAGAAAAATGTCGGTATACGGTTGAGTCTGTCAGACAGCTCCACTATTTTCTGGAGTGGAGTGACACTCATATGAAAACACTCAGGCTGTATCCGAGACTGACTAATGGAAGTCAGTTCGGTATGGATGAAGAAACAATGCGCAGTATCGTGAGCATTGTAAATATGAGCCCGTACCTTGAGATTGAAGGGATACACTATTTTTCCGGAACACAGAAGCGCCATATCAGACAGTTCCGTCAGGAGCTTCAGATGCTGGATCGTTTTCTGCAGAAGATCAGAGATGAGTGGAATGTGGAAATCAGACATTTGGAATACGGACCTGGAACAGCGGTGCCATATTTTATCGGGAAAGAGGCGGAGACATACACAGACGATGGCCTTGGGGAACTTAAGGAAGCTATCCGCTCCATGGAGTGGAATGGAAATGTGACGATAGAGCTGGGAAGGGCATTCGCGGCGGAGTGCGGATATTATCTGACCGAGATTCGGGACGTAAAAAAGAACGGAGATACGCAGTACTGTATTGTGGACGGAGGGAATCATCAGATTAATTATGACGGGCAGATCAGAGGCATGTATCATCCGGGGATACAGATCATACCGGGCGAAGACCGAGGAACGAAAAAGAAATGGACCGTATGCGGTTCTCTGTGCACTATGAACGACGTCCTGTGCAGCGATGTGGAACTTGCCGATGTGCGAACCGGAAGAGTGCTTGTATTTGAGCGTACGGGAGCGTATTCGGTTATGGAAGGTATGGCTCTCTTTTTGAGCCACGCTCTGCCGGCTGTCGTATCATATGACAGCGGCGGAGGTTGGAAGATCCTGAGAAAACAGCAGGACACATGGGGCTGGAATATGCCGGAACAGAACAATGATATCAGAGGAGGAATATTACAATGGAAAAACTGATGAACATATTAAGAGAGATTGATGACAGTATTGACTATGAAAATGAGAAAGCGCTGATCGACGGGAGAATTCTGGATTCTTTTGGCGTGATCACTCTGGTGTCTGAACTGGAGGATGCATACGGCATTGAGATCGGAGCGTCGGAGATGACGCCGGATAACTTTAACTCGGCAGAGGCAATCTATAATATGGTATTAAGACTTCAGGGGAACTAGCATATGGCTTATCAATCGATGGTATACGGGTTTGTATTTCTGCCGCTGTGCCTGGCGGCATATCAGGCTGCTCCCCAAAGATGGCGGGGAAGAGTACTTCTGGCATTCAGTTATCTGTTTTTCTGGCTGCTCAGTGGGAAGCTGATCGTATATCTGCTGGGGACGACCGTATTCGTACACTGCGTTGCAATCTGGGTGAACTGGCTTCGTCCGGAGAAAAAGAAAGCCAGACGGGCTCTGACCTTTGGTGTGCTGGTTCTTCTCGGTGTTCTTGCGTATTTGAAATACTATAATTTTTTTGTGGGAAATGTGACCGGAATCTTTGACGGTATGCTTCCGTTTACTCTGGAAGAGAAAAAGATCCTCATGCCTGTCGGTATCTCTTTCTACACGCTGCAGGCCATCGGTTATATGGCGGATGTGTACTGGGGAAAGATACGGGCCGAGGAAAAACTGGAAAAGACGGCCCTGTTCCTGGCATTCTTCCCGCAGATCATGGAGGGACCCATCTGCCGGCACTCGGATACATGCGATGCGCTGTACAGCGGAAAACCTCTGGAAGTAAATAATCTGACAAACGGATATATCCGGATATTCTGGGGATTATTCAAGAAAAAGGTGATCGCGGACAGGCTGGCCATCGGCGTAGACGCCATATTCGGAAATTATACGTCGTACAGCGGAGTTATGGTAGTATTTGCCGCAGTGGCATATACGGTACAGCTATATATGGAATTCTCCGGATGTATGGACATTATTATCGGAAGCGGGCAGTTATTCGGCGTAACGCTGCCGGAAAATTTCCGTCAGCCTTTCTGTGCGCAGAGTGCGGCGGAGTTCTGGAGAAGATGGCACATTACGCTTGGAACATGGTTTAAGACCTACATCTTTTATCCGGTTTCCATGTCCGCGCCGGTAAAACGGTGGAATCAGTACGGAAGAAAACATTTCGGCAGATATGTGACGATGCTGGGAACATCAGCCATGGCGCTTTTTCCGGTTTGGCTGTGCAACGGATTGTGGCACGGCGCGAGATGGAGTTATATTTTCTACGGTATGTACTATTTTACTCTGATCCTGCTGGGAATCGCAGTGGAGCCAGTGCGAGATCGGATACTGAAAGCTCTTCATATCAGCGAAAAGTCCATAGGGCTTAAATATGCAAGGATCGCCAAGACGTGGCTGATCATATTTACAGGGGAACTGTTCTTCCGGGCTGACGGGCTGCGCGCGGGCATCTATATGTTCCGGAGCATATTCCGGAATTTTGATCCGGGAAATATTATGGACGGGAGTCTCCTGGAGCTGGGAATGAGCAGAGCGGATTTTATCGCCGTTGCGGCAGGATGCATAGTGGTGGCTATTGTGGGATCTGTAAAGGAACGAGGACTTAATGTAAGAGGGAGCCTGGAGAGAAAACCGGTATTTATCCGGTGGAGTCTTTACTATGCCCTTATGCTGGCGGTGATCGTTATAGCCGCATACGGAGACGGATATCAGGTGATAGATATGATATATGCAGGATTTTGACAGAAGACAGTGAAGGAGGCAGATTTGAAAAAAGCGAAAAAGATTGTTTTGTTTTTAGTGGGATTTCTTGTTCTGCTGTGGGCGTGTTCCGTCGGAATACAGCTTCTTGCCAGAAAGATGCCCGGGGCGGTAAAAGGACGCAGCAGGGTATTTGCATCGGTAAGTGAAGAGCCGGAACAGACCATCGATGTGCTGGTAGCAGGAGACAGTGAGAGTTATACGTCGGTTTCCCCGATGGATCTCTGGGAGAAGACGGGGATTGCAGCCTATGACTGCGGACAGCCCGGGCAGCGGATACAGGAGACATATTACATATTGAAAACTGCGTTTAAAACACAGTCGCCGAAACTGGTGCTCTTTGAGACGAATACAATGTTCAGAGATCCGGGATTCCTGAAAAATGTTCAGCTTTCCCTGACAGAACCGCTGGGATATTATTTTCCGGTATTCCGGTATCATAATGCATGGAAAGCGCTGTTTGACGGACCGGGCGGACTTAAGAACAGTTATAAAGGGTTCGAGATACGCAATAAGGTGGTGTCATATGAGGGCGATGAGGAATATATGAAAGAGACGAAAGACAAGTCGGAAATTCCCGAGATCGTGAAAGTTTATATGGAAAAGATACGAAAACTCTGCAGGGAAAACGGAGCCGACTTTTTACTTGTCAGCGCCCCGTCACCAAAAAATTATGACCGTAAGAAGCATAATGCGCTGGAAGAGTATGCTTCAAAAAATCAGATCCCGTACGTGGATATGAATATGAATTACAGGGAGATCGGGATTGACTGGAAGAAGGACAGCTATGACAGAGGCGATCATCTCAATATTCACGGAGCCAGAAAGGTGACGGATTATATTGGAAAATATCTTACTGAGAACTATCGTCTGCCAGACCGGAGAAATGACGATAAGTGGAACGACTGGAAAGAACTTGCGGATCAGTATTTTAAAGAACTCAAAACGAAAATATGATGAAATGCACCGGGGCTGTATATTTTTAGTCTGCTCCGGTGTTTTTCTTTTTTTATAATGAATTGCCTTTTATATATGTTATACTTGTAGAAATACAAGGAGAATAATATTTTACGGGAGGAAATGGTCATGACCATCAAGGAGATCGCGCAGCTTGCCGGAGTTTCCAGCGCTGCCGTATCCAGATATCTAAACGGCGGTTATGTCAGCGCCGAGAAGAAAGAACAGATAAGGAAAGTAATCCAGGAGACGGGATATCAGCCGTCGGCTCAGGCAAGGATCCTGCGCACGAAGAAGGCGTGCCTTGTCGGCGTGGTAGTTCCGAAGATCAATTCGGAGTCCATAAGCCGGGTTACCGCAGGAATCGAGCAGGTACTCTCAGGAAGAGGGTATCAGATGCTTCTTGCCAGTACGGACAATGATCCGGTCAAAGAAATCACCTATCTGAAATTGTTTGAAAACTATCCGGTGGACGGCATCATACTGATCGGAACGGTCATTACGGCGGAACACAGGAGATTCCTGAAGAGTTCAAAAGTTCCGGTGGTAGTGATAGGACAGTATACCAGGTATGCCAACTGCATCTATCATGACGATCACGGAGCGGGAAAAGCTATGGGAAAACTTGTGGCGGCAGAACTGAAAAAAGTGAGTAAGAGTGAGAAATGTGGAAAAGTTGCGTACATCGGGGTGACAAAGGAAGATAAAGCGGTCGGAGTGGCGCGCGAGGACGGATTTCGCTCAGGATTAAGATCAGAAGGGATAGAGATAGAAAAGGACTACACCAGAACGGCGGAGTTTACGATGGATGCAGGATATCAGGCCGCTTTGGATCTTCTGGAGCAGAAAAAGGATATCACTGTCATATCCTGCGCAACGGATACTATAGCGGCAGGAGCGATTGAGGCGCTGCTGGCTCACAGCAGGCAGATTGTTCCCCAGTTCGCGCTGGATTCAGGAAGAAGGATGCAGTATATTCTGAATAATTCAGAAATCAGGGTGACAGGGTTTGGTGACAATCAGTTTTTAAAAGCAGTGACAGGAGGAATCCCCACTGTTCATTTCGGGTATAAAACAAGCGGAATCCGGGGAGCGGAGCTTCTCCTGGACGTGATTGAGCGGGGAGAGAAGATTCCTATTGAGATGAAACTCGGTTTTCAATTAGTGAAAGGAAACGGGATTTGTTAAATTAAAATCAGTATTGCCTGAAAGAGATGGAAAATTTTGTTTTTGTTTTAATACAATACCCTGTTTTTTATAAAATACAGGTAAATTCCTTTGATAACACAGAAAAAGCGGGGTTAATAAAATAACGATCGTTGACTTTTCATATCCTTGTGTCAAACTGAATATGTGGAAATATTCAGATGGCGGAAGTATTTAGATGGTAGAAATATGGGAGGTTTATGAAAATGGGATTACACGCGATCGATGAAGCAAAGAGATGTCTGAACTGTAAGAAACCGGCATGTATGGAAGGGTGTCCGATCAGTACGCCTGTTCCTGCCATGATCCGGATGTTTCTGGATGGACAGATGACGGATGCGGCGGAGATGGTATTTGAGAATAATCCGCTTTCTGTCATCTGTTCTCTTGTCTGCGACCATGAAAAGCAGTGTGAAGGACACTGTGTAAAAGGAATCAAAGGGGAACCGGTACATATATCTTCTATAGAAAACTATATTTCGGATACTTGTTTCGACAAGATGATACTGGACAAAAAGCCATGGAACGGACACCGTATCGGAGTAGTAGGCGCCGGACCGGCCGGGATTACCATTGCTATACGGATGGCGTGCAGAGGATATAAGGTGACGATTTTCGAAGTCCGCGAGAAGATCGGAGGCATCCTGCGATATGGCATTCCGGAGTTTCGACTGCCAAAATCTATCCTGGATAGATATTATACTAAGATGAAAGAACTGGGGATTCTCTTCAGACCGAATTTTGCATTGGGAGGATCCATCGGAGTGCATGATCTGCTTAAAGACGGCTATGATGCGGTATTTATCGGAACCGGAACATGGCGCCCCCGCAGTCTTAATATTCCCGGAGAGACATATGGAAATGTCCACTATGGGATCAATTATCTGAATAATCCGGACGTATATGATCTGGGAGAGAATGTCGTGGTGATCGGTGCGGGAAATGCGGCTATGGATGTCGCCAGAACGGCTGTCAGAAAAGGTTCCCGGCATGTGACCGTGTATTCGATCACCGAGATTCCGGCTGCGTCTCCGAAAGAAGTGGAGTATGCGAAGATTGACGGGGTGAAGTTTGAGCTTCTTCAGACAGCGATTGAGATAAGAGACGACGGAGTTATCGTCTGTGATGTTGAGTGGGCGGATGATGGAGAGATGATAAAAAAAGAAGAAACCGCAAGGTTTGTTCCGGCGGACAGCATAATTGTCTCTATATCCCAGGGACCTCAGGACAGGATTGTCAACCGGGATAAGGAACTGCAGGTAGATGATCGGGGGCTGCTTAAGACAGATAAGCATGGGGAGACAACCATGAAAGGGATCTTTGCGTCAGGGGATGTAGTGACCGGCGCGAAGACGGTGGTGGAAGCAGTGAAGTGTTCAAAGATGATCGCGGACACAATGGATGAATATGTGAAAAGAAAAACAGCTGCAGAATGATATAATGTGATAACGATTTCTTATTAGTTAAATATGCACAAAAAAATATGTAAAATATCGGCAAAATTTACCTTTACAAAATAAGGTTTTGCCGGTATTATTTTACATGGAAATGTGATAACGATTACATACAAGGAAGGAGAGTTACCATGGATTACAGAAAGACCGCGCAGGAAATTCTGGACAAAGTGGGAGGCAGCAAGAATATTGTGTCTGCCGCACACTGTGCAACAAGGCTCCGTCTTGTCATAGCGGACAACAGCAAGGCGGATAAGACAGCCATAGAAAATGTAGAGGGAGTAAAGGGGGTATTCGAGGCGTCGGGCCAGCTTCAGATCATCCTCGGAACAGGAACCGTAAATAAAGTATTTGATGAATTCATCTCCATTGCAGGCATAACAGCCAGCACAAAGGCGGAGGCGAAAGAGGCGGCAGCCAAGCAGCAGAATGTATTTCTGAGGGCGATCAAACTGCTGGGAGATATTTTCGTGCCGATTATTCCGGCTATCGTGGCAAGCGGTTTCCTCATGGGTATCATGAATTCACTGGACTTTATGATCAAGAACGGATTTATCAGCATGGATACGAGCAGTTCCATCTATGTATTTGCTAATCTGTTCAGCAATACCGCGTATACGTTTCTGCAGATTCTGATCGCGTTCTCGGCGGCAAAAGCTTTCGGAGCCAACCCATATCTGGGCGCGGTTATCGGTATGATCATGATCAACCCGGCGCTTCAGAATGCATATACCGTTGCTACAGACGGCGTACTGCAGAAACAGTCTGTATTCTTCGGACTGTACGATATCGACATGGTAGGTTATCAGGGCCATGTTATCCCGGTCGTAATCGCGGTATGGCTTCTCTCTGTGATCGAGAAGAAGCTGCACAAGATCGTGCCGGAAGTTCTGGATCTGTTCGTTACACCGCTTGTCAGCGTGTTCGTGACAGGATATCTGACACTGGCGATCATAGGCCCTGTCTTTGTATGGGCTGAAAATGCAATCCTTGGCGCGATCCAGTGGATGCTCACCCTGCCCCTTGGCATCGGAAGTCTTATCATGGGAGCCTTGTATGCACCGACAGTCGTGACAGGTATCCATCAGATGTATACCGCAATCGATATCGGGCAGATCGCTCAGTACGGCGTCACATACTGGCTGCCCCTTGCAAGCGCGGCAAATGTGGCGCAGGGAGCTGCTGCTCTTGCAGTTGCGCTGAAATCAAAAGACAAGAAAGTAAAATCACTGGCTCTTCCGTCTTCATTAAGTGCTTTTATGGGAATCACGGAACCGGCGATCTTCGGTGTAAACTTACGATTCTTAAAGCCTTTTATTGCAGGATGTATCGGAGGCGGATGCGGAGCACTGTATGCGTCTGTAGTTCATCTTGGAGCAAAGGGAACGGGTGTGACAGGTATCTTCGGTATTCTGCTCTGTCTGGATGAGCCTGTACAGTATTTAATTGAGATGGTAATTGCGGTAGGAGTTGCATTTGTTATCTCATTCATTCTCTATCGTGACGCCAAACCTGAGGCGGCAGCCGCAGCCGTAGCGACAGCGGAGACGGCGCTTGAGGATTCTCAGACAGATGAAGATTCAAAGGCTGAGGTTACGGAGGAAGAACTCAAAAGCCCGGTAAAAGGAAAAGTAATCCCGCTTGCGGAAGTGACAGACGAGACATTCGCATCTGAGATGCTCGGTACAACTGTCGCGGTGGAACCGGAAGACGGCAGGATCGTGGCTCCGTGTGATGCCGAGGTGCTCAATGTATTTGATACAGGACACGCGGTATGCCTGACAACACAGTCCGGCGGCGAACTTTTGATCCATGTCGGGATCGACACGGTTAAGCTGGACGGAAAAGGATTTACAAAGAAAGTGTCTGACGGAGCCAAGGTACATGCAGGTGATGTTCTGATCGAGGCGGATCTGGACACAATACGAAATGCAGGATATCCTGCAACAACCATGATCATCCTGACCAATGCGGATCAGTATTCGGAAGTGACAAAAGCTGAGCCGGGAGAGGCAGGAACGGATCAGACTATTATGAAACTCAGAAAATAGTCATTGAGTTTGGAAAAGGGAGATAACAGCATGACCGCAATGACAAATGATTTGGTGAAACTGACAGCCGAAGCAGAGAAAAAAGGAATCAGAGACGGAAAATTCCGCCAGAAACTGCATCTTATGCCGCCAGCAGGATGGCTTAATGATCCTAATGGGCTTTGCCAGTTCAGAGGAATCTATCACGCATTTTTTCAGTATTCTCCTTTTAACGCAGAGGGCGGAGTCAAAATGTGGGGACATTATACGAGCCTTAACATGATAGATTGGGAATATCAGGGCGTAATGCTCTATCCGGATCAGCCCTTTGACTGCAGCGGTGTATATTCGGGATGCGCCTTTATCGAGGATGGAGAGATGTACCTGTATTACACCGGTAATGTTAAGCTGGAGGACAGCGAAGATTACGATTACATCAACAGTGGCCGTGAGTCGAACACGGTACTTGTGACTAGTATGGATGGCATACATTTTGGAAAGAAAAAGCTGCTTATGAGAAACAGCGACTATCCGTCGGATCTGACCCGGCATGTGCGGGATCCGAAAGTCTGGAAAGAAAAAGGATATTATTATATGCTTCAGGGAGCCCGCACGAAAGAAGATGAAGGCCAGGCTGTCATCTTCCGCTCAGTGGATAAAATGCACTGGGCACCTTACAGCCGCGTGAAAACGAAAGAAGAGTTCGGATATATGTGGGAGTGCCCGGACTACTTTGAAGTGGATGGAGCAAAGATCTTTTCTACATCCGTACAGGGGCTCAACGGACAGGAGTGGGAATGCCGCAACGTCTATCAGTCTGGATATTTTGTGGTGGAAGGTGATATTACCGGAGAATACAGTCTGTCAGATTACCGCCTCTGGGATTATGGATTTGATTATTACGCGCCTCAGAGTTTTGAGACCGAAGACGGAAGACGCATTCAGATCGGCTGGATGGGAATGCCGGACTGTGAAGAGTATACGAACCGGACGATCGAAGACGGATGGCAGCATTGCTTTACTTTCCCGAGAGAAGTGTACGTGAAAGACGGAATTATCCGACAGAGGCCGATACGGGAAGTTGAGGAAAGAAAAAAGTTATTAAAAGAAACTAAAAACAATCTGGAAATAAAAAAATGTCCTGTATATCTGGCAGATATATGTAATATTCAGAATGGTCAGTTTCACGCAGTTCTGGCGGATGAACTTGTGATAAGTTATGAAAATAATAGATCTGTCTCTTATACACATCTCCGAGCCCACGAGACCCTAAGACATGGCGTA
>ERZ1090862.1153-NODE-1155-length-11775-cov-9.359386_pt1 | contig 11775 bp, 10 predicted proteins | sample MGYA00478481_ERZ1090862 | MGnify/ENA primary metagenome ERZ1090862 (study PRJEB33644, sample SAMEA5815745) | chicken gut metagenome | biome: Chicken; feature: Gastrointestinal Tract; material: Caecum | place: Ireland | collected 2019-01-01 | study: A study of... | reverse complement strand
CGATAAAAATTATGGTAAAATAATTAAGCTTTGCTGGCATAGCTCAATTGGCAGAGCAGCTGATTTGTAATCAGCAGGTTGCAGGTTCGATTCCTGTTGCCAGCTCCAGACAAAAAACGCCGTTCCTGCGTTGCAAAACGCGGGGCGGCGGTTTTTGTTATAGCAGGGCTATATGGGGCCTGTTCTGTATGCTCCGAACAGGAAGAGCAGCTTGCCAGCGGAAGGCGCCGCACAGGGCAAACCCTCAAACGGCCGTCAGCAACAAGCGCAGCGGATGTTTATGAAACCCGTTCCATTTATCTTTCCAGGCAGCCCCAGGTGCGTCTGCGACGGGGCCTTTGCCTGAAACATGGCAATTTTTGTAGAAATATGTCGAAATAGAGAAAATTTTTGCGAAAATTGCATTGCACACCGCCCGGTTGAATGGTATACTTTTCTTGTGCGGTGCGGCGTTTGCGGCGCCGCCCCGAAAAGAAACCGAAAAGGAGTGCGTTCAGTATGAGCAAAAAGGCGTGCAGGCGGCGGGACCGGGGCGGGTTCACCCTGGTGGAACTGATCGTGGTGCTGGCGATCCTTGCCATTCTGGCAACCCTGCTGATCCCTACCATGACCGGGTACATCGACAAGGCCAATGAGGAAAAGATCGTGGCCGAGACCCGCATGGCAGTCATGGCCGCCCAGACCGTGGTGTCGGAAAATTATGCCCGCAACCCGGAAGCTTGGGTTGAGGAAAAGGAATTGACGTCAATGGAGGATACAGGGAGGGAACTCCTCCAAGAGATCCAGACGCTCTCCGAAACACCGGGGATCATCCAATCAGTCATAGTCAAAGACGGAAAGATCAGCAAGCTCTCCTATGAAAACGGCAAAGTGACCTGCGAGTACCACAGTAGCAGCGAAGGCGACGTAAGTGACGAAGACGTTGAAGAAGGCTACACGGTCAGCACAAGCGACTGACCCTGCCCCGCCGCCCCGGCGGCCCTGTGCAGGCCGGCACGGCCGCAACCATCGTGCCGGACCCATCCGTTTTTTAACAACAAAACAGCCCGGAAGCCGAGACTTCCGGGCTGTTTTGGTTTTGGCGCGTTGGGTGCGGACCGCCGCCTTACCGCAGACCGTACACCTCATAAAAGGTCAGCATGTCCTGCAGGTTCAGCTTTTTGGCAAACAGCTGGCGGTAGGTGGCGGATTTCACCCGCCCGGCCGCTTTCAGCTTCTCCATCTGGGCGGCGGTGTCGGCGTACTGGGCCTCCACCGCGCTGAGCATGGCTTCAAAGGCGGTCAGCCGCTCTTCCGGCGGCTGGCGGGTTGGGGCGCTCACAGCAGTACCACCCCCGCCTGGCGGCAGATGCGGTCGGTCTCCTCATCCCAAAGGCTCACTTGAACCTCGCCCACATGGGCTTTGCCCAGCAGCAGCATACACAGCCGGCTCTGGCCGATGCCGCCGCCCATGGTCAGCGGCAGCCGGCCGTCCAGCAGCATCCGGTGGAAAGGCAGTTCCGCCCGCTCGGGGCAGCCGGCTTCGGCCAGCTGGCGGCGCAGTGCGTCGGCGTCCACCCGGATGCCCATGCTGGAAAGCTCCAGCGCACAGCCCAGCGGCTTGTGCCAGAACAGGATGTCACAGTTCAGCCCCCAATCGTCATAGTCGGGGGCCCGGCCATCGTGGGGCTGGCCGGAAGCCAGCCGGCCGCCGATCTGCAGCAGACAGACGGTGCCGTGGGCCTTGGCAAAGGCGTTTTCCCGCTCCTTGGGGGTCAGGGCAGGGTAGAGGTCCTCCAGCTCCTGGGTGGTGATGAAGGTGACCTCCCGGTCCAGCCGCACCCGCTTGAGTTCGGGGAACTTCCAGCGCAGTTCGTCCGCCGTGGCACACACCGCATCCACAATATCCCGCACCGTGTCCTTCAAAAAGGGCAGGGTGCGCTGCCGGGCCGTGATGACCCGCTCCCAGTCCCACTGGTCCACATAGATGCTGTGCAGGTTGTCCGGGGTCTCGTCCCGGCGGATGGCGTTCATGTCGCAGACGATGCCCTGCCCGGGGCGGAACCCGTATTTGGCCAGCGCATACCGTTTCCACTTGGCCAGGCTGTGGACCACCTCGGCGTCGCCGTTCAGGCAGGGCACGTCAAAGCGCACCGGGCGCTCCACGCCGTTCAGGTCGTCGTTCAGGCCGCTGCCGTGGGCCACAAAGAGCGGCGCCGTCACCCGCTTCAGGTGCAGGGCCGCACAGATCTTTTCCTGAAAGATCGTCTTGATCAGGCCGATGGCCTTCTGGGTGTCGTACAGCCCCAGCAGGCTCTTGTAGTTTTGGGGGATCTGGGTGTTGGACATAAAGGCATCTTCCTTTCCGCCCGGCATGGGGCCGGGGCACGCTTACACCTGGGCGAACTGGCTCTCATACAGCCGGGCGTAAAAGCCGCCCTTTGCCAGCAGTTCGTCGTGGGTGCCGCTTTCCACAATGCTGCCGGCCTTCATCACCAGGATGCGGTCGGCGTTTCGGATGGTGGACAGCCGGTGGGCAACGATGAAGCTGGTCCGCCCGCGCATCAGCTCCTCAAAGGCGTCCTGCACCAGCACCTCGGTGCGGGTGTCGATGGAGCTGGTGGCTTCATCCAGGATCAGGATGGGCGGGCGCCGCAGCATGACCCGGGCGATGCAGAGCAGCTGCCGCTGCCCGGCGCTCAGGTTGTCGCCGTCCTCGGCGATCATCGTGTCATAGCCCAGCGGCAGCCGGCAGATGAAGCTGTGGGCGCGGGCCTTTTTGGCCGCCGCCTCGATCTCGGCCCGGGTGGCGTCCGGTTTGCCGTAGGCGATGTTCTCGGCCACCGTCCCGCTTTTCAGCCAGGTTTCCTGCAGCACCATGCCGAAGTTGGCCCGCAGCGAATCCCGGGTCACATCGGCGATGGGGGTGTCGTCCACCAGCAGCGCCCCGCCGTCGATCTCGTAAAACCGCATCAGCAGGTTCACCAGCGTGGTCTTGCCGCAGCCGGTGGGGCCCACCAGGGCGATGCGCTGCCCGGGCCAGACCCGCAGGTTCATGTCCTCGATCAGCGGCACGGCCGGGTCATAGCGGAACCGCACATGCTCAAAGGCCACCCGGCCGGCGCCCTTGTGCAGCGCGACGGCGTCCGGCTTGTCGGGGCGGATCGGTGGTTCGTCGATCAGGTCGAACACCCGCTGGGCGCATGCCAGCGCGTTCTGCAGTTCGGTCATCACGCTGGAAATGTCGTTGAAGGGTTTGGTGTACTGGTTGGCGTACTGCAGCAGCGCCGACAGGCTGCCGGCCGTGATGCCGCCGGCAATGGCGATCAGCGCCCCCAGCACCCCCACCGCCGCATAGACGATGGCGTTCAGGAAGCGAGTGCAGGGGTTGGTCAGCGAGGAGTAGAAGGTGGCCCGCACCCCGCACTTCTGCAGGTCCTGGTTGATGCGCTCGAACCGCTCTTCGGCCCGGGTCTCATAGGCGAAGGCCCGCACCAGATGCTGGTTGCCGACCAGTTCCTCCACCAGGCCGGTCATCTCGGCCCGGGTCTCGCTCTGCACCCGGAACATCGAGTAGGTGTGCTGGGCGATGAACCGGGCCACAAAGAAGGAAAGCGGGGTCAGCACAACGACCACCAGCGTGATGCGCCAGTCGATGGACAACATGAACCCCAGCGTGACCAGGATGGTCAGCACGCCGGTGAACAGCTGGGTAAAGCCCATCAGCAGCCCGTCGCTGAACTGCTCCACATCGGTGGTCAGCCGGCTGATGGCCTCGCCGGGGCGGTGGGCGTCGATATACTTCAGCGGCAGCTGTTCCATGTGGCTGAACGCTTTTACCCGGATGTCCCGCACCACCTGGAAGGTGATGCGGTTGTTGATGACGCTCATCAGCCACTGGCACAGCGCGGTGGCGAACACCACCAGACAAAGCTGGATCCCCAGCCGGCCCAGCCCGGCAAAATCCACCGCGCCGGGGCCCAGGATCATGTCCACCCCTCGGCCGGTCAGCACCGGGGCGTACAGGGTGGCCACCACGGTCACGGCGGCCAGCGCCAGCGAAAGGACCACCAGCAGGCGGTAGGGGGCAATCAGCTGCAGCACCCGGCGGATGGTCCCGCCGCGGGCCTCCATTTTCTTGGATGCGCTCATAGGGTCTTCTGCACCTCCTCCCGGGAAAGCTGGCTCAGGCAGATCTCATGGTAGACCGGGCAGGACTCCAGCAGCTGGGCATGGGCGCCGCAGCCCACCAGCTCGCCGTCGTCCAGCACCAGGATGCAGTCGGCCCGCTGCACGGCGGCCGCCCGCTGGGATACGATCACCACCGTCATGCCGGCTGTCTGCTGGCGCAGGGCCCGGCGCAGCGCGGCGTCGGTGGCAAAATCCAGCGCCGAGGAACTGTCGTCCAGGATCAGCACCCGGGGCCGGGGCACCAATGCCCGGGCGATGGTCAGCCGCTGCCGCTGCCCGCCGGAAAAGTTGCGCCCGGCGGTCTCCACCGGCTCGTCCAGTCCGCCGGGTTTGCCGCGCACAAAATCGGCCGCCTGGGCGATCTCCAGCGCCGCCCAGATCTCCTCGTCGGTGGCGTTGGGGGCCGCCCAGCGCATGTTGTCCCGGATGGTGCCGGTGAACAGCATGGCCTTTTGGGGCACAATGCCGATCATGCCGCGCAGCTGGGCGAAGGCGTAGTCCTTTACATCATGGCCGAACAGCCGCACGCTGCCGGCGCCGGCGTCGTAAAACCGGGTGATCAGGTTGACCAGCGTGCTCTTGCCGCTGCCGGTGCCGCCGATCACCCCGATGGTCTGGCCGACCGCCGCAGTGAACCGGATGTCCTGCAGGCTGGGTGCCGCCGCCCCCCGGTAGGTGAAACTCACATCGTCAAAGGCGATGGCCGGGGCGCCTTCGACCGGCGCCAGCGCGGGCGCGGCCGGGTCGGGCATCGTGGTGGGGGTGTTGAGCAGTTCGTTCACCCGGATGCCGCTGGCCACGGCCCGGGTCACCGAGATCACCAGGTCAGCCAGCCGCAGCAGGCTGGCCAGGATCTGGTTCATATAGCTGATCAGCGCGATGATCTCGCCCTGGGTCAGGCTGCCGGCGTCCACATACCGCCCGCCGCGCAGCAGCACCGCCAGAATGCCCAGGTTCACCACCACATAGGTCATCGGGTTCATCAATGCCGAGATCCGCCCGGCGGTGAGCTGGATCTGCTTGAGCCGGTCGTTGGCGGCGGTGAAATCATCGATCTCGTCCTTCTGGCGGGAGAAGGCCCGCACCACCCGGGCGCCCACATAGTTCTCCCGGGTCAGCAGGGTGACCCGGTCCAGGGTGTTCTGGGCCTGGTGGTAGCGGGGCACGGTCAGCCGCATGATCAGGTAGATCACCAGCGAGATCGCCGCCGTCACCCCCAGAAACCAGACGGTCAGCGGCACGCTGATGGACAGCGCCATCAGGAGCGCGCCGATCACGATAAAGGGCGAGCGCAGCAGCAGGCGCAGCGTCATGTTCACGCCGTTCTGCAGCTGGTTCACATCGCTGGTCATGCGGGTGACCAGCGTCGGGGTGCCGATGCCGTCCAGCTCCGCGTAGGACAGGGTGTTGATATGGTGGTACAGGTCCCGCCGCAGTGCCGTGCCGTAGCCCAGCGCGGTCCTGGCCGCAAAATACTGGGCGGTCACGCTGGAAGCAAGCCCCACGGCGGCCAGCAGCACCAGCAGCCCGAACCGCGACCAGATGAAGGGCACGTCCGCCCGGGCGATGCCTTCGTCCACCAGGGCGGCCACCACCAGCGGCACCAGAAGTTCAAAGCAGGCTTCCAGCATCTTGAACAGGGGGGCCAGAACGGTCTGTTTTTCATAGCCTTTCAGATAACGCAACAGTCGGCGCAATGCACATCCCACCTCAGCATTTTTCCTGCCGCAGCGCGGCATTTATCGTATTATACCATACGCGGCGGCGTTTGTCAGCGCCTTTGCCCTGTTTCGATGATTATTTGCCCCCCGGCCGCCTATACTGGTTTTGGGCGCAGAAGCCCGCCTGATTCATCAACGCAAAGAGGGAGAATGTATGCTGTATTTTCAAAAGGGTCTGTCCCGGCAGACAGCCCATACCATAGGCCGGGCGCTGACCCTGGCCGGCCAGCAGGGGTGTGCCCTGGCCGACACCGGCCACATCCTGCTGGCCATGCTGCAGACCGCCCAGGGGCCGGTGGCGGATTTTCTGCGCCGCAAAAACATCACCGAGACCGCCCTGCAGGACTGCACCGACCGGCGGGCGGGCAGGGGGCATCCGCTGCGGCTGACCCGCCGGGACCTGGCCCCCGAAAGCCGCAAGGCGCTGGAGTTTGCGGTGCTGGGCGCCCATGCGGCCTGCAGCGCCCGGGCGGAAAACGAACATCTGCTCTGCGCCATGCTGGAGGACTGCTCCTGCACCGCCAGCGTCTGGCTGGCGGGGCTGGGGGTGGAGGTGCCCCGGGCCGCACGGGAATGCCGGCAGCTCTCAGGGCAGCTGACCCTGCCTTCCGCCGCACCGCGGATGAGCACCGCCCGCAGCAGCAAGCCCAGTGAGAAATACGGCCGCGACCTGACCCGGCTGGCCCAGGAAGGGCGGCTGGACCCGGTCCTGTGCCGGGACCGGGAATTGGAGCGGATGATCGAGATTCTCTGCCGCCGCCAGAAAAACAACCCCTGCCTGCTGGGCGAGCCCGGCGTGGGCAAAAGCGCCCTGGCCGAAGCCCTGGCCCAGCGCATCGCCGCCGACCAGGTCACCCGCAGCCTGCGGGGCAAGCGGGTGCTGGCGCTGGACATGGCGGCCATGGTGGCCGGCACCAAGTACCGGGGCGATTTTGAGGAGCGGTTCAAAAGCCTGCTGGAAGAACTCCACCGGGATCGAATGACCATCCTGTTCATCGACGAGATCCACCTGATCGCCGGCGCCGGCGCGGCCGAGGGGGCCATCGACGCGGCCAGCATCCTGAAGCCGATGCTGGCCCGGGGGGAGCTGCAGCTCATCGGCGCCACCACGCCGGAGGAATACCGCAAGACCATCGAGAAGGACAGCGCACTGGACCGGCGCTTCGGCCGGGTGATGGTGGAAGAACCCGCCCCCGATCAGGCCCGGACCATTCTGGCCGGGCTGATGCCCCGGTACGAGCGCTACCACAACGTGACCATTCCGGCGGACTGCATCCGGGCGGCGGTGGAACTCAGCGTCAGGTACCTGCCGGGGCGCTGCCTGCCGGACAAGGCCATCGACCTGCTGGACGAGGCGGCCGCCGCGCTGCGCATCGCCCAGGGCGGGGAGGGCGGCGCGCCGCTGACACTCTGCCCCGAAGATGTGGCCCGGGTGGTCAGCCGTGCCAGCGGCATCCCGGCCGAGCGGGTGGGGGAGGCCGAGCGGGAACGGCTGGACCAGCTGGAACAGCGGCTGGCGGCCGAGGTGGTGGGCCAGCCCCGGGCGGTGCGTGCGGTGGCGGCGGCCATCCGGCGCAGCCGCACCGGCCTGCGGGAAGCCGGCCGCCCCATCGGCGCCATGCTGTTCCTGGGGCCCACCGGCGTCGGCAAGACCCAGCTGGCCCGCAGCCTGGCCCGCAACTGGTTCGGCAGCGAAAAGGCCTTGCTGCGCTTTGATATGTCGGAGTATATGGAACAGCACACGGTGGCCCGGCTGGTGGGGTCGCCGCCCGGGTATGTGGGGCATGAGGAGGGCGGCCAGCTTACCGAGGCGGTGCGCCGCCGCCCCTACAGCGTCGTCCTGTTTGACGAGATCGAGAAGGCCCACACCGACCTGCAGAACCTGCTGCTGCAGATTCTGGAGGACGGCTGCCTGACCGATGCCCAGGGCCGCCGGGCGGATTTTTCCAACTGCATCATCCTGATGACCTCCAACCTGGGGGCCCGGTGCCTGGCCGGGCAGGCCAGCCCGCTGGGGTTCGGTTCGGCCGGGCGGGAGAACGAGCGCCGCGGCCGCCAGGCTCTGCAGGAAGCCAAGGACTACTTCCGCCCCGAACTGATGGGCCGCCTGGACGAAGTCGTGTTCTTTGACCCGCTGGGCCCCGGCGAGATGGCGGCGATCGCCGACCGGATGCTCACCGAACTGGAGGACCGGGCGGCCCGCCAGGGGTATACGCTGTGCCACACGCCGGCGGTGGCCGCCGCACTGGCCGGGCGGGAGGTTTCCGCCTACGGGGCCCGGGACCTGCGCCGCAAGGTGAGCCGGGCGGTGGAGCAGGCGCTGGCCGACCGGATCGCCGCCGGCACCGCCCGCCCCGGCGCCACCTACACGGCCGATGTCACCCCCGACGGCCAGGTCATCCTCACCGACGCCGACCTTGCCGCCACCTGCGGGTGAGGGGAATCTATGACGAACAGGAACCCCCGGGGCCTTTCCTGCTTTGGGAAAGGCCCCGGGGGCTTTGTCGTGAAATCTTGGCGAGGGGGATCGGCGCGGGGAAAAGAACGGGCCGGGCGATGGCCGTGTGCGGCGCCCTTTGCACAGCGCCGCGCTTTTTGGCATACCGCCGGGGACGGCCTTTATTTCTTGTGCATCCGTTCGCCGCTCACGCCGGCGGAAAACTCCTGCTCGCAATAGATGCAGCGGTACCGGCCGCTGGGGGTCAGGGCGAAGATGTGGTCGCAGCCTTCCTCAATGGCGGTGATGCAGCGGGGGTTGGTGCAGCGGATCACGTTCACCAGCCGCTTGGGTTGGTCGGGGCGCACCTTGCGGGCCACATGGCCGTTTTCGATGTAGGTAATGGTGATCTGGGGGTCCAGGTAGCCCAGCACGTCAAAGCTCAGCCGGCTCACATCCCCCTCGATCTTGATGATGTCCTTGCGGCCGCTTTTCTGGCTGCGCACGTTCTGCAGCAGCGCCACGCTGGCATCCTTCAGCTGTTCCAGCTCCATCAGGTGATACAGCGCCAGCCCGGTGCCGGCGGTGATGTGGTCAATGACCACACCGTTGAGGATCTCATCTACATTCAGCATGGAAAGGCCACCTCCCCGGTCTTGGGGTCTTTCAGCCCCAGCAAAGTCATGATCAGCGCCATACGCATGTACACGCCGTTCTGCGCCTGCTCAAAGTAGGCCGCCCGCGGGTCGTCGTCCACATCCAGCGTGATTTCGTTGACGCGGGGCAGCGGGTGCAGCACCGCCATCTCCGGCGGGGCCAGGTCCAGCTTGGCCTTGGTCAGCACATAGCTGTTCTTCAGCCGGATGTAATCCTCCTCATTGAAAAAGCGTTCCCGCTGCACCCGGGTCATGTACAGGATGTCCAGGTCAGGCAGCGCTTTTTCCAGGCTGCGGGTCTCCACATAGGGGATCTGCCGGGGGTCCAGCACCTCGCTGATGATGTAGTCGGGCACCCGCAGCTCCTCCGGGCTGATGAGCACGAACTGCATCCCGTCGCAGCGGGACAGGCTCTTGATGAGCGAATGCACCGTGCGGCCGAATTTCAGGTCGCCGCAGAACCCGATGGTCAGCCCGTTCAGCCGGCCCTTGCGGCGGCGAATGGTCATCATGTCCAGCAGGGTCTGGGTGGGGTGGCTGTGGCCGCCGTCGCCGGCATTGATGACCGGAATGCGGGAATACCGGGCCGCCCGCAGCGGCGCACCCTCCTTGGGATGGCGCATGGCGGCAATGTCGGCATAGCAGCTGACGATGCGGATGGTATCGGCCACCGTCTCCCCCTTGGAGGCGCTGGACACCCCCGCATCGGGGAAGCCGAGCACCTGGCCGCCCAGGTTGAGCATGGCGGCTTCAAAGGAAAGGCGGGTGCGGGTGGAGGGCTCGTAGAAAAGCGACGCCAGCCGTTTGCGGGTCGCCACGTCCTGGTAGGCGGCGGGGTCGTCATGGATGCGGTCGGCCAGGTCCATCAGCCGCTGGGTCTCCTCCAGGGTGAAATCCAGCGGATCGATCAGGTGTCTCATGGGCAGCAACCTTTCTTCACTTGAACTTGTGGCAGGAAGGCCGGGCGCCGCCTGCACACCAACATATTATAATACACTCAAACCAGCTTGCGCACAAGGGCAAAATCAAAATAATCGGTGTACAGCGTCCGGCTGTGTACCACCGGCCGGCACAGGCGGGAATAACACACCTCGTCCAGCTCCAGCAGCGCCTTGTGCGGCGGCAGCTGCAGCAGCCGCCGCACCGCGGCTTCGCCGGTCACCGCCCGCAGCCGGGTCACCGTGCTGGTGGTCTGCACGCCGCATTCCTCCTGCAGCAGATCAAAGATCGGCCGGGCAAAGTCGATGGCGTCCGGTTTCGTGCTGTCAAACAGCGCCATCGGCAGCACGTCGGTGCAGAACAGCACCGGAATGTCGTCGGCCAGCATCCGCTTGCTGATGACCAGCACGGTCTGCCCCTCTTGGATCCCCAGCTTTTCCGCCGTCTCGGCCTCGGCGGCCTGCCGGGTCACCAGAAGGTGATCAGTGTGTGGGGTGTGGCCGGTGGCGGTGATCAGCCGGGTGAATTCCAGCTTGCGGTCCATCCGGTCCTGCAAACGCACCACGCCGCGGTTCACCACCGTGCCGATGCCCCGCACCCGCTCGATGTACCCCCCGCGCTCCAGCTCGCTCAGCGCGTCCCGCACCACCGTGCGGCTGACCTGCAGGGCGCCAGCCAGCTCCACTTCGGGGGGCAGCCGGTCGTCGTGGGCGTACCGGCCGCCGGTCAGCTCCTGCAGCAGCCGGGCCGCCACCCGGGTGGAGATCAGGGCCCCGCCCAGCCGTGCCGGCCGCTGCTTTTCGGCCGGCTTCATGCAGGGGCCCCTTCCGCGGCCACCGCATGGGCTCTGCCGTTTTGCCGGGCGTACCGGCAGACATCAGCCAGGCAGCAGGCTTCACAGTGGGGCTGGGTGCGGGCCGTGCAGACATCCCGGCCGTGGTACACCAGCCGGTGGCAGAAATCGCTGCCCTCCTCCGGCGTGATGATCTTCCACAGCGCCATCTCCACCCGTTTGGGGTCCTTGAGCCCCTCTTCCACCAGGCCGATGCGCCCGCACAGCCGGATGCAGTGGGTGTCGGTGACGATGGCCGGCTTGCCGAACACATCCCCCATAATGAGGTTGGCGCTCTTGCGCCCCACCCCGGGCAGCGCCAGCAGGGCGTCGAAATCGTCCGGAACCCGGCCGCCGTACTGGTCCCGCAGCATCCGCATACAGGCAGAAATGTCCCGCGCCTTGCTGCGCCCCAACCCGCAGGGGCGGACGATGGCCTCGATCTCTTCCGGCTCGGCGGCGGCCAGCGCCTCCACGCCGGGGTAGCGGGCGAACAGGTCCTTCACCACCACATTCACCCGTTCATCGGTACACTGGGCGGCCAGGCGCACCTCCACCAGCAGCTGCCAGGCATGGTCATAGTCCAGCGTGCAGTCCGCCAGCGGATACTGCCGTTTCAGCCGCTCAATGCACAGGGCGGCCAGTTCCTTTTTGGTCATTGCGTTTCTCACTTCCCGGCCCGGGCAGGGGCCAAAGTCATTCGCTTGCTACCTTGATTCTAACACTTTGTTGGTCTATAATGCAAGTACATTCATCCAAGGGAGGAAGTCTATGGAACCGTTGGCACAGCGGCTGCGCCCCCGCAGCCTGGAGGAAGTCTGCGGCCAGCAGCACCTGCTGGGACCGGGGCGGGTGTTCCGCCGCACGATGGACGCGGCCCGCGCCACCGGCCGCATCCCCAATATGATCTTCTACGGGCCGTCCGGCGTGGGCAAAACCACGGTGGCGGGCATCATTGCCCAAAACAGCGGAAGGCGGCTGCACAAGCTCAAAGGCACCACCGCCTCCACAGCCGACATC
>ERZ1090862.1151-NODE-1153-length-11790-cov-18.325181_pt1 | contig 11790 bp, 6 predicted proteins | sample MGYA00478481_ERZ1090862 | MGnify/ENA primary metagenome ERZ1090862 (study PRJEB33644, sample SAMEA5815745) | chicken gut metagenome | biome: Chicken; feature: Gastrointestinal Tract; material: Caecum | place: Ireland | collected 2019-01-01 | study: A study of... | reverse complement strand
GAGATGTCTTAGGGTCTCGTGGGCTCGGAGATGTGTATAAGAGACAGAAATTATTTTCAATAATAGTACCTAAATTAAAAAAATCAATAGAAATTCAAGACTTGTCTGAAGAAGAAATAGAAAAATATAAGCCACAAGAATTAGTAGTAAAAGTTTATTTAGACTTTGAGGAAAATGATTATTTGGTTGCAGACGTAAAGTTTTGCTATGGAGAAAATGAATTCAATCCATTGGATGAAAAACATGAAGTAAAAATTCCTAGAAATATGATTCAAGAAACCAAAGCATTAAATTTGTTTAGAAAAACTGGCTTTATGTTTGATACAAAAAATTTAAGGTTTATATTGACTAATAATGATAAAATTTACGAATTTTTATCTGAAGATATTGCAGTATATATGCAAAAATTTGAAGTCTTAGTCACAGAAAAATTTAAAACTAAACAAATACGAGAGCCTAAAATAGGTACTCTGGGCATCAAAATCGAAAATAATTTATTATCTATTGATTTGAAAGACTTGGACTTAGATGCTACTGAAATTGAAGATATAATGCAAAAATATAGGTTAAAAAAGAAATACTATCGCTTGAATGACGGAAGCTTTATAAAACTTGAGGACAACAAAGAAATAGACTTTTTAGATAAACTTGTGAATGGTATGGATGTTAAATATGAAGACATAGAAAATGGTGAATTAACATTACCTGTGCAAAGAAGCTTGTATTTAGATCAGCTGTTAAAAGGCATAAAAGGCACAGAAGTTATAAAAAACAACGAATATAGAAATATGATAAATAAATTGGACAAAGAGCAAGCAGAAGAAGAATTACAAATTCCTGGAAACTTGAATAAAGTTTTAAGATATTATCAAAAAGTGGGCTTTAGGTGGTTAAAAAATTTGGACTACTATAAATTTGGCGGAATACTTGCAGATGATATGGGACTAGGAAAAACACTGCAAATGCTATCAGTAGTAGTTGATTATGTAATTAATGAAGATAGCGATAAGCCAAAAAAAAGAGCAAGCCTAGTTGTTTCACCAAGTTCTTTAACACTTAATTGGCAAAGTGAAGCTAAAAAATTTACAGATAATCTGAAAACACTAGTAATTAAAGGAAACTTACAAGAAAGAGAGCAATTAATTCAAAATATGGATGATTATGATTTAGTTATCACTTCTTATGACTTATTAAAAAGAGATATAGGCTTATACAAGGATTATCAATTTAGATTTGTAATAGCAGATGAAGCGCAGTACTTAAAAAATAGTACTACGCAAAATGCTAAAGCCATGAAAAAAATAAAAGCAGATACTCGATATGCACTAACTGGAACACCAATAGAAAACTCATTATCTGAGTTATGGTCAATTTTCGACTATATTATGCCTGGGTACTTGTTTACTTACAAAAAATTCAAAACAATGTATGAAATGCCGATTATAAAAGAAAACGATCAATATGCTATGAAAAAATTAAAGATGTTAATTGAACCATTCATCTTGCGAAGGACTAAAAAGGAAGTTTTAACAGAACTACCAGAAAAAACAGTTACAGTGTTAAATAATGAAATGGGTGAAGAGCAAAAGAAAATCTATCTGACCTATCTTGCACAAGCAAAGCAAGAGATTGCAGATGAAATTGATTTCAATGGCTATGAAAAAAGCCATATCCAAATCCTTGCAGCGCTTACACGACTAAGGCAAATCTGTTGCCATCCAGGTCTATTTATCGAAAATTATACAGGAGGAAGTAGCAAATTAGATCAGTGTATAGAAGTAGTAGAAGATGCCACAAAAGCAGGGCATAAAATCTTATTATTTTCTGGATATACTGCGATGTTTGAGTTTATAGAAAAAGAATTAAAAAAACGAAAAATAAACTATTTTAAGCTAGTAGGTAGCACCAAAGTAGATGATAGAATTCGACTAGTTGACGAATTTAATACAAATCCTGACATAAAAGTATTTCTAATATCTCTAAAAGCTGGAGGTACTGGCTTAAACTTAACAGGTGCAGACATGGTAATACATTATGATCCGTGGTGGAATTTGTCTACTGAAAACCAGGCAACTGATCGTGCTTATAGAATTGGCCAAAAAAATAATGTGCAAGTATATAAACTAATAACAAAAAATTCAATAGAAGAAAAAATATATGAATTGCAAAATAAAAAGGCCAGCTTGGCAAATAGCATGCTAGACACTAAAGCTTCATTCATAAGCACATTAACTAAGGAAGACATACTAAACTTATTTGCATAGTAGATTGAACTTTGGGGACGTTCCTTAAAGTTCAAAAGGAGAGATGAAGATGGTTAATTATATAACTGTGGTTGGAGGAGGATTAGCAGGAACTGAAGCAGCATATCAGATTGCTAAAAGAGGAATTAGTGTAAAGCTATATGAAATGAAACCACTTAAATATTCACCTGCGCATAATAGTGACAAATTGGCAGAGATTGTGTGCAGTAATTCTTTTAAGTCAAATTTGTTGACTAATGCGTGCGGCCTGCTAAAAGAAGAGCTAAGAAGACTAGGGTCTTTACTTATGGAGATTGCATCTGAGACGAGTGTGCCAGCTGGACAGGCACTGGCGGTTGATAGAGAGAAGTTCTCTGAAGTGGTTACAAAAAAGATTGAATCTAATAAGTTAATAGAAGTTGTGCATGAAGAGGTGACTGATGTTTCAGAAATGGCGAAAGATGGAATCGTGATAATTGCAACAGGGCCGTTGACATCTGAAGGCCTTGCTGAACAGATTCGCAAGATGACAGGTGAAGATAAGCTATATTTTTATGATGCAGCAGCGCCAATTGTTGCCAAGGATAGCATAGATTTTGATATTGCTTTTTATGGGGATAGATATGGCCAAGAAAAGAAGAAAGATGAAACGGTAGATGAATGGCGATTAAGACAAAAAGATACTAAAAGTGATTATATTAATTTACCGATGAATAAAGAGGAATATGAAAAGTTTTGGCAAGAATTGGTAAATGCAGAAGTTGTGACTTTACATGAATTTGAGAAAAGGGAAATTTTTGAAGGCTGTATGCCAATTGAAATAATGGCAAAAAGGGGAATTGATACATTGAGGTTTGGACCCCTAAAACCGGTTGGCTTTGATGACCCAAGAACAGGAAAGAGGCCTTATGCGGTTGTGCAATTGAGGCAAGATAACACAGAAGGTACTATTTACAATATTGTGGGATTTCAGACAAACCTTAAATATGGAGAGCAAAAAAGAGTATTTAGCATGATTCCAGGATTGAAAGAAGCGGAGTTCGTTAAGTATGGTGTTATGCATAGAAATACTTATATAAATTCGCCTAAACTACTTGATGCTACTTATAACTTGAAAAAAAATAGAAATATATATTTTGCTGGGCAAATATCAGGTGTTGAAGGATATGTAGAATCAATTTCGTCTGGAATGGTTGCTGCTTTAAATGCATGTAATGACTTTATGAAAAATCAAAATAACAATAATGATGACAAAAAAATTATATTTCCAGAAGAAACTGTAATTGGAGCACTTGCAAAGTATATTTCTACGCCTAATGAAAAATTTCAGCCAATGAATGCTAATTTTGGTATATTACCAGAATTAGGTGGCGAAAAAATTAAAGATAAGAAATTGAGATATACGAAACTTGCCGAAAGAAGTCTAAACTCTTGCAATTTTTTTGATTTCTTGATATAATAATAACTGAAGTGTAAAAATTAAGGCAAAAGAAAAACTCTTGCAATTCTTTTTCAACTATAATTAAGCCTTAAGAAGGGAATGTGAAAAAATGGGTAAATTAGAAGATGTAAAAAGTATGATTGCAGATTATGAAAAACAGAAAAGACAAATTGATAGGAATAATAGTGACATAAACTTGAAAAAGCAGGTAGAAGATATAGACAAACAACTAAAACCAATTGACTTGCATATACAAAGATTGGAACAAGAAAAGAAAAACATGCTAAGTAATACAACTAATGCTTTTGAATCAAAGCAACTTGCAGATGAATATGATAGGCAAATTGCGGCAGCTAAAAATGATCCTGCTTATGGAAAATTGAATAATCAAAAAAAAATTTTAAATGACCAAATTAGCATTGGACGTAAAGACAGGCAAGATAGTAGAGAAAAGCAGAATAGAGACTTAGATGACAATATGTTGAGAAGATTCACTCAGGAATCTATGTCTATTGATTCAGATATAAAAAGTGCAAATGCAAAAGTACAAGCTAAACTTGCTGAAATGAGTAGCTATAAATATCAGTATGATGCAAATGGCAATGTTATTAATGGTGATGGATATAGAAAATTAGTTGAAGAATATCGTGGAATGCAAGACAATCTAAGAGAATTAAAACAAGCAAAAGAACTTTGCGATAAAACAAAAGCAGAAATTGATCAAAGGTGGCAAAAACGTGTAGAACCAATTAATAATGCAATAAATAATAATAGAGCAAGTGAAAATACAAGAACTGTAAAGCCTGAGCCTGAAAATAATTTTGCAGATGCAATTAGTTATTGGACTAGTCAATATGAAAAAGAAGATAGCTCTCCAAAATCAACTAAACAAGAACAAAGTGAGAGACCAACTCAGATGAAGAGTACAATTGAATTAGTTGACACAGATAATGCTGAACAACAAAAGCAAGAACCAAATATGAAGCCAAATCAATGGAAAAGCACAATTGAATTAGTTGACCCAGATGGTGCCAACCAACCAAAAAATCCAGCTGATCCAAATGTGGCTATGCCAAAGGAGAAATCTTTTGATTCTAATTGGGCTGCTTCAAAAACAAGTTCAGTTGAACCAACTAAGCAAACAGCACAAGTTCAGCCACAAGATAACGGTGTTTACTATGATACAAAAGGAATAAAAATGGTAAATGGACAACCTGTATCTATTATGCAAGACAGAATTAAAAGTATGTTAGTAGATGAAAAATCTGATAAAGTTGTAGTTGAAATGGTAAATGGAAAGACCGTTGAAATCAAAAACTTAGGAAAAGAAGTAGGCAGAAGCGCTAAAAAAGAATTGTATAACACTACAAGAATCTTGAATACATGCAAGAAAGCAATAAAAGAAAATGGGCTTAATATAAAACCAAAAACATTAATGAAATCATTAAATCCAGGTGTTATATTGGCGTTGACTTCAATAAGAAATATAGATCAATTAGAATATCTTCATGATTATATTAGCAAGGCAAGTAAATCTTTGAATTATATTAAAAATAAAGGAGAAAGTATTTCAAGAGAAGAAGCAAAACCTGACTTCGATTTAAAACATATTTATCAAAAGAGTTATAGACTAGACAAATTCTTACAACAAAGAAGGATAACTAGCTTAGAGAAGGTAATGAGGACTAAAGTAGAAAGTTATAGAGCTCCATCATTATTTGCAAGAAATAAAGTTAAAATGTTAGGAACAGGTAAACAAGAAAGAAAGGCTGCTGAACTTTCAGCATATATTGGTAGGCCAGGTCATGAACAACTAGAAAATAGTTTGCGTGGAATGGGAGTATTAGGAAAGGACGAAAGCTTAACTAAAGAAAATGTGAATAAAGTAGCACAAAATTTGATAGCTCATAATAAGGGTGGCAAAAATTCATATAGATATGAAAGCAAAATTAATAGTGCAATAGGACAAAAAGTGAAAGCTATTCAATATAAAAACAGATATAAAACTACTACTCCAGACCCAACTAACATGGCAAAAAGTCAAGAAGAGCAAACAAAGGTAGTTGATAAAGACAAAGGCGAAAGATAATATATAAATTTACAAAACTGCCAAAAAAAGTAAAAAATTGATTGACTTTCGAATAGAAAAATGATACAATAGATATCGCTATAAATAGTTTTAAATACTATTTTATAACGATATTTTAATTTTAATGTAAAAAATAAATAGGAGGTGAAATTTAAGTGCCAACAATTAATCAATTAGTAAGAAAAGGAAGAAAAACAGGAGTAACAAAATCAACAGCACCAGCTCTACAACATGGATGGAATTCAAGAACAAAGAGACTAACAAACAATAGAGCACCTCAAAAAAGAGGAGTATGTACAGTTGTAAAAACAGTTACACCTAAGAAGCCAAACTCAGCTCTAAGAAAAGTTGCCAGAGTTAGACTTTCAAATGGTTATGAAGTTACATCATACATTCCAGGTATAGGTCATAACCTACAAGAACACAGTGTTGTATTAATAAGAGGAGGAAGAGTAAAAGACCTTCCAGGTGTTAGATACCACATCATTAGAGGAACATTAGATACAGCAGGTGTTAAAGATAGAATGCAAGGACGTTCTAAATATGGAGCTAAAAAGCCAAAGAAATAGTAACTAAAAAAAGTGCTTGTAATTTTACTAAATTTACTAGATTAAGGTACTTAAATTTAGAATAGATATAAGCACTAGACGCAAAAGTAAAAAAGCTATTTTGTAAAAAACAAAAAGCTTAAAGAAAAACTTTTGAGAGTACCAGATACTCTTTATAGAGTATTAATTAAAAATAAGGAGGGAAGAATAGTGCCAAGAAAAGGATATATAGCAAAAAGAGAAGTATTACCAGATCCAATATATAATAGCAAAGTTGTTACAAAACTAGTAAATAACATCATGTTGGATGGAAAAAAATCAATTGCTCAAAGAATTGTATATGATGCATTTGACATTATTAAAGAAAAGGAAGGAAAAAATCCTTTAGAAGTTTTCGAAGCAGCTTTGGAAAATGTTATGCCAGTTCTTGAAGTTAAAGCAAGAAGAGTTGGTGGAGCTACATATCAAGTTCCATTAGAGATTAGGCCTGAAAGAAGACAAACTTTAGGTTTAAGATGGCTTGTAACTTATGCTAGAACAAGACATGAAAAAACAATGGCTGAAAAATTGGCTGGAGAAATAATGGATGCTGTAAATGGAAATGGTGGAGCATTCAAGAAGAAAGAAGATACACATAGAATGGCAGAAGCTAATAAGGCTTTCGCTCATTATAAATGGTAAAAAAACGAATGAAAAGCAGCATCTTGCACATTTTCGTCTCTTATATAGGCTTCGATGTACAAGGAGTACACCATCAGCCTATATAATTCGACAAAAATGCACAATATACTACTTTTGCTTCGTTTTACGATTGGTTCAGAGATGTGAGAACATTTCTAATCAAAATTGGAGAAGAAAAAGTATAAACGTTGAAACAAGAAAGAGAGGGGGAAATAAATACAAATGGCAGTAAGACAATACCCACTAGAAAGAACTAGAAATATAGGAATTATGGCACATATAGATGCCGGAAAAACAACAACAACAGAAAGAATATTATTTTATACAGGAAAAACACATAAAATAGGTGAAGTTCACGAAGGTGAAGCTACAATGGACTGGATGGCACAAGAACAAGAAAGAGGTATTACAATAACTTCAGCTGCTACAACATGTTTTTGGAAAAACAATAGAATAAATATTATTGATACTCCAGGACACGTTGACTTTACAGTAGAAGTTCAAAGATCTCTAAGAGTCTTAGACAGTGCTGTTACAGTACTTGCTGCAAAGGGTGGTGTACAACCACAAACAGAAACAGTTTGGAGACAAGCTGATAAATATCATGTACCAAGAATGGTATATGTTAATAAAATGGATGTAACTGGAGCTAACTTCATGCTATGTGTTGACCAATTAAAAACTAGATTACATGCAAACGCAGTTCCAATCCAATTACCAATTGGTGCAGAAGATAACTTCAAAGGAATTGTAGATTTGATAAAAATGAAAGCTTATATACACAAGGATGATTTAGGCAAAGATATTGAAGAACTTGAAATCCCTGATGATATGAAAGACTTAGCTAAAGAATACCATGACAAAATGGTTGAAGCAGCAGCAGATCAAGATGAAGAATTAATGATGAAATACCTAAATGGTGAAGAATTAACAGAGGACGAAATCAAAAAAGGTTTACGTGCTGGAACAATTTCTAATAAACTTGTTCTTGTAACTTGTGGTTCTTCATATAAAAACAAAGGTGTTCAAGAATTATTAAATGCTATTGTAGACTTTTTGCCATCACCACTAGATATACCACATATCAAAGGTGTAGACTTAGATGGAAATGAAGTTGAAAGAAAAACTGATGACAATGAGCCATTTGCTGCATTAGCATTTAAAATAGCAACAGATCCATTTGTTGGAAAACTATGTTTCTTTAGAGTATATTCAGGAACATTAGTATCTGGTTCAAGTGTATTAAATGCAAATAAAGATAAAAAGGAAAGAATCGGAAGAATTTTGCAGATGCATGCAAACCATAGACAAGATATAGAAGAAGTATTTGCTGGAGATATTGCTGCAGCAGTTGGACTAAAAGACGTTACAACAGGTGATACTCTATGCGATCCAGACCATCCAGTTATATTAGAATCTATGGAATTCCCAGATCCAGTTATAGATGTAGCTATTGAACCTAAAGATAAAGTAGCTCAAGAAAAATTGGGTATAGCTTTATCAAAACTAGCTGAAGAAGACCCTACATTTAAAACATATACAAATCAAGAAACAGGACAAACAATTATAGCAGGTATGGGTGAACTACACCTAGACATAATCGTAGACAGATTAAAGAGAGAATTCAAAGTAGAATGTAACGTTGGTAAACCTCAAGTTGCATACAAAGAAACAATTAGAAACAAAGTAAAAGTTCAAGGTAAATTTATTCGTCAATCTGGTGGTAAAGGACAATATGGTGACGTTTGGTTTGAAATGGAGCCATTAGAGCCAGGTAAAGGAATTGAATTCGAAAGCAAGATTGTTGGTGGAGCAGTTCCTAAGGAATATATTAAGCCAATTGAACAAGGTATGCGTGAAGCAGCTGAGACAGGTGTACTTGCTGGATATCCAGTAACAGATGTTAAAGTTACTTTAGTTGATGGTTCATACCATGAAGTTGACTCTTCAGAAATGGCATTCAAAATTGCAGCTTCTATGGCATTTAAAGAAGGCTGTAAACAAGCTAAATCTGTTATATTAGAGCCAATAATGAAAGTTGAAATAACAGTCCCAGAAGAATATATGGGTGATGTTATTGGTGATATTAACTCAAGACGTGGAAGAATGGAAGGTATGGATAGCCAAGATGGAATGCAAGAAATTCATGCATTTGTACCACTTTCTGAAATGTTTGGATATGCTACAGACTTGCGTTCTAAAACACAAGGTAGAGGAACTTATACAATGGAACCATCACACTATGAAGAAGTTCCAAAGTCAGTATTAGAAAACATAGTTGCAGCTAGAGGTAAAAAAGAGTAAAAATAAGGCTAAATTATATAAAATCTATTGATTTTTTTAAAAATTTGTTATAAAATGCTTATACAAATTATGTTATTAAATTTATAAAAATAAATGAGCATAGAATAATTAAAAATTCTATAGCAAACGAAAAGGGAGGATATAAAAATGGCAAAACCAAAATTTGAAAGAACAAAGCCACACGTTAACATTGGTACAATCGGCCATGTTGACCATGGTAAAACAACAACAACAGCAGCTATTACAAAATATTTATCATTAAAAGGACAAGCTCAATATGAAGCTTATGACGCTATTGATAGTGCACCAGAAGAAAAAGCAAGAGGAATCACAATTAATACTGCTCACGTTGAATATGAAACAGATAAGAGACACTATGCACACGTTGACTGCCCAGGACACGCAGACTATGTTAAAAACATGATTACAGGTGCTGCACAAATGGATGGTGCAATATTAGTTGTATCAGCAGCAGATGGTCCAATGCCTCAAACAAGAGAGCACATTTTGCTTGCTAGACAAGTTGGTGTTAAATACATCGTTGTTTACTTAAACAAATGTGATATGGTAGACGATCCAGAATTACTAGAATTAGTTGAAATGGAAGTTAGAGACCTATTAACTGAATATGGATTCCCAGGTGATGAAGTTCCAGTTATAAAAGGTTCATCTTTAAAAGTACTAGAAAGTACATCTAAAGACCCTAATGATCCAGTATATCAACCAATAAAAGAATTATTGGATGCAGTTGATAACTATATTCCAACACCACAAAGACCAATTGATCAACCATTCTTAATGCCAGTTGAAGACGTATTCACAATCACAGGTCGTGGTACAGTTGCAACAGGTAGAGTAGAAAGAGGACAAGTAAAAATCGGTGATGAAGTTGAAATTATCGGTTTAACAACTGAAAGAAAGAAAACTGTTATAACAGGTCTTGAAATGTTCAGAAAAGTATTAGACGAAGCAGAAGCTGGAGATAATATAGGAGCATTATTAAGAGGTATAGATAGAAAAGACATCGAAAGAGGTCAAGTTCTATGTAAACCAGGTTCAATACATCCACATACAAAATTCACAGCTCAAGTATATGTATTGACTAAAGAAGAGGGTGGACGTCATACACCATTCTTCAATGGATATAGACCACAATTCTATTTCAGAACAACAGACGTTACAGGTGTTATCGAATTACCTGCAGGAACTGAAATGGTTATGCCAGGAGATAATATCTCAATGACAATCGAATTAATTACACCTATCGCTATCGAAAAAGGATTAAGATTCGCTATTCGTGAAGGTGGTAGAACAGTTGGTTCAGGTGTTGTTGCTGATATAATTGAATAATAATCATATCAAAAACATTAAAGACTACCAAGATATATATTTTGGTAGTCTTTTATTTTTTTTGAAAAAAATTTGTTTTTGTGGTATAATCACTTTAATTGGGGGAGATTATGGAAAAAAAATATAATCGAAATGATATAGATGAAAATTTTAGTATGGGCGAAAGTGCTTTACTTTATTATGATGATATTTTGGAAAAAAATGTTTTGAATAGAATCATTATAAGTACCATTTTAAGGTTGCACAAAAAAGGTTACGTGGAGCTTAATAAAACAAATGAAAATGAACTTGTTATAAACATAAAAAATGGAACAAAAAAATTGCGCATATCAGAAACATTTATATATGAGTGCCTAAAAATTATGGACTCAGATGGTGATGGTAGACTAACATTAAATGAATTGAGAGTATCTGAGAATAATATAATTGCCACACATAAAAAGAACATAAAAGAACTAATAATTCAAGAGGCGATGGCAGATAAGTTAATAGATTCAAAAAAGTTTAAGCAAAAGAGAAAGTATTTTTTCAGAGCACTAGAATTCTTGGCTATATTATTAATACCTATATTGTGGACATTTATAAGTCCTGTTATAGTTATTCTGTTAATGGTCGCTATAACAATACTTCTGTTTTTGAATATGAAAGGCATTAATTATTCAAAGGATTTATTAAAGGCTCTAAAAAATAAATTAATTCATGACGAAATGATGAAATATAGTTCAAAAGACGAGCGTAAAAGTATAATTATAGAATTCATTTTATGCATTGTTATATACTGTGTTCAGCTATATGTTTTAGGAGAAATTTTTCCATATATTATGTGGAATACAATTGTTGCAGAGTCAGTAATATTTTTTATTATTGCAATAGCAGAATATATTAAATTTACTAAAGCGCACGTGTATACAGGTACAGCCATTCAATATAGAGATAAACTAAAAAGGCTAGAAGAATACTTGAAAGAATATTCTTTGATTGAAAATAGAAAAGCTATAGAAGTATATTTATGGGAAGATTATTTAGCATTTTCAGTTTTGCTAGGAATAAATAAAGTCATACCAAAAGAATTTAACTTGGATTTATCCTGTCTCTTATACACATCTGACGCTGCCGACGATAAGGCTCGTGTAG
>ERZ1090862.1148-NODE-1150-length-11798-cov-5.512901_pt1 | contig 11798 bp, 14 predicted proteins | sample MGYA00478481_ERZ1090862 | MGnify/ENA primary metagenome ERZ1090862 (study PRJEB33644, sample SAMEA5815745) | chicken gut metagenome | biome: Chicken; feature: Gastrointestinal Tract; material: Caecum | place: Ireland | collected 2019-01-01 | study: A study of... | reverse complement strand
AAATGATGAGGTGCTTCCGGAGAAAAAACGGGACAGCCACGCAGGAGAAGGAGACGGCGGACAGAAACGGGTAATCCTGGATTTTGCGTGGATTTTATTTGTCGCCCTGGAACTGGGATACCGGGAAAAAGAGGTTGCCCGCATGTATTACGGAAAGTGGTGCGACCTCTTTGAACAGTACAAGAAAATGCATAACATCCGCATGAGGCGGGTGACCTTTGAAGAGCCGAAAAAAGAGGTATCTTTGCTGGATTTATAGGTAAAATTATGGTATAATTGCCTTACAGAACAGGGGTGAAATGCCATGAAAAAAGTAATATTGATGCCTTTTCGGGCCGTATGGTTTGCATTAAAAAACGAAATGTACGAAATCCTTTTTCCAGTGGCTGTAGTGATCGCCGGAATTGCCGGAGGAATTGCATCCGGGAACATCGGTGGAGGAATCCTTGCGGTGGTTATTATCCTGATCGCCTGGGGGATTGCGAAAGCAGCCTGGAACCGAGTGCAGAGAATCGGCGGGCAGACAAAACGGGATCTGCAGCGGAAGATCCGGAAAAAGGAAAAACGGAAAGAACTGATTATATATCTGATGAAGTAAGAGAAGAGCGGAGGAGCCGCCTGCGAAAAAGCAGGCGGCCTTTTTACGCTCTTTTTTCGGAGGGCGTATGGCGAACAAAAGGAAAATAGGGGCAATCATCGCCCTGGACGGGGAAAAAGAATTCCGGCAGTCTGTAGCATCATGCAATAAGGCCCTCACGACCATGCGGTCAGAGTTAAAGCTGGTAGAAGCGCAGACCGCAGGGCAGGCAAATACTCTGGAAACACTGCGGAGCAAGCATGACGTCTTATCCAGGACACTGGATACGGCAGCGGAAAAAGAGGAGGCTGTCCGCCGGGGGCTGGAGCATGCGGAAGAGCAGTATAATAAGACCGGAGAAGAACTGGAATCCTACCGGAGATATCTGGAACTGGCACAGGCATCGCTGAAAGAACTGGAAGAATCGTCGGATGCCACGGACGAATCCCTGGAAAAACAGAGACAGATCGTGTCTGACTTGTCCGGAGTGGTATCAAAAGGGGAGGAAACCTACCAGAAGGCCGGAGACCGCGTCAATGACTGGAGAAAACAGCTCAATAACGCAGAGGCACAGGTTATACGCGCCACGCAGGCGTTGAACGAGAACGACGCCCTGATGAAAGAAGCGGAGGACTCTTACGACCACTGTGCGAAGTCCATAGACGCCTTTGGAAATGAGGTAGACGACACGGCAGAAAAGCTGACGTCATTTGGAAGTACCCTAAAAGTCCGTGTGAACGACGCTCTGATTGACTTTGGAAAGAACGCGGTCACATCTGCGGTACAGGGCGCAACGGAGCTGCAGGACGCCGAAAATAAACTGGCCGCCAGCACCGGAGCCTCTGCCGATGAGATGGAAAAATATTCGGACACCATGCAGAATATCTACAATTCCGGTATGGGGGATTCCGTGGCGGAAATTGCCGACGGAATGGCAATGGTAAAGCAGTACACTGGTGAGGTAGATCCCACAAAGCTGCAAGAGCTGACGGAAAATGCCATGGCGCTGGACGATACGTTTTCGAACATGGACATGGGAGAAACTCTTCGCGGCGTGGATTCTCTAATGCAGAATCTGGGACTGGATGCGGAGGCAGCCTTTGACTATATTGTTGTCGGCGCACAGAACGGCCTGAACAAGTCCGGGGAGCTGACGGATAACATCGCAGAATACGGACAGCTATGGGGGCAGGCCGGATTCTCCGCGCAGGAGATGTTTACAATCCTGCAGAACGGCCTGGACGCCGGCGCGTATAATCTGGATAAGGTCAATGATTTTGTAAAAGAGTTCGGAATCTCTCTATCTGATGGACGGATAGAAGAGAATCTGAGCTCTTTTTCCACGGAAACGCAAAACCTGTTCCTGGCATGGCAGAACGGAGAAGCCAGTACAAAAGATGTCTTTTACAGCGTGATCAATGACCTGGCAAACATGAAAAACCAGCAGGAGGCCCTGACAATCGCCAGTAATACCTGGTCGGCCCTGGGCGAAGATAACGCCATGGCGGTTATTACATCGCTTACCCAGGTCAATAATACGTATGCCAATGTCCGGGGAAGCATGGAATCTCTGAAAGAAGTCCGGTACGACAGCGTTACAAACGAGTATAAAAAGCTGGGCCGGACCATGCAGAGCGAAGTGATCACGCCTGTACTGCAGAAATTTCTTCCGGTAGCGCAAAAAGGAATGAAACTTCTGGCCGACAATATTGATACGATTGTCCCCATTGCCGGAGCTGCAGGTGCAGCTATGGCAACAATCTGGGTTTCGAAGAAAGCCACGACCACGATCGCAAACCTGAAAGATACAGCAAAGAACATCAAAACCCTGGTTACAAACCTGGTGACACATACGACTGCGACAGCGGCAGACACGGCGGCAACTGCGGCGGACACAGTAGCCAAAGGTGCGCAGGCAACGGCGACGGGAGCTGCAACAGTCGCCCAGGAGGGGCTGAACACTGCCATGGCGGCAAACCCTGTCGGATTGCTGGTTACGGGAATTGCGGCTTTAGTAGCCGGAATTACAACCTTTGTGGCCCTAAGCGGCGACGCAACAGACAGCACCAGCGTGCTAAGAAGCGAAGTCAAGGCGATGAAGGAGGATCTCCAGGAATCGCAGGAAGCTCTGGAAAGCTCCATGCAGTCCGCAAAGGATACAGTAGATAGCGCTGCCGCCAATGCACAGATGGCGGATGGAATTGCCGAAGAGCTGATGAATCTTGCCAGCGCAACGGATAATACGGCCGGAAAACAGGAGCGCATGGCTGTCCTGGTGGCGGAATTGAACCAGTTATACCCGGACATGGGCCTGGAAATTGATTCGGTTACCGGAAAGCTGAACATGACCAATGAAGAGCTGCAGAATTACGTGGATAATCTGCAGGACGCGGCTATGGCGCAGGCCTATCAGGATGCTTTTGCGGAATCATTTGACGCGGTCACTGCCGCCCAGAAAGAACTGATTGACTCAGAAATGACGCTGGAAGAAGCGACCGCAAACAGGGAAGCGGCGCAGCGCAACCTGGAAGCGGTCGAATATGAAATGCAGCAGCGCCAGGAAAAGCTGCGCGACCTGGAAGACGGGCTGTCTGAAAAACTGGCAGACGGAACGCTGACCATGGACGAATACAACCGGCAGGTAGCGGACTTGACCAGCAACGTCATCACTTGGAACGGAACCTCTGAGAACGCGCAGGACTTGATGCAGAGATTGACGGATCAGGTGAACGAGGCGAAAGACATCGAGGACGAAGCCAAGGAAGCAGTAAGCGAACATACCGAGGCTGTGGAAGAGGCTACAGGGGTAGCGGAGAACTACCAGGAACGTTACATGGAAATGAATGGAACGGTCAATGAAAATACGGCCGCCATTCAGGGCAATACCGGAGCGATGCAGGAGCAGCAGGAAGCGGCGCAGGCCAGCATATCCGTTGCCGGTCAGGAACTGGAAGCCTTCCAGGGGCTGTCTGAAGAACAGCAGAATCTTGCGGTCAATGTAACAAACGCTGTTTTGGAAATGCAGGGGACTGTCCAGGAATATCTGGGACAGAGCGGGCAGATGTTCCAGGAGTTTGCGGATGTGTCCGCAGTCAGCACTGGTGACTTGCTGGCAAATATGCAGAGCCAAGTGGACGGCGTGCGGCAGTGGGAGGAGAATATCACTGCCCTGATGGATACGACCAAAACCTATATTGACAGCACAGGGCAAGAAGTACAGGTAAGCCTGGACACCGGGATTGTGCAGTATCTAATGAATATGGGGCCGGAAGGCGCTGCATATGCCCAGACATTTGTAAATATGACCGGTGAGGAGATGGCGAAAGCCAACGAAATCTGGTCGGAAAAGATAGACCTGGAGAATTTTACAAACACGGAAGGCCAGAGTCTGACGCAGGGAATCGGAGAACTGGCAGCTGGCGGAGAAGAGGCATTTGCAAACCTTGCAGAAAGCCTGGGAGCGCAGGCAGAGAATAGCGGAAGATATGTCGTACAAGGGCTTGTAGATGGAATGGTAGCAGCCCAGGGTGATGCAGAAACTGCTGGAGAGGATCTGGGTGTTAAAACGACCGATGGGCTGGATACGGGTCTTGGAGTAGCATCCCCCTCCTGGAAAGCAAAGGTAAGCGGATTATATGTCGGTGTCGGGCTGGCAAATGGCCTGCGTGACGGACATACATCAGCGGAAATCGCTGCGGGCCATGTCGGATATCTCGTGATCACCGCGATTCAGCAAAAACTGAATAGCGACACTATCCAAAATATTGGCTACAGCGTTTCGACCGGTCTGGCGCTGGGAATCCGTTCCGGGGAATCCGAAGTCATCCGTGCTGCCCAGGAAGTGGCACAGTCAGCCATCACGGCTGCGAACAATAAACTGGAGATCAATTCCCCGTCGCATGTATTTGAGAGGATTGGCGCCGGCACCATCGAAGGATATGTGAAAGGCGTGGATGAAAATGCCAGGGCCGCAAGAAAGAGCGTGGTCAACGCATTGGATATGAAACTGGCGAGCCGGGACATACAGATACAGGCCAATGCGGCGGGAACGCTGATTGATTACAATCTGCTGGCTGCTACGATGGTAACGGCCCTGAAGCGGGCAGGATTGACGATAAAATACAACGGCCGGGAATTTGGCCGCGTACTGTCAGATATGGGGGTGGCGTTTAACAATGGCTGAAATTAAATATATCAACAGTGCGAATCGGTCAATAGACCTATCCACATACCCAATCCGGCTGAAGCAGAAAACCTCCGGACTGTATGCGTTTGAGTGGGAAGTGGATGAAACGGATCTGGGAAACGGGGCGAGGGTCAACGCCTTCGAACGGAAATCCAAACAGTACGAACTGGAGATTGATTTTTCGGGTGCCCGGGCAGCCCGGGCACAGATCCTACAGGAATTTTTTGAGGTCACGGACTATGATGTGGTCCAGAAATCGACCGGGAAGCTGTATGTCAATGACCAATACGTTGAAGCCTACATTATAGCATCCGAACCGCAGATCTACGATGACCGATACCGTACAGTCGGGAAAATCTGTACACTGTATGTACCGTATCCGTTTTGGATGGAAGACAAAACGTTTTCATTTTATCCAAAAGAAGAAGGTGGATCGGGAGATTTTTTGGATTTTCCATTTGATTTTCCGTTTGATTTTACCTCCGGGAAAGCCGGAACGGCGACCCTGCAGAACACGCATTATGTGGCGTCGGGGTTTGAGATGATCATATATGGGCCATGCGTCAACCCGTATATAGCAATCGGCGGGCATATGTACCGGGTCTATACGACAGTGGATGACCAGGAGTACATACGGATTAATAGCCGGGAGAATACAGTGCAGCGAGTGAAAAACAACGGGGAAATCGTCAATGAATACAATAACCGGGGGAAAGATGACAGCGTGTTTGAACCGATCCCGCCGGGCAGCCAGACAGTCGTATGGCCGGGGACGTTCGGCTTTGACGTTATCCTCCACCAGGAAAGGAGCGAACTGAAATGGAACTGATCCTGGCCGCCTCAGATGGAGCAGAAGAAAAGAGAATCTACGAAGATGCCGACATCGAAATGGGGAATGAGAATGATTTTGAATTATCCGTCCCTTATACGGCGTGGGACGGAAGCTATGCATTTGAAAAACGCATCTATGCTCCGAATACAGAATATGGCGGAATCATCAAGGAGACGGAAAGCGTGACCGGAGACGATGTGATTTATGTACGCGGTTATACATGGCGTGGGATGATGGCAAAGAAAATCATTGAGCCGGCAGCCGGTCAGGATTACCGGACGGTGTCCGGCGAGCTGAACAGCATCATCAAAAGCCTGGTGGAACACGCGTTTCCAGGGCTGTTTTATGCCAGCGAAACAGATACAGGAATAACAGTTAATTATCAGTTTGAGCGTTACTGCACCCTGCTGGATGGACTTCAGGCCATGTTGGAGTCGAAGGGATATAAACTGAATATCCGGTATCTGCAGACGCAGACCTCCGGATTCGTGGGAGTCGGGGCGGTGCCGGTAGAAAACTATGGAGACAGTATCGAAATCAGCCAGGACGGACGGCTGAATTTCACATCGCAGGACTACCGCCGGGGCGTCAATCATCTGATCTGCCTTGGTAAAGGAGATCTGAAGGATCGGGTGGTCGTTCATCTGTATGCACAGCCAGACGGCAGTGTGACGCAGGTGCCATATTATACAGGGATCAACGAAATCGCAGAGGTATACGATTACAACAATGCTGCAGAGGATGATCTGATCGAAAATGGGACAAAGCAGCTAAAAGACCGAATGAATTATAAAAAGCTGACTGCAAACGCGAATGAAATGGATGACATAGATATTGACATAGGCGATATTATATCCGGCCGTGATTATATTACCGGCATCCAAATGCAGCAGCCGATTATCTATAAAATCCTAAAAATCAGAAACCAGAGAATCAGCGTGGAATACGGAGTGAAAGGGGAATAACTATGGAAATAGTAACCGGATTAAGAGGGACACCACACATCACATCAGCGGACGTAATCGGATTTCAGCAGGGAATTGCTACGGTTGGGAGCGGTGCTCTGCCAGTAGGCGAAAAATTCAGGTCGGAACTGGCCAGCAACAACGAACTGAAAATCTATGACGGGGAAGGTGTGATTCAGGGCGTCCATTTTCGGGTACTGCCGGGAACCTATGACAGCATCACCCTAGAAAATGGCGCGCAGGGACAGAAACGAAAAGATCTGATTGTGGTCAGGTACACAAAAGATGCGGAAACGGGATACGAAAATACAGTTTGGGCTGTAAAAAAGGGAACGTCGACAACCGGAACCCCCGCGGAGCCGACCGCGACGGAAGGAGATATCCGGGCTGGAGACGCCCTGGCGGAAGTCCCCTGGTACGTCGTAGAATACGACGGAATTAACGTGACATCTGTAACGCCGAAGTTTTCAACCCTGATGAACATTCAGGAATTGACCGAGGGGTTTAGTGAACTAAACAGGAATGTCAAAAATGCAATCATCGCAGAAGCACGTACCGTCACACTAACTGCAGACTGGTGTCGAATCAATGACAAAGTTGGTTATCACCTACTTGCAGCTTATAGTATACGGAATGATACCAGTGCATGCGTTAAGGGTATTCAGCGCGTAGTCAGTGGCGGATACACCATTATTATTGATGGCGGAGTAAATGGTTACCAGTATGGCTTATGGTTAATCTGGGGCCGAGGATATTAATCCTGTACAATGGCGACCACATTGATAATCAGATTATGGCCCGAAACAAATCCTGCGCCCTGTGCATATACCTCCAGGCGTCCATTTTGACCGTAATTACAGTCTACAATTACGCGATCCACCTGGTTGGTCGGCGTTCCGGCAGTGTGTTCCAACGTTGCAGCCGCGCTTAAAATAGTGCCAGTAAAATAATGATTGCCGCGCATTTCGGTGGCGCTGCTGTAGTCCATGCCGATCTGTGCATATTCAACATGATAATCGCCTAGAAATTTTTCATTGAAATTCCTGTTTTGGTAACTACCGGCCCCTGTGATACGATGGGGCCGGAGGTGATTTTATGGAGAAATTAATCGCGGAAATACTGGCTGCCATGCAGGCTGATCTGACGCCGGATCAGCTTCGGCGGCTGGAAAATGTGCTGGTAATCAAAACCCGCGGGCTGGTACTGCAGGAAGAACGGACGGAACTGGTTGTATCCGAGAGACATTGGGAAAAGGCGCTGCGCCTGTATTTAGCCAGTAAACGGCTGGAGAACTGCAGCGAAGGCACGCTGGAGAACTATGGCCGGTGTATCCGGATGCTGATGCAGGCCATCAACAAGCGGCTGCCGGAGATCACGACCAATGACCTGCGGTATTATCTAGCCCTTTATCAGGAGCGCCGGGGCATATCTCTGTCATATCTGGAGACGCTGCGGCATTACATATCCAGCTTTTTCGGTTGGTTGAATGACGAGGGATATATCAACCGCAACCCGGCCCGGAGGTTAAAGCGCGTCAAAGTGCCTCAGAAGATCCGGAAGCCGTACACCGCGGAGGAGCGGGAGCATCTGCGCTGCCTGGCGCAGACAGAGCGAGATCTGGCACTGATGGAAGTACTGTACAGTACGGCAGGGCGTATCGGGGAGGTATTGGCGCTGAACCGGTCAGACGTGGATTTCGTGGGCCGGGAGGTTGTGGTCTATGGCCAGAAGGGCAAAAAGGAGCGGGAGGTCTGTCTGACAGAAGAGGCGGCCTACCACCTACGCAAATATCTGGCGGGCCGGCGGGACGACAATCCGGCGCTATTTGTCAGCTTGCGGGCGCCGTATGAGCGGCTGAGCACCAAGGCAGTGCAGGCCATGCTGCGGAAACTGGGGCGGGCCGCAGGCATACACGCCCATCCGCACAAATTCCGGCGGACGCTGCTGACAGATGCATCCGCCCGGGGAATGTCCCTACAGGAATTGCAGATTTACGCCGGCCATGCGAAGCCGGAGACGACGATGATCTATGTCACAGTCCGGGCAGACGAGGTCAAGGCATCCTTCCGGCGGCTGGTGGCATAATGTAATGATAATTGTAATGACTTTTTTGGCCGGCCGGCCCGGGCGGCCTGTTTGCTGTGCCTGCTAATCGGCGCCGGCGGGACATTTCGCCGGAAGACAAAACAGGAATATGCCTATTTACGAATCAGTAAATATTTCTAATATGTCGAACCAGGACTATATTCAGTGGTCTATTCCGGCAAAATACGGAAAAATTGTATCCATATGGAATGATGACCGAACTGTGTCCACCCCTGCAGTGACAGGATTTTCATATGTTAATTCCGCAGGGCGAATATTGTTGATACATTTAGATGCGCCGTATGCAGGGCCCATAAGGCTGGGGCTATTGTATATACCTAATCCTGAATAATGGCAATCACATTGACATTCAGGACGTGACCGCTGACAAACTGACCACGGGCAAATACATCAATCCGGTTTCTGGTTCCACCTAAAGCACGCTGCACATATAATTCGTCCGTCTGATTGTACGGTGTGCTGGCAGCATGGTCTATGGTCGCAGTTGCGGCCAGTACGTTTCCATCAAATAAATGATAGCCGCGAAGGATGCCATTATCATAATTCAGAGTGATTCTGGTATAGTCAACGTGCCAGCTCCCTGGGAATTTCCTGTTTTGTAAAATAGAATCCATGTCAAAGCGCATCCCGAAAGGGGTGCGTTTTGCTGTGTATTTTATTTATCGCCGCTGTGGCGGCAGAAAGGAGACACAATGAAACTGGTAATGAATGACGGCCAGCAGATCCCGATTCAGTCCGCCGTGGAATCCGGCGGGGCGCTGAAGATCCGGCTGCTGAACCAGACATCCGCAGGCCTGAAAACTATTTTTCAGGATGCGCTGGCCGTGCAGAAAATGACGGTCCAGGAAACCGCGAAGGCTGATGTGGTGTATGAAGGATATACGACACTAACGTATGTCGCGGAATACACTGGAGCGATCTGGGAAGTGGAAATGCGGCAGGAAGGAGCCACCACGGATGCCCGGCTGACTGAACTGGAAACCGAAATGGGCCTGAAGGCGAGCATAACAGAGCTGCAGCAGGCTGTTGCGGAACTGACGATGACAATGGCGGCCCTGATGGGCGGCACAAATTAAGAAGGAGGACGAAGTATTATGACGTACACCAAAGACAGCATGATTGTAAAAACGTGGGTCAGCCTGGTGATGGCCGGAACCTACACAGTGGATCAGGTGCCAAACCTGTTTAATTTGCGGACGGTGGTGCAGGAAGTACTGGACACCCTGAAATAATTTTTGCGGAGGTAAGTCATGAGGATAAAGGATGTAGATACGGATAAAACAACGGTACGTGACAGTGAGCCTGTAAAAATATCGTTTAAGGTGGAATACGAAGAGGATTATCCCTATGACTACCCCTATGACTATCCAATATCTATAAAAAAGGAGTAAAGCTATGGCAGTAAAAACAGCATATGTAATGGTCAACGGAACCCGGGTCAATGCCACATACAGCGAAGAAACGCAGACCTGGACCGCACAGATTACCGCGCCGGCACAGTCATCCTGGAGCCAGCCGAATCATGTATACCTGATGGAAATTCACGCCGAGGATGATGCCGGGAACCAGACGACAATGGATTCCACAAACGAAACTTATGGTGATGAACTGAAACTGCGTGTCCTGGAAAAGACCAAACCTACGGCAACTATCACTACTCCGACAGAAGGATCTGTTCTGGGCGCATCTACGCAGGAGATCAAATTCTCCGTCAAGGACGCCGGCGGTTCTGGCCTGAACATGGATTCCGTGGTTCTGAAGGTCAACGATGTTCCGGTGGAATCCGGCATCAGCTATTCAGATGGCACGGACGGCGAGAAGATTGGTACCTATACGGCAACCGGCCTGTCCGATGGCTCCAACACCATCAAACTGACTGTGCAGGATAATGATGGTAATACCTCTGATGAGGATGTAGTAAACTTCATCATCTCCACGGCGGCTCCGACCCTGAATGTAACCAGCCCGACGGAAGGCCTGCTGACCAATTCCAGCACGGTAACTGTTGCAGGTACTGCAGCAGCGGGATCTACCGCGGTAACCCTGGCAGAGGTCACTGTCAACGGTGAGACGGTAGAGGTATCCAGTGGAGCATTCAGCAAGGAGGTCAGCCTGACCGAGGGCGAGAACACGATTACTGTTATCGCCAAGGACAGCCTGGGCAAGACTACGACGGTAACCCGTCACGTGACCCTGGACACCAAGGCACCGGTGATCACAGACGTGGTAGCATCTGCGACGACCGTGGACGCATCCGGCAATATCACGATTACCTTCAAGGTGACCGACCCGACCGAATGATTATAAGGTGCTGGGGCGAGGTGAACGGCACGGCGGTGGAATTCCATCCCGTGCCGGACCGCCCGGACTACTGGGAGGGCCTTGCTCCCAGGCAACCGGGACTACAAGATATGGAGATCTGGGCCGAGAGTGACAGCGGGGCAAGAGGGCATTTGCAGTGCAGCGTACAGATACAGTATTACGCAAAAACCTACGCCCGTCTGATCCTGCTGCCTTATTTTGCACAGATGGTTGATGCCTTTACGGTTCGGGTGCTACCGAACCAGTATATGGCAGTATTGCATGGATGCAGGAGGTGCGCAAATGGATAGAGTACGGTTTGAGTTGGGAGAGAAAAAATATGTAATTATCCAGGTGCGATCCTGCAGCAACCGGCCATTCGAAGTCACAAAGGCCACCTATAACCTGTGCTGCGGTCAAATCATAGAGGATTCTGGAGACTGCGAGATCAGCCGTGTTAATGATACCACCGTAAACCTGATGGCCCTGATCCAACCGCAGGCAAAGGGTGCGACCTACGAGCTGGAATTTACCTATCAGATCCCGCCGGAACCCCTGATCTACAGCGTGATGGTTAAAGTGGGATAGGGGGGGGGGACTGAAATGGACGGATATGTAACCCGCCTGGAATATGATGAGCATAACCGGCGGATGGATGATGAGCACAGGCGGATCAATAAGCGTTTGGAACTGCTGGAAGAAAATGTACAGCAACTGGCGGACTTGACTGCATCTGTGCGGGAACTGACGGTCAGCGTCGGAAATCTGGCTGAAAAGCAGGGGGACATGGTCACCCGGGTGGACGCGCTGGAGAAAGAGCCGGCGAAAAAC
>ERZ1090862.1144-NODE-1146-length-11821-cov-4.231685_pt1 | contig 11821 bp, 11 predicted proteins | sample MGYA00478481_ERZ1090862 | MGnify/ENA primary metagenome ERZ1090862 (study PRJEB33644, sample SAMEA5815745) | chicken gut metagenome | biome: Chicken; feature: Gastrointestinal Tract; material: Caecum | place: Ireland | collected 2019-01-01 | study: A study of... | reverse complement strand
AGATGTGTATAAGAGACAGGTATTAATACAATGAGATTTATCTCATATAATTATCATGTCTGCAAGGGAGTGAGAAAGAATCTTATGAAGTTAGAGGTAAAAGAACTGAGGAAAAGCTTTGGGGATAAAGAAGTGCTTCACGGGATTTCATTTTCAATTGAAAGCGGGAAAGCGCTGGGACTCCTCGGAAGAAACGGCGCAGGTAAAACTACCACGATCCGTATACTCATGGATGTGTTCCGGGCAAATTCCGGAAGCATCACAGTGGATGGCAGACCGTTTCATCCGAGAAATTTCAGGATCGGCTATCTGCCGGAGGAGAGAGGTCTGTATCCCAAGAAGGGGGTTCAGGAGCAGCTGATGTATCTGGCCCAGCTTCGGGGAAGCAGCCGTGCGGATGCAAAGGAACAGTCCATGCGCTGGCTGAAAAGACTCGGTGTGGAAGAGTATGCCCAGAGAAAGCTGGAGACGCTGTCAAAAGGAAATCAGCAGAAAGTGCAGCTGGCACAGACTCTGGTTTGTGATCCGGAGTTTGTGATCCTGGACGAGCCGTTCAGCGGCCTGGATCCGGTGAATTCACAGATTCTCAAGGATGTGATACAGGAGCAGATCGAGGAAGGAAAGCTGGTGATATTCTCCAGTCATCAGATGAGTTATGTGGAAGAGTTCTGTGAGGATATTGTTCTCATCAATCACGGAGATATTGTTCTGTCTGGAAATCTGGATCAGATTAAGCGGGAATACGGACGGAACAGGCTGGTGATCGGACTTGGACCGGATTATCAGGAACCGGAACAGGTGCTCAGAGATTACATGGGAGATCTGCTGAGGATTGTGGGAAGCCGGAAAGATCAGGTGATAGCAGAGATGAAGGAAGGATGTACGAGGGAGTTCCTTCTCAGAGAGTTTCTTGAGAGAAAGCTGATTCCGGAGGAATTCGGAAATTATGAACCGTCGCTGACGGAGATCTTTGTGGAAAAGGCAGGTGACCAGGCATGAAACAGTTTCTGACAGTATTAAAATTTGAACTGAATAATTATTTTAAAAATAAGAGTTTTGTGCTGACAACGATTGTGCTGATGGTGCTGGCCGCCGGGATTATCGCTCTTCCCGGACTCCTTATGGGAAGAGACGACAGCTCGTCCGTGAGCGGCGGCGCAGAACGCGGCGCGGCTGCTGAGGAAACCGACGGGACAGTTGCTCTTTTTGACAAGAATGGAAATATTTCAGATCCGGCCGCATTCGGCGAATCTATGGGTATGAACATTGAATGGGTCATATGTACAGACAGCGCTCAGGTTGAGGACGCTGTAAATGAAGGAAACGCGGAGGCCGGGTTCATTGTCGAAGATCTGCTGCACTATACTTACGTGGTAGAGAACCGTTCCATGTCAGATACACTGCAGAGTGCATTTTCCCAGGCGGCGGCCATGTCCTGGCGCGCTCAGACACTGACTGAGGAGGGGCTTGATCCTGCGGAGATTGAGTCACTGTATCAGGTCCAGCCGCAGTATGAAACGCAGATACTCGGAAAGGACAGAGAAGGCAGCTATGCATATACATATATGCTGATCATGATACTGTATTTCCTTCTGATCTTTTACGGGCAGATGATTGCAACTTCCGTGACTTCGGAAAAAAGCAACCGTGCCATTGAGATCCTTGTCACAAGCGTTGACAGCAACAGCCTGATTTTCGGAAAGGTACTGGCCGGTGCAATTGCGGGGCTGATTCAGTGCGTTCTGATTCTGGGATCCGCTGTCGGAACCTATCAGATCTTCCGAGAGAGCTGGGGCGGACTTCTGGACAATGTATTTGACATTCCGGTTCCGGTATGGGCGGCATTCGGCGTATTCGGAATGATGGGATATCTGCTGTATGCCTTCTGTTTCGGCATGCTGGGGGCGCTGGTATCGAAGACAGAGGATATCAGCAAGGCTTCCATGCCGGTGCTCATGATCTATATCATCTCTTTCTTTATTGCGATCATGGGACTGAATGACAGCAACAGCCTGCTGGTGCGCGCGGCTTCTTTTATACCGTTTACTTCCAGCAACGGCATGCTGATACGTATTTCCATGGGAAGTGTGGAAATGTGGGAGATTATCGTGTCCGGCGCGTTGCTTGCAGTGTTCTGCGTGGGGGCGGGGATTCTTGCGGCAAAGATATTCCGCTTTGGAACGCTGATGTATGGTAATCCGATCAAATTTACGACGGCGCTGAAAAAGATACGCGAGAAATAAGCCGGTGCGAAGCGGAAAATTTCCGGAGAAAGATGTACAAGGACGAGACGGATCCGGAATAGGACAGTCCGCTTTGACATAAAATAAAGCACGCTGTATAATATGTGCGGCGTGCTTTATTTTTATGCTCAATTATCGGAGAAAAGAGATGGAATGATGAGAAACAGTGAAACGGAAGACGGGGCTGCCATGAAACAGAATATATATTCAAGGGACGTCATACTGGTGCTGGCAGCAAGTTTTTTCTATATGTCAAGCCCCATGCTGGTGACTCCCCTGATTACAGGTTTTGCCGGGAGCATCGGGGCGTCTGCTGCTGTGATGGGATTCGTGGGCGGTCTGATGAACCTTTGCTCTCTGTTCTGCAGGCCAATCGCCGGAAACCTTGCCGACAGGATCAGCAAATACAGACTTACATTTATCGGCGCCATATTGATGACGATCGCAAGTGCAGGGTACATTTTTGCTCCGAGTGAGACCGTGGTCGTGATGGCAAGGATCATTAACGGCATTGGATTCGCCTGCTGTTCCGTGTGTCTTTCCACCTGGATGTCTAATATGCTGCCGAAAGAAAAGATCGGTTCCGGCATGGGATTTTACGGGACGATGAATGCCCTGGGGATGGCTGTAGCGCCTGCCATCGGAGTCAGCGTCTATCAGAGATTCGGCTACCGCACTGCTTTCTGTATTGCGCTGGCATTCTCTGCGGCGATCATCCTTGTCATCCGATTCACAGGAGACAGAGGCGATCCGGTCAGGGAAGAGAAGAAAAATAAGGAAAAGCCGCAGCTTCAGCTGGTGGATATAAAGGTGATGCCGATTGCGCTGATTATCATGCTTTTTGCGATTCCATACTGTGCCACCCAGTCGTTTCTCGTAACCTATGCTGAAGTACAGGATCTTCATATTACAGTAAGCATGTTCTTCCCGTCCTATGCAGTGGTGCTGATCGTACTCAGACTGAGTCTGCGAAATCTTTTCGACAAACTGCCGTTCCGGGTATTTCTTCTGACAAGCTGCGGGTGTGAGCTTCTGGCCATCCTGCTGCTTACAGTCATGCGAAGCAATGTGACCATGCTTCTGGCGTCCGCTTTCCTTGCAGGAGGATATGGCATCATGAGCTCTGTGTGCCAGTCCACGGCAATGCTTCTGGCCGGGAAGGAGAAGAGAGGACTTGCGAACAGCACATATTATATCGGGCTGGATCTGGGAATGACCCTTGGACCGATGATTGGAGGAGCGCTGTACGGAGCACTGGATATCAGGTGGTTCTATCCGGCATTGATGGTGACGATGCCCCTTGCGGGAGCAGTGTACTTTGTGACGATGCGAAAAAACGGAAGCCTCCGGCGAAGGATGAAAAGGAAGGGATTGAGAGATGAATCTGAAAAAAATAAATCGGGATGAGATCAAATACATCGCCATGATGACCATGCTGCTGAACCATATTGCCAATATCTTCCTGGAGCCGGGAACTTTTATTTTTACGCTGCTTGTGGATATCGGATATTTTACAGCTCCGGTGATGTGCTGGTTCCTTGTGGAGGGGTATCACTATACCCGTTCAAAGAAGCGCTATGCGGCAAGGCTGGCGGTCTTCGCAGTACTTTCTGAGATCCCCTTTTGCCTTGCTTTTTCAGAGTCGTATAACGGAGTGGAGAGTATTTCCTTCTGCGGGATGAATATGATGTTCACACTGCTTCTCTGTTTCGGTATTCTGCTGGTGAGGGAATATGTACAGGAGGAGGGCCTGAAACTTGCCCTTTATCTTTTCCTTTTCCTTATGTCCACGATCTCAGACTGGGCGATCCTTGCTCCGCTATTTACCCTTCTGTTTGCCTGGAGCAGAGGAGATATAAGGAGGACAAAGAAGTCATTTTTCATCGGAGCCGGGGTTTTCGCACTGATGAATTTTTATCCGGCGGCCTCTCCGGGTGCACTTCTGTTCAGCCTGTTCTATGCGTTTCTCTCGTGCTGCGGAATCCTGCTTGCAGAGATCGCGATAGTGCATCTGTATAACGGGAAGAGAGCAGAGAAGGGCAGAACATTTTTCAAATGGTTTTTCTATCTGTTCTACCCGGTTCATCTGCTGATACTGGGCCTTATACGGATTTTTTGACCATAACGCCTCCTGCGTTTCGATTCATACTGAAAAAATGGAAAGACCCATTATCCAGAAAAGGAGGAACCCTGAATGAAGTTTTTTCATCTCTCAGACCTGCATATCGGCCTGAAGCTTATCAACCGTGATCTCAGGGAAGATCAGGAATATATTTTACAGCAGATTACAGATATTGCTGTTCGGGAACAGCCCGATGCGGTCGTCGTGGCAGGAGACCTTTATGACAAGGCAGTTCCGTCCGCAGAGGCGGTGGAGGTGTTTGACCGTTTCATCGCCGGCCTGTCTGAACGGCTGCCGGAAGCTTCCGTGATGCTGATCAGCGGAAATCACGACAGCGGTCCCAGGATCAACTGTTTCCGAAGCGTGCTCTCCCGGCAGAATGTGCATATGATCGGAATGCCTCCGCGAAGAGAGGATGAGTTTATTGAAAAAGTAACCTTAAGAGATGAATACGGGAATGTGAATTTTTATCTGCTGCCGTTTGTGAAACCGTCTATGGTCAGGCAGATCGTGGGAACGGATGAAAACGGAAACAGCCTCTCTTATGAAGAGACGCTCCGCCGGCTGATTGCGAGGGAAACGATCAGCAAAGCAGAAAGAAATGTTCTGGTGAGCCATCAGTTTTACCTTCCGGCCGGAAAGAATGCGGATGAAATGGAGAGGATGGATTCTGAGATCAGAACGGTTGGAAATATTGATGCAGTCCCGGCAGATATACTGGACGGATTTGACTATGCCGCACTGGGCCATATCCATAAACCCATGAAAGTCGGGAGTGAATTCATTCGTTACAGCGGAACTCCGCTTGCGTGCTCTGTCAGCGAGTCCGGACAGCAGAAAGGCATCATAATGGTGGACATGGGAGAAAAAGGGGACGTTCGGACAACCGTGCTGCCTCTGATCCCGCTGCGGCAGGTTCGGGTTATCCGGGGAGAGCTTACGGAAGTGCTGGCTCAGGCCAGCGACGATTATGTGACGGTGATCCTGACAGACCAGGTGGATCTGGATATTCTGGACATGCAGGATCGGCTACGCAATGCATTTCCCTATCTTCTGGAAATACGCAGAGAGACGCAGAGAACGGCAGATTACAGCAATGAACCGGAAAAACAGGACAACCCGGATCCTTTCGAGCTTTGCTGCTCTTTTCTGAAGAATGCTGATGAAAGAGAGAAAGAGATCCTTCGCGATGTGATCAATACGGTGCAGGAGGTGGAGCAGGGATGAGACCGCAGAAACTTACAATGCAGGCATTTGGATCCTATGGAAAAAGAACGGTCATAGATTTTGAGCAGACGAATCAGAACCTGTTCCTGATTACAGGGGATACCGGCGCGGGAAAGACGACCATATTTGATGCTATTGTGTTTGCACTTTATGGCGAGGCAAGTTCCGGAACCAATAGAAAAAACGGAACAGAGCTTCAGAGCCAGTTTGTGGACTTTGGCGTGGAACCCTTTGTGGAACTGACATTTTCCGAAGGCGCAGGGAAGAACAGTGTGGAATATACAGTCCTGCGTTTTCCCCGGCATATACGTCCTTTAAAGCGCGGAACAGGAGTAAAGGAAGAAAGTGAGTCCGTTACTCTGACCATGCCGGACGGGACGGAGTACCCCCAGAAGGAAACCGACAGAAAGCTGGAGGAGATTGTGGGGCTGACGAAAAATCAGTTCATGCAGGTGGCAATGATTGCTCAGGGTGAATTTATGGAACTTCTCCGGGCAAAGTCAGATGACAAAAAAGTAATTTTCCGGAGACTGTTTCATACAGAGCTTTATGAGAAGATCGTGGAAGAACTGGCGCGGAGAAGAAAAGCAAAACAGATCGAGATGGGGCAGATACGGACGGTATGTCAGACGGAAACTGCCCGCGTGAAACTGCCGGAGAAGCAGAGCCCGGATCACCAGGAACAGGATGAACGTATCCTGCTGGGGAAACTGGAGGATCTGAAGAGAAGGATTATGGACTCTGACCGGCTTTCAGTGGTTGACATGGAGCAGCTGCTTGAGAAGCTGGGGATCTTCTGCGAGAAGCTGGAAAAGCAGAAAAGTCTGGCTTCAGAGAAGTATGAAGAAGCAAGGAAGAATGCTCTTGCAAAGAGGGACGAATATAACAGCGCACAAGAACTGGCCCTCAGGTTCAGAGAACTGGAGCGCGCTGAGAAGGAACTGTCTGAATGTGCCGAGGCAGAAGAAGAGATAAGGGAGGCACTCCGGCTGAGTGCCCATATTACCGCAGCATATGAGATAAAAGCAGTCTGGCAGAGATATCGGGACGCTGAAGACAGGTTTTCTGATACAGAACAGAGGCTTGCAGAAAAGCAGAAGATTCTTCCGGATCTGCGAAGGGCATACGAAAAGGCGGAAGAGCGGGAGAAAGAAGCAAAGGAACTGCGGGACCGGGAGCTTGAGTCCTATACGAAAGTCTGCGAGCGGGTAGAGAAGGCTCTCAATGCACTGAAAAAGATAAAGGAAGCAAGGGCAGATATCCGAAGAAAGGATTCTGCTGCCGCTGCTTTTCAGAAGGAAGCGGAAGCATACCGGAGAAAACTGGAGGATCTGGAGGAAAAAGAAAAGGAGCAGAGGAAGCTGGCAGAAAAGCTGGGCCGGTCAAATGTGCTTCTAGAGCAGTGGAAAACAAAATGCGGAAAAGCGGCGGAAATCAGAGGAGAGATCGAGGCGGCGGAAAATCTTCAGATGGAGGTGGAAAAGCAGAGGGAAAACGCGGAAAAGGCACGTCAGGCCTTCGCGGAAATCAGCAGCATATACGAGAAGAAAAACGCAGAGTATGAAAATCTGAGAAGGGTCTTTCTGAATATTCAGGCAGGGTTTATTGCCAGAGAACAGCTGCGGCCGGGAAGACCGTGCCCTGTCTGCGGTTCTCTGGAGCATCCCCGTCCCTGCAGGCTGGAAGAAGAACACAAAGATCTGAGCAGAGAAACACTGGACAAAATGGACAGAGAGGTAAGCACGCTGCGTGAGAAACAGGAAAAGTCTGTGTCAGCATCCCGGGAGGCATCCGCTCTGCTTGAAGAGAAAGAGAAGAACCTGAATGCGGGGATAGCAAAGCTGTGTCAGAAACTGGGAGAAATACTTCCTGAGTCCGCGGAAAATGCCGGTGCCGTCACTTCCGGCTGCCTGAAGGTTACGGGAGAAAAGAACAATGCGGGAAAGGAAGTTCTGGAGGCATGGAGACAGCGAATAACTGCGTGGCAGGATTCCCTGCGAACCGAAGGAAACCGCCTGCAGCAGGATGCGCAGACACTGGAGCAGATTCAGCGATTCCTTGAGAATGCAGAAGGAATGAAAATAAATCTGAAAAAGGCGTCTGATCAGGCTGCAGATGCGGCGGCCTCGGCAAAAGAAGCCCTTGCGGCGGCACGCGCTGCCTTGCAGTCTCTGGAATTATCACAAGATTATCAGACAGAGGACGAGGCCGCGTCAGCAATGGAAAAAGCCCGGCATGACAAGGAAAAGAAGGAGCAATCATACAGTGCCGCAAGGTCTGAGGAACAGAAGGCGAAATCAGCAGAAGATAATGCCAGGGCTCTGATCACCCGTTATCTTTCAGAACTTCCGGAGCAGAGAGAGGAAAAATCGTGCAGAGAGACGGAATACAGGCAGATCATGACAGAAAAAGACCTGACGGAAGCGGAGTGGAAGGAGCTGACAGAGAGACATGACCGGGGAGAGACGGAGAGCCTTCAGAAAAAAGCGGATAGCCATAGTCAGAAAAAGGCCGCAGCAGAAAGAATGAAGCATACAGCCGAGGCGGCCATACGCGGACGGCAGCGTCCCGAGCTGGGCAAACTCGAACAGGCGAAAGCCGGAGCGGAGGAGAAGATGGCATCGGCACAGGAAGCTTTTGAGGAGACGAAAGAATATTATAAAGCGAATATGGATGTGTATCTGGCCCTCAGGCCGGTTATGGAGGAGCGCGGCAGGATCATGGAAGAGCACAGACGCCTGGATGACCTGTACAATCTTCTGGCAGGAAACGTATCCGGATCCCGTATGGATATTGAGACTTTTGTTCAACGCCATTATCTGGAGAGAATTCTGCATGTGGCAAACCGGAGGTTTCAGGAGATGTCTGCCGGACAGTTCGAACTTCGTATGTGTGATCTTGATCGGGCAGGTATCGGGAAAAACCGGGGACTTGATCTGATGGTGTATTCTACGGTGACCGGAAAAGAGAGGGAGGTCAGGACGCTGTCAGGCGGAGAATCTTTTATGGCGGCTCTTGCTCTGGCACTTGGAATGGCAGATCAGATTCAGGGGAGTGCGGCATCAGTGAATCTGGACGTCATGTTCATTGATGAAGGATTCGGTTCTCTGGATGAACGTTCCCGGGACAAGGCCGTCCGCGTACTGCAGGATATGGCCGGCGGATCAAAGATGATAGGAATCATCTCTCATGTAACGGAGCTGAAGCAGGAAATCGAAGACCAGCTGATCGTGAGAAAAGACGAAGAGGGAAGCCATGTCAGATGGCAGATCAGCTGAGAATGTGCATCCCTGTTCTTTTCCTGTATCTGGAGACAGTACTTCATCTGTATATGGGAATGAATATGGCATATGCGGCAGGCAGCGGAGTGAAATACGAATCGGGAGGAAAGGTAAAATGAGTAAGATCAGAATCATAAAAAAGAATGACGAATACAGTTCTGAATATGAGGTCGGAGACATTTTTGAGATTGAAGGTACATGGTATGGCGGTGTACATATTACCGGAAAATCCGGAGTACCGGTTTCCCTGGATAAAGACGAATATACCGGGCTTTGCACAGAGCCGGTGAAATCCGAAGACAGGGAAGAGAAGAGCGAAGGACACAGGGATATCCGGGTCGGCAATATTGTCCGCCACTTTAAAAGAGAGTGGGTTTCCGCCGACACATCAGAATATCTGTATAAAGTGATAGCATTTGCCCAGCATACGGAAACAGGAGAAATGCTGGTCATCTATCAGGCTCTGTATTCGCCTTTTAAGATCTGCGCCAGGCCTTATGACATGTTTATGAGCGAAGTGGACAGAGAAAAATATCCGGATATCAGGCAGCGGTACCGGTTTGAGAAAGTGCAGGTGTGAACGGATGGCATCGGAACGGACCGACGAACTGTACAGACTTCTGCTTAGTAAAGGATACCCGAAAGAGTTCTGCTCAGAGATTGCATATAAAAATATGAATACGGATTATACTGCCACCAGGATGCTGGGCTATCTGTACAGGGTGACAGATCCCAGGATAGAAGATCTGGTAGATGAGATGCTGGCTATTTTAAGCGACAGGGATGAGATCATTCAGAAAAAAGAAGTCGAACGTGCCCAGGCAGTGATTAATGACATCTATGAAAACGGACTTTAGTAAATATACAATAATAACCGGTATTGAGATAAAGAAGAGGGGAATCTCTAAATCAGTATTGACTTTATCTGCAGGATAGCGATAATGATAGAGGGAGAAATATACAGGAGGATTCAAGAAATGAAAATAGCGGTAACATATGATAATGGAAATGTATTTCAGCATTTTGGGAGAACTGAGTTTTTCAAGGTATATGATGTCGTGGATAACAAGGTGATTTCCAGTGAAGTGATAGGTTCAAACGGTGTCGGACACGGGGCTCTCGCCGGGCTGCTGTCCGATCGATCGGTGGACGTACTGATCTGCGGAGGCATCGGCGGAGGAGCCCAGCAGGCACTTGCAGACGCGGGAGTTGAGCTGATAGCCGGCGCCGAAGGCGATACGGATCAGGCAGTTGAAGCGTATCTGAAGGGAGAACTGATCTCTACAGGAGCAAACTGTGATCACCATCACCACGAGGAAGGACATTCCTGCGGCGGACACGAGGATGGACATTCCTGCGGATCCGGTGGATGTGGGGAAAGCTGCGGAGGCGGATGCGGATCTCAGCCGGCGCTGACCGGCCGCAATGTGGGCAAGACATGCCGTACTCATTACAGAGGAACTTTTAATGACGGAACACAGTTTGACTCTTCTTATGACCGCGGCGAGCCGCTTGAATTTGTCTGCGGCGCAGGACAGATGATACGAGGATTTGACGCTGCTGTGGCTGATATGGAAGTCGGACAGATCGTGGACGTGCATCTGATGCCGGAAGAAGCTTATGGAATGCCTGATCCGAATGCAGTCTTTACTGTTGAGATCGCACAGCTTCCGGGAGCGGAGGATCTGGAGGCCGGCCAGCAGGTTTATCTGTCAAACCAGTATGGACAGCCTTTCCCGGTAAAAGTTGTGGAGAAAGACGAAAAAATGATTACATTTGATGCGAATCATGAGATGGCGGGAAAAGAACTGAACTTCAGAATTGAGCTGGTTGAGGTAAAATAAGAGGCCGGGCTTAAAAAGAAGAGAAATTTCAGCTTACGGTAAATAAGGTGGGGTGGTGTACGGCCACTCCATTTTTAATTTTGAAACCGGAATTTTAAAGATGGAGGGAAGACTGTGACAATAGAATTTAAGGATATAGTGCTTTTGAATGACGAATTAAGAAAGCAGCATACTCGTTACCGCATAGTTTATAAGAATGAGAATACAGCCTGCATTGAACCGCCGGGTGAGTGCTGTTTAACTGACAATATGAAAAAGAAGACTGAGGAATGTATAAGAGAGTATTATGGCAGGAAAAATGCCAGGGTATTTTTTTCTGAGGATTTTCTTTATTTCCATGTAGAACCGGCATAAAAGTGAAAGGATAATGGGTGAACACAATTAACGTATTCGGGAATTGTATATATGAAGTATTATGTCGGCTGATGCCGACCTGAATCCCGCGCCTTGACCGGTTTCAGAAATACACAGCTATAGTATAATGAGAACAATGGCAGAGAAAAATTCGCTGTTTTTCTTGGATGTTAATATGCGTTGCTTGTAGCAACGGGTACTTCCTTTTACAATAGTTATAACAACGAAAAGAAAGGAGTGCGTTCCCAATGTTAAATGAAAACATTAAAGCAATCAGAAAATCAAAAGGGCTTTCGCAGCAAGAACTTGCTGTCAAATTGAATGTGGTACGACAAACTGTCTCCAAGTGGGAACAAGGGTTGTCTGTTCCTGATTCTGATATGCTAATCTCTATATCGGAAGCGCTTGAAACCCCTGTAAGTACTTTGCTGGGAGAAACTGTTACCGAATCGGAGGTTGATGAATTAAAGGCTATTTCCGAAAAATTAGAGATTATAAACCTGCAGCTTGCACAAAGGAAAACAACCACGAAAAAAATGTTTCAGTGGCTGCTTTTCTCGTTGTGTATAGTTATAGTAATAATTTTTGCAGTCTTAGCAGTATTGAATAGCCCTTATTTGGGTTGGGATTATAGCGACCCTGAAACCGCCGTTGTCGGAGTCGGGTTTCACGTATTTGAGTGGCTGTTTATCAGAGCAGCACCGATTGTACTTATAATGGCAATCGGTGGAATCCTCGTGACATGGAAAA
>ERZ1090862.1142-NODE-1144-length-11848-cov-12.321123_pt1 | contig 11848 bp, 8 predicted proteins | sample MGYA00478481_ERZ1090862 | MGnify/ENA primary metagenome ERZ1090862 (study PRJEB33644, sample SAMEA5815745) | chicken gut metagenome | biome: Chicken; feature: Gastrointestinal Tract; material: Caecum | place: Ireland | collected 2019-01-01 | study: A study of... | reverse complement strand
CGGAAAAGCGAGGTGCTCTACCTGGCGCTGGAGGATGGCCCACAGCGGCTGCACAGCCGGGCTTTGCGGCTGGCGGATACCGCGCCGGAGGGGCTGCACCTCTGCCACCGGGCAGCGCCCATAGGCCAGGGACTGGAACAGCAGATCGAAGCGCAGCTTGCGGAACATCCGCATATCCGGCTGGTGGTTCTGGATACGCTGCAAAAGGTGCGGTGCGTAAGCGGCAGTGGGCTGACCTACAGCAGCGACTACGAGGACGCGGGCGCGCTCAAGGCGATGGCTGACCGCAACGGCATCTGCCTGCTGGTCATCCACCACTTGCGCAAGATGGCGGACGACGATCCGTTCAATCGTCTGTCCGGCACCAATGGGTTGGCCGGTGCCGCGGACGGCACGCTGATCCTGATGCGTAACAAGCGCCAGGACGGCACCGCCACCCTCTACGCCACCGGGCGGGACATCGAGGACGTGGAGGAAGAACTGGAATTCTCCGACTGCCGGTGGAGCCGGGCTGTACCGCCGGAGCAGTTGCGGCTGACCTTGGTAGTCAACGCACTGAAAAAGTTGCTGGCAGCAGGCGAGTTCCGGGGAACAGCCACCGAGCTGGCAGCGCAACTGGAAAAACAGGGCAACTATTGGAGCCCGGCGATCCTCTCCAAATACCTGCAAAGCCGTGATGAAGCGCTGGCTAAGTGTGGGATATTGTTGGAGACCAAGCGAACCAACAGCAAACGGTTGCTGTGCCTGCGCTATGGTGGTACGAGTGACGGCAGTGACGGGGGTGACAGGTACGGTAAAGCAGGGGATATGCTGTCACTGCCGTCACAACCGTCACCAGCGTCACGTCCGTCACTGGCATCATGAATTTGAAACGATAAGGAGGTGCCTGCATGGCATATATTCAACAACACGGAGAAAGAAAATATAAAATTACAATTTGTAATGGCTATAAACCCAACGGTCAAAAGCGGATGCAGGCACGGACCATTACCGTACCCCGCGAAGTGGCGAAACGGGGCATTCAGCAGTATGTCATGGCGGAAGCGGAGCGGCTAGAAAAGCGGTTCCGCACCGGCATCGACCAGAGCGAGAACACCCGGTTCGAGGACTATGCCAACCGCTGGTTAACACGCATGGAACGGCGCTACAAGGCCAGTACACTGGAGGGCTACCGCCGGATGCTGGAGGCGGTATACCCCACCATTGGCGGTCTGCCGCTGTGCAAGATCCGACCGATGGTGCTGGAAGAATTGTGTGAGGAATTGCGCCAGCGTCCCGGCCGCGGCGGCCATCCGTTGAGCGAAAATACTGTACATAAGTATCTGGACACAGTGTCGGCTGTGCTGCAAGATGCCGTGAAAAATGACATCCTGCTGTATAATCCGGCTCACCGCGTGGACAAACTGCGTGTGGAGCGCACACCCCAGCGCATCCCGCAGGCGTGGGAGATGCAGAAGTTGCTACAATGCATTTTGCAGGAGCCGCTCTTGTACCGGGTGTACTATCTGCTGGCGCTGTCCACCGGCCTGCGCCGCGGGGAGCTGTGCGCCCTTCGGTGGCGGGACCTGCATGGCGGGAATCAGCTGCGGATCCAACATTCCCGCAGCACAGTTGTGGGCAAGGGCGTCATCGAGAGCGACACCAAAAGCCACCGCACCCGCGTGGTAGTGATTCCCCAACTGGTATACGATTATCTGGGCGAGCTGCTTTTCAACCAAATCGTGGAAAACAATGGTATCCGCCCGGATGACCTGATTTTCGCCAAACAGGGAAAGCCCATCCACCCGGATACGTTCAGCCGCCACCTGCGGAAATTGTACGACCGCAACGGATTCCCGAAAGATTACCACTTGCACACAATGAGGCACTTCTTCGCCACCTATCTGCTGGAAAACGGGACCAGCAAACAGGTGACCGCCGACCTGCTGGGCCACGCCGACACGGCATTTTTGGAGCGCACCTATTGCCACCCGCAGGACACCTGCAAGGAGCAGGCAGCCGGTCTACTGGATACCATGCTGCGACCGGCGGATGCAATAGCCTGGGAGCAGGAGCAACAGTTGCTGACGGCGGGACAAGGGCAATAATAACCTACAACGAAAAAGCAACAGGGAAGCCTCGTACTCCGGGGCTTCCCTGTTGTTGGTTTTGGTGGGGTCTTGGGGCAGTTTTGCCTCCAAAGTCTGTTGGGTTTGGTGATAGCTATATGCCACAGAGGTTGGTATGCTTTGTGGTGCGGAAGGTCAAAAACAATGACTAGACGTAAAAAATAAAACACAAAGCAAAACGGAAAGGACGTGGCAGTATGGCATCCATTCGCAAACGGGGAGAAAACAGTTATTTAATAGTTGTATCTCGTGGGTACGACTACGAGGGCAACCGGCTGAAATCGGCACAGAAAACCGTGCATCCGCCGGTGGAACTAAAACCCAAGCAGCGCGAGAAGTGGTTACAGGAACAGGCGGTGCTGTTCGAGCGGGAAGTACACCACACCCCGGAGCCGGTGAACAAGAGCGTTACGTTAGCCAAGTATATTGACCACTGGTTGGCGGATGTCGCGCCCAAGAAACTGGCGAAAACCACCTACTCCCGTGATCAGCAGGATGTTCGGCGCATTTTACCCGCGCTGGGGCACTACAAGCTGACCGACCTGCGCAAGGAAGTCATCCGGGATTTTTACGAGGAAATGCGCAAGGCCCCCAAGTTGACCGACGGCAAACCTCTGGCCGAAAAATCTGTAGAGGGCATCCACAATACGCTGTGCAGCATTTTGAGCGATGCGGTGGAGGAGGGGTACCTGCTGCACAACCCAGCCTGGAAAATGTACAAACCCCAAGGCGAGAAGAGGGAGCGCCCGGTGGCGGATGAGGAATTGGTGCAACGGTTGATTGCCGCACTGGAAGGGCAGAGCCTGAAATATGAGACCTATTTCAAACTGGTATTAGCCACCGGGATGCGGCGGGGCGAAGCCTGTGGGCTGCGGTGGTCGGATATTAACTGGAAGCGCCGCAGCATTCACATCCAGCGCAACGTGGTGAAACTGAGCCGCGAACCCATCTTCGTGAAGCCGCCCAAAACAGCCAGCGGCGACCGGGTGGTGTATGTCAGCAAGGAGATGGCAAAACGGTTGAAGTCGTGGAAGCAGCAATGCGCGTGGGAACGCAAACAGAACGATGAGGTGTTACAGGAAGATGACTACCTGTTCCGCCAGCCCAACGGCGACCCGATGGTGCCTACCACCTTTACATTTCGTTTCAAGAAAATCTTGCGGCAGAATGGTCTGCCGGAAAATCTGAACGTACACAGCTTGCGGCATACAAACGCCAGCCTGTTGATTGCCCAAGGCGTGGATGTGCGAACGGTAGCCAGCCTGCTGGGTCATTCCCAGGCCAGTACGACGCTGGACATTTATGCCCATGCCTTTGACAAGAAAAAGCGGGAAGCCCAGGAAAAGCTGGGGGAGGTGATGGGGCTGTAACGAGTCTGCCGGAGGCATTTAAAAACCGTCTTGGCGGGCTGATGCGGGAAGCAAAGCGAATATCTGCACAATTCTCAGCGGTAGCCGCAAAACCCACAGCAAAACAAAAAACTGATAAAACAGTCCCTGTGCCAACTGCTAGCTAAATAAACCGGCACAGAAGGGAGGTTCCCTATGGACTATCTTATCAGTTCTGTTGTACCTGTCATGGCCGATATCGCAGCGTACATTGTCACAAAGTGGATCGACAAGCACGAACCATGACAAAATAAAAATGTCGCTGTACGGCAATACAGCGACATTATTTGGTGCGGCTGACAGGATTTGAACCTGCGGCCTTTCGGGTCGGAAAAGTGCGACATTCGGTGATATGCAATGATACAGTGCGGGAATTTGTGCGGTGTGCACAAATTTCCACGCTGGTTGCTGTGCAAAGAAAAGAACATCGGAACGTTAAAATCATTCCAAAAAGCCATGGCCGGCTTGTCAAACAAGAAAAGTGGTCAAACAGTAGTCACCGCTCCCTCACGCCTTCAGCCGGTAGCGCCGGCCCTTGTTGGCGCTACCGGCTACGATAGCCCCCCCTCGGCGGTAAGTCCGGCCAGGTACTGCCTTGTGCGCGACGCCTGCAGCCCGATGGCCCGGGCGATTTCTGTGGCCGAGGCCTGGGGCGTGTCGGTCAGGTACTGCAAGATCTCGGCCTTGCGCGCTCGGCAATGCGGCTGGATGTATCGCCGCTTTTTTATCGCCATTTTTTCCGAAACCAACGGCAGCAGCGAGGTGCGCTTGGGGCCGAAACTCTCGGTGATCTCCGGCGTTTTCCGGCGCTGCTTCTGCCAGACGGCGTGGATGCTGGGCAGGCCGCTGCCTGAAGGATTGCCGCGGCCTCGCGTCTTACATGCGCTGTGTTTAGGGTGTATCTGAAAAATCCCCGGCACTGTTCAATTTTACTAAAAAGCAATGCCTACTGCGTTGCTCAACCTTGGAATACATACATATTTCTGCGGTCTCACGCCTTGGATTCGCTACTTTTTAGCGAATCTGTTTTACATTTCGGCACTCTTGATTGATTCAGATATATCCTAAAACGCAAACTTGATTCTCTGTTCCCGCCGAAAAAACATGGTCTTATCATCATGAAGGGACTGCCGTTTGCAGTCCGATGTTTCGCCCTCGTGCAAGCCGGTCTTTCGCTCCGTTCATAATGTCATTCCATCACTGATAGCAACGCGGATAGAATAATGTGTCAAAAAGAAGGCGGCTGCGCTCGCGTAGCTCACATCGGGCTTTCCGTGCCCCAGACCTCCAGCTGGGTCAGGGCGGGGAAGGGGCTTTCGTCGTCGGCTTTCTGCAGCTCGCAGAGGGTCAGCCGGGTCACGGTGCGGGGCGGGATCACAAAGGTCTGGGGCGCCGCGGTCTTGCGCAGGGACAGGCGTTCGCGGCTGCCGTCGCTGAACGCCGCCGTCGCGGCGGTCCACCAGCTGTCGTGGGGGAAATCCGCCCGCAGGGTCAGGCGGATCTCCTCCACCCGCACCGGGCGGCCAAACTCCACGGTCAGGGCGGCGCGGGGGTCCCGGTTGATGCCCCAGCTCTGCCAGGGCCACAGGCCGTGGCCGTCGTTCTCCCACACGCCGTCGATCGCGTTGCGGGCCGCGAACACCGCTTCGCCGCGGGTCTCCACATTGGCGCGGGCATGGGGGTACCAGCCGGTGGGGCTGTGCAGGTCGTATGGGTTGAAAGCCAGGCTGCGCCGGGCGGCTGCCTCGGCCGGCGCGGCGGGCCGCGCCCGCAGAACATGACAGTCCCCGGAAAACGCCTTGGGGCTGTAGACGATGGCCGCGTCCCCGAACGGCACGGGGAAGCACAGCTGCGCCTCGGCGCCGTACAGCAGCGCCGGGGGCATCGTGTCCTCCAGCTGCACCACAAGATGCCGCCCGGGGGCCCCGGCGTCCAGCACCAGCCGGTCGCCGGGTTCGTAGGGGGCCCGGTAGATCAGATGCACAGGGCCTTCCGCGGTCGCCGCCTGGCGGATACGGCCGTCGGCGGCGACGATCTTCAGGGTGATGGGGAGCATAAACAAAACCTCCTGCCGACCCGTCAAAAGACCGGGTCTGTCGTTTCGGGTGGGGTGCAGCCTTCGGTGCGCAGGGCCTGGCGCGGGTCGGGGTGCAGAAGGCGCAGCCGCAGCCCGCGCAGCGTCAGCCCCCGGACGTTGCGGGCGTCCAGATGGGTCGTGCGCGACCAGTCGGGCCAGTAGTTCTCGCTGCCGGGGACATCCGGCTCCCGCAGCCGGTCGGGCACCGGCGGGTAGGCGCTGTCCGGCGGCAGGCTGGCCGGGTCGGCGCCGCCGACCGCGGTATACCACAGGTCCTCGATCAGCACGTCCCGGATCGGGTGGTCGGGGTGGGCGTCCAGGCGGCAGCCGCCGAAGCGCGGTTCGCCCATGACATCGTTGCCAAACCGGCGGTGTACGGCGGTCATGGTCTCGTCGTCCACCGCCGTGATCCCTTTGAACTGCAGCCGCTCCAACCGGCCGATGGGGGGCATGTGGTTCAGCTCCACGCTGCTGCCGAGGTCGTCTGGCCGGTAGCGGTTGTTCAAAATCGCGAAAATCGGGCGGCGGACATTGTGCATCGTGACATTCCGGACCAGGATGTCGGAGATCGCCCCGCCCTCGGTGCATTCGATCTTGATGCCCTCCCGCCAGACCTCCCGCATCGTGCAGTCCGAGATGACCACCGAGCGGATCTCCCCGATGGATTTGAGGCCGATGCGGATGCCGGCGCAGACCGAGGAAAAATGGCAGCCGGTGATGTGGACATCCCGCATCGGCCGCCCGCTGGACTGCAGGCAGAGGTTGTCGTCGGTGCCGATGATGCGGCAGCCCTGGACAAAAACCTGTTCGCAGCCGTCAAAGTCGAGGCCGTCGCCGTTGTAGTTGTCGTGATTTTCAATGTCCAGCCCGGTCGCCCAGATCCGCCGGCTGTCCAGGCAGGCCACCGTCCAGGCGGCCGCGTTGTAAAGCCCGAGCCCCTCCAGGCGGATGTCCTCGCAGCGCAGGAAGCGCAGCAGCATCGGGCGGCTGCGGCCCGGGTCGCCGGCATTGGGGAAGGCCGCGGCGCTGCCGTCGATGGCCCCGGGCCCCCGCAGCGTGATGCGGGCGGCGTCCTGCGCGTACAAAAAGCAGCGGTCAAGTTCCGGCTCGTTGCGGTAGCGGTTGTGGTGGGTGTTGGCGGGGTAGTCGGCAATATCGGGGCTGGCGAGCAGCACGGCCCCGGCGGCGATCTCCAGCGCGGCGCCGCTTTGCAGGTACAGGGTGCCGCAGCAGAAGCGCCCGCCGGCCAGCCGCACCGTGCCGCCGGCCGCCGCGGCGGCATCCAGGGCAGCCTGTACGGCGGCGGTGTCTTTGGTGCGGCCGTCGGCCGCGGCGCCGTAGTCGCGGGGGTCGAAAAACAGGGGTGGGTTCATGGGAAAGCCTCCTGACGGAATGTTCGGGGCGGTCAGTCCTGCAGGTTGCCCTGCAGCAGCCGGTACTGTTTGGGGGTCATGCCGGTGTGCTTTTTGAAGAAGGTGAAGAAATAGTTGCGGGTGGTAAAGCCGAGGGTGTCGCTGACCTGCTGGATCGTCATATCGGAGGTCTGCAGCAGGTGACAGATGAGCCCCAGCTTGGCGCTGGTGATGTAGCCGCTCAGGCTTTCGCCGGTGGCCTCCTTGTAAACGTTGCGCAGATAGTTGACCGAAAGGTTGACCCGGTCGGCCAGGTAGGCCACCGAAAGGTTGGGATCGCAGAGGTTTTCTTCCACCAGGGTGTGGAGGGTGGTCACGAGTTTTTCGGCGTTGGAACCCCGCTGGGCGGCGGCCGCGTCGGCCACGGCGGTGAGCCGGGCCGCAAACCGGGCCTGCAGGTCGTCCAGCGTCTGCGCGCCGCCGGCCAGGTCGTTGACGTCGAGCGGCTGCTGGTCCAGGTGGGTCGCGGCTTCCAGTTTCTGGCAGGCCAGGTCGAGCTGGAGCAGGTAGAGCAGAATGCTGCCCAGCGGGTAGGGGCGCAGCCGGTCAAAGAAATCCCGCAGCAGGTCGGGCAGTTCCGCCTTGGCCCCGGTGCGGGCCGCCTGCAGCAGGCGGGTCTCCTCCTCCTGGGGGTAGGCGGTCTGCTGGGCGGCGGGCAGCGGGGTGTCGTCGCAGAAGGTCAGGGTGCCGGCCCCGTTGGCAAACCGCCGCTCGACCGCCCGGCGGGCGCTCTGCAGGCTTTGGGGCAGGTCGTCGGTGTCGGGCACGGTCAGGCCCACGGCCACGGTGGCGGTCACCCGGAAATGCTGCCGCAGCACCCGCTGCACCGTCTCCAGCGCCGGGCGCAGGCACTGGGCGGTCTCCTCAAAATTGCAGATGTGCAGCGTCTGGCGGGCGGTGTAGTCCAGTGAGCGGAGCAGGAACTGCCCTTCGGCCAGTTCCTCCAGCATATTGGTGATGGAATACCGCAGCAGGTTCAGCTCCTGCTCGGGGTGGGGCAGGTCGGGCGGGGCGTCAATGCTGAACAGCACGCAGCAGTAGAACCGGTGGACGAAGTAGCTTTCCAGCGCCTCGTATTCCTCGGCCCGGTATTTTTTGCCCACGGCGGCCGGGTCGGCCCATTTCAGCAGCATCCGGCGTTCCTCGGCCCGCTGGGCGGTGGTGCGCAGTTCGTCGTTGTGCTCCTGCATGGCGGCGTAGGCCGCCCGGAACTGGTCGAACTCGTCCCGGCCCTCCTCGGGGGCCTGCAGGTGCAGCTCGCTGGTCAGGCTGCGCACCGGCCGGTAGACGAGCCCCGCCAGCAGCACCGACCCCACGGCCGAGAGCAGCAGGAACAGCAGGCTCCAGCCAAGGATGGTGAAGAACAGCGCGTTGCCGGCGCCGAACAGGGTGTTGGGCACCGCCGAAATATAGGTCAGCCCCAGGTAGGCGTTCTGAATGTAGTAGACGGTGCAGCTCATCCCGCTGTCCGGCCGGGTGAAGGAAAAGCTGCCCTCCCGGTCGGGCTGGGCGCGCACGGCGGCGTACAGCGGGTCGTCGGTCATGTCGGCGGCGAACAGGTCGCCGTCGCTGGCCACCAGCACCTGGCCGTCGCCGTTGATGATGTAGTTGTCCAGCAGGTTGCCGTCCCCGCCCATATTCAGCAGGCCGGTGAAGTCGTCGTAGTTCACATTGAGCACAAAGGCCCCGGCCGTGCCGGAACGGAAGATCACCGACCAGACCCGCTCTTCGGTCAGGCGGCTGGCGTTGTCCCGCACGGTGGCGACGCGGGGCATGTATCGCACCGGCACGCTGGAGACCGGCAGCGCCTCCACAAATTCGATGAGGGCGGGGTCGTAGAAGGTCTCAAGCTGCACCCGGCCGGTGCGGGTCAGCACCCCGCCGCTGGCAAAGTTGATGATGTAGATGTTGTTCACATAGGCGTTGTACCGCTGCATGCTGGCCAGCAGGTTCTGGGCAGCTACAGCGTCGCCGGACTCAAAGGTGGGGCTGTACATCAGGCGGATGAGGTCGGAATCATCGGTGACCAATTCCAGGCCGTAGCGGAACACCTCCAAAAGCAGGGTGTCGCAGGTGTTGCGGGCCTGGGCGATGGTGCGCCGGCCCATCTCCTGCAGTTCGGCACGGTAGCGGCTGTCGGCCGCCCGCAGTACCAGCAGTGCGAAGGGGAAGAACAGCGCAAAGCTCACCAGCAGAAAGCAGGCCAGCAGCTTGCGCTGGTAGCCGCCCTTGCGCCCCAGGAAGGGCAGCAGCACACGGCGGGTGGGGGACATGGCATCATCCTCTTTCGGCAATTTTCGGTGGCGCGTGGGGTAGGGACGGCGCAGCGCGACTCTATGAACAGTAGTATACCGTCCCGGTGGGGCGCTTGTCAAAGCGTGGCAAGATGCAAAAACGACGATTCAGCGCATGGCTGTAAAAATCGCACCCGGGGCGTTAACTTTCGCACCCGGGGCGGCGGCGCGTCAAAACTGCGGAAATGCCCGAACGCCGCCAACCGTTACTTTGTGGAATTGCCAAACCCCGAGCTGCCGGTGTATGCTGGAAACAACGAAAGCGAGCGCCGCCCCTGCGCGGCGAAACGCCCGACCGAACCAACCCGGAAGAACACAGAACTGGAGGAAACGAAGATGCGCAAACACCTTGTCAAACGGCTGGCTGCCGGTGCGATGAGCGCCGCCCTGGCCGCCACCCTGCTGGCCGGCTGCGGCGGCAGCGGCAGCAGCGCCGCCGCCGGCAACGTCGCCGCCACCACCGAGAGCGGCGACGCCGCCCTTGAGCCGGTGACCCTGAAGATCCTGTTCAAAGGCCCCAAGCCGGAAGGCTGGGACGCGGTGTACGAGGAATTCCTGAATCGCACCAGGGACACCCTGAACACCGAGCTGGACATGACCTTTGTGGAGCACGCCGACTACAAGGACAAGCTCAACCTGGAAATGACCTCCGGCGCGGACTACGACCTGGTGTTTGACGCCGGTTTCATCCACCTGAAGGAGCTGGCGGCCGACGGCTACTACGCCGACCTGTCCGCCTATTTCAACAACGACGAGTACCCGGGGCTGAAGGCGGCCTTCTCCCCCGAGACGATGGAGGCCAACAAGTGGTACGGCCAGATGTGCTACATCCCGCTGTTCCGGGCCTACGGCACCGGCATCCCGGTGGTGTACTACCGCCAGGACCTGGCCGACAGCTGGGGCGTCGGCACCATTGACAGCATGGAGGACCTGGAAGCCTACTGGGCCGCCGCCAAGGAGAACGGGCTGATCCCCTTCTCGGCCCGGGACACCCGCGGCTTCTACCAGCTGTACACCATCACCGGTTCCTACCCTGAGACGGCGGACCGGGTCAGCAGCGCCGAGGCCGGCGTGCAGAACTTCAACATCGCCGGCTGCACCTTCTGGACCTACATCCAGGACGGCGAGGTCAAGGCCTGCGCGCTGGAAGGCTCCGGCGACGAGAATTTTGCCGACTTCCCCGAAGGGTACAACTACGACTTCGGCGCCGAGCGGTATGAGAAGTTTGCCGAGTGGCAGCAGGCCGGCTATGTGAGCGCCGACTCGATGACCACCAAGGACGCCGACACCCCGTTCTGGGCCGGCCAGGCTGCCTCCACCATCGGCACGCTGGATGAGTACGAGAACAACGCCAACAACATCACCACCTACTCCCCCGACGCGCAGCTCGCCACCTTTGTGTACATCGACTCCATCCGCAATATGGAGGAAGGCGCCTACCCCACCACCTACATCGCCAACAACGGCATGGCGGTGCCGGCTTCCAGCAAGAACATCGACCGCACGATGAAGTTCCTTGACTGGATGTTTGCCGACGCGGCCAACCACGACCTGTTTGAACTGGGCATCGAGGGCACCGACTGGGAGGCCGTCGGCGAGGACCAGTACACCGACCTGACCGGCTATGCCTCCGCCTTCCCCGGGTACGGCTTCACCTGGAACCCCAACTATGTCAAGTTCTCCAGCGCTTTACCGGAGGATGTGCTGGCCTACCGCAAGTGGGAGACCCAGCAGACCAGCTTCATCGCCCAGCCGGTGACCGGCTTCTCCTTTGACTCCTCCTCCAGCGAGATGGCCACGATCACCGCCCAGGTCAAGGCGATCGCCGATATGGTGGGCACCACCAAGCTCCACGGCATCGCCAGCGACGGGTCCAACACCTACGCAAGCATCAAGGAGATGCTCAAGGCCAATACCGACGCCTGCATGGCGGCCGGCGCGGACCAGATCATGGCCGAGCTGATCAGCCAGATCAACGCCCACCTGGCGGCGTAACAGAACACGGCAGGAGAGAAAGAGTTCACGACACAATCAGCGGGCGCCCCCAGCGGGCGCCCGTTGTGCATGGATGAGGTGCTTTGTATGCAGAAGAACATCGACCTGCTGGCCGAATGGCGGGCGCAGCCGCTGCCCGGCGGGGTGCGCCTGGCTTTCCCGGCGCCGCCGAACGCCCGCGGCTTTTATGATGCGGGCTTTGTGCGCCGCAGCGACGTCGCTTTTGACGGGATGGGCTGCTGGGGGCTCGCCCTGACCGTCTCGCTTGCCGCCCCCGGCGCCGTGACCGTCGCGGTGGAGACCGCCGACCGGGAGCCGCTGACCCTCACCGCAGCGGTGCCGGCCGCCGGCCGCCGCACCCTGCGGCTGCCCTGGCGGGATTTCCCGGTGGAGACTGCCGACGAGGCCGCCTGGCAGTTCATCACCGCCGTGGCCGTCACCGGCTGCACCCTCGAGTCCGCCCGGCTGCTGCGCACGCCGGGGCTGGCGGCCGAATGCCCGGTGCGGGGGCGGCACGCCCCGGCGGGGGGCACGGTGGTGTACCGGGTGACCCTGTACAACCCCGGCCCCGACC
>ERZ1090862.1141-NODE-1143-length-11856-cov-6.834421_pt1 | contig 11856 bp, 9 predicted proteins | sample MGYA00478481_ERZ1090862 | MGnify/ENA primary metagenome ERZ1090862 (study PRJEB33644, sample SAMEA5815745) | chicken gut metagenome | biome: Chicken; feature: Gastrointestinal Tract; material: Caecum | place: Ireland | collected 2019-01-01 | study: A study of the... | reverse complement strand
AAACATTACAGAACAGATAAACGCGCAGACAATCACAGTCAGGGACATTCTGAGGAGATCTTCCGCAAGCCAGCTGAAGAATCCCGCTTCTGTAAACACCAGTGCTCCCGTATTCAGCACAATGTGCATGAGCATCGGAGCCCTCAGCGAACCGAATCTTTCATAGAGATAACTCAGCAGTACGCCCAGAAGGAAACTGTAAACCATCTGGATCGTATTCGTGTGCATGATGGAAAAGAACAGGGAAGACCACAGAGCCGAGTACCAGAAGTTCCGGTTTTCTCTGTATCTTTCAAACATGATTCCCCGGAACATCAGCTCTTCCGCCGCAGGTACGATGATTCCCAGCGCAAGGACCTGCACCGGAAAAGAGGCCGAATACATGCTCTGTGCCGCGCTGGCGTACGCTTCATCATACATAACAGCCTGTGCCATCGCCGACAGGCAGGTCACGCCAACTGTGCCCAGAATACCGAACACGAGGATCATCCCGTATTTTTTCAACGGCGCCCGCTGCGCCGGTCCGATCCCCAGATCCTTCTCAAGCTTTCTGTCCTTTCTGAACAGAATTGCCGTCAGAGGAATCGTGCACAGGGCGGCTGCCCCCGTAATCTCCACTTCGTATTTCATGACAAGTTCAATTGCAGGACCGATAAGCGACATATAGCTTTCCATCGCCTGTTCCGCGTCCGTTATATTCCCGCTTGCGAACTGCTTCATATAGGCTTCCGTCATATACGGCACCTGGATAAACGCCTGAATAATAAACTGGACAGCCAGCTGGATTCCCCAGTATGCAAGGAGGGGACCGGCCAGGCTCCAGAAGGGACTCTTTCTATGAATATGATTCATTGCATGTTCCCCGCTTTCTCCAGAATCCACGCCTTTATATCCTCCTCGTTTCCGCTTGCCGTTCCCTGCACCATTTCAGGCCGTCCGCCCCCTCTTCCGTCAAACGCAGCGTTGAACTCTTTTACAAAAGGACGCATATCCGCGCTCCTGCTTCCGATCACATAGCGGTATCCTCCGCTGCCATCTCCGTGAAATACCGCGCACAGCTTTCTTTCACGCTCAAGCACCTTGTTCATGAGAAGACGCATATTTTCTCCTTCTATGTCATCCGAGAATATGCAGACGGTCTCCTCCTCATCCGGCACCATTTCCGCCTGATACATTACAAGCTTTCTGTCCTTTCCGACGATCTGAGATTTCAATCCGGCGCACTCATCTCTCAGATGATGTACAGCTTCCGCGATCTCATTCTGTTTTGCGCAGAGGAGAGCCGATATATCCGCTGCCTGCTCCTGCTTTACCGCGTAATCCGAAAGGGCGCGCACTCCGCAGAGCATCGTCACGCGGACGCCGCCTTTGTACCTCTGCATACCGGTAAGCTTTATAAGACCGATCTCACCCGTCCGCTTCACATGAGGCGCGCAGCAGGCACAGACGTCATATCCGGGAACTGTCACGATACGGATCTGTCCTTCTATCTCTATCTTGCTTCGATACTCCATGTGCTCCGCCTCTGACGCAGAGGGATACAGAACCTGTATTTCCAGGTTCTTCCACACTGCACGGTTTGCCTCAAGTTCAATCTCCCGAAGTTCTTCCCCTGTGATCTCTCCGTTGAAATCCATGGTACAGTCTTCACTTCCCAGATGAAATCCCACGTTGCTGTAGCCGAACTTTGAGTGCACAAGGCCGGAAACAATATGCTCTCCCGTATGCTGCTGCATCTTCATAAACCGCTCTTCCCAGTCAACCCGTCCGCTCACCGTCGTTCCGACTTCCAGAGGGCCGTCCGCAACATGGAATATCCTGCCGTTTTCCTCCCGGACATCAAGGACTCTGACGCCGCCCAGCTCCCCGGTATCCGCATATTGTCCTCCGCCTTCCGGGAAAAAGGCGGTACGGTCGGTCTCTATCTCATATCGGTCTTTTACAGCTTCGCAGGAAATCACTTCTGCAGTAAATTCTCTGAGATGGCTGTCCTGATAGAACAGTTTTTCCGTGATCCTGTTTTCCGTCATCTTTGATTCTGTCATCTGGCATTACATCCTTTCCGGAGCCTCAAATCCGAGCAGATCGATGCACGTCTCCAGCACTCTTTTCGTCAGGCTGAGAAGTGCGATATATCCGGATTTCTTTGTCTCATCCTCCTCGGCCAGTATCTTGGTCTCATGATAGAACTTGTTGAACTCGTTGGCCAGCTCATAGATATAGGCGCAGATCTTATGAGGCGCAGTCTCCTCATAAACCGTCTCCATCACATCATTAAACCGCAGCGTCTGCAGCATAAGCGCTTTCTCATACTGATCTTCTGCCGGAAGCACATGGAGTCCTTCCGGCGCTCCGCCATTCTCCCGATACTTGTTCAGTATCGACTTTATACGCACAATGGTATACAGAATATACGGTCCCGTATTTCCCTCAAAAGAAGTAAACCGGTCCACATCAAAAATATAATCCTTGGACGCCTGATTCGAGAGATCACCGTATTTGATCGCCGCAAGCCCCACGGTCTCAGCCGTACGTTTTGCCTCTTCCTCCTCTACGGTGCGGTTGTCCATGATCTTTCTGTACATTTCCTCATCTATCTCACGGATCAGATTCTCCAGCCGCATAACCCCGCCTTCTCTTGTCTTGAAAGGCTTTCCGTCTTTTCCGTTCATTGTTCCGAATCCCAGGAATTTCAGCTCCGTATCCCGGGGAACAATCCCTGTTTTCTTTGCGCAGCGGAAGACCTGAATAAAATGCAGCTCCTGACGTTTGTCAACGACGTAGATCACCTCATCCGGATGATAATCTTCCTCTCTCTGAACAAGCGTGGCCAGATCCGTTGTATCATACAGCGCCGCCCCGTCCGATTTCAGGATCATGCACGGCGGCACCTCCTTATTGTCCGTCTCCTCCTGGACATCTACGACGAGAGCTCCCTCATCGTAACGCGCATAGCCCTTGTCTTTGAGCATCTGTACCATGTCGGGAATGTATTTCTGCGCATCCGCCTCGCCCTTCCAGAGATCAAACTCTACATTAAGCTTTCTGTAATTCTTCTTCAGATCCTCCACGGAAACATGCATGATATGATTCCAGATCGCGCGGTATCCCCGGTGTCCGTTCTGCAGAAGATAGGTAGCATGCAATGCTTCTTCTCTGTAATCTTCGTGTTCTTTCGCATATGCGCTTGCCGTAGGATATATCTCTTCAAGCTCACCGATCGTAAACGGAGCCTCCTCCGGATACTCTCCTTCATAGCTGTCGTCAAAATACACCAGCTCCGGGCTGCGTTTTCTGAGCTCTGTGATGATCAGTCCCATCTGATATCCCCAGTCTCCCAGGTGAATATCACCGATCACTTTGTTTCCTTTAAAGCGGGCAATCCGCTTTACACTTTCACCGATGATGGCCGAGCGCAGATGTCCTACATGCAGCGGCTTTGCCACATTCGGTCCGCCATAATCGATAATAATAGTTTTCGGATTCTTTACCTCTTCCACGCCGAGTCTGTCCGCTCCCGCCATCTCATTCAGATACTCCGCTGCAAATACCGGAGAGAGCTTCAGATTAATGAATCCCGGTTTTACGACATCCACCGTCTCGAAACAGCGGCTGTCCTTCAGATATCCCGCGACATCCTCCGCGATCATGAAAGGTGCCTTTTTATATTTCTTCGCCCCTGCCATAGCCCCGTTGCACTGATACTCGCACAGGTCCGGCCGGTTTGAGAGCGTCACTTTTGCAAGTTCCTCTTCATATCCTGCTTTGCGGAACGCATCCTGCATTTCCGCTGTGATCATCTCAAGTAAAGTCTTCAATTCATTCCACACTCCTTTATCCGTATGATTGTCAGTATACCATGTCTAAATTCCCACGGCAAGTTTTTGCCATCGCAAATGCCGTTTTTAATGCCGCAGCCTTTCCGTATTATAATTTCCGCGCATTTTCCTGCAGAATCCCGCAGGCGGCTTCTTGCATAAATCATGAATACATTTTATAATGCTTTCCGGGATATTTCCCCCATCTGATAAAACCGAAAATCAGAAGTCTGACAACAGAAAGGAATATTATAATATGAAGATAGGTTCACATGTCGGCATGAGCGGAAAGGAAATGCTCCTCGGTTCTGCAAAAGAGGCCGTCTCCTACGGCGCCGACACATTCATGTTTTATACCGGAGCGCCGCAGAACACCCGGCGCAAAGAGATCAGCGAGCTGAACATCGCCCCTGCATGGGATTACATGAGGGAACACGGAATTGAAGAGATCATCGTACACGCTCCGTATATTATCAATCTCGGCAATTCCGTCAAGCCGGAGACCTTTTCTCTGGCCGTAGAATTTCTTGCCAGGGAGATCGACCGTACGATAAGCTGCGGCAGTCATATTCTGATCCTGCATCCCGGCTCACATGTGGGAGAAGGAGTTGAAACAGGAACAGCACAGATCATCAAAGGACTCAATGAAGTTCTTTCTTCGGACACGGACTGCTTCATCGCCCTGGAGACAATGGCCGGCAAAGGCTCCGAGATCGGCCGGTCCTTTGAAGAGCTCGCCCGCATTTACGACGGAGTGGTTCACAACGACAGACTGCGCGTCTGCTTTGACACCTGTCATACAAGCGACAGCGGTTATGATATCATCCGTCATTTTGACGATGTGATCTCAGAATTCGACCGCATTCTGGGCAGGGACCAGATCGCCGTGTTCCATATCAATGACAGCAAGAACGTGCCTGGATCCCGCAAAGACCGCCACGAAAACATCGGTTTCGGGCAGATGATTTCGAAGCTGTTCCCAAAATCCTGGAGACGCCCTACATTCCGTCAGAAATCCGGCCGAAGAAATCCTATGCGCCTTATAAATATGAAATAGAAATGCTCCGCAGAGGAATTTTTGACCCGAATATGAAAAACAGGATTCTCAAAGACAATGAAAGTCCCGCGAATACTTGACAGCCTCTGCCTTTCAATGTATGATTGTACTATATATTTAATACAGTTTACAGAAAGAAAATGAGGTGATTCGATGCCATGGGAATTAGACAATGACCGCCCGATCTATCTTCAGCTGATGGAGCGCATTCAACATGACATCATTTCCGGGGTGTATAAACCCGGAGATAAGATTCCTTCCGTACGGGACCTCGCACTGGACGCCGCAGTCAATCCGAACACAATGCAGAAGGCTCTGTCCGAGCTTGAGCGAAACGGCCTCGTCTATTCGCAGAGGACGAGCGGACGATTTATTACCGATGATGAAGAACTGCTCAAAAACATGAAGATGCAGCTTGCAACAGAACATATTCGCCAGTTTTTTGAGCAGATGCATCAGCTCGGTTTCAGCGACGACGAAACGCTGCAAATGATACAGGAGACACTGAGGAGGGAAAAGCAATGAAACCGATACTCGAATGCCGCGGACTGACAAAAAAATACGGCAGCACCTTCGCACTCTACAATCTGAACATCGCGCTCGAACGCGGTCAGATCATCGGGCTGCTCGGTCCTAACGGAAGCGGAAAGACAACGCTGATCAAGCTTGCCAACGGACTTCTTCGTCCGTCCGGCGGCCAGATTTTTATCAACGGATCCGAACCGGGAGTGGAGACAAAGAAAATCGTTTCTTACCTGCCGGATCGGAATTATCTTGGGAAACACATGCGTGTGGACGAGATAATGGCATACTACAATACATTTTACGATAATTTCAGCCTCGAACGGGCTTCCGGAATGCTGGATGCTCTGTCCATTAACCCCAGGGCCAGGCTCTCTTCTCTTTCAAAGGGTACGCTGGAAAAAGTCCAGCTGATTCTTGTCATGAGCAGAGAGGCCGATCTCTATATACTGGATGAACCGATCGGGGGTGTAGATCCTGCCGCACGGGACTATATTCTTCATACGATACTGACAAACTACAACGAAAACGCCACAGTACTGATTTCCACCCACCTGATCTCAGACATTGAAAACGTCCTTGATCACGTGATTTTCCTGAAGAGCGGACAGCTCGTCCTCAATGCATCCGTAGACGAGATCCGCACCCAGCACAGAAAGTCTGTGGACGCTCTGTTCCGGGAGGTATTCAAATGTTAGGAAAATTATTGAAGTTTGACTTGAAATACGGAATGAAGGTTTTCATTCTCCTGCATGTGATCATTGTTTTTGCATCTGTTCTGGGACGGCTGATCTTTCTGGATCCGCTCAGTTTTTCCAATCCGGACGGTGCACTCGTATCACAGGTTGTGCTCTTCAGTTCAGCGATATTTTTCCTGCTTATGGCCGCATGCTTCTGCACCTGGCTGATCATCGCGTTCCGCTTCTACCGGAATCTGTTCACCGGGGAGGGATATCTTTCCTGGACTCTTCCGGCTTCAGGCATACAGCATCTGTGGGCAAAGATTATATCCGGATGCATCTGGTATCTGCTGAACTGTTTCATAGAAGCGGGCTGTGTTCTTTTTCTTGTATCCGGAAGCAATGTCACTGAAGCATACAGCCATATTGCCCCTGAAGTCACGGCAGAACTCGGGATGCCGCTGAGCACTTTCGCGCTGGTTCTTTTCCTTTTAATGCTTGTTTCAGGTCCTGTCTCTGTGATCCAGACTTATTTCTGTGTGGTCATCGGACAGTTATTTCCGGCACACCGCATACTCGGCGCTGTAGCGGCATACTTTGTATCCAGCTTTGTGATCCAGATCCTCTCATTTGTCCTTCAGATGGGAACAGGTCTGCTGCCGGAAGCGTTTTTTATCGCTCAGACCGGATCGGATACGCAGTTCGCGACCTATTTCTTCGCTACAATAGGATTCTCCTGCATAATGATGTTCATCATCGCGATCATTCAGTACTGCGTGATCCATTACATCATGAAGGAGAAAATCAATCTGCTGTAACATCTGTCAAATTATAAATTGAGCCGCCGCCTTGCAGTCTGATAAAGCAGGACGGCGGCTCACATTTTTCCGGTTCGGCATTGCAGCCGGGCTGCAGAAGACAGAAAGCTGCAAAAGCAGAAAGGGTTCCCCTTTTGCGCGCCTTTCAGAAAAGCAAAAAACCCGGGAGATGCCAGAAATCGATGTGATTAAAGCACTTCCCGGGTTTTGGTTATAAGCGTCTGAGCGGAGTCGAACCGCCGCACATGCCTCCGGAGGGCATCGCTCTATCCACTGAGCTACAGACGCATTCCGGTTATCTGAGGGGAAGACAGATGTCTTCCCCTTTTAACAACCTTAATTATCCTAGCACAGATTTAAAGAAATGTAAAGCCCAAAATGTCTGAAATATGCCCCGCATTCTTCACGCTATTTTTTCTTTTTCCTCCCGCCGGCACCCGCCCGGGGTACAAGCGCTGCGGCTGTCAGAAGCAGAGAGCATGCCGCCATGAAAACAGGTATCCCGAACTGCCGTGTCTCATCCCCGCTCTGCACAGCGATCTGAGGCTTCTTCATATTCTCCACCGTGAGCACTGCCCTCTCCTTTCCGTCAATGCGGCCCATCTCATCCACCGTCACGCTGAAGACTCTCACATCTGCCAGATACCCGTCCGGAGCCTTTGTCTCCTGCACAGAATATTCTCCCGGAAGCAGTCCGACGAGCCGGATCCTGCCGTCCTCATCCGTCACATATGTTTCCGGCTCTTCTTCAGCAGATCCGTCTTTTCTCCTGACCGTAAATTCCGCTCCTGCCAGACGCTTCTCTGAGCCGCTCTCTCTTTTGTCGATGACCAGTTCCGTAGGCGCGTTAGAGATCTGCAGTTCCTCCGTCACTACAGGCGTGACCTGATCCCGGTACAGAAGCTCCACCGGATACGCCTGTCCGCTTCGCGCATAACCGGGCGTCTGCTCTGTTTCCACGACCTCGTATTTTCCCAGGTACAGTTCCCCGGTGCATGCCCTTCCGTCTTCTCCCGTGGTCAGCGTATCCACTGTTTCTCCCGCCTCGATAAAGACGGTCCCGTCCGGCGCGGCGATATCCTCCTTTGCCCGTACCTCAAACACGGTGCCCCGGAGGGGCTCCCCGGTTTCCCTGTCCGTCTTCTCAATACAGATCCTCCCTCTGGCAGGCTGATCTTCGAACTCCACACTAAACGGCTCCTCCCAGTCATGCCCTTCTGTGATCGTAAACTCAAGCAGCCCTTCTTCCAGAAGATAACCATACGGGGAATTGACCTCCTGGAAATAATAGTTTCCCACAGGCAGTTTCTCCGGCAGGACAAAACTTCCGCTCTCATCTGTCACATAAGTATCACACATCCCCTCGGAGGGATAATGTGCTTTCATCGCGATCGGTTCCTTCTCTGCATCCAGAAGCCGGAATTCAGCGCCGGCAAGAGGGATCGTCCGTCCCGTCACCGCATCTTTCTTGATCAGCCTGACAGGGGACAGGACAGCCTTGTTTTCCAGAATATAGTATAATGTACTTCCTTCCTCCGAGACTGTGATCTCGAAATCCTCAGCCGGCTCGAACCCTTCCGGAGCATTCAGTTCACTGACTGTATAGGTATCAAAGACAAGTCCGCCCCTTTCTCCGCCGTTTCCAATTGTGGAGGCATATCCGTTTTCATCTGTCGTGATCCGGATTTCCTCTCCGGTGGTCTTTGAAGTGACTGAAAAAACGATCCCCTGGAGAGGGGACTTCTGTTCCTCCTCTGCGTCCTGTGATTCTCTGAATTTTACGATCTGAAGATCTCCCCGGATCACATCTTCCGGGATCTCCGGGACCTGATACAGCGTATCTTTCACGCCGCTTCCCGAAGAAGTGATCTGCCTTATGAACACCTCCTCATTCCTCAGATATCCCTTCGGCGCTTTCCTCTCCCTGATAACGAGGGTTCCAAGGGGAAGGATATTCTGGCCTGCTGCATCTGAATAAAAATCATCTCCTTCGATCTTAGATTCATCAGAAAGAGCAGCCCTTCCCATCTCATCTGTTTTCAGGATCCAGCTTCTCTCCGGCACAGTCCCCGATGCCGCAGGATCCGCTTCATAATATCCCGCATAATAATCCACTTCAAACTCCGCTCCTGCCAGCTCTGCGCTTCCCTGCGGTCTGCTCTCTCCCGTCTCCCCGTCTTTCTTGACAAGGATGAGGTCCGCCGGATAATACTGCGCCTGATCTTCACACCGGTATATGCACACGTCCCCTTCTCCGACCGTCACAGTGTACCTGGATCCGTCCAGGGCAAATCCTTCCGGGCTTTTCACCTCCGCGATCTCATAGGTCCCTATGGGAATCCCTTCCAGCCGCCCGTATCCGTTTCTATCTGTCGTGATCTCATAGAGAGGAGACTGAGCCCCCGGTGCATACACTTCAAACACCGCGCCCGCAAGTGAATAGCACGGATTTCCGCCGGTCAGTTCCGGCCGGTCGGATTCTTTGTACAGTTCCAGAGCCCCTGTTCTTTCTTTACCTGTGCCTCCCATAGTCTGTCCGCCTCCTCCCGAATTGAACACAAAGGCGCAGAAGGACCGGGGCGGATCCGGCAGGCTGAGCATCTGTTCAGCCTGCTTCATCAGCACCTCAGCTTCGCTGTCCGCAAGTCCTGTAAACGCATCCTCCGAGCCGCTGTAAAGATAAGAGAGGATGCAGTGGCTCATACAGTATTCTCTGTCTTCGTCGAATCCTCCGCCGCTCCCGAGATATCCGAATTCTGCCGTATAAGTATCATGCCCCGGTCCGCCGTAGGCATAATACAGGCCTTTTCTGAGATTTCCCGTTTCCAGCATCTCCGCCTCGTAGCTTCCCGATTCCGGAGTGGCCTTCAGAGGCTCCAGACAGTATGCGGGCTTCCCGTCGACATAGAAATAATTCGTACTGTAAGTTCCGTAATAAACTTCTTTTCCTACTGTGAGCTGCACTGTCTCCCTTGTGTTCACGTTCACCGAAGTCAGGACAGCCATCTTCTTTTCTTCCGCCTTCCCGTCTGGAGAAGAGCTCTCCGCCGCGGCGGCTTCTCTCTCCTCTTCAGCCCCTGCGTTCACAGGGGAGACTCCAAGGATCACCGCCAGCGTCAGATAAAGGAGCGCCATTGTTTTGATAAACTGTTTCACTGCACACCCTCCTTTCTTTTTCCGGCAGGATCGAACATGCGGAGACAGCCCGTTCTGCGCTCGTAGTAATAGATATGGTTGCTCAGCACTTCTTCCTCTGCGACCTGAGTCACGTTGATCTCTCTCACCATCTCTTCCAGTTCTTCACCGTCCAGGCCGCCGCAGGCAGGGACGATCATAACCTCGTGAACGCTGCTGGGAAGGATATAGTAATCAGATCCCAGTGTTTCCCCGATCATTCCGGGAATATACGGATAGGCAATACACGCGGCTCCATAGCTTCGCATCCTGTTTGTCAGGACATACATCCTGTCCCGCTCTCCGTCTCCTCCATCAAGAAGATTTTCCTCATCACTTCCCGCCTCTGCGCTTCCGACGATCTCGTTCAGCGCATGGCGCATTGTAAATAATTCCGCCGGCAGGATCCGCCTCACGTTTTCCTCCGCAGCCTTCCAGAGCACGTCTCTGCCGATATCCCACTGTCTCAGATGATTTTCACAGATTGTCATCATCGCCGCGCCTTCCCGGCTGACTTCGAGGAGTGCATAGAATACAACAGACAGATCCAGGATATCCGTATGAGGCACTGTTTTCAGAAATTCCCGGTTTTTCTCCGTATTGATCAGCTTGAATACGATCCTGTCCTTTACCCCTTCATAGCTCAGGATCTTCTTGTAATCCAGAGACTCCTCTTTCCGGATGCTCTCATAAAACGAACGGATATCCTCCACGATCTCTTCCAGATTTTTCCCGCTCTGATAACACTGATAGTATTCTTCCAGGTAGATCGTCGGAGAGATATTCACTCCCGGCGTCTCCACAATGATTCCTGTCCTCTCCCTGCCGTTATTTTTCACAGCTGTATAGGAGGATACTTTAACACCTTCCTTCATTTTCATACTCATGCTTTTCTCAACCGCGCATACAAATTCCGTATAATTCATCTTTCTCCTTTCCCGTCGCGGTCCATATGATCTAAATGAGAAAACCGGTACGAACTGTACCATTCGAAATGTTGATCACTCAAGAATTTGATCATTCGAAAAATAATTGAAATAGAGTTAATATTATGTGCCCTTCATTATAGACGAACCTATTTCAAATGACAATTGGAAATATTGGACAAATCATCCCAGACAATTTTGTTAGATTCTTATAAAAGTTTTCAGCAAAAAGAGGATAAAAATGCCGTGGATACGAATATCCACGGCATAAGGCCAAAACTCTCTGAAATTAAACTCTGGACAGATACTCGCCTGTACGTGTATCGATCTTCAGAACGTCGCCTACTTCGACAAACAGCGGAACCATAACAGTCGCTCCTGTCTCCACTACAGCCGGCTTCGTTGCTCCCTGTGCTGTATCTCCCTTGAATCCAGGCTCTGTCTCTGTGATCGCCAGCTCTACGAACAGCGGCGGCTCAACAGAAAATACGTTGCCCTTGTGGGAACAGATCTTTACTGTCTCATTCTCTTTGACAAACTTCAGCGCATCGCCGACCACGTTGGAATCCAGCGCGATCTGATCGTATGTCTCGACATCCATAAAGTTGTAGAGGTCTCCGTCTTTGTACAGATACTGCATCTCTTTTCTGTCGATATGAGCATTCTCAAACTTCTCAGTCGGACGGAATGTCTTCTCAACAACTCCCCCGCTGATGATATTTTTTAACTTTGTTCTGACGAAAGCCGCGCCTTTTCCCGGCTTTACATGCTGGAACTCCAGGATCTGAAAAATATTCCCATCGATTTCAATGGTAAGTCCGTTCTTAAAATCTCCTGCTGATACCATTTATAATCCTCCTT
>ERZ1090862.1137-NODE-1139-length-11862-cov-5.944863_pt1 | contig 11862 bp, 14 predicted proteins | sample MGYA00478481_ERZ1090862 | MGnify/ENA primary metagenome ERZ1090862 (study PRJEB33644, sample SAMEA5815745) | chicken gut metagenome | biome: Chicken; feature: Gastrointestinal Tract; material: Caecum | place: Ireland | collected 2019-01-01 | study: A study of... | reverse complement strand
GTATAAGAGACAGCCTTCTGCGCCGATCCTGTTGTACAAGTCCATAGCGCATCTCAGTTGCAAATCCAAATACCGGCTCTCCAGTTCATCCGGCCACTCACCGTATGGATAACGACGCGCAAGTATGGCTGCTTTTGCGCTCTCCAGACAGTCCTCCAGGATGGCCTCGTCAGGCTCGCCGGTTCTTAGTTTCAGCCTCGACAGATTGTCCATTCTCAACCCTCCTCGGCCTCCCGGCCCTCTTTGGAGCAGAAGGAGGCGAAACAGGATCTTCCAAAACAGTCCCGTGCTTCTTCATTTCTCCGATGTCCTTTGAGGCAATCTGGATCTCAGTGCCAGCCTCATAGAACTTACCGTTATATCCCACACGGTACTTTGGGATAAATCTCATGTCCGCCTCCTCCTATTACTCAAAAACAGCCCCGGCGAAGTTGAATGTTACAACACTCTCCTCGTCAACGATGACCTCAAATGTATCGCCTCTGGAAACACGGAACACAATGTCCGGGTCAAACGCAATCCCCTCTTTTGTGGTCTCTCCGTTTTTCTTGAAGGTCATATTGGTCCCGGTCTTGGTCAGGTGGAACGGGAAGTAATACCCACTCTGTTCCTCCGTGACGCTACTAAACTCTGTATACCCGGTGACATAATGGAAGTTCCCCTGCACCGAACCATCATCCAGCACAATAAGGTTGTCCCCAACCATGTCGGAAACCTGTTTCCCCAGTAGGGTCTGACTCGCGGGGAAAAGCGTTAGGGTGTCAGACCCAATCATTCCCCCACTACTTTAAGAACACCCACAGAATCCATGCGCTCAAAAGAAGGCAGGACGATCTCAGAGGCGAAGGTGTTGATATTCACCGGGTGGTCCTGGATGGTCCTGGTGATCGCCACGCCAGTGTTTACGATGGACACCTCAGCGCTATCGGAACCCTGGAGATCGGCTTCCTCAGGAGTGGTGCCATACCAGGTGTTGCCCAGGTTCCCAGCGGGGATCAGGCACACATAGCCATTAGGCACAAAGCTGTGGGCAGTACCGCTCTCGTCCTTGTACTGCTTGTCGTAAATGGCGATCCGCAGGCCAGAGGTGGCCTCCACAATAGCCTTGACCTCGGCATCGGTCAGATAGCCCAGGGACAGGCCGTTGGTGGTCAGGTAGCGGTTCTTCACAGCATTCGTGGCCGCCATCAGATTGAAGGTGTAGGTGTTCATAATGGCAATGGTCAGCTCATCACCAGTCTTAGACCGAATCGCATCCTTGACGGTCTTGAACGCCGCAAACGGGTCAGCAGTGGTGGGTGCAGTCCACAGAGAGGTAGTGGTCAGCGCAGTGTAATTGTTGGTCTTCCACACATCGCCAGGGTCGTAGTCGTAGGTGTAGTCAACACCATTGGCCTTGATTGCAATGCCCACATTCCCATCAGCAGGGAAGAGAAGCTGCATAATCATCCGCTCGGGCACCACATTTGCGCCGTCAATCAGGTCACGGGCATCATCAAAAATCCGGGCAATGACTTCAGCAGCATAAGGGTCAGTAGACTCCTGTACACGCAGCATCTCCTGCCGGTCGCGCTCCTTAATCTTGAATCCCTCGCGGAAAAACGCCATCTCGGTCTCCAGCTTGTCAAAGCCGATCCGATCACGGAAGGTAGCCTTGGCGTCAAACGCAGAGGGCATCAGGGAAACAGGCAGGCCACGGCTACCCTTAATCCAGGACAGGTCAAGACCGGCCTTTTTACGGGCAGGGAACAGCGTAGCGCCCAGCTAAGGAATCTGGTTAGAGGCAACCTCCGTCCAGTTGGCCGCGATAGCGGCGGGAGTAAAAATTTCTCTCAGGTCCATCTATGTATCCCTCCTTACTCGTTCACGCCGATGTTGTCCCGCAGGATGATACCGGGGACGGCAAAGGTAGTGTCCAGCGTCACACCGGAGTGCGCCTGCGCCTTCTTCTTGTCCACAACGCCCTGCACCAGCAGAGCGCCATTGGGATTTACGGTGGGGTCAACATCGTACAGCAGCATCCCCGCAGCAGTAGCAAAGCTGGTCGCGGCAATCTTTTTCCCGGCGGAAGTCATGGGCGTGCCAGCCTTGACAGTGGAAGTCTCGTCCACCGTGATAGGAATCGCGGTGAACTCGTCAGCGGCCAGAATCTCAACGGTTCCGCTGACAGAAGTCTTGGAAAAAATCATCCGTTATCTCTCCTTCTTAAAAATAGTTTTTCAGGCCCTCATTTGCGCTCTTGAGGGCATCCGCTCTCTGCTTGCCCAACTTCTTGGCAAACTCAACAGCGGTGTCTTTCTTCTGGTCATCTCCACCAGCGCCATCAGGCTTGGGATCCTGCTTGACCATCTCTGCCCGGAGTTTCTTCTCATGGGCCGCACTCGCTTTCTGCTGATTGGCGAACACGGTCTTCATGTCGCCTTCTGCCAAAGCCTTGGCCGTGTCCTCTGCCAGTTTTTCATCAAATCCCGGCATGGCAAGGTAGCTGGCCTTGTAGGTGGAAATGGTCTTTTCGGTCTCCAGTTCTTTCAGTTTTGCTTCCATCTCCGCCCACTTGGCCTCGCGCTCGGCGGCGGCAGCTTCGTCCTCGGACATTTTCCCCTTGAGCTGTTTCTTGTAGTCGGCGGCTTCGGAGGTGGCCTTGTCCAATGCGGACTTCATTTTGGCAAGCTCCGCAGAGCTGTCAGGGAGGTCAAGTTTTAACAGCGCGTCAACCTTCTGCTCGGCAGTCATGCTGTCGAATCCCTCGATGCTTTCAGTGCTGATGGTAGGCATAATCAAATTCTCCTTTGCGTTTTTGTTAAGTAGTGCGTCTCTGCACCCATGTTGTGCGCTTGTTTATCCTCACATCTCCGTGAGCTTGCGCTTTAACGTCATCTCCGACGATATTCAAACGGCTGGGCCGCTTAAATTTCATTTAGTTTTTTCCCACATTCCGGGCAGTAATTGAGAGGGCAACCTTTTCCGCCGGAAATGTAGTCAACGCCTCTCCCAGCTTCGTTTCCGTTATAGCTGGTAAGAACCAAAAGTGCCGCTCTATGCCGTCTGGTAATTCCTTTGTCGCTATACTTTTCAACTTGTTTATGAATTTCAAGAGCCTCACAAAACGAACACTTTTTCATCTCACAGCCTCCAGCCAACATCTACAACGCTTGTGCGTTTTAGGAGGTAAAGCGTTAATCGGGTATATCTTTCCGTCCCGCTCCTTGCAGGTTTCACATTCTTTCCCATCCAGCACAGTGTGCCACTCGACCTTTTTCACACCAGCGTCACGATACGCTTTCAAAGTGACCTCATCTGTAATTTCATCAGCAAATTGACCCGTGAAGTCCGCCCAGTAATGTAGACCACGCCGGAACTCTGTTACTTTCGCTGTACTGGAGTTAATTCCTTCCGCTGTGTAGCCTCTCTTTCGGTCAACCTCGTTGTTGTAGACAACCTTACTGACCTCCGAATACGCCGCCAGCAGCGCCAGAAGCCACGCTAAGTCAGGCGGTTCCTCTCCGTGCGGTTCGGTCTCCTGATACCGCTCTTGCGCCAGCTCCAAGTATACTTGGCGATTATCCGCTTCCAGTTGGTCATATAGCTCACGAGTGACGGACAGCACCGACAGTTCATCAAATCCGTCTTTCGCCGCTTTGTCCTTCGCGTCCTCAAATCGCTTCGTCGCCCTGCGGTTCAGAAGTTCAATCGCTTTGTCTGTGGTTTCGTAAAAATTTTTTGGCATAAGCAATCAACCATTAGCAAGAATTTCTGCATCTGTGCACTTTTGCTCTTTTATCTTGAAAGAGAACATAGTGCTTTGCTTTGTAGTTTCTTACCCATGTCCTACGCTCTTTTTCCCGCTTTCTATCTGAGTCAAAAAACTCATTTAGGCTTTCAATAAATTTATTTATGTTTTCCGTAAGCTCAGAAAGTGCGGTTCTTACTGCGTCAAAAAATTCATTCCACGTCTGGATTGTTTCCTTGCTCATTTTCGCCCCCGCCTTCTGTATTCCGGCTTTCTCTCTCCGCCGCCAGTTCATCCCTCAACGTTCGGTTTAACACTTCCTGCTGTTCTTTTTCCCATTCCATTCCGCGCCGGTAAGCGCCCTCAGCGTCGGCAAAAACGCCGGACACGTCGTAAGCATCCTTGGGGTGTACCTTGCTGTTGTTTAGCAGCTCACAAAGTACCTGCACCTTAGACTGAATATTGGACAGGTTCTTCCGTGTGAACTCCGGCTTAATATCGGACAACTGCAAATCCAAGTCAGCGGTGTTCCGGCAAATGTAGAGAACTATCCGCAGGAACTCCCGTTCAGAACGAATGAAGGTTTTCTCTGTGTCCTTCGCCCGGCTCTCTGCCTCAGCAAAGCCATCACGGTAAATAACCGCCGTCCCGGTATCGCTGGTAGAACTACCGCCGTTTCGGTTCGGCATACCACAAATGGTCAGGGCGGTGTCGTACAGGTCATCCACAAGTGTCTGTGTGTTGGTCTGGTTCAGTTCTGAGGCAATACGATAAACCTTCGCCTCCATGCCTGGCTGACCTTTGATTTCTACTGCCATTCCTCCAGAAGAAAGCGATTTATACGCATTTTTATCAATTTCGCAGTTCTGGAACACATCGAACGCATTGACAAAATCTTGGATGCTGTCAACGCGATTGCTTTCAACAGTGTTGATGGCGTTCAGCAGAGGAAGGACAACCTCAAACGCTCCCATGCGGGCATCATTGTTTGAGTACTCAATGATTGGGATATATGGAATCGTTCTGGCTTCCTGTTTCTTGATCTCCCCGCCAGCAATCTCAAAGTACCATTCGCGGGTGTACACACACTGATAGGGCTTTCCTTCCTCATCCCATTGCCGCAGTACCCCGGCAAGAGGTTTGTGTCCCACTCCGCTGTAATAGATGACAAAGGCGTCCCTTGGGTCCAGCGTATAGATGCAGACAGGAGAGCCATCTTCCTCCCCTTCTTCATCAGGGAGAACCATCCGAACTCCCACACCGCAGATGTGCATCCAGTCAGCAATTTCCTTGTCTTTGGTGTCCTTGCTTTCAGAGCGCATGAACTCATTCAGGCGGTTTACTTTTGCGGAAACCGTGTCATCCCCACCGTTGGAGACATACTGCAAAGGCTCACCCAGCAGATAAGCAGTCTTGAAGGTCACAATCTCATTTGCCCTGTTCACCATGACCTTGTTGTTGATCTCCGGGCGAACCACTTTCTCTTTCAAGCGGATATCCTGCCTGCCCCTGTAATACCCATACAGATATTCAGTCTCCGCCACGTTTCTCATGTGGATGGCCATTGCCTTGCCGACAGCATCAGCTACATTTTCCGGCGTAATCTGCTTTTTGTTTGTGTATGCGACGTGACGGCCATGCAGTCCATCATCCGGCCAGCAAGAGATCTGATTTGTGTTTTCCAGCAATGTATCACCACCTCAAGGCAAAAGAAAAAGGGTCAACCGCCGAGATATACTCGGTAGTTGACCCTGTGGTCCTCTGTTCCCACGCCACTGCGTGGGCGCTTAAACTATTTTCTTTTTTTCTACTTTCAAGACGACAACTTTTCCGTTTTCTACCTTCACGGTAACTTCTGGTGCGCCACCGCCCTTGTTCAATCCTCGCTCAATAGCGGCTTTCTCTTTTTCAGTGATTTCGACTTTCAAGCATACACCGCCTTATTTATTTTGGTATCGCCGCCGCCCTCATGCGGACGGGAACGACATATATTGGCACTGGCTGGATTCGAACCAGCGCGATGTCCAACCGTTTCCGGCCCGCTCTGCCCATTGAGCTACAGTGCCATATACCGCCCTCAAAGACGGTATGCTCCGGGTTGGGTCAGGCTTTCCGGGGGCCTGTTTGTGGTCCTCACCAAAGCTCTACGACCACGGCTTCACCGCCGGTGCTTTGTTCTTCCCGGACGGCTACTCTTATTCACTGCCTGTTTTGCCGCATGGAGGGCGCGACCCTCCGGCCCTGATAGTTGGGCTGGTCCGACCTGCGGCATATATTCCCCCAAGGAGGTAGGAGGACGACCCTCCAAGGGGGATTCAGAAAGGAGGTAGGGAGAAAAAATGTTGCATTTGGGCATTATAGCCCAATTCAGTATACCATACGAATATATGTAGTGTCAACTATATATTGTATGTATATTATGCTATATTATACCATATATTGTTATAACATTAGAACGGGCGGCGGAAAACTTCAACTTTTGTACCTTCGAGCTGCTGGACATATTCAGCGAACATGGCCCAAACATCATAGACATCATTTCGTATATGTCTTTTTGTTTGCCCCACGCCCAATAGATGGCGTATTTAATGCACGTTCTTCCGACCATCCAAATTGTTTTATGCGGCTTCTTACTGTCCCATAATTCATACCCTTTTCCCTACATTTTTTCATGAGAGAATTTTCTTGTTGTGATGGCTCCATAATGGCTCGTTCTACATCCCATCCTAGAGAATATATGCGATTATGAACAGTATCATAGCAAACGCCTATTTTCTCACATAATCTCTTAAGCTGAATTTTTTCTCCCTTGTAAACAACCCATTTTGTATCTCTTTTATTTTCGTTTTGTTCCTTATATGTTACCCACCTGCAATTTTCTGGACAATAATCCCCGTTTACATCTATTCTATCAAGCGTGAGACGATCTGAATATCCGTTTTCTATTGCCCATTGCACAAAGTTATCAAATCCGTGCGCTTTATCTATCCATTCTCTTGAAACTGATATACCTCTCCCTCCATAATCTTCATATCTTGGCGTTTTAGGATCGTAGCATCTTCGTTTCATCCAGTGATATATCCTATGCAATCTTGGATAATCTTTAACTAAATGATTATATTTTGTTGCGCGGGATTTACACACTTCATCATGATAACACCCACATGATTTTGTTTTTCCCAATTTTACATCTTGCGGCGATACCACCTTTTTATTCCCGCAGTCACACTGGCACACCCAATTCCATCCTCTATTTGGCTCCTTTTTCTTCTCAAATCCAATGATAGTTAATCTCCCAAATTTTTGACCAATCCATTTTTTGTCGTTATTTTTTTCCACAGTACTCACCTCACATATATTATACCACACCCCTTCTATTTTGTAAATACTTACATATTTATATTGGACTGTTTGTGATGTTAAAACGGACGCTTAAACACAGAAACCGCCCCAACCGTGCTTCTTACCATCTCCACTGCCTGGGCGAGACTGTCCACGCTGTCATCGTGCTTATTGCGACCCGTCAGTTTAAAGCTATACACGTTCTGCATAAACTGGCTGTACTCCTTGCTCCGCTTCCCTTCCTCCAAAAAATAAAACTCTCTGATTTCTGGGGCTTTGTCAAAAATCCGCATTTCTTTCGACACATTATTGGGAGCCATCTTTGTCGTAATATTTACTCTAACCCCTTGCTTTTTAAGTAATTCTTCAACTTCCTCTTTATAGCTTGCAGTGCTTTTGTTGGCTTCAATCTGAACGGCCTTTACATTGTGTTCCAAAACTTTTTTGACAATCAGCGGTTGCGTAATTCGCTTGTCTCCGTCGCTATATACCACATCAACAACATAGATAGAGCCGTCGGCATATTGGTAACAAACGGGGGAGGCGGTAAAATCCCCACCTCCAAACGCCGGGTCAACTGCCATAAACACACGCACCGGATCGTCATCCGGCAATACGCCATTATAGAATCTCATATCTTGCGGCTCGAACAGTGCGCCAGACCGCTCAATCGGCTCTCCCATGTACTGGGCCAGCCAAGAGGCCATATCGTTGTTTCTCTCAAAACTGGCTCTGCGCTGGATATAATACTCATCAGAAAACCCCACGCCGTACAAGTAGTGGAAATTGCTGTGCTCTTGTTCGTCCAATGCAGGAAGGTTTATAATTTCAAACTTTCTGCTTTTAAATCGTTCATCGTTCAGGAGCAAATCCATTCTTACGCCCGCCGGGTCTACCATAGACCACCGTGTACCACACCACAGAACCTTTGCCGTCTCTTTGGTACGAGGAAGAAGATTGTTGTCTACTTTAGACCATGCAGAAACAAGCCGGTCTTTATTAAGTGCCTCCTCAATGCCCCCGATCAGGTCATCCGACAGAAGGAGCCCGTCGCAGTCACAGGCACCATTCAACGTACCATACAGGGAGCGGCACGTCAGGGAAGGATACCTTTTTTTTCTGTCAATGTTGAATGTCTCATCTTTTGCGTTTGTGCTCACTACTTTCGCTGCTGGAAATACATCGTGCCAAAGATATGTCATAGGGTCATTGATGATTTCCAAGCATCCGTTATAGAACGCTGACGTAATCACGTCAGAGTAAGCGGAATACAGGTTCGATTTTTCTGAATCCCTGCCAACAAGCCATGTGACAAACATCATCAACATCGTTGTCTTGCCGACGCGAGGCGGCATAGATAGAAAAAGTTCATCCAGTTCTCCGTCAACAAGCCGCTGCATAGCATCTGCAACTCGCTTCATAATTCTACGGCGAGGAAGATAGAATCGCTCCTGCGGCTTCCGATTGAACTCCAAATACATGAGATAAGCATCCAGATCATACGGCGCATCAAACAGCAAACTCCGCTTGTTCAGCTCAAACATCTTCATGTCCGTCCGCTCCGCAGCATATTTGGCTGATAGGCGGCGGACTTCTTTGTTTTTCTCGTGAGCCAGCGAGAAGTCCTCCGGCTCCAGCAGCCTAAGCGCGTCGAACGCATCGTTCAGTGCTGACGGGTCAGATAAATCACGCTTGAACGCTTTGTCTACCAGAATGTGAATGTCCATATATTCACCGCCCTTCGTGATTATTCGTTTCTTTCGCAATCAACATCCGCACAAAAGAAGATACTGAAAGACCGTAATCCTTTGCTTTCAGGTTTACGGCTTCCAGTAGCTCCTTAGATATGCGTATTGTCAATCGCTCAGTATGTGTACTGTTCGATTGTCTTTTCAAGCGTTCCTTCTCCTTGTTCTGCCAGTTTGATAAATTCTAATACCTTTTCACTCCAACCTGCAATGATATTGGTCTTTGCGCCGTGAAATTGCTGTGTTCCATATCCCTGCAAGTCAATAGCGTGTACCCAAATGTCATTCCCAGACAGTCTCCTGTATTCATCTGCAAGCGCCTGAACGGGCTTTCTGCTCCATCCATAGGAAGAATTACATTCATTATCCGAAATAATGATAACCCTATCAGCCTTAATCCCGTCTTTAATCATTTTTTCAAACGGCAGAGACATTCGAGTTCCGCCGCCGCAATATGAGTGAGATACCTTTTCAAGGATAGAACTCTTGCTTGAAACCGCTTCTTTCCGTATTTGTGTATCAAAGGTATAGAAATAGCTTTTCTCGCACACCTTACTCGCCATCACTCCAAGCATCATACCGATCTCGTAGCAGAATACTTTTGACTTGCCGCTAACAGGAGACCCCATAGAGTCAGACGTGTCAACAGCGACAACCGTAGTTCCACTCAATTTTGGTGTATTCTCAATCGATGCCTCGACCGCGCTTTCCAGCGTATCCAGCACTCGGCTATCAGCAATCTCCTGCACTTCTTTATAGGCAGACAGAAAGCGGAACGGAATCTGCCTCGACTTCTTCACCGCTGCCGGGTCTCCCAGTTTGTTCAGCACAATATCAATGTTGTCAGGATTGGCTTTCAGGATATTACGGAGATTGCGCAGCAGCGCCATATATCCGACTTTACCGCTCGCTATCAGCCGTTCCCACGTCTCCTTGTTATTGCCGTCTCTGGATAGTTCAACTTCCCATGTCATAGGAGGCTCAAGTGTACCATCCAGCAGTTTCTTCCACGCAGCAGACTGTTCATCGTTCTTCGGCTCCGGGCGGCAGAGGCAAAGCAAATCCCGCATCTTGACAGATTTTCCGTTTCCCTTATATTTTGCAAGGGTGTACTCGTCGAACCCTTCAACAACTTCTTTCAGCCCACGCCGCAAACTGTTCGGAATCGGCTTTCCAAACATAGAGATGTAGCAAGCCATAATTTCGGTTGCATCATCGCCACGCAGACATACGGCCTTTACCGCTTTCTTTGCATACGGTTTACCGTTTACCTCGTGCGCCAGATACGCCACCAGCACATGGGAAACAGAGCGCATATTGAACTCCCTGCGGGCAAACACGGCCAACTTTGCAACAAACGCAGGATCAGTATCAATCACGCGCTTAATTGTCTCCTGAATCTCGGTGGAGTTATCTCCGTAGAACTTCTTCTCGTTGAAGAAAGACGTAAGCACCTGTGTGACCAACTTCGACTTGTCGCTCATAGCATACGCAGCATACCCGCTCTTGTTGGTGGTCTTAATCGTCTGCGCCTGATTAAACTTAGCCATAGCATCCTCCTAAAAAATAAGGCAAGCGCGATAAAATCATAAACAGCAAACATTCAATCCGCACGAAGTAACTGTTTATTGCAATACGCGCTTGCCTATATTGTATAAAAAGCCGACAAAAGCTACAACAGTACATTAGGCGCTCTTCCAACTGAACTACAACGCTATGCGCTGACAGGACTCGAACCTGCGACATCCCGCTTAAAAGGCGAAGTAACCGCTGTATACAGTACGGATTTTTACCATATTTGCAAGCCGATAAAATCTGAGACAGTATAATGCCAGTTATGTTGTACTGACACTATTGGAATCGAACCAATAAAAACCGAAGTAACCGTCTCATGCAATGCGGCTTGTGTGCTATTTGTTGGTACAACTATAGTATATCAGGTGTCCGTTATAATGTCAATATAAAATCATAATATATTGAATGTGTTCTAAATGTCTTCACAATATACAGTATGCAATAACGTATTCTGGCCGTCTACGCCCGCCCTGTGGCGGGGTGCATTATTCTGTTAGTCTCCACCAGCTTTGAAATTGTATACTGGCTTTATGATTTTTAGAATATCGACTGTTGGTCCTATGTTTTCCGTAATCGCGTCCATACTCTTATAGGCCATAGGACATTCGTCAAGGGTTTCCTGATTGACAGAGGTAGTATAAATCCCATCCATTTGCTCTTCAAATTCTGCAACAGTAAACTTCTCTTTGGCCTTTGCCCGGCTCATTAAGCGACCTGCCCCATGTGGAGCGGAGCAATTCCAATCTTCGTTTCCTTTCCCAACTCCAATAATACTACCGTCCCTCATGTTGATAGGTATAAGTAAAATCTCTCCACGCTTAGCAGAAACAGCGCCCTTGCGAAGTATCATGCTGTCAATATCAATGTAATTATGAATCGTTGTGAATTGCTCGTCAACATGGACTTCCATGCCAGACATAATCTCGTCCATCATCGCTTGCCTGTTAATTTCAGCAAACTTTTGGACTATTTTCATATCGTGGATGTAGTCATCAAACAGAGAGCCATCAACATAGGCAAGAGCCTTTGGAATGTCGTACTGATATTCAGACTTGTATTTTTTGATTTCTTGTTGAATTTCTCGTTGTCTGCCAGCGGCCTTCAATTCCTCTATCAGTTTTTCGAGGCCATCGCTTGGGTCGGATATTTTTTTATATCCAGCTTCCTGATAATGCTTTGCCACTTTCAGTCCGAGGTGTCTGCTGCCAGAGTGAACGACAATATATAGTTTCCCTTCATCATCTCTATCAACCTCTATGAAATGGTTTCCACCCCCAAGAGTGCCAACACTCTTGCGCGCCCTGCTTAGATCAACTCTGTCAGCACAACGCATTTCTCTTAAATCAATTCTATCTGCGTATTTATGTGCAACGGCTCTAACCTCAAACCCGGCAGGAATCCTTTCTCTGATAACTCTGTCAAGCCGGACCATATCAAGATTATCCTCTTTAATCTTGACAGTTTCCA
>ERZ1090862.1135-NODE-1137-length-11865-cov-9.193395_pt1 | contig 11865 bp, 6 predicted proteins | sample MGYA00478481_ERZ1090862 | MGnify/ENA primary metagenome ERZ1090862 (study PRJEB33644, sample SAMEA5815745) | chicken gut metagenome | biome: Chicken; feature: Gastrointestinal Tract; material: Caecum | place: Ireland | collected 2019-01-01 | study: A study of the... | reverse complement strand
GAGGCGTTCACAGCGATGCGTATGCGCGGTGCAAACGCAACAGATATTGCGATCCTTGTCGTTGCCGCGGATGACGGTGTGATGCCGCAGACCGTGGAGGCGATCAACCATGCCAAGGCTGCAGGAGTGGAGATCATCGTTGCGATCAACAAGATCGACAAGCCGGGCGCCAATGTGGAGAGAGTAAAGCAGGAACTGACAGAATATGAACTGATTCCCGAGGACTGGGGCGGAAGTACGGTGTTCGTACCGGTGTCCGCGCATACGAAGGAGGGAATCCCGGAGCTCCTTGAGATGATCCTCCTCACAGCAGAGGTGATGGAACTCAAGGCGAACCCGAACCGTGCGGCAAGAGGGCTTGTGATCGAGGCTGAGCTGGATAAAGGAAAAGGTTCCGTTGCGACCGTGCTCGTACAGAAAGGTACGCTCCATGTCGGAGACGCGATCGCAGCAGGATCCGCTCACGGACGTGTCAGAGCGATGATGGATGACAAGGGAAGACGTGTCAAAGAGGCAGGACCGTCCCAGCCGGTGGAGATCCTCGGACTGAACGACGTGCCGAACGCAGGCGAAGTATTCGTGGGATGTGCGTCAGAGAAGGAAGCGAGAAACTTTGCAGATACCTTTATCGCACAGAACAAAGTGAAACTGCTGGAAGAGACAAAGTCCAAGATGTCTCTGGACGATCTCTTCAATCAGATCAAGGAAGGAAACTTAAAGGAACTGAACATCGTCGTGAAGGCGGATGTGCAGGGCTCCGTGGAGGCGCTGAAGCAGAGCCTGCTGAAGCTGAGCAACGACGAGGTCGTTGTCAAGATCATCCACGGCGGTGTCGGCGCGATCAACGAGTCCGACGTGATCCTTGCGTCAGCTTCCAATGCGATCATCATCGGATTCAATGTCCGCCCGGATGCAACTGCGAAGGATATCGCAGAGCGCGAGGGCGTGGACTTAAGACTTTACAGAGTTATCTACAACGCGATCGAGGACGTGGAGGCTGCGATGAAGGGTATGCTCGATCCGGTCTTCGAGGAGAAGGTGCTCGGACATGCGGAGGTGCGCCAGACATTCAAGGCTTCCGGAGTGGGAACCATCGCCGGCGCATATATCCAGGATGGTATCTTCGAGAGAAACTGCTCTACAAGGCTGATCCGCGACGGTATCGTGATCTTCGACGGTCCGCTGGCATCCCTGAAGAGATTCAAGGACGATGTGAAGGAAGTAAGGGCAGGATACGAGTGTGGATTTGTCTTCGAGAACTTCAACGATGTCAAGGAAGGCGACCAGGTAGAGGCCTATAAGATGGTGGAGATCGAGAGAAAATAGTCTCGGTCATCCACAGGAGAAAACAGGAAAGAAGGGGCAGCAATGAGAAAAAACAGTATAAAAAATACACGAGTGAATGCAGAGGTACTCAGAGAGCTGAGCAATATCCTGCGCAGCGGGATCAAAGATCCCAGAGTGGCGCCGATGACATCCGTAGTAGCTGTTGAGGTGGCTCCGGATTTGAAAACATGTAAAGCATACATCAGCGTCCTCGGAGATGAGAAGATGCAGCAGGATACGATCCGGGGGCTGCAGAGCGCGGAAGGATATATCCGCCGCGAACTGGCGCGGACGATCAACATGCGCAACACTCCCGAGATCAGATTTATCGTGGATCAGTCCATAGAATATGGAGTGAATATCAGTAAGAAGATTGATGAAGTGACAAGAGATTTGAAAGATGGAGCTGATGAATAAAATGAAAATAGTTTTGGGAGATATTTTAAAGGGGAAACGAAGAGCAGCGCTGGGCGGGCATATCCGCCCGGACGGCGACTGCATCGGTTCCTGTCTCGGACTGTATATGTATCTGAAAGAGCAGTATCCGGAGATCGAGACGGATGTCTATCTGGAAAATGTCCCGGAGGCGTTCCGTATGATCAGCTGCACGGATGAGGTGAAAACACAGGCTGATGAGGACGATGTCTATGACCTGTTCATCTGTCTGGACTGCGGGGATCAGAAGCGGCTCGGGTTTGCAGAAAAGCTGTTTGAGAATGCAAAGGAGACGCTGTGCATTGACCACCATGTGAGCAACGGCGCGTTCGCGGACCAGAATTACATAGTGCCGGACGCCAGCTCGACCTCCGAGCTTGTCTATACGCTGCTCGACAGCCAGAAGATCAGTAAGAGGACAGCGGAAGCGCTCTACATGGGAATCGCCCATGATACCGGCGTGTTTCAGTATTCCTGCACCTCGCCGGAGACTATGGAGATCGCTGCTGAACTGATGAGAAAGGGCATTGACGGCAGTGAGATCATAGATAAGACTTATTATGAGAAGACTTATATCCAGAATCAGATTCTGGGAAGGGCGCTCCTTGAGAGCATGCTCATCCTGGATAAGAGGTGTATCGTGTCAGTGGTGCGCCAGAAGGAGATGGAGTTCTTCCAGGCAGTGCCTGCAGATCTTGAGGGGATCGTGAGCCAGCTTCGCCTGACCAAGGGTGTCGAGGTCGCGATGTTCCTTCATGAGACTGCTCCGCAGCAGTTCAAGGTCAGCCTGCGCTCCAAAGGAAGCGTGGATGTGAGCAGGATCGCGCGCTACTTCGGCGGCGGCGGACATGTGAGGGCCGCGGGAGTGACGATGAAGGGGTCCAGCCATGATGTGATCAACAATATTACAGGGCAGATCCTTCTCCAGCTTGACAGAGCAGAGAAAGAAAGCGGAGACGGCGCCGAGGAGACAGCCGGCGCACAGGTGGACGAATGATCAACGGGATATTGAATATTTATAAAGAAAAAGGATATACTTCCCATGACGTGGTGGCACGTCTGCGGAGGATCGCGGGACAGAAGAAGATCGGACACACGGGCACGCTGGATCCGGATGCGGAGGGCGTGCTTCCCGTTTGTCTGGGCAGAGCCACCAGGATCTGTGATATGCTCACGGACAGGGATAAGACTTATGAGGCGGTTCTGCTGCTCGGAAGGACCACAGATACACAGGACACCTCCGGCACAGTGCTCTCGGAATGCAGCACAGAGGGGCTGGAAAAAGAGAAAGTAGAAGCATGTATCCTCGGCTTCCTCGGAGAGTATGACCAGATACCGCCGATGTATTCGGCGCTGAAAGTAAACGGAAGGAAACTCTATGAGCTTGCCCGCGAAGGAAAGACTGTGGAGCGGAAGAGCAGGCGGGTCGTGATCCGCAGTATCCGGATCCTGAGTATGGAGCTGCCCCGTGTCCGCATGGAAGTTACATGTTCGAAAGGAACTTATATCCGGACGCTCTGCCAGGATATCGGGGAGCAGCTGGAAGTGGGAGGATGCATGGAGAGCCTTCTGCGCACCCGTGTGGGACGCTTCCGGATCGAGGAGAGCATCCGAATTGATGCCGTGGCTGAGGCGGCGGAAGAAGGGCGGCTCAAAGAGCTGCTGATCCCTCTTGACAGAATGTTCGAGGACTGCAGGAAGATCGTGATCGACGGCAGGTCTGCGTCCATGGCATACAACGGTAATTTTTTCCTGAGAAAGCATCTGACGGAACCGGGAGAGTTCCTTCCGGGCGAGCGGTGCAGGGTCTATGATCCACAGGGGCGGTTCATTGCGGTTTACAGATATGATGGCGAAAAACGCCGTTTTACACTTGAGAAAATGTTCCTGGATCCGGAGGAACTGGGAACGGACTGAAGGGAAAGACATGCAGTATATCAAAGGAATTGAATCTCATAACTGGGAAAACAGGACAGCGGTGACGCTCGGCAAGTTCGACGGACTTCACAGAGGGCATCAGAAGCTGATCAGCAAGATAGAAGAATATGGAAGAGATGGATGCGAGAGCGTCGTCTGTGCCTTTGACATGCACAGGGAATCTCTGATGACGAAGAAAGAGCGGCGTGTCCGTCTGGAAGGCAGGGTGGACTGGCTGGTAGAGTATCCGTTCACAAAGGAACTGCGCGAGATGGAAGCAGAAGATTTTATCAGGGAGATCCTCTGGAAGCGGCTGCACGCGGCCCATATCGTGATCGGCACGGACTTCAGCTTCGGCTATGAAAAGCGGGGCAATGCAGATATGCTGGCGGCTTACGCGCAGAAGTACGGCTATACTCTTGATGTGATCGAGAAGGAAAAGTATCAGGGAAGGGTTATCAGCAGCACCTATATCAAGGAGGCGCTTTCACAGGGGGATGTGGCTCTTGCAGCAGAGCTGCTGGGGTATCCCTATGAGATGTCCGGCGTTGTGGAACACGGAAGACAGCTCGGGCGCACGCTGGGATTCCCGACAATGAATATTGAACCCCAGCCTGAGAAGATCCTCCCGCGGTTCGGTGTCTACGCCTGCCGGGTAAAGATCGGAGGGGCATGGTATCCCGGCATCGGCAATGCGGGAGTGAAGCCCACGGTCACGGATGAGCACAAGAGGCTTCTTGAGGTTTTTGTATTCGGGTATAAGGGGAACGCTTACGGGAGAGAGATCACTGCGCAGTTCTGCGAGTTTGAACGCCCGGAGACGAAGTTCGCCTCGGTGGAGGAGCTGAAGGCCCATGTGGAGGGAGATATCCGTTTCGGGGAAAAATATTTCGGGATCCGGTGAGCGTTCTTCTGTACCGGCAGCCCGAAAATATGATCAGCGCTCTGTAAAATTTTCCATGGATACATCTTCCGGATGTTTGTTCTGAGAGAATATATGCAAAATGCCTTAGAAAAAGGGGGAAAAGAAGGAAAACCCCTCTTTTTTTATTGTTCTGCTGAATTTGCAATGCTATAATCTTATAAAAATGAACAAAAAGAAGGGAAAATTTATGGGAAAGAGCAGAAAAATCACAAAAATTTTTGCCCTGGCGGCTGCGGCGGCGATGCTTGTCACCTCAGTACCGGTCATGGGGGCCGGTCAGGAGAGTGCGGAAACGACGCAGGCTTCACCCTGGGAGTCTTCCTGGCAGGAAGGCGATGCATACTCGGCAGACGGGGATGCATATCAGATTTATCCGATCCCTCAGTCAATTGAGTACACAGAGGGGTCGGCTTTTATTCTGCCCGAAAATGTAGATGTTGTGGCGGGAAGCGGGATCGATCAGGCTGCACTGGACTATCTCGATGAAGTACTTGAGGATTACGGGAGAACACGGACAGATGCGGAGAGTGCAGGCGGAGAAGGAAGTATTGTGATCGGCATCAAGGACAGCGGGGACCAGGCGGATCAGTGGTTTCAGGACAAGGGCATAGATGATGCGCTGTTTTCCCGGTCTGACGCTTATTCTCTCTATGCAGAAGACGGCAGCATCTATATTCTCGGAAAAGATGCCACGGCGGCGTTTTATGGTGTTTCAACGCTGAAGATGATGTTTTCTTCCTTTGCCGGAGAAAAATTCCTTCCTGTGGAGATCAAGGATTATGCTTCTATTGATGCAAGAGGATACATCGAGGGATTTTATGGGGGCTGGACGCATGAGCAGAGAAAAAGCCTGATGGAATTTACACGGGACATAAAGATGAATCTCTATGTCTATGCGTCTAAAACGGACGCATATCATACGAGCAAATGGGCGGAACCTTATCCGGAGGAGACGATCGCGGAGTTCCGTGAGCTTACTGCGCTTCAGGAAAAGACAAAATGTGAATTCGCATGGTCTGTACATCTGACAAGTATGCTTTCCGGGATCACTTCTGTCACGGATCCGCGCTACGAAGAGCGTAAAGAACAGTTGAAAGCAAAGTTTGACCAGCTGTATGAGATCGGCGTGAGAAGATTCTGCATCCTGAATGATGATTTCGGTTCGGGATCAAACGAAGTTGTGGTGCAGCTGGTCAATGATCTGAATCGGGAATATATCAAGCCAAAGGGATGCGGAAATATTATTTACTGCCCTCAGGGATACAACAACAGCTGGGCGAGACCGGCGGAACTTGAAGCAATGAAAGGGTTTGACCAGGATGTGTTTATTTTCTGGACAGGCCTGGATGTGAATTCTCCATTTGAGCAGAGCGCTATTGACTATGTGATCAATAATACAGGACACAGTCCGGTTTTCTGGGTAAACTATCCCTGCAGCGAGCATGCAAAGTCCGGGATTTTCCTGGGAAGCAGCGCCCATTACATCAGAGATAATATCAGCGGGCTGGCCGGAGCGGTGTCCAATCCGATCTTCTTTGCAGAAGCGGATAAGGTTGCCCTTTTCCAGCTGGGAGCATACTTCTGGAACGTGAATAATTATTCCGCACATACAGAAGAGGTATGGGAACAGTGCTTTAAGTATCTTCAGCCGGAAGTTTACGATGCATATCTGACAATCGCAAGAAATGTGTCTGACTGTCCGGGATCAGGACGGGTGCCCCAGGGATTTGAAGAGTCGCTGTACATAAAAGACGAACTGGAAAATGTCCTTGCACGGATCGAAGACGGACAGGATATCTCATCGGATCAGGAAGCTCAGGATCTTCTTGCGGAGTTCCGGCACATCCAGTCGGCAGTCGATGACTTTATGGAGAATTGTGAAAATGAGGCGCTTGTCCAGGAACTGTCTAATCCGGGAGGAACAGATGGCGGAGAAGGATGGCTTCAGGCTTTGAAAAATGTGGCGTCAGCAGGGGAGAAGCTGCTGACTGCCGAGATGGAAATGGATAAAGAAAATGCAGATCTTGGCGTGATCTGGGAGGCGTTTGCCTCTGCCTCTGCCGAGATGAGCAGATATAATGAGAGGACCTACCAGTATCCGGACGGAGCGAATAAGCCGGCGGTCAAAGCGGCCAGCAAACGGGTCGTGCCTTTTGTGGAAGCGTGCATGGAGCATGTTGGAGCATATATGGACGGCATTCTGGCGGAAGCAAATGAGGAAACCGCGGCTGACAGAGTTTACACAAACATGGAGGAATATACTGCAGCACCGCTCACTATCCGGGAGAAGCAGTATGGGATCCGCAATTTAGGAAGAATCACGTTTGACCCCGGCGATTATATCGGGATCAAGAAAAAGGATATCGCGGAGATCTCCCGGATCCTGACTGAAGGAAACGGTCTGGACGGGCTGAGCCTGGAGTACTCTCTGCATGGCGACAGATGGACAGAGGCGGATCCGGGAGATCTGTCAGAGAACGCTGCCGCAAGATATGTGCGCCTGATCAACAGGGGGGATGAGAGTGTCTCAGCGGTGCTGTCCAAGCTGGAGATATCTGTTGAGAATCTTCAGCCTGTCATCACGGTGAAAGATTCAGACATGTCTCTCGCCCAGGGCGGAGAGTGGGCAGACGTGCTGGACGGCAGCAGGGAAACTTATGTGGAGACTGCACAGGCCCAGCGCGCCGGAAACTATATCATTTTTGATCTGGGCCTGACGCAGGAACTGTATGATATTACGATTGCCACAGCGGACGGCGCGCAGCGGATCTATCAGGCGGAGCTTTCGATCTCTGAGGATAATGTGAACTACACAACGGTCAAAACATTTGGAGATGAAGGCGTCGTGGAGCCGCCTGTGAGAAACTATACTGCCGACGCCCGGGGCGCACAGGCGAGATATCTTAAACTGGAGCTTACCGCCGATGCAGACGCGGCGCTCCGGCTGTATGAGATCACACTCAACCAGGATACAGAGACTCCGGAAAGGATCGATCCGGCGGCGGTGATCACAAATACATCGGGTAATACGGCTTTTGTGAATGACAGAGATCTCTCCAGTGTGTTCCTTACGGGGGATACGGAAGAAGGAGATTATCTGGAATACCGGATCACCGGGAATATAAATGTGGAAAAGTTCCGTATCCTTCAGAATGGCTCCAGCAATGCAGACGTCCTTGTAGAAAAACCGGACGGAACCATGGAGAAGCTGGGAGAGCTTACGGATACAGATCAGATCTTTGAAGCGCCTGAGGGCGGCATTTATGCGGTGCGCCTTGAGTTCAGGGCGGGCATTCCGGCGGAGATCAGTGAGATCGTCGTCACTTACGGCGAGGATGCCTCAGGGGACATCGGACAGGCGGTGGATAACATCTATCTGGATGACGGAACCCCGGATTCCACGGAGACGGTTAATCTGGCGCTGAATCAGCCGGTGGAAGTATCCGGCATAGAGGTTCCATCCGTCAAGCCGGAGTCGGCTGTGGACGGCAGCCTGGATACAAAATGGGACAGCGGTGCCCTGAAGGGCGCCGGCGCGTCAAGTCCGCAGTGGATCATCGTAGATCTCGGAGGCTATTCCAATATGATCTCCGGCATTAAAATGAGCTATTATAATAAAGTGTATCCTACAGATTACGATATCCAGGTATCGGACGACAAGGAGAACTGGGTTACAGTAAAGACGATCACACACGAAAATAATGGGCCGACTTATCCGACAGATACTGTGGATGAGGAGTTTGAAGTTCCGGTCATGGCAAGATATGTGCGCCTTGTGTTCCGGTCCATCAACAGTGTGGCTGCCGGGAACTGTATCGGACTGCAGGAGCTTGAAGTGAGCGGTGTGAGACGCCGTGCGGAGATGGATTATGTATCCGTACAGGACCCGGAGGAACAGAGGGTGGAGATCGGAGCGGCAGTTGAACTTCCGGCCTTTGTACAGGCAGCCGTAAAGGCAGAGGATGACCCCCAGGAGACAAAGGTCCTTGTAATGCCGGAATGGAGCCCGGATGAGGTGGATACGTCTGCAGACGGAGCCGCGGATATTGCAGGCTTTCTTCCGTACCGCTATAACCTTTCCAATCCTCTGGGATATGAGGCTTTGCTCACTGTGACTGTAGGAGAGGGAGCAGAGGAACCGGAACCCGGGAAAGAGATCTCAACCGCTGTTCTGGAATATGCGATCGAACTGGCAGGGGATGTCGATACCGACGGCGTGATGGATGCCGTGACAGAGAATTTTGAGAAGGCGCTCAGGGATGCTGAGGATATCCTTGAAAGAGTGAAGGCGGGAGACGGTTCCGTGACGCAGAACGCTGTGGACGCCGCCTGGCAGAATCTGATCAAGGCAATGCAGTACATGGAATTTAAGGAAGCCGATAAGGACGACCTGGCGAAGGTCCTCTCGCTGGCAGAGACGATGAACAGCAATCTGGACGCATATCTGGAAGAAGGCAGGCCTGCATTTGTGACAGCTCTGGATACGGCAGAAAACGTTTATGAAGACGAATTCGCGCCGCAGGAAGATGTGGACAATGCATGGCGGAATCTTCTGAAAGCAATGGCAGACCTGAGACTGAAGCCGGATAAGAGCCTTCTGGAAGAACTGATCAGACAGGCAGAGGCGCTGAATGAGGCGGACTATGATGCACAGAGCTTTTCTGTAATGCGCGCAGCTCTTGCCGAGGCCAAAACGGTGCTTGCAGACGGAAGTGCGACAGAGGAGAAAGTCAGTACGTCCGTGGAAGCACTGGAAGATGCAATGGAAAAACTGACCGCGTCCGTCATCGGTACCGCGGATGCCGCCGGTTCCACACCCACAGCAGATACCGTTGCCGCGGCAGGTTCCAGGGACGCTGCGGATACCGCTGACGCTGCAGAGGATACCAGAGTCAAGGCGGCAAAGACGGGAGACGAGGATACGGCACGGGTATTTCTTCTGATGGCGGGAGCGGCTGTGCTGCTGATAAATGGGACTGTTTTCATTAAGAAAAGAACAAAATAAAGGAGATTTCGGAAGAGGTTGATTTTTTCCTTTACATTCAGAGTGCGGTATGCTATACTTTGCAAGTATGAAATGAACCGGCATTCGGTAACAGGATCACTCCGACCGTTACTTAATGTCAGGCGTTTTGTAAGAGATATTTTAAGGAGGAAATGAAAATGATCGCAAAGGACAAGAAACAGGCTATCATCAAAGAGTATGGAAGAACAGAAGGAGACACAGGATCACCGGAGGTACAGGTTGCTATCCTGACAGCAAGAATCAACGAGCTGACAGAGCACTTCAAGGCGAATCCGAAGGATCACCACTCAAGAAGAGGACTTCTTAAGATGGTTGGTCAGAGAAGAGGACTTCTTGCATACCTTAAGAAAGTGGACATCGAGAGATACCGTTCACTGATCGAGAGACTTGGACTTAGAAAATAATCATTTCAGAGGGCGTCAGGCACAGAAGATGTGCCGGGCGCCCTTTAAAAGTGTTTGCCTAATGAAATATAGTGTGATATAATAAATTGGATTGCGGGCAGAGAGATGTAACCGAGACCACTGAAAAGTATATTAGGCGCTGTTTAATATGTTTTTCAGTAGTTTCGGAGACGCCTGCCTGCAGGGAATCATATTTAATTAAAGGAGAAGACTATGTACAAGAAATTTGAGATGGAACTGGCCGGAAGAACTCTGCGCGTGGACGTCGGCAGAGTGGCAAAGCAGGCCAACGGCGCTGTCCTGATGCACTACGGCGATACGACTGTCCTGTGTACGGCGACTGCATCAGAGAAGCCGAGAGAGGGAATCGATTTCTTCCCTCTGAGCGTGGAATATAACGAGAGAATGTATGCGGTGGGAAAAATCCCGGGAGGATTCAACAAGAGAGAAGGAAAGGCGTCGGAGAATGCGATCCTGACAGACCGTGTCATCGACCGTCCGATGCGTCCGCTGTTCCCGAAGGATTACAGAAACGATGTGACACTGGAGAACCTTGTGCTGTCAGTGGATCAGGACTGCAGCCCGGAGCTGACAGCCATGCTTGGAGCGGCGATCGCTACCTGCATTTCCGATATCCCGTTCGACGGCCCGATCTCCACTACACAGGTAGGTCTCATTGACGGAGAGTTTGTGTTCAATCCGACGTCTGAACAGCGCACAGTATCTGATCTGGCTCTTACGGTGGCTTCCACGAAAGAGAAAGTGATCATGATCGAGGCGGGCGCCAACGAAGTGCCGGAGGACAAGATGATCGAGGCGATCTTCGCGGCTCATGAGCTCAATCAGAAGGTGATCGCATTCATCGACACGATCGTTGCAGAGTGCGGAAAGCCGAAGCATGACTATGAGCATTTCTCTGTTCCGGAAGAGCTTTTCGCGGCGATCAGGGAGATCGTTCCGCCGGAGCAGATGGAAGAAGCTGTATTTACGGATGACAAGCAGACGAGAGAAGAGAATATCCGCGTGATCACAGAGAAGCTGGAGGAGGCGTTCGCAGACAATGAGGAATGGCTCTCGGTTCTCGGCGAGGCGGTTTACCAGTATCAGAAGAAGACGGTCAGAAAGATGATCCTGAAGGATCACAAGCGTCCGGACGGACGTGCGATCGATCAGATCAGGCCGCTTGCGGCTGAAGTGGACCTGATCCCGAGAGTTCACGGTTCCGCGATGTTCACGAGAGGACAGACACAGATCTGCAACGTGACAACTCTGGCTCCCCTTTCTGAGGCTCAGAGACTGGACGGACTGGATGAAAATGAGACCTCAAAGAGATATATGCACCACTATAACTTCCCGTCTTACTCTGTCGGCGAGACGAAGCCGTCAAGAGGACCGGGACGCCGCGAGATCGGACACGGAGCGCTTGCCGAGAGAGCGCTTATCCCGGTGCTCCCGAGCGAGGCAGAGTTCCCGTATGCGATCCGCACGGTATCCGAGACATTTGAGTCCAACGGATCCACATCCCAGGCCAGCGTGTGCGCATCCAGCATGTCGCTGATGGCTGCCGGCGTGCCGATCAAGGCTGCAGTGGCAGGTATCTCCGCAGGTCTTGTGACAGGAGAGACGGACGATGATTATATCGTCCTGACAGACATTCAGGGACTGGAAGACTTCTTCGGCGATATGGACTTCAAGGTTGCAGGAACCCACAAGGGAATCACTGCAATCCAGATGGATATCAAGATCCACGGCCTGACAAGACCGATCATCGAGGAGGCTATCGCTGCGACGAAGAAGGCAAGGACTTATATCATTGATGAAGTAATGAACAA
>ERZ1090862.1131-NODE-1133-length-11880-cov-6.174799_pt1 | contig 11880 bp, 12 predicted proteins | sample MGYA00478481_ERZ1090862 | MGnify/ENA primary metagenome ERZ1090862 (study PRJEB33644, sample SAMEA5815745) | chicken gut metagenome | biome: Chicken; feature: Gastrointestinal Tract; material: Caecum | place: Ireland | collected 2019-01-01 | study: A study of... | reverse complement strand
TAAATGAGACCGGCTATATTGTCATTCCGATAGAATATGATGCGTCATGGGAACAGTATCAGCCGAATATTTACAGGATGGATGAGTATACCGGGGAATATGAAGAGTTCTGCTATGCGGCGTCGGATGGATACATTCCCCTGAAAAAAGATGGCGCATGGGAGTTGCGGGATACGGAAGGAACCCTTATAATAGAACCGGACATATTTGAAGAAATACGCCCTGTGTATGACGGAAAATGCTGGGTGAAGCAGGACGGAAAATGGGGCGTAGTTCAGATCAAAGAATGATCTCAAGGAGGATAGAAACATGGCTTTTTTAAGTGATCTTGACAGAAAAATTTCAATGCTTGGACAGGGAGCCATCCAGAAGACAAAGGACGTGACAGATACGGCCAAGATGGCTGCAACGATCAGAGGACTGGATGCCCAGAAGAGAGAAGCTTTTGAACAGCTGGGACAGTTCTACTACGATAATTATGAGAAATACCGCGGCGAACTTCCGGAGACGGCGGCCGGTCTGGTGAACAAGATCGAGAATCTTGAGGCGCAGAAGAAACAGCTCCAGGAGCAGATGCAGAAGATCAAGGGAACGATTTTCTGCCCCAACTGTAATACAGAGATCCCGGCAAATTCGCAGTTCTGCAATGTGTGCGGAACAAAAATCGAGCAGCCGCAGCCGGAACCTCCGGTACAGTCGTCCGGCAGGGTCTGCGCAAAATGCGGCGCACCGCTTGAGGAGGATCAGCTCTTCTGTACAAACTGCGGAGCGAAGGTTGAAGCTGCACCTGCGCCGGCACCGACACCGGCACCAACACCTGCACCGGTACCAACACCGGCACCTGTGCCGGTAGTTGAGGAACCTCCGGTGAGTGAGCCGGAGAAGATCCTTTGCCCCAACTGCGGCAAAGAACTTAAGCCGGAACAGAAGTTCTGCACCTCATGCGGAACGCAGATCAGACCATAAAAAAGGAATATTGGGACCGGAGGTATAAGTGAATGAGATGTCCAAATTGCAACAGTCCGGTTGAGAAGGATGACGAATTCTGTGAGATCTGCGGCGCCAGACTGAACGGAAAGAGAAAATCGAAACTTCCGGCAGTGATCATATCGCTGGCAGTAGTCCTGGCCGCGGCAGGAGGCATAGGAGTCTGGGTCTTTACAGGAGATTATCATCCGAAAGGAGAGGACACTACGACGGACATTGCCGAGCTGAATAATGGTGCGGAACAGGAAACAGGGTCAGAAAAGTCCCAGGCCGATACAGATGAGTCCGACAGCGTTGAGGACAGGAGCACAGACAGGACAGACGGGACTGAGGACAGCGGAACATCATCCGGAGCTGCGGTGACGGATGGAAAAACAGTTGACGGCACAGACCAGCAGGAAGCGTCCGGTCAGACGGATGCCTATGATTCTTCGGAGGGCGGCATACACAGATATGAGTATGTTGCAAGTGACTGCTCCTGGAGCGAAGCGTATCAGAAATGTCTTGATTCGGGCGGCTATCTGGCAAGGATCAACAGTCAGGAGGAATATGATTATATTCTGTCCCAGATCGATCAGAAGCAGATGCAGAACATACATTTCCGCATTGGCGGAAGACGGGATGCCAATTCCCAGGACTATTACTGGGTCGATGATACGAATACTCTTTATGGAGAGAAAATCAATTCCGGAGACTACTGGTGCAGCGGACAGTGGATGTCCGGGGAACCGAGTTTCAGCGACGGAGAGATCCAGGAGAACTGTCTTGATATTTTCTACTATCAGAAAGAAGGCAGATGGGTGTGGAATGATGTGCCGGATGACATCCTTGCAACGGTGCCGGAATATGCTGGAAAGTTAGGATACATATGTGAATATGAAGATTAAGAGAGCGCTTTTCATTCTCGCAGCCGCGGCCGTGACCGTGATATGCGCGGTCATTATCGTGGCAGGTGTGGGTGAACTGTTGGGAAGGCCTGAAGCATCGGATATCCGCGCAGAAGATCCTGACGAGAGCACGGATATCTCCGGCGTGCGGGAAAACGAAAAAGGTGAAGCCGCCATGGAACCGGAAGGACAGGAGCAGGAGAACGCCTCGGCAGACGGAGGACAGCAAAGACAACGGCGTCGAAGAGATTCTTCAGAACATGACAATTGAGGAAAAAGCCGCACAGCTTTTCATAGTCACTCCGGAATCGCTGACAGGAGGCCCCACGGTTACAGAGGCGGACGATACTCTTGAGGAGGCTTACAGAAGCCTGCCGGCAGGCGGATTCATCATGATGCAGGGCAATATCATTTCTCCCGAGCAGATCACGGAACTGAACAGCCGGCTGGAGGAAATGAGCCTTGAAACAGTGGGAGTCATTCCTTTTCTGAGTGTGGACGAGGAAGGCGGGACCGTGACACGGATTGCCTCCAACGACAGCTTCCCGGTGGAAGACGTCGGAAACATGAGCGAGATCGGCGCTGCGGGAGACTCCCGGAAAGCGTATGAAGCAGGTGCATATATCGGGAAATATCTCAGAGACTATGGATTTAACCTGGATTTTGCGCCGGACGCGGATGTGTGGAACAACCCGGAAAATACGGTTGTGAGATACCGTTCTTTCAGCTCGGATCCCGGGACTGCCTCGGAGATGACTGCGGCTGCCATACAAGGATTTCACAGCAGCGGCATCTGGACTGCCTTGAAGCATTTCCCGGGACACGGGGCAACGGCCGAAGATTCCCACGAAGGCTTCGCCTGGTCGGACAGGACGCTGGATGAACTCCGGCAGTGTGAATTTCTGCCTTTTGAAGCAGGAATTGAAGCGGGCAGTGAGTTTGTGATGGCGGGCCATATTTCCGTGCCTGAGGCGGCGGGTGAAGATACCCCGGCGTCACTGTCGGAGAAGGTTATTTCCGGTATCCTTCGGGATGAACTGGGGTATGACGGAATCGTAGTAACAGATGCAATGAATATGGGAGCTGTTACGGAACACTACTCTTCTGCGGAATCTGCGGTTATGGCCGTACAGGCAGGGGCGGATGTGATACTGATGCCGTCGGATCTTCAGTCTGCTTACCAGGGAATTCTTGATGCCGTGCAGGAAGGGAAGATCACAGAAGACAGGCTGGATGAATCTGTAAGACGTATTTTAGAACTGAAAACAGAAAAAGATATTTAAAGGAAGGTAGAAAAATGAAGTGTGTGAAATGTTATCAGGAAATTCCGGACGGATCAAAGTTCTGTCCGTACTGCGGAGCTGACCAGTCGGCGGCTCCGGCCGGTGTTCAGCCGGGAGAACAGGAGACTGTCGTACTGAGCAGCGTGAATGAAGAACAGGCTCAGACTTTCGGACAGGGGTATCAGCAGGGGGGAGATGCAAACAGTCAGCAGACTGCGGATCCGTACGGAAATACTTACGGGACTCAGAATACGGACCCCTATGGAAATGCTTACGGGACCCAGAATACAGATCCCTATGGGAATACTTACGGGACTCAGAACACCGATACATACGGGAATACATATTCTCAGCCGGCAGGAACGCCGGAGAAGCAGGTAAACTGGGTGCCTTATCTGGTACTTTCGATACTGTGTACGCTTTTCTGCTGTCTGCCGTTCGGTATTGTAGGTATTGTATTTGCGGCAAAGATCAATTCGGCAATTTCTGCCGGTGATATGGCAGGCGCACAGGATGCGGCGAAGAAATCCAGAATCTGGATCATTGTTTCCGCTATCGTAGGCGTTGTGGCATACGCTGTTTTTATCGGACTGATGGTGATGACTGCGGCAGCAGGATACAGCCTGTTTGATTCCTACTACTATTATTATTAAACCGGAGGAGCAGCAGCTGGCTATGTCAGAATGGATAAGGACAAAAAGATCGGTCAGGGCAGCTCTGCTGCTGGGAGCCGCTGCCGTATTCGCTGCGGGAGCGCTGTATCTGTATTTTCATGACCCGTATCAGTACCCGCTTCCCTGCATCATTAAACTGCTGACCGGGCTGTACTGTCCGGGCTGCGGAGCAGGGCGGGCGTGTTTTTCGATCCTGCATGGAAAGTTTTTTGATGCGTTTTGTTATAATCCGCTGCTGGTCATTCTTCTTCCCTTTGCGGGAGGATACATTGCGGCGCGGGGGATTGACTGGGCGGTTACAGGCGGAAATCATATAGACGGAAAGATCAGTATAAAGCTTCTTCTGGCGGTTCTGATCATCATATTGGTATATGGAATTCTGCGGAATACCCCGATATTTCCGTTCAGCCTGCTGGCTCCCGGAGGAATAAAACAGATTCTTTAAACATAATATTGACAAAGTAAAAAAGAGTTCCGTCCGCGGAACTCTTTTTATGATGCTTCTCTTGCAATTCAGGCAGAGGGTATTATATACTAGAGACATATATTGTGTAGAATATTCTGAAAAATCAGGTGCAAAGGGGCCTGACCCCTTTGAGAAAATGGAGGATTTGTTATGATTAACAAGCTTGTGGAAAAAATCAGAAAAACAGGAGCGCCTGTCGTTGTAGGTCTTGATCCGATGCTGAATTATATCCCTCAGCATGTGCAGGACAAGGCGTTTGCAGAATATGGAGAGACTCTGGAGGGAGCGGCGGAAGCGATCTGGCAGTTCAACAAAGAGATCGTGGACAAGACATATGATCTGATCCCGGCGGTAAAACCGCAGATCGCAATGTATGAGCAGTTCGGCATACCGGGACTGGAAGCTTTTAAAAAGACTGTGGACTACTGTAAGTCAAAGGATCTTGTCGTAATCGGAGATATCAAGAGAGGGGATATCGGTTCTACTTCTGCAGCGTATGCGGCCGGACATCTGGGTAAAGTAAAAGTAGGAAGCAGAGAATATGTTCCGTTTGACGAGGATTTTGTCACAGTGAACCCGTATCTTGGTTCTGACGGAGTGAATCCGTTTATCGATGTCTGCAGATCTGAGAAGAAGGGACTCTTTATTCTTGTCAAGACATCGAATCCGTCCAGCGGCGAGTTCCAGGACCGTCTTATTGACGGACGCCCGCTCTACGAACTGGTAGGAGAGAAAGTAGCGGAATGGGGAGCTGACTGCATGGGAGATGAGTACAGCTATATCGGAGCTGTTGTCGGTGCAACCTATCCGGAAATGGGAAAAGTACTCCGCAGAATTATGCCGAAATCATATATTCTTGTCCCGGGATACGGCGCCCAGGGCGGACAGGGGAAAGACCTGGTACATTTCTTCAACGAGGATGGACTCGGAGCGATCGTCAATTCGTCGCGCGGCATCATCGCTGCATATAAGCAGGAGGCATATGCAAAGTACGGAGCAGAGAATTTCGGAGACGCATCCAGGGCAGCGGTCGAGGCGATGATTTCTGACATCAGAGGTGCATTGGAGTCAAAATAGGATAAATTACAGAATATTCAGATAAATTGACACCAAAGGGGCCTGACCCCTTTTAAAAGGAGCGTATATGACAAGAAAAAGAGAAGATGCGGAAATCCTTTCGCAGGAGAGGATCGCAAAGGATATCTACAGTATGTGGATCAGAACGGAGGCTGCAGAAACTGCGCAGCCGGGACAGTTCATTTCCATGTATACGAATGACGGGAGCAAGCTGCTGCCCCGTCCGATCAGTATCTGTGAGACGGACCGGGAGGCAGGAAGTCTCCGGGTGGTGTACAGAGTTACAGGCAAGAATACGGGAACCGAGATTTTTTCGCAGATGAAAGCCGGTGACACGATTCCGGTCATAGGTCCTCTGGGAAACGGTTTTCCCTATGAAAGAGCGGAAGGAAAGCGTGTCTTTCTGATGGGCGGAGGAATCGGAGTGCCTCCTGTGCTTGAGCTGGCAAAGCGGATGAAATGTGACAGGAAGCAGATCGTTGTCGGGTACAGGGACGAAGAGACTTTCCTCAGAGATGAGTTTGAGCAGAACGGGGAAGTGTATATATCAACAGAAGACGGAAGCGTGGGCACGAAGGGAAATGTGATGGATGCGATCAGGGAAAATGCCCTTGAGGCTGATATCATTTATGCCTGCGGTCCCACACCGATGCTTCGCGCAATCAAAAAGTACGCGGAAGAAAACGGAATTGAGTGCTATATTTCCCTGGAAGAGCGCATGGCCTGCGGAATCGGAGCCTGTCTGGCCTGTGTGTGCCAGTCAAAAGAAAAGGACGAACACAGCAACGTGCACAATAAACGGATCTGCAAGGACGGTCCGGTATTTCTGTCGACGGAGGTGGAGATCTGATGAACATGAAAGTAAACATTGCAGGTGTAGAGTGGAAGAATCCGGTTACGGTTGCATCGGGCACTTTCGGTTCGGGAGAGGAGTTTTCCGAGTTTGTTGATCTGAACCGGCTTGGAGCCGTGACCACCAAAGGCGTGGCGAATGTTCCGTGGAGCGGAAACCCGACCCCGAGGGTGGCGGAAGTCTATGGCGGAATGATGAACGCTGTAGGACTTCAGAATCCGGGGATCGACGTATTCTGCAGAAGAGACATCCCTTTCCTCAGAAAATATGACACGAAGATCATCGTCAACGTGTGCGGAAGATCCACAGAGGACTACTGTGAAGTTGTTGAACGTCTCGCAGAGGAAGATGTGGATATGCTGGAGATCAATATTTCCTGTCCCAATGTGAAAGAAGGTGGGATCGCTTTCGGGCAGAATCCGAAAGCGGCAGAGGATATCACGAAAGCCGTGAAGAAATATGCCAGACAGCCTGTTATCATGAAACTGAGTCCGAATGTGACAAGTATTGCCGAGATGGCAAAGGCCGTGGAAGCAGGCGGCGCGGATGCGGTATCTCTGATTAATACCATCACCGGAATGAAGATCGATATCAACAGAAAGACATTTGTGCTTGCCAACAGGACCGGCGGCGTGTCGGGGCCTGCCGTCCATCCGATCGCGGTGCGCATGGTATATGAGGCGGCAAATGCGGTCAGGGTTCCGATTATCGGTATGGGAGGAATATCTACAGCGGAGGATGCCATCGAGATGATACTGGCCGGTGCAAGCGCGGTATCCGTGGGAACCGCCAATTTCCATAATCCGGCGGTGACTCTGGAGATAATAGACGGAATTGAGCGGTACATGGAACAGCAGGGATTTGATTCCGTGGAAGCTATGACAGGCATTGTGAAATAATAATGCGGCATTATGATATAGCGCCGAAACTGCAAAAGGCAGTTTCGGCGCTGTTTTTATCCAAAGATTTAACATGTTTCAAACAAAGTCTGAACATGGTTTTGAAGAAGAGCGTTTCCCTTTTTGGTAAAGTTAAATCAGTGCCGGTGAAAGCCGGACAGACTGTTTACAGAAAAAATATGAATTTTTCCAATGAAAGGGGATAAGTTGATGAGAAGACAGAAGAAGTGGAAACAGGTACTGGCCTGTATGTCTGCCTTTGCGGTGACGGCGTCAATGGTGCCGGCAGGCTCTGTGTCGGCCGCAGAGACGGGAGACGGAACGCCGTATACAGCGGAAGGGGTATACGATGTGACTGTACCGCATGTGATCGTGAATCAGATATACGGGGGAAGCGATGACGGGAATGCCAGCCATAGTTTTATCGAGCTGTATAATCAGTCGTCAGACACAGTAGATCTGACAGGCTGGAGGATCGCATACCGCTCAAGCCGGGACGGGGATGACAGTGAAGCCTGGAAATATCTTGATCTTACCGGAGATATCGGGGGGAACGGCTATTACCTTATCCGCTGCGGGGAAACCACAGGGACAGATTACCAGGTTCCGTCCGGAGATCAGGAATGGGACATCCGGCTGCATAATAAAGGAGTGTCCGCCGCGCTTTTCAGCGAAGACGTCCAGCCGGGAGATGATTTCGCAGGTGCGGTGACGGAATCAAACCGTCCGGAAGGTTACGTGGACCTTCTTGCGGTGCAGGGAAATGATGAGGAAGAGGCGCAGATGCCGCCGGTATATGAAGGCCGGACAGAAGCAGTCCAGTCAAAGAAAAAAGCAGTGCGCAGAGTCGGCTTTGCAGACACCGACAATAATGCAGATGATGCGGACTCACTGGATTATTCTGAAACTGTTGATCCGGAGATGGGACCTCACGGGCCGGAAGGCAGCGGTGAAGAAGGCGGAGAAACGGATCCGGGCACCGGAGAACAGCCCGGAAGCGGGACTCCGGAAGAGACTTACCACAGCAGCAGCTTTGAGAACGGCGCGGCTCTGACGCTTGACAGGACGGGGGATGTCACTCTCGGAGAGGCAGATCCGGACGGCGGAGTGGCGGAAATCGTATCCTATAATTCAGATAACGGAAAAGCATATATTGTCAACGGACAGCAGGGACTGCTGAATGTGGTGAATGTAAATGAGGACGGAAGTCTGACTACAGAAAACACGATAGAGGTCCAGAATCTGATCGACGGTTTTGCCTATGGAGATATGACCAGTGTTGCTGTGGATACGGTGAATGACCATGTGATCATCGCGCTGCAGGCTGCGGACTATACGGCGGCAGGAAGGATTGCAGTGCTGGATTATGAGGGGAATCTTGTGACCAGCTATGAGACAGGCGTCCAGCCGGATATGGTCACTGTCAGCAGCGACGGAAAATGGATCCTGACAGCGGATGAAGGAGAGCCGAGAGAAGGATATGGACCCGGGACGACAGACCCGGCGGGAAGTGTGACTCTTGTAAATACGGAAACAGAAGAAGTGAGGGTTGCCGGATTTGCCGGATTTGATTCTTCCGTACTTGCAGGACAGGGAATCCTGTTCAATAAGGTGGACGGGCAGATCCTGAGTGCGTCAGCCGACCTGGAACCGGAATACATTGCGCTGGATCCTGACGGTACAAAGGCATATGTATCCCTTCAGGAAGCCAATGCCATTGCCACGCTGGACATCGAGGAAGGGACCTTTACGTCTATAAAAAGTCTCGGTTTCCAGGATCTGAGTGCGGAGGAAAACCGTGTGGATCTTTCAGAAGACGGAGAGTACAAGGCGTCTGTATATCCGCACACGGTCGGAGTCCGTATGCCGGATGGAATCAGTGCCTTTGAGGTAAACGGAGTGACCTGGCTGGCGACGGCCAATGAAGGTGATGCGAGAGAGTGGGGAGAGTTCAGCAACGAAGCGAAAGAAGACATCGCTGATGCGGAAGGCATTGTGGCAGAAGGAGTGCGGGTTCTTGACCATTCTGTGACGGCAGGACTTGAGGATGGGATCAACTATGTTTACGGAAGCCGTTCCTTTACCATTTACAATGCAGATACAATGGAACCGGTCTATGACAGCGCAAATGAGTTCGAGAGCAGAACGGCCTCTTATTTAAGCGCATGGTTCAACTGCTCAAACGACGACATAGAGATAGACAGCCGCAGTGCGAAGAAAGGCGTGGAGCCTGAAACTGTTACGGTAGAACAGATCGGCAGCAGATGGTATGCTTTTGTGGGACTGGAACGCATTGGCGGAGTGATGGTCTATGACGTAACGGATCCTGCATCAGCGTCCTATGTAAATTATGTCAATACAAGAGATTTTTCATCGAATGTGTCGGGAGATGTAGCGCCGGAAGGTCTGGCATTTATCCCCGCGGAAGAGTCGGCATCCGGATACCCGATTCTGCTGGCCGCGTGTGAAGTGTCCGGTACGGCTGCGGCTTATACTCTGGGCGGAAGCGCGGTGACGCCGGCTCCCTCAGAGGACACGGCGGGCGCGGTGGTTCTGTATACCAATGATGTGCACTGCGCGGTTGACGGATATTCTTCCCTTGCGGCTTACCGGGCGCAGCTTCAGGAAGAAGGGTATGATGTGATTACAGTAGATGCGGGTGACGCGATCCAGGGAGAGGCAGTCGGCTCTGTCACAGAAGGGGCGGCCATAGTGGATATCATGAATACGGTCGGCTATGACTTTGCGGTGCCGGGCAATCATGAATTTGACTACGGACTTGACCGGTTTCTGGAGATTGCTCAGGACGAGGCGCAGTATGAATATCTCAGCTGCAATTTTGTGGACCTGCTGACAGACAGCACAGTCTTCGAAGCGTATCAGATCGTGGAGATGAACGGTGAGAACGTTGCGTTTGTAGGTATCAGTACACCGGAAACTTATACAAAATCCACACCTGCCTATTTCCAGGATGAGAACGGAAACTTTGTCTACAGCTTTTCGGAAGATGATTTCTATGAGACGATTCAGAATGCGGTGGACAGTGCGGCTGAAGCGGGAGCAGACCGGGTGATCGCTGTCGGGCACCTGGGAATTGAAGGAACCACAGAAGGATGGAAATCCACAGATGTGATCGCCAATACGACAGGAATTGATGCTTTCATCGATGCACATTCTCATGAGACGATCGAAGGAAAGACTTATGAAAATAAGAATGGTGAGACGGTTCCTCTTACTTCCACAGGGACAAAGTTTGCCGATTTCGGCGTGATGACTCTGAACGAAGACGGAACATTCTCTACAGAGCTGATTGCGCCGGGAGATGTGGATACGCAGAGTTCCGAGGCGGCTGCGGCGGCATATCAGACAGTGCAGGACAAGATCGACGGATATAATGAAGATCTGGCATATCTTAATGAAAAACTCGGTACTTCAGAAGTTGAACTGACGATCAATGATTCGGAAGGAACGCGGAGAATACGGAACGGCGAGACGAACATGGGAGATTTTGTGGCTGACGCATACCGCACCATGACGGGGGCTGATATCGCGCTCGTAAACGGCGGCGGCATCCGTGATTCCATTTCGGCCGGAGATGTGACGAGAAAAGATCTTATGGATGTAAATCCGTGGAATAACGAGATGTGTGTAATACAGGCCACAGGACAGCAGATTCTGGACGCTCTGGAACACGGAGCGCGCATGAACCCGGAGGAGAGCGGAGGATTTCTTCAGGTATCCGGAATGACTTATGAGATACATAATTATCTGGAAAGTCCGGTTATCACCGACAGTATGGAGATGTTCCAGGGAATCGATGAGACGAAAGAGCGCAGAGTGCAGAATGTTATGATCGGCGGAGAGGCGCTGGATCCGGAGAAGACATATACAGTGGCCGGAAGTTTCTATACACTTCAGGAGCAGGGAGACGGATTCACCATGTTCCAGGGAGCGCAGATCCTTCAGCATGAAGAGCTCCCGGTTGATTCAGAGATGCTGATCAGTTATTTTACAGACCGGCTGAACGGTACTGTGACTGCCGAGATGTACGGCAATCCTCTGGGTGACGGAAGAATCACGATCCTGACGGAAAAGGAGGAAGATCCGGGAAGTCAGACGCCGGGAACCCAGGATCCGTCCGAAGATCCTGGAAAGAACCCTGCAGACGGAACGGATAATTCGACAGGACAGCAGGAAACTTCGGATCCGGCAGGGACGGGAAACAGCGGATCGGATGTAAAACCTGTAAAGACAGGAGATGAAAACAGGATATACCCGATGTTCGGTCTGCTCGCCGCATCAGCGGTTCTTGCAGGCGGAACCGGTGTTTATGTGATCAGAAGAAGAAAAAGTTCATAGAGCTGGTTTACGGGAGCTGCCATTTCGGTGGCTCCTTTTTGTTTACGGGAAACCATAAAGGCGGACAGAATTCTGCAACGATTCTCCCAAGAACGAATTATTGCTGTGTATCATTCAGCAGATCGTCTGCCGTTGTATTTAAAATACGGGCAAAAGCTTTTAGTTCAATATCAGTAACAAAACGTTTACCGCATTCTATTCTCTGTATGGCATTCTTGTCCAGATCAATTCCTTCCAGCTGCAGTTTTTCCGCAAAAGCTCTCTGAGAAACTTTTGGGGATAACTGTTTCCTTAACATACAAAGTTTTTTGCCGCAGATATTATTTCCATTTGATGACTTGTTTTTATACCTGTCTCTTATACACATCTCCGAGCCCACGAGACCCTAAGACATC
>ERZ1090862.1126-NODE-1128-length-11898-cov-13.731825_pt1 | contig 11898 bp, 11 predicted proteins | sample MGYA00478481_ERZ1090862 | MGnify/ENA primary metagenome ERZ1090862 (study PRJEB33644, sample SAMEA5815745) | chicken gut metagenome | biome: Chicken; feature: Gastrointestinal Tract; material: Caecum | place: Ireland | collected 2019-01-01 | study: A study of... | reverse complement strand
GCCTTATCGTCGGCAGCGTCAGATGTGTATAAGAGACAGGACTTATTAAATACAAAAAACCAGTATTCTGGATTTCTCAAAAATTTCATTTGACAACGATATAATTTTGAAATATGTTGAAAACTGACATTGAAATGGATCGTCGCATAGAAGAGAGTTCTTAAGTCTGAGGAGGGGTAAAAGTGAGACTTCTTATTTGTGATGACGAAAGACAATTTGCAGAAGATTTGCGTCAGCGTATCATAGATTTTCTAAAGGAGCCAAGCTGGAAAATTACAATAAACTGTATATCAAATGTGGACCAAATGGTAGAAATCGATGCATCTCAGTATGACATTGCCTTTTTAGATATTGATATGGATAATCTTAATGGCATTGATCTTGCACATAAGATGCGTGCCTGTAATCCTGATTTGATTTTGATTTTTGTAACTAATTATATTCAATATAGCTTAGAGGGATACGAAGTTCATGCGCTGCGGTATCTATTAAAAAGCCAACTAAGTTCTAAATTACCCGATTGCCTTAATGCGGCGATTACCGCTTATCGGAAAGAAAGAAGTTTTGTTCGGTTTTCTAGCGACAATGTTGAAATTGATATTTCTCCTACTCACATCACTTATGTGGAAACTGACGGACGCCGTTTGAAATTACATCTAAAGAATGAGCCAAGAGATGTTTTAATGATAAATATGACTATGATGGAGTTAACCGAATTGCTTCAGGAGCGCGGCTTTTTGCGTGTGCATCAAAGTTACCTTGTAAATATGCTATACGTTCAGCAAATGAAGAGTACGGGCGTTTGGTTGACAGATTCTACTCGATTACCAATCAGTGCACGAAATTATAAGGAACTAAAACAAAACTATCTACGTTGGAAGGGTATGAAGCGATGGAGTATATAGTAGGAGTATCACTCAATGGATTACAACTCTTAGCCACACTTTGGTTTTTTGATGGGTACTTTGAACGTAGATATCACGGATCACAGTTTTTGAGAATAGCTGTCATGTGGCTTGTCTTAGAATGTATTGTGCTAAATCTTGAAGCATCTATTCTAAGCCCAATTAAGGTGGTGATTGTTCCACTAATATACTTAATACTCAACTGTGTTCTATACAAAGGCCGCTTTACATTTCGAGTATTTGTTACAGTAGCGATTTATGCATTGTTTAGCGCCTTCGCCTATATATTGGAATTCGCAGTAATGTCAGCGCTGTGCCTCCAAAGAGAAGAATTTATATACAATAAGTGTTTATATGTTGGCACAGGTCTTTTGAGTACATTTGGAATGTTACTATTTTCCTGGTTCGTCAAACACTCTTTTACTCCAAGCAAAGTGGGTTATTACAACAGAACATGGGCACTAATTGCGACAGTTTTTCCCGCATCATCTATCTTAATATTGCTTTTACTTTATACAGCAATTTCGGAACAAGAACTACAAAGTTCTTTTGCGGTTCTTTGCCTATGTGTTATGGCTGTAGCCAATGTTCTTGTATTTGTTCTAATTAATATACTGAAAAGCAGTACGCAAGAACACGAGATACTGGTGGCGGTAAGTGAACGTGAAAGGCAACAGCAGGAAAGTGTGGCAGCGTTATCTGTAGCTTATGAACAGCAGAGAAAAATAACACATGATTTCCGAAAGCATTTAGCTGTTATGGAAGAACTGCTAAGGCGCAACGCAATCGGTGAAGCATTTACATATGTGAGTAATCTTCAAGAAAGTCAAACAGAACGAATCTTTCTTGTTAATACACATAACATAACAATTGATGCGATATTGAATCAAAAAGCATACAAAGCCCACCATAGTCAAATTGATATTCGATTTGAAGTAAATGATTTATCAGGAATCCGAATTAGTCCCTCCGATTGTACTGTTGTATTGGGAAATTTATTAGACAATGCGATTGAAGCATGCGAAAAGATTCCCGCTGACAAGAGGTGGATTCAAGTAAGCGTAATACGAGTTGCCGTCCCAGATGAAAAAAATGGAAGTGTACTTATATCGGTTTTGAATCCGAGCGTTCCAACTAAAATTGTGAATCAAGAGATTGTCACAACAAAGAAAGATGCCTCACTCCATGGCTTTGGACTTCATAATGTGAAAGGCATTTTGGCAAAATATGGGGCAGAATATATTATGATATATGAAGACGGTAAATTTGCATTTAGCTTGGACTGGCCGGATTGTCCTCCTTGAATTTTGCAACCAAACACATTTTTCCTGCAGATAAACATAAAATATAGACTTCTCCTTAATTAAAAACTATACTCGATTTGAGTTTATAAGATTCTAGTGGAGAACAGTGTGGAAAAAATAGCCGAAAAACTGACATGTTGGTTCTTCTCAAAAGGGATCATCCGAGAAGACCAAATTCAATGGTGTCGCTACATGATCGTGCACCGATCAATGAATCTGATTTCTCTTATATGGCTTATCCCTGTAGGAAGTTTGGTGTCTGAGTGGTATACATCACTTGCATTTGTTCTTAGCTACAGGTTGCTTCGTTCACGAACTGGAGGTTATCATGCACAAACACCTTTAGGATGTTTGTGTATCGCAACATTGCTTCAGTTGTCAATATTATCCGTTATCCCATATATTGCGTCGCCGATATATCTGAGCCCTGCTCTAGTAGTTTGCTCTCTTGTAATCGTATTTTTTTCTCCTGAAAACAGTAATTCAATCCATTTATCACCAGCAGAAATTAAAGCACTCGGCCCCCAAATAAAAGCACGGCTGCTTATGCTTTGGATATTAAGTTTTGGCTTTTCTCGGGTTGTGCCCGATATTGCGATAAGTATATCTTTAGGAGTGATAGCAACTGGAGTGTTACTGATTATTCCTAAAACACGGATAGGGGTGAAGTAAGTGACAAATAACAAACACGAAAAAAAAATGATTTATGGTTTGGCAAAAGCTGTCGTGCAGAAATTGGTGGAAGCGGAAAGAAACGAATGGCCACCGAGTACCTCGTATGGCTTTTATCAGCCCAAACGCCCTGAAAAGGAAACGGAAAAAATAAGGCATAATTAGATGTAATGCATTAATTAAAGGCAGGCACACATATCCTTGGCTTAGGGATGTATGTACCTGCCTTGTATTTTAACTGTTTTAGCTAACTACATTCAATATCCTTTTGGGTCGAAATAGTCGTTCTTTGTAGATGGTTACGAAAATTATATTTTGTCTATAGTCTTGTGTGATAGATTATAGGAAAGCAAACATATTAACGAAAATAAGCTTAGGAGGAAAGCAATATATAAAATTCATATTTTGGGCTCACCGTCGCTTAAATGCTGTGGTGAGCCTTTTTGTTTGAGTTTTTTTTTCAAATGTCGCAAAAGTTGCGATATTTGTCGAGTATGATTGACCCAGCAAGTCGGAAAGGAGGTACTAAACGGTGCAGCCGAATGAACGGCGCAGGAAGATCATCGAACTCCTAAATCTGAGAAGAAGGGATACGATGCAAAATCTGGCCGATGAGTTCGGCGTTTCTTGGGATACTATACAGCGAGATATTACAATACTTGAACAAGACTATCCACTGATCATATCCCGGGGGCACGGTGGTGGTGTGGCATTGCCTGACGGATATTATCTGTCAAAGAGGTACTTAACGTCAAAGCAAGTAGCGGTGCTTCGACGAGCAATGATGGGGGCCTCTTCACCCGATAGTGAAATACTTCAAAGCATCCTGAACGACTTTGCTTGGTCTGATTGATCAGATCGCACCTTGACAACTGAATACTCAGCACGGAGGTACGTTCCCAGAGCAGGAAGCGTGATCAGAGAAGCGCCATGACGTACAATCAGCACCCAGCAAGATGGGCGAGATTGTACCGAGCGATTCATTCTACTGAAAAAGCAGCGAAAACTGCTTCGCCATGATCTGCAAGGGAGATAATGATACGCCTGTTGCCCCGCACGTCAGACGGGGTGGCCGACCTTGGGTTGAAATCCTTAGACCCCTGGAACACCAGTGAAAGCTGCGCAAGCGGCTTGCCGAACGAAAGTGAACCGTGTTCCCGGTTGCCAGGGGGCGAGCTGCAAATATGGCATTTCTGCATGTTATTCTCTTTTCTTCTGAACATCAACAGCCCCATGTGTTGATGTCGAACCCGTGCGGCGCAGTGCACCAACCGCTGCGCCGCATTATTTTGTCATCAACCGAGGAGATGATCCAATTGCAAAATCCGGAAACTGGTTACGAGAAAGCCCATCGTCAGGTTGAGCAGATTTTCCGGCGTTTTTTTCCGGCCAAAGGAATGGTTACACGCGAAGGCCAGATCCGTCTGTGCCACATGATGCTGGACGCCCTGTTTGGCCGGGATGTGGCCCTGTGTGATGCCGGTGTGGGACTTGGGAAAACCTATGCCTACCTTATTGCTTGTGTGCTGTGGCAGCTGCAAAGGCCACGACAGATGCAGCGCCCAGTGGTGATTTCCACCGCCAGTGTCGCCCTTCAAAGCGCTATTCTCACAGAGTACATACCGTTTTTATCAGATGTTTTAATACAAAATGGATACATCCAGAAACCTATTTGTGCTGTGCTGCGAAAAGGAAAAGAACGCTTTGCTTGTGATAGGCGGCTCTTGATTCGACAAAAGCAGATTGGCATTCGCGGCGAACGGTTCCGCAGAAGGGCCGCCGCATTGCGCGCTGCCAACCAATGCCTGGACCTGGATCTTTTGCCGGGAATATCCCGTCATGATCGCCGTCTGATCTGTGTGCCAGAGCGTTGCAGCCGCAGCTGTATCTTGCACTCCGATTGTCGGTATCGACAGTATTTGAAAGATTCCAACGGTGCGTCGGTTACCATTCAGGTCTGCAATCACAATTACCTGCTGGCCGACGCAGCCCACCGGCAAAACGGGTGGAAGCCCCTGCTGAAAGACTATCAGGCACTGGTAATTGACGAGGCCCACAAACTGCCGGAAACGGTTCGTCAAATGAACACCCGGCGGATTCGTTCGTCAGACTTGCTTCATTTTGAAAAAATCCTGACCGCAAGCCATTGCACATTGGGAGCCCAGAAGCTCCGTGGTGCAAGGTTGGCGGTCCTGACAGCATTTGCGCCTGCAGAGGACGAATCGGAAAGGGAAAAATCATTTTGCTTGACAGATGAGCGATCCGCCTCCTTGCAGCATTTGGACAAAGCAATTCAGGAAATCCTGAAGCTGGAGAACAGGGAAGTACCGCCCGTTTTGCGTAATAAACTCAGCGATGTTCAAGAACTCATTTCACTCTTCCTTCGCAGCGATACAACCTTTGTTCGCTATGTGGAATACCATCAGGAAAATGGGGCCCTGGCCATTGATCTGTGTGCAGTGCCTTTTGATCTGCCCCGGTGCGTCTATGACGCTCTCTGGAGGGAGCATAAGCCTGCCATCCTTACATCAGGGACTCTGGCGGTGGGAGAGGATTTCACCCATACGGAGCAGCAATTCGGGCTGAATCGAGGAACATCATTGCGTACACTGCGCATCGTATCCCCGTTTCGCTACGACGAAAACTGTTTGCTTTATTTTCCAGCGACACACAGAAAGAAGGTCCCTTACAAACAGAATACGGACCGCGTGGCCCATCAGATCCAGGAGCTGATCAACACCGCCAACGGACACACGTTGGTGCTGTTCACATCCTACGATCAGATGGGCCGTGTCTATGAAAAACTGAAAGATAATTTCCCGGTGCCTGTACTGCAGGCACAACGCAACCCTCAGATCTATCTGGAACGCTTCAAACAACTTCCCAACGCCGTCCTGTTCGCCAGTGGAGCGTGCTGGGAAGGCGTGGATTTCCCCGGAGATATGGTCTCTTTGCTCATCATTGTGAAGCTGCCATTTCAGGTACCAGACCCACTGGGAGAGGCCATGCGGAAGCAGTACGGCAATCTTCACAGTTACATCCAGACCGAGATCGTGCCCGAAATGCAGATCAAGCTGCGTCAGGGGTTTGGCCGTGCCATCCGCACTGAAACGGATAGCTGTGTGGTGGCAATCCTCGACCCCCGTGCGGCCCCCGGCGGGCGCTACCATCGGGCAGTGCTGGACGCATTGCCGGAAATGCCGGTTTCGGACAAACTAACAGATATCCAGCACTTTTTACAATCAAAGAAAAATCCCAGTTATTTCGAGCCCCGATTCACTAAGGAGGTTGATTATTATGCGGGCAATTTGTTATGTGCAGGAAGTCAAGAACAGTGATCTTACTATGCGGCAGCAGATTCTGATCTGCCGTAAAGCGCTTCGTAAGCTTCGCTGGCCTTGTGTACAGGAGCTGTTCGCGCAGGCAGGCACCGAAGAACAACCGCTTACGCTGCGTCCCGGTGTAATGGACTTGCTTCACGCAGCTGCAAACGGCGAGGTAGATGTTTTGATCGTGGTGGATATCAACCACCTACATTGTGGCCGACCCGAACTGGAAGGACTGCTTGCATCTTTGCTGCAGTACGGTGTGCACACTTTCGGTGTCCAGTGCGGCTGGATCGAGCCGGGTGGCCGGCATTGGATGGTTCTTCCTAATTACGATTCTGAGGTGTGAAGTGAAATGGAATACAAGAAAGAAGATGTGCTTTTCTTCCCGCGTGTCTGGTTGTATGCGCGCACGGGCAGCGGACATCGCACTGTTGCCGAACGGCAGCTGGCAGAACTCCGTGAGTGGGCAACCTGCAACGGATACAGTATCGTAGGTCAAAGCTGCGAATGTGCCAAGGCCAATTCCTTTTGGCGGCCCGGTTTGTTTTCCATGCTCCGGGCTGTGCGTAGGGGAGAAGTTGATACTGTGGCGGTAACACGGCTGTCGCGCTTCGCAGTACATAAGAGCAAGCTCTGCCATATTTTGAGCGTACTGCAGAAAAATGGTGTTGTCATTCATACCTGCAATTGTCAATTGAAATATGATCTGTATCTGCATGGATTGGACCGTGTTTTAGTTGGCTGAAGGGGAGAAAGTGCAGAGCATGAATCGAAAAGAGTCTGAACACAGCGAGAAACAATTCATCGAAATTACATTGTCGGGAAGCAAAGTGCGCTTTACCTTTGTGGGAGATGAAAGCGGAACCCCCCGTGAAAATGTCAAACAAATGATCATGAAAGCCTATTCTGAACGCATCAAAAAGTAGAAAAAAGTTCTCTCATTTGTTGTTGGTATTGGTGATAGCTATTTGATGTGGTTAAGGATATGTTGTGTGGTAGACCGTAGGAGGTGAAGGTGAAATGCAAAGAGTCGAATGTTTGTACCGTGTTTCGACAAAAGGACAGGTCGATCACGATGACATTCCCATGCAACGTATTGAATGCCGCAAGTTTGCCGAAGAACAAGGATGGACGATCATCAAAGAACTGTGCGAGAAAGGCGTATCTGGTTTCAAGGTGGCAGCAGAAGATCGGGATGCAATTCAGGAACTTCGCAATGATGCCATGAACCAAAGGTTTGATATTCTTCTGGTATTCATGTTTGACCGCCTGGGGCGCCGGGATGATGAAACCCCGTTCGTGGTCGAATGGTTTGCACAGCAAGGAATCCGGATCTTCAGTGTGAAAGAAGGAGAACAGAAGTTCGAGAGCCATACCGATTCGCTGATCAACTACATTCGATACTGGCAAAGTGAAGGTGAGTCCCGAAAAACATCCATGCGTATCAAGACCAGACTGGATCAGATGCGTGCAGAAGGGCTGTATACCGGAGGTCCCGTTCGATTCGGGTATCAAGCCATTGAGAAGGGCCGTCTGAACAAAAAGAATAAGCCGGTCAAGGATCTGGTCATCAATCCCGAGGAAGCGGCTGTGATCAAAGAGGTCTTTGAGAGAACGGTATATGAAGGTGCAGGATCATTCGTACTGGCCAAAGAACTGAATGAACGTGGAGTCCGCACACATTCAGGAGCCAAACTGACGGCACTCTCCATCAATCGTATGCTGAAAGAACGGCAGTATACAGGTTACCTCATTACCAAGGATGTGACATCGCCTTATATGCCTGAACTGCAGATCATAGATCAGGAATTGTTCGACCAGGCACAGGAGATTGTCACGCAGAGGAAAACCAAAAACGCGGAATGGCGTAATATCCCGAGGCAGAACGGCAACGGAGCGTTGCTGGGAGGAAACTTATACTGTGCCACGTGTGGCCGCAGGATGACATCCAGCAATCCGGGGAAGGGAGCAAAACGTGAAAAAGCAGAGTACATCTGCTATATGGGGGCCAACCACCGAAACAACTGCAACGGACAACGCTCCTATGTGGCCAAGCGCGTAGAAGATATCGTTCTTCAAGCGACCAGACTGCTGCTTGACACCATCAAAGATACCCCTCGAGATGAGTCGGTGGAGGCTCGAGTGCAAGCCGAAATGAAAGAACTGAAATATGAATTGCGCAAGACGCAACAGCAAGTCGAAGAAGCTGCCAAAGAGCAGGAAGGGCTGGAAATGGAAGTGAGTCGATGCCTGCTGGGAAAAAGCAATTTCACAACGGCCATGCTGAGCAGACTGATCGATGATAAGGCACGGGAACGGCGTGAGCTGGAAAATAAAGCTCTGGATCTAGAGCGGAGATTAAAGAACGAAACGGAAATGTCTGAAAAGGTGGCAGAGTATTACAACCGATTCTTGGGATGGAGTATGGAATTTGGATTAGCCACCATCGAGCGCAAACGGATTATCATATCCCAGTTATACAAAAGAATAGAACTCGGACGCGGTTACGTCGTCAACTTCGAAGTGGATTGGAACTACAAACAGTTCATCGATACATTGCAGATAGAGCAGCACATGGGGATCATAGAAGTGGGAATTCCCATGCCGCCGAAAGTCAGAAAGCGGACCACGCAGAAAAGCAACAGGAAAAATAACGGTGCAGCATAACACGGTCAGCAGGTCATTGACCTGCTGACCGTGTTTTCATTTTGCTCAAAATCCAGGGAATTTTGATTAACAGTCAAGTGCTTGCCGATTTTCCGGGAATTGGGCATTTTATTTAGGACGAAATCCTGCTGACCAAAATCAAGACAAAATAAAAAAGCGATAGAACGTGAAAGTTCTATCGCTTGGTGGCTGCCCCTCTCGGACTTGAACCGAGGACACCCTGATTAACAGTCAGGTGCTCTAACCGACTGAGCTAAGGGGCATTATTTTCGTAGCTATGCCAAAAACAGCATATAGCCAACGATGTTAAGGAACTGATCTCGAACATTAACCTCGCATCAGTGGCACTAGCGTGTGTGACAAGGTGAAGCAAGGCTATTAGGTAGATGAAGGACGATGATACATCAAAAAGTGATTCGGATGCAACGGCAACAGTACTTACAGTATGAATGATAACCTATATAGATTGGCTCATCAGGTCAGATGTACAGCGAAAAGGCTCATGAAAAGAGATGAACATTTATAATATGTTCATATATAGTCATCTACCTGTAAGATTTGCTGTCGAATTATGCGTTATAGACGGATGAAAAAGTATTACTGCCGATAGCACCGACCAGCAAAGCTGCGACCTGCGGAATGGACATATCACTCGGATCAACAGATCTCGTAAGAGCACCTATAAGGAAGTATATTACAATAAGCACGGCAGAAGTAACACCTATATGCTTTCCGTTTTCTTTGAATCCTAAAAGGGTGCGCTTAATTTTGCTGAGTGATGTAGATACTTCATGCGGCCTAGCAGGTTTACGATCAAAAAGCCAATTAACTAAAGGAAGTCCTGTAATGAGTGCCAGCGAAGAGAGGCCCCAATTGAAAGAAATGGAGCTCGTTGAGTACCTCAATGCGAGAGCAAACAACAACATAAAGGAGAGCCCACAAGCAAATTGTAAGATTGTTCGAACGATCCAAGAATAAGCTTTCGTAGTTTCTTCGCAAACATGAAAAGCTTCTTTAAGCTGTTCTTGAGATTGAGCTAAGAATGAAAGCGTTCCATTTATAACAAATTCAATGCCACAGCCTAGAATCAGGCTTATTACAATGGCAGTAATCCAGTACGCGATTTGCGGGTAATCTCTTTGGGTGAAGATTTGCCAAATAAGAGACAAGGTTCGGTCAAGAAATAAATTATTGTTAGCCCGCAGGTTTTCAGCATCTGCTAAATCTATTTTAGCGTTCAATTCCTCTATTTCTTGCTTTAAACCGTTGATTTTTTGCTCTTTTTTTGTCTCAAACTCCTTTTGGTAAGTAGTGATTTTGTTATTGAGCTCATCACGAGCGGAGGATACATCCTCCATATAAGAATCAGAACCCCACTCATTTTGGTGTGCCTCTGCCAACGTAATGGCGACGCGAAGCGTCTCACGGTAAGATTCGAGCCTCGAATCTGAACTAGGATCGTAATTCTGTGATTCAACGCTTGTGATCTGATTGCGCAAGTCGGAAATATTTTGTTGGATATTATCAAGCGATGCTGTTGTTGCCATACTTGCATATAGTGAGTTACAGACGAAAGCAAAAGTTGCTACAAGGGAGACAAATCCGAAAGCGGGCCTTGCAAATCTGATGAAAAAATTCATCGTGAGGTTATTCCGGGCAGGACTCTTTTTCAAGTAAGTGGCCACCAGTTTAGAGGCTTCAAACCCACCAATAATGATCCAAGCGATGAGAGTTGTTTCAGCGGTTTGATTTCCCCCAGTAAGAATCATAGAAAAAACAACCGCTTCAATCATAGCCGATGTTATAGCGGCTGCCAATCCAAAACCAACAAAACACAAGACGAGAATCGGCAAAAGTAGAGTGTTGAAAAAGTTCAAAATGATGATCATGTGAGTCACTCCTTTTGTTCAAGAGTTGCAACACAAGACCAATGTTTTTATTGACAAAAAGCTATGAATGTGATATCCTAATATCGATACAAGCCATTTGTGTTGGTCTTGTGAGCACTTGTTTCTAATGGAAGGACAGGCTGCAATGTGTCGTATAATCTGGCAGGATTATGCGACACAATTTTGTGTATTTCGTTATTATATCACCTCCCGTATCAACTCGTAATTCGACAGCACTGAGACGGAGTATAGTATAATTCAAAGGATAAAAAAGCGGCTTGACAGCAAAAGAGGTAGCTGTCGAGCCGCTTTGTTAATATAAAATAAGCAAATTACAGCTTGGCACTTGTAATCAAATGCACAATGTCCGTGTAATTTCTTACCGATTGGCCCCGACAGGCGTTTTGCGCCGACACAGTTTTAGAGACTAAAGTAGTTTTTTTAATCCGTAGCACCTGTCTGAGCCTCCTTCATTAATATGTCCAATGCTGTTCTGTATGATCATTATACAACAATAAAAGCCTGAATGCAATCCGACAAATCTTCTAATCTTTCGATATGAGTATTAGGTGGTATTGACAACAGAAATGTCAGCAAAGTGGCACTTCGTTAATTGAAGTGCCACTTTGCTGACATTTCTGTTGTTTGGTTACTCTCTAGAATAATGATACTGATCCCTTTAGGAAGAGAAGTCTATGCTTACTATACAATAGCCGCCAGTCGTCAAAGATAAGCGCCAACATATTTCATGGAAAGGAATATCCATACGAAAGAATAGTATTTGCAACCCTTTGGACAAAAAAGTTACATCAAGTCGCGCACTCACCTGTTTGTTCCTGGCGCACAATTTGCTGCGAAATTTCCTTACTACCCGGCTGGACTGAACCATCCTTGTAGATAAACTTATGTTTTTGTACACAGAAAGCGAAGTAAACAATGATCCTAGGCAGCGACCACGGCTATTACGCCATCAAAACCCGAAACTGTTCCTTCCCTGCTGGCATCACCCCTTACGGCAGCCACGAACCTTACACCCGCCAGAACGTGCTCGCGTTCGGCGGGTGTTTTTTGTTTGCAGCAGCGGGCGGCAGCCGATCCAGCGGGACAAGACCGCCAACGACAACTACTACCT
>ERZ1090862.1123-NODE-1125-length-11902-cov-7.293745_pt1 | contig 11902 bp, 11 predicted proteins | sample MGYA00478481_ERZ1090862 | MGnify/ENA primary metagenome ERZ1090862 (study PRJEB33644, sample SAMEA5815745) | chicken gut metagenome | biome: Chicken; feature: Gastrointestinal Tract; material: Caecum | place: Ireland | collected 2019-01-01 | study: A study of... | reverse complement strand
CCCTAACTTCCAGAAAAATTAACTCTCGTAGCATCTACTTCTTTTATTCATAGTCCCAGTCCTCTTCATCAAGGTCTGGATACTGCTGAATATACCCCTTGGACTTGACTATGCGTGGCTCAAAACTCTCCTCTACTTCACTGATTTTTGACACTCTAATGGTGAACATCCAATCATCTCCAAAGTCATAGTGAAGCGAAAATTTCTGCCCTTTATAAAGTCCAATCTTATCAAGAATTATATCTGTTGACGGTTCATCTCCCTCCGGATCCGACTGATACGCATCTTCACTATACATACGGTTGTCCATGCAGAACTCATACAGATGTTCATCAATAAAATCAAAGGCTTCCAGGATAATCCCACACAACCGGTCCAGCGATTCATCCCCGCATATTTCGATATTTCTGTAAATATCCCGTCCTCTGCCAGCGGGATATACTTTCATTGAATACTTTTTACTCATCACACACCTCTTTTCCGGCAAGAAATCTTAACACTTCTTCAAAGGAACGTTCACTGTTGGCAAATGCTTCCATCAACTCTTTGCTCCGCAGTTCGTCCCTTTTTTTCATTAACTTTTCCAGCTTATCCAATTCTGCTTCATACTTGTCTTTTGCTTTCGAAACCACTTCTTTCTGTGTTTCGATCTTTTCTTCTATTGGAATGCTTCTTCTCGCCATACTGTTATCCTTCCTTCTCTATCTTCATAAGGTCTTCATTGATTGCTGCCGCCTGTATCCTGATATTTGCCGCTGTCATGTGAAATGCCTTCAGGATCTCTTTCTGTGCAGCCGTAACCGCATAATCCATACGGTATCCACGGTCACTCTGGCGGATCAACTCTATCTTTTCCAGTTCCCGGATCGCTGCCGGAACGGTCATGTAGTTCTTCTTTCCACCCTTCTGCATCTGTTCCTTCAGGCACGTGTAAAACCGGCTCCGGATGATCAGGGCAACAAACTCAATAAATATCTTTGCATGTACCGATTCACTTGTATGTACCCGGAAACTTTTGTTCCCAAGATAAGATTTGTCTCCACGGAACAACTTCTCTGACGCATCTCTGCCCTTATACAGGTCAAGTGCTTGCGCTGCCGTCATCTTTTCTGACGTTATAATGACAAAATATCCGCAAAGCCGTATCTCTTCGTTGATCACTTCATGCCGTTCCCGTCCATACATGAATTTTTCGTCCGGTTTTCCTTTATTGTAATAGATCAGGTCAAAGTACCTGGCGAAGCCTCCCCCTTTGATTTCATATCTTGTGCCTTCATGCTTATGAAGACATTCCGCCATGCGGTCTATCTTTGTTTCGATCGCTTCGTGTTCGCTGCTTTTCTTTCTATCGTTATAGAAAATATGGAAATACCGTTCCTTTTCATCTGATGGATAAAGCTGTCTTTTTACCGTAATTCCGCTTACTTTATAATCCCGTATGCTGTATCTCCGGTCTTCTTCAAAGGTTCCCTTTACTTCAAGGACAAGACTTTTAACAAGTTTTTTCATCCCCTTCATCATAATGACAAATTCATAACCGCATTTGTCCATGTAGTGGATGTTCTCCTTGCTGAAATATCCCCGGTCAAGGATAAACCCAAGATTTTTGTATCCGTAACCATCTGCTTTTTCCAAGGTATACTGCAGCTGCGAGATATCTACAATACTTCCTGGATAATCTTCATAGTATAGTGGGGTTTCATTGCTCCTGTCATAGGCAATAGAATAGTTTATGACGGGCTCACTGATATCTTCTTTTGGATGTCCGTATTCTACAAAATCAATATCTCCTGCCTGGCAGTTTTTGTTTGTTGAATCATAAGAAATATATATTTTTTGCCGGTGATCCTGTTTGGCATTCCATCGATCCAGAAATGCAAGACTTTGATCTCTCGTAATGCTGTTAATGAAGTCAGATACCTTAGAATCACTGTAAATCCGCATCCCGTCTGTAAACAGTGGATGGTTAAATGCATAATCAGGATAGTATTGGCCAGCGTTATTTTCAGTGATGATAGAGTATGCAGCCAGATCTAAGAACAGCCCGCTGTCCTTACCGATGATATCCCCCAGCATTTCATCCAGATGATACTCTGAAATGATCCTGCGCAATACCAGATAAGTACCCACTCTCAGGCATCCACTCCGGTAAGCTTCTCCCCTGGTTTCAGGCAGTTCTTCTGCAGGAAAGAATTTCAAGAAGTTCGTATTCGGATACATCATCTCCGCATCATCATCAGCACACTTACCAATGGATGTACTTTTAGGAACCGTATATCCTTTTTCCGGACTGTAATTATGTTCATATACATAATAAACATATGTGACTCCCTTGATTTTTTTGCGGGTGACCCCAGCTGAATCAGACGGAATTTTTACTTTAAAATCGAGATACATGACAGCCTCCTCTCGAGAGTTAATTACTTCTCTTATATTCTATCATATTTACTCGATTTTTCAAGAACAATCGCCTTTTTCCGCTGAAATCATGGGATTTTTTTGCATCTCCCATACGTCTGCTTACGAAGACGAGAGTTAATTATCATGGAAGTTCACACTGACAGAGAAGGCGGCACATATTCTTCCGTTTTCGGACAGGGGGTTCGGATGGGTGTGCCCTGCTCTTGCGGGATTTGTCACAGGCATGGCGGTATATCTCTGGAATAAGAGAAAATAATTTCCACAATATTGACATTTTAAAAATTTTGTACTATATTATTAAAAACTTAACTATTAAGCATTTGAATAATGGCGGGGCAGTCCCGGCGATACATCGTGTCTGCTGAGCCTGCCCCGTTCTGCAGCGACAGGGGCAAAATACTTTTTGACCCCGGCATCATAATATAGTATGAGAGGTGATTTGAATGAAATGTCAGTTCTGTAACAGAGATAAGTCAGACAGAGTTTTCTATATAAACTGGATGGGAACTGTCTATCAGGTGCCTGTCTGTGAAGACTGCCTGCAGAAGATGTGGCAGAGAGCCCTCTCTTCGGGACAGGCGGAAGCCTTTAAGAATTATACCGGCTGGTGGCCGGGAAAGAGGGAGCCGCGCAGGCTCGGAGACCGTGCCTTTCCGGAGACTGCTGTGGACGGCCTGGTCAGGCGCAGGAAGCTTGCGGCTCTCCGCGTCCGTCTGAGCGAGGCTGCAGAGAGGGAGAATTATGAGGAGGCGGCGAGGATCCGTGATGATATCGCAACCATAGAGAAGGAGGTGTGCACCCATGGAAATTAATCTGAATCTGTTCGGAAAAAGGATGATGAAGGTGTTTCAGTCCGCGCTTCGGTTTGTATCTTATATGGGGCACGGTTTTATCGGGAGCGAACATCTTCTCTGGGCGCTGTCCCAGGATACGGGCGCGGCAGGCCGGGCCCTGAGGCGAAACGGCCTGGACAGAAATCTGATCGAAGAATATCTTCGCCAGTATGATTTTGACGCGAATGCAGGCGGAAGTTTCCACGGAGTTCAGGTCTCGGGGGAAGCGGAGGAAGTCCTGCATCTTGCCGAGCAAAGGGCGAAGGCGCAGGGCCATGAAAACGTGGAGCCCGAGGATCTGCTCCGCGGGATTCTGGATGCAGGAGAATGCGCGGCGTCTCAGCTCATCCTCTCCCTGAAGGCGGATCCGGAAGAGATACGCAGCGATCTGGGGCCGGGAAACACTCCGGTGATCCCGGAGACGGCGGATGGCGTCTCTGAGGAAGGGGAAGAACAGGAAGAAGAAAAGGTGCTTGAGAAGTTCGGGACAGATGTCACCCGGAAAGCCAGGGAGGGAAAGTATGATCCCATGATCGGCCGGGAGGACGTCATTGAACGGATGATCCAGGTGCTGTCCCGGCGCACCAAGAATAATCCGGTGCTTACGGGAGAACCGGGCGTAGGCAAGACTGCCGTGGTGGAAGGACTGGCTCAGCGGATCGCCGAGGGGCGCATCCCCGCCAACCTGAAGGACAAAAAGATCATCTCTCTTGATCTTGTAGGAATGCTCTCCGGCGCGAGATTCCGGGGAGACTTCGAAGAGCGGATGAAGACATTTCTGGAGGAAGCGGAGCGGGACGGGAATGTTATCCTGTTTATCGACGAGCTCCATATGATCATGGGGGCAGGCGCAGGCGCCAGCGAGACCATGGATGCGGCGAATATTCTCAAGCCGGTTCTGGCCAGGGGAGGACTTCAGGTTATCGGAGCCACCACACTGAAAGAGTACCGCAGGCATATTGAGAAGGACGCCGCGTTTGAACGGCGCTTCCAGCCGGTTACGGTGGAGGAGCCGGATAAAGAGGATGCGGTCCGCATCCTGATGGGCCTGAAAGGCCGGTATGAGGCCTACCACGGACTTACGATCACGGAGGAAGCGGTACGTGCGGCCGTGGAACTGTCGGACAGATATATCCAGGACCGGTTTCTTCCGGACAAGGCGGTGGACCTGATGGATGAGGCGGCTTCCAGGATCAAGACAAGGGGAATGACCACTCCCCCCTGTCTTCTTCAGCTGGAGGATGAGATACGCGCCACGGAGAAGGAGAAGAAGAAAGCGGCAGACGCCCAGGAATATGAGAAGGCGGCCGTCCTGCGCGACCGCCAGAATGAACTCTCGAAGGATCTGGCCGACCGGCAGGAGCAGTGGAAGAAGGAACAGTGCAGCCGTGTGGATGCGGAGGACATTGCGGAGGTGGTTTCCGCATGGACGAAGATACCGGTTACCATGCTCACAGAGGATGAGAGCGAGCGGCTGCGTACACTGGAGAACACGCTGCACCGGCGTGTGATTGGGCAGGATGAGGCCGTATCCGCCGTTGCGAGAGCGATACGCCGGGGACGTACAGGAGTGGCGGATCCGGAGAGACCCATCGGGTCATTCCTGTTCCTCGGACCTACCGGTGTGGGCAAGACAGAACTGTGCCGGGCTATCGCTCAGGTGATGTTCCACGATGAAGACGCAATGATCCGGCTTGACATGTCGGAGTACATGGAACAGTACACGGTGTCCAAGCTGATCGGATCGCCTCCGGGATATGTGGGGTATGACGAGGGCGGCCAGCTCACGGAGATGGTGCGCAGGAAACCGTACAGTATCATTCTTTTTGATGAGATTGAGAAGGCGCACCCGGATGTCTGGAATACGCTTCTTCAGATCCTGGATGACGGACGGCTCACCGACGCCCAGGGGCGCACGGTAAGCTTCAAGAATACAATCATTGTCATGACCTCCAATATCGGAGCGCGGGAGATCACGGGAAAGAGTTCTCTGGGATTCGCCCGGAACGAGGAGAATGAGGAGGACAGACGTGAACAGAATATCAGAAGCCGTGTCATGGAGGCGGTGAAGATGACATTCCGCCCGGAATTCATCAACCGTCTGGATGAGGTCATTGTCTTCCATCCGCTGAAACAGGAGGATGTGCGGAAAATCGCATATCTGCAGGTGGAGAAGCTGTCAGAGAGAATGCGCAGGCAGGGGATCCGTCTGAAAGTGGAGGAGAGCGCCGTGGAACTGCTGGCGGAGAAGGGGTATGATCCTGCTTACGGGGCAAGGCCTCTTAAGAGGACGATCCAGTCCATGCTGCAGAATGCGGTGGCGGATGAGATTCTTGAGGCGAAACCTTCAGACCGGGATGAACTGGTCGTAACCGGCGGAGACGGCCGGGTGAAAGTGACCGTTCAGAAAGAGCCGGAATATGCTCTGCCGTAAAAAGAAAACAGAACGTGAAAAACGGAGGATACCGATGTGATTTCGGCGTCCTCCGTTTTGTGCGACAGGCCCTGCAAGCGGCTTCCGTGCTTGCACGAGCAGGCATTTGCAGGGCAACGGACAGCGAACGGCTTTGCCGTGAGCTGCCCGTTGGATCGCGGAAGAACGCGGAAGATTTCCTTCCCCTATCTTTCGCGATCCAATTCTGTCAGAATATGATTTTTATCTGCCGGATTCCTCGTAGAGCTCGTCCAGGCTGCGGATCAGGTCAATGAGCTGACGCATGTTGTCTTCCCCGAACCGGGACAGGATCCCGGACCAGATCTCATCGTATCTCTTCATGGATTCCTCCGCGGCGGCCCTGCCTTCGGGAGTTGCGCTGATAGAGACTTTCCTGCGGTCCTTCGGATCGATCTCCCGGGTGATATAATTCTTCTTCTCAAGCCCGTTCAGTATGTAGGAGATGGCAGGCTTTGAGATATGCAGCTTCTTCTGTATTTTCGGAACATCGAGATTCATGCACGGGCATTCGCGGCAGCAGGTGCCGGCAATGCTGTGAAGAATCACCATCTCGTTCATCTGCATCTCACATTCTGAAGAAAGGGCGGATTCCAGTTTTCTGAAGTGCAGGATCGATGTGAAAAACTGTTCTCTCAACTCATCGCTCATATCGTTAACTCCTTAATTAATAAATATTTAATAGAAGTATACACCAGCCGGTCCGGGAATTCAAGGGCGGAGGCGTGATTCAGCATATCCGCGGAAGCTGCATGCCGCTCAGTTTGGACAGGATGCGTCTTCCTCCGATGGGAGTCCTGAGAAGAACTTTTCCCGGCATGGATTCTGTGACGGTTCCGATCCGGGCGGCATTTTCTCCTCCGGGAACCGCTCTTACCGCGCGCAGTATATCGTCGGCGGCCTCCCTGTCGCACACGGCCAGCATGCGGCCTTCACAGGCACAGTAGAGAGGGTCCAGCCCCAGCATGTCGCAGGCGGCTTCCACAGCCGGATCTGCAGGGATGCTGCTTTCATCCAGCTCGATGGAGAAGGGCATACCCTCCGTAAACTCGTTGAGTGTGGTCGCAAGGCCGCCTCTTGTGGGATCGCGGAGAATGCGGACGTCTCCTTCGTCTGCCGCGTCCAGAGCGGCGGAGGAGATAAGATGGAGCGGACGGCAGTCGGAGCAGAGCGGGCTGTCCTCCCGGAGAAGACCGGAGCGGGCCATCATGACTGCGGCTCCATGGCATCCGGCAGTCCCGCTGACAAGGACGGCGTCTCCGGGTTTGATCCCGGATTTTCCGGGAAGTACGGCGCGCTGAAAACCGATGCCCGCGGTGTTGATATAGATTCCGTCCCCCTTTCCGGAATCGACCACTTTGGTGTCTCCGGTGACAATCATTACTCCGGCTTCTTTTGCTTCCTTCGCGATGGAAGCGACGATCTGCCGGAAATCAGAAAACAGGAAGCCTTCTTCCAGAATAAAAGAGAGGCTCAGATACCTGGGAGTGCCGCCTGCCATGCACAGATCATTGACTGTGCCGCAGACAGAAAGTTTTCCGATGTCTCCTCCGGGAAATTTCCAGGGGGAGACAACGAAACTGTCGGTGGAAAAGACAAGTTTCTGACTTCCGTCAAGGACAGCGCCGTCTCCGAGCTGGGAAAGAGCGGGATTGTCGAATGCGGGAAGCAGGATGGAATCGATCAGTTCGGATGTCTTCAGTCCTCCGCTCCCATAGTCCAGTGTGATTCTGTCGTTCATTTTTATTCCCTCCGTTTTACTTCTTGTTCAGACCGTGTACTGAAACGCCGCGGCACATGCCCCTTCGCCGGAAACCATGCATGGCCCCACCGGATTTTCCGGCGTGCAGACTCTGCGGAAAAGGGGGCAGCCGTCAGGGCTCAGAACGCCGCGTATGACCTGAGCGCAGCGGCAGCCGGGGATCTCTGCCGCCGGCGCGGGGGAGAGTCGGAATTTTCCTGCCGCGTCCCACTGCGCGTACTCCTCTCTTATTGCAAAGCCGCTGTCTTCGATATGCCCCAGGCCCCTCCAGTCTGAGGAGGCCGGACAGAAGACTTTTTCCATGAGGGCCAGTGCGGCCGGATTTCCCTCCGGCCGCACAAGCCGGGTATATTCGTTCGTAAGCCCGGGCTGACCTGCGGCGATCATCCTCATAAGTTCCAGCACGGAGGCGAGCAGATCCGCCGGTTCAAAGCCGCTCACCACACCCGGCAGGCCGTATTCTTCCGGGAGAAATGAGAAGGCGCGGGAACCGGTGACCGCGGCTACGTGACCGGGACAGAGGAATCCGCTGACGGCGAAGTCGTCGGCTTCGATCAGGGAGCGGAGAGCCGGGGCGGTCTGCTTCAGAAGGCACAGCACGGAAAAGTTGGAAATCTTCCGGGAAGCGGCTTCCAGGATGCACGCGGCAGTTCCGGGAGCCGTAGTCTCGAATCCTACTCCCAGAAATATGACTTCAAGCTCCGGGTGGGCCGCGGCGATCTCGATAGCATCCACGGGGGAGTATACCGGTTCCACTTTTCCGCCCAGGGCTTTTCTGCGCAGCAGGCTGTCTCCCTGCCGGGATCCGGGCACACGCAGCAGATCGCCGTAGCTGGCGATCATTACGCCGGGACGCTGAGAGAGATCAAGAATCATATCGATGACGCCGGCAGGGGTGACGCACACCGGGCAGCCGGGGCCGGAGAGAAGCTGCACGGATTCCGGCAGGATGGTCTTCAGCCCGCTGCGGGCAATGGCCATGGTATGTGTGCCGCAGACCTCCATGAGACGAACCGGACCGGTCTGTCCGGCCAGCTGCCGGATCTTTTCCAGGATGACAGGCACATCTTCCGGATTTTTAAAACGGTTTTCATAAAGCATCTCTGATCTCCTCCAGAAGTTCCAGATTCTCAAGGGCCTCTTTCTCGGTCATCTTTTCAATGGCGAAGCCTGCGTGGACCATCAGATAGTCTCCGGGACGGGCGTCGCTGACGAAGTCAATGCGGACCTTCTGGGTGAGACCTCCCGCTTCGCAGTCCGCGGAATTTCCATCGATATTTTTAATCTTCATTGGCATTGCTAAACACATGATTGATACTCCTTTTCTTCCGGGCGACGGCAAGCTGTCCGAGACAGATGCCCTCGTCATTCGTCGATACGCGCCGGTGCGTGTAAACGGTGAAGCCGTTTTCCCTCAGAAGGGAGGTTATGCCGGAGAGGAGAAAACGGTTCTGAAACACGCCGCCGGACAATACCACGGGATATTTCCCGGGATTCAGTGCCAGACACTGATCCAGTGCCATGCGGCACAGAGACGCCATGAACCGGACCGCAATCCGGGAGGCGCCCAGGCCGTTCTCAAGGTCTTCCAGAATCCCGCGGATCACCGGCCGGGTGTCGAAGACTCGTACTCCGTCTTTTTGGTAAAAGGAAAGCGGATAAGACAGTCCGGCCAGAGAATCTCCTGTTGCATCCGGCGTTTCCGCGGGAGAGAGCGCCTCTACCAGAGCGGCGCCCTCTCCTTCGTAGTCGGCTGCGGCCCGGCCAAGTATGAGCGCGCACACACCGTCAAAAAGACGGCCTATGCTGCTGGCGGCCGGGGACAGCGGGGAATCCGAAAGCCCGGCAAGCAGCGCGCATTTTTCATCCGGAAGCGGAACCCGGCTGTAATCACTCAGTCCGGCGTCGCGCACAAGAGAGAGGGCGATGCGGCCGATCTCGCGAACCGCCCGGTCTCCGCCCGGGAGACGCACCGGACGGACAGTTCCCTTCCGGGTAAAATGTTCAAGATCTCCTTCCAGAAATTCTCCTCCCCAGATCGTTCCGTCTGTTCCCAGTCCGGTTCCGTCCCAGATAATTCCGAAGCAGGTCCGGTCCAGATGATTGTCTTCCATGCAGGAAGCCATGTGAGCCCAGTGATGCTGTACCTTAATAAGAGGGACGCCTTCCTCTGCAGAGGCCCGCGCGGCTTCCTGTGCCGACAGGTAATCCGGATGCAGATCGCAGACGTACAGCGACGGCTTGAGACGGAACAGATCCCGGTATGTCTTCAGAGACTCTGTATAGTGGGCGAAGGTCTCGGCATTCTTCAGATCTCCGATGTGGGAGCTGAGGAAAACGGAACGGCCCCGCCCAAGGGCGAAAGAGGCCTTCTGCTCAGCGCCCATGGCAAAGATTCCGTCTGAATTCTCCGCAGCTCTGACAGGGCGGGGGACATATCCCCGGCTTCTGCGGAGAAAATAGGGCAAGCCCTCCCACTCTGTGACAAGGGAGTCATCGCAGCGGTTCCGGATCCTGCGATTATGCAGGAGAAATCCGTCGGCCGTGCCGCTGAGCGCCGCGAGAGCCTCTTCATTGTCTGTGATGACGGGACAGCCGGGGATATTTCCGCTTGTCATGACTACCATATCGGGGCCTCCGTAAGTTCCGTCCAGGAGGAGCAGATGCAGCGGCGTGTAGGGCAGCATGACGCCGAGCCGCGGGCTGAAGCTGAGTTCGGGAAAGCTTCCCGGTTCCTTTTTTGAGAGCAGGACGATGGGGCGGGCGGGATCTGTGAGAAGACGCGCTTCCGCCTCGGATATGCGGCAGATCTGCCGTGCCGACTCAAGGGAACGGCACATAACTGCCAGAGGCTTTTCCGCCCGGTGTTTCCCTGCGCGGAGACGCTTTACCGCATCCGCGTTCCTCCCGTCGCAGGCCAGATGGATGCCTCCGATTCCCTTTACAGCCAGGATTCCTCCCCGGGCCAGCAGTTTCTGAGCCGTACGGAACGGATCCGCAGTTTCCGCGCCGTCAGGATCCGGTTCTGATCCGAACGGGCGGAGAGCAGAAGCCGCGGAAGCTGCGGCGTAGAAAGCGTGAGGCCCGCACGCGGGGCAGCAGTCCGGCTGGGCATGATACCGGCGGTCACGGATATCGCTGTACTCGGCCCTGCAGGGAGCGCACATGCGAAAGTCTTTCATTACGGTGCGGCTCCGGTCATAGGGGAGAGATTCGATGATCGTGTATCTTGGCCCGCAGTTGGTACAGTTGATAAAGGGATAGCGGTATCGGCGGTCCGACGGGGTAAAGAGCTCCTTTTCGCACGCGGGGCATATGGAGATATCCGGTGATATAAGGGTGGATCCGGGATTCATATGGCTGTCCAGTATGGAGAAGCCCTCAGACCCTTCCGATGTTTTTTCAGGGATCACGGTTACATTTTCCACCGCTGCCATGGGAGGCGGGGATGTTTTAAGCTCTGACAGAAAATTCTGCAGGGCCGCCGTCTGTCCTTCCAGCCGGCCTTCCAGTCCGGAAGAAGTGTTGCGGACCCAGCCGCGGATATGATGTTTTTCAGCAAGCCGGTGCAGGAAAGGACGGAATCCGACGCCCTGCACGATGCCTTCTATATGAATGCGGATGCTCCGGCTGATCTCATCACTGTCTGCGGCGCCGATTTTTCGAATGCTTTCCGGCGTATGGTCTCCGCCCGGAATATTTCCGCTCATGAAACGGCGCTCCCGGCCTTCTGCGCGATGAAGCCGGCCAGTTCATCCAGTCCGTTTCCGGTTCTGCTGCTGATCCGGAAGAGCGGCGCTTCCGGATTGACGGTCTGATAGTTGGCGCAGACCCTCTCCTCGTCGAAATCAAAATAAGGAAGCATGTCATATTTATTCAGCACAAGGCAGTCTGTGTCCGTGAACATGAGCGGGTATTTTTCCACTTTATCGTCTCCCTCGGGTATGCTCAGCAGAGTAATCCGCAGTGATTCGCCGATGCGGAACTCGGCAGGGCACACCAGATTCCCGATGTTCTCCACAAAGATGAGGTCCAGATCCTCCAGCGGCAGGCAGGGAAGGATATGCTGAATACTCATGGCCTCGATGTGGCAGGCGCCGTCTGTGTTCAGCTGGACCGTGGGGATGCCGAGCTCTGCGATGCGGTCCGCGTCCACCTGTCCTGCGATGTCTCCCTCGATAACTCCGATGCGGAAACGGTCCTTCAGTTTCCCGATAAGAGAAGTGATCATGCTTGTCTTTCCCGCTCCGGGACTTCCCATTACGTTGATCATACATATTTTATGTGATGCCAGTGTGGCTTTTACTTCTTCACTCACATCCTCGTTCCAGTCCATGATCTGATGCAGTACTTTTATTTCCATCGATGTCTACCTCCAGGCTTTTGATATAGAATTCTTTTCCGGACAGAAGTTTAAGATTCAGACTTCCGCAG
>ERZ1090862.1122-NODE-1124-length-11908-cov-4.475070_pt1 | contig 11908 bp, 7 predicted proteins | sample MGYA00478481_ERZ1090862 | MGnify/ENA primary metagenome ERZ1090862 (study PRJEB33644, sample SAMEA5815745) | chicken gut metagenome | biome: Chicken; feature: Gastrointestinal Tract; material: Caecum | place: Ireland | collected 2019-01-01 | study: A study of the... | reverse complement strand
CCCACATACATCTCGACAAAAGCAGATCCTGACAGGGAAAAGAACGGCACTTTTGCCTCTCCGGCCACCGCCTTGGCCAGCAGGGTCTTGCCGGTTCCCGGAGGGCCTACAAGGAGTGCTCCCTTGGGAAGTTTTGCACCTATTCCAGAATATTTTCCGGGATTATGGAGGAAATCCACCACTTCCTGAAGTGACTCCTTCGCCTCATCCTCGCCGGCCACATCCTGAAACGTCACTCCCGTCTCCTTTTCCATATACATCTTGGCATTGCTTTTTCCGATTCCCATCATGCCGCCGCCCTTGGTCATCCGCTTCATAAGGATGTTGAACAGAATAACAAGCAGAACGATCGGCAGTATGACCGTGACAACCACTTCGAAGATAAGTGATCCGGCAGTATCGGGAACCTCGGCTCCGAAAGTAACGCCTGCATCTTCCAGGCGCTGAGCCAGAGTATCATCATTTACAACACCGGTATAATAATCCGGTTCCCGCTCCCCGCCTGCGCCCTCCTGGGCCTGCTGTTCGATCTGATTTATTATGTTGTTCATTCCTGTTCCCTGGGCAGAACTGTTATCCTCGTTCTGCGCGTCTTTCTTCAGGGTAATGTAGATCCTTGTGCTTCCGAGAGTAACCTCATCCACCTTGTTGTCATCTACCAGTTCAAGAAATTTATCATAACTGATTTCCTCAGGATTGGATCCCTGCATAAGAGAATAAAGTCCCATAACAACAAAAGTGACCAGCAGTGTCGTGACGAGAATGACTCCCCATCCCTGCCGGTTGTTGTTGGGACCGCTTCCTTTATTATTCTGATTATCCATTCTGTGCCTCCTAAAATGAACTATTATCATTATACGGACAGCGTTTCCATAAATCAATAAAAACATTATGAAAATATTGTAAATCCGTGGCTTTTTATAGTATACTGGGTACGTAATATGTCATTTAACGGGGGTAGGAAATGAGAATTGGTTTTGATAATGAAAAGTATCTGAAAATGCAGTCTGAACACATCCGTAACCGGATCAGCCAGTTTGACAACAAGCTCTATCTGGAATTCGGGGGAAAATTGTTTGATGATTATCACGCTTCACGGGTTCTTCCCGGTTTCGCGCCTGACAGCAAGCTGAGGCTGCTGAAGGAGCTTAGCAGTCAGGCTGAGATCGTCATTGCCATCAGTGCAAAAGACATTGAAAAGAACAAAATACGCGGAGATCTGGGCATTACTTATGATTCTGACGTACTCCGCCTGATTGAAACTTACCGTGAACAGGGACTCTATGTCGGCAGTGTGGTGATCACCCAGTTTTCCGGTCAGGAGAGTGCCGCTCTGTTTAAAAACCGCCTGGAGAGCATGGAGATCCCGGTATATCTTCATTATAATATAGCCGGCTATCCTTCCAATATTCCCCTGATTATCAGTGATGAAGGGTACGGAAAAAATGATTATATCCGTACAAGCCGTCCCTTGGTTATTGTCACCGCTCCGGGACCCGGCAGCGGAAAGATGGCTACGTGTCTTTCCCAGCTTTATCACGAGCACAAGAGAGGCATACGGGCCGGATATGCAAAGTTCGAGACGTTTCCTATCTGGAATCTGCCGCTGAAGCATCCTGTCAATCTTGCCTACGAGGCCGCTACCGCAGACCTGAATGATGTAAACATGATCGATCCCTTCCACCTGGAAGCATATGGGGAGACAACGGTAAATTATAACAGAGACGTTGAGATATTCCCGGTTCTCAACACGATTTTCGAAAAAATCTACGGGGAAAGTCCGTACAAATCCCCCACAGACATGGGGGTCAACATGGCCGGCAACTGCATCTGTGATGACGCTGTCTGCCGGGAAGCGTCATGTCAGGAAATCATCCGGCGCTATTATGCCGCGCTGAACGCTCTTCTGAAGGGTGATTCTTCTGACAAGGAAGCTCAGAAGATCGAACTTCTCATGAATATGGCCGGGATCACCATCGCGGACCGGAAAGTTGCAGTCCGCGCATTGGAACGCGCAAAGGAGACGTGCGGGCCGGCCGCTGCTCTTGAACTGGAAGACGGCAGGATCATCACCGGCAAGACGACAAATCTTCTGGGCGCATCCGCGGCTCTGCTTCTCAATGTATTGAAAGAGCTTGCGGGACTGGACCACGGACTCCATATCATATCGCCGGAGTCTATTGAGCCGATCCAGAAGCTGAAGGTGGATTATCTGAAAAGTAAAAATCCGCGTCTTCACACCGATGAAGTTCTCATTGCGCTGTCAGCCAGCGCCGCCGCGAGCCCCCAGGCGAGACTCGCTCTCTCCCAGCTTCCGAAGCTGGAGGGATGTCAGGCGCACACGTCTGTCATGCTGTCCGATGTGGATATCAAGATCTTTAAGAAGCTCGGAGTCCAGCTCACCTGTGAGGCAGTGTATGAGCACAACCATCTGTACCACTAAAACAAACATTTTAAAAAAAAGTCTGTATTTTTCAATTGAATAGGTGTATACTGAGAAAGTATTTTTTTACAGTTCAGCCATATACATTTACCCGGACCGCAACGGCGCGGTCCAGCAGTCTATGGCTGAACTGTACTCGTTTTCTGATAACAGCTGAAAAGTCACACAATCGCAGGAGGAGAAAAAATGGCAGTAAAATATGTATTTGTCACAGGCGGAGTCGTATCCGGTCTCGGGAAAGGTATCACCGCCGCATCACTTGGACGTCTGCTGAAAGCGCGGGGTTACACCGTTACAATGCAGAAGTTTGATCCTTATATAAATATCGATCCCGGTACCATGAATCCGGTACAGCACGGTGAGGTCTTCGTCACCGATGACGGGGCCGAGACGGATCTTGATCTCGGACATTATGAGAGATTCATAGATGAAAGTCTCACGAAAAATTCCAATGTCACAACGGGAAAGATCTACTGGTCTGTCCTTCAGAAAGAACGCCGGGGTGACTTCGGAGGCGGTACTGTCCAGGTTATCCCTCATATCACCAACGAGATAAAGAGCCGGTTCTACCGCAACCCGGCAGCCGAGGGCACAGAGATTGCGATCATCGAGGTAGGCGGTACTGTGGGCGATATCGAAAGTCAGCCGTTCCTTGAATCCATCCGTCAGTTCCAGCATGAAAAAGGACGTGAAAACGTGATCCTGATCCACGTGACACTGATTCCGTATCTGCGTGCCTCCCAGGAGATGAAGACAAAGCCCACACAGGCCAGCGTAAAGGAACTCCAGGGAATGGGAATTCAGCCGGATATTATCGTATGCCGCTCCGAGTATCCTCTGGATGCAGGAATGAAGGATAAGATTTCACTGTTCTGTAACCTTCCCGCCGAGCATGTACTTCAGAATCTGGATGTAGAGTATCTCTACGAAGCGCCTCTTGCCATGGAGAAAGAACATCTGGCCCAGGTGGTCTGCGAGTGTCTCCACCTTGACTGTCCGGAACCTGATCTGAAAGACTGGACTGAAATGGTCGAGAAACTGCGCAACCCTACTCAGGAAGTCACAATAGCTCTTGTCGGAAAGTATATCCAGCTTCATGACGCTTACATCAGTGTTGTCGAAGCCCTGAAACACGGAGGCATATACAGCCACACTACTGTAAATATCAAATGGGTGGATTCCGAGACTGTCACTGCCGACAATGTGGATGAAATATTCGGAGATGTCAGCGGTATCCTTGTACCGGGCGGATTCGGCCACCGCGGAATCGAGGGAAAGATCGAAGCGATCAAATACGCCCGTACCCACGGCGTTCCATTCCTCGGGCTCTGTCTCGGCATGCAGCTTGCCATTGTCGAGTTTGCCCGCAATGTAATCGGATATAACGATGCTCATAGCATGGAGCTCAAACCGGACACAACGCATCCGGTCATCCACATTATGGAGGATCAGATCGGAATCGAAGACATCGGCGGTACGCTCAGACTTGGCGCATACCCCTGTGTGCTCAAGGAAAACTCTCTCGCTTACCGGCTGTACGGTAAGAAGGAGATCAGCGAAAGACACCGTCACCGTTATGAAGTAAACAATGACTACCGTGAAGTCCTCGAAGAACATGGGATGTCCCTGTGCGGGCTTTCACCGGACAGCCGGATCGTTGAGATGATCGAGATTCCCTCCCACCCGTGGTTCATTGCCACTCAGGCTCATCCTGAACTGAAATCAAGACCGAACCGGCCGCATCCGCTCTTTAAAGGCTTTGTGGAAGCAGCGTTGAAAAAGCAGAACGAAGGCTGATTCTGACAGACATAAGGCAATCCGGCGGTCATGCCGGGCTTGCCGTACAAAAAAACGGAAGGATTTCCATCTTGTGGATTCCTTCCGTTTTTCGTTATCAGTTCAATTTCCTATTTTGACAGCTTCCATCCGGCCCATCCGGCGATCAGACCGATCACCAGCCCTCCGAGCACATCGGTGGGGTAATGAACTCCCACATACAGTCTGGACAGCGCGATCAGTGCAGCAAGAACGATAACCACAATTCCCCATCGTCTCGGAAGAGTCCTGTAAAATGCTGACGCCGCGGCAAAAGACGCGCATGTATGCCCGGACGGGAACGAAAAGTCACGCTGTTCTCCGATCAGCCTGACCAGACCGGGAACCGTCTCATATGGCCGGATTCTCTCAACAATATTTTTGACTGCCACGTTGGTCACAAGTGCACCCAGAGCCAGCGCAATAAGGGCTGCTATACCCGCTCTTCTCGTCTTTTTCGGGATGAGCAGGATTACCGCCAGCGCAATCCAGAGCATTCCTCCGTCTCCCAGATGGGTAATTGTCGTCCAGAATCCATTCATCCATTCCTGCCGGATATGTTCCTGAATAAAAAGCAGGATATTCTGATCGATTTCCAGTAATGTCTGCAGCATTTCTTCTCTCCTTTATCTGCCGGGATCTTTCCGCCCCGGCTCTTTTTCCAGATCTTCCTGTGAAAACAGTTCGTCTATCACCTTTTCATATGCGTTACATTTCTCGCACTTTCTGATCTTTTTTGCATATCTCTTATAATCTGTAAACAGCGGAGCCATGTATGACCACATTTCTTTCATTTTATAAAGAATTGTCCGGTCACCTGACATTTCCCTGCAGTATCCTGCATATACGAGGTCATGAAACCTTCTCAGTTCCTCCTTGTCCGCCCTCCTGCCCCCGCGCAGTATTCGGGCCAGAGCCGGATCTGCCAGCACGCCTCTCCCGATCATGATACAGTCCACCGAGGGAAACCGCTCCCGGAATCTTCTGAAATCTTCCGCAGAAAATATATCCCCGTTGTAGCACACCGGATTGACGCTGTTTTCCAGAGCCTCCTCAAACACATCCAGATTCGGCGTATTCCGGTAGAAGTCCTTCTGCACACGAGGATGAATGATCAGTTCTTTCATCGGATATCTGTTATATATCTTCAGCAGTTCCGCGAATTCTTTTCCGTCCTCGATTCCCGCCCTTGTCTTAACGGATATCCTTATCCTGCATTCTGCAAAAACTGTATCCAGAAATTCTTCCAGTCTGTCCGGATATGCCAGAAATCCCGCCCCCCGGCCCTTTGTCACAACCGTCCGCGACGGGCATCCGAGATTCAGGTTCACTTCCCCGTATCCGTACTCTCTCAGTTTCTCAGATGTCCTCAGGAAATCTTCCGCATTGTTCGTCAGAATCTGAGGAACCGTATACGCTCCTTCATTGTTTTCAGGACAAATATCCTTTTTCTCCCGCGAACTGAGATGGCCTTTCTGATTCGGCCTGATGAACGGGACAAAATATTTATCAAATCCACCGAAACACTCTCTGAGAGCGCTCCGGTATATCCAGCCTGTTATTCCTTCCAGCGGCGCCAGATATATCTTCATAATATATATTCTCCTGTCTCTGTGATCCGGACTGCGCTCTCGGCGCAGTCTTCTGTTCAAGATTAAACCATACCGAATCCTTCCCGTCTTGTCAAGTGAAACCGGTTGTGCTAAGATTGTTGTCGTTTTCAGCGGTTCTCTGATACCGGAGAACGGTTCTATATAAATATCTCAAGGAGGATCATTATGCAGACAATCAGAAAATTTATTCATTATTATGCTCCGTACAAAGCAGTATTCTTTATTGATCTTCTGTGCGCTGCGTTTATCAGTCTGGCTGATCTGGCCTACCCGCAGATCCTGCGCACAGCCACTAACACACTTTTCACCAGGGACAGCAGTGTCATTCTGAGAGCTCTGCCTCTTATCGCGGCCGGGCTTCTTGTAATGTACATCATCCAGAGTCTCTGCAAATATTATGTGAGTTATCAGGGACACATGATGGGGGCTCATATGGAACGGGACATGCGCCAGCAGCTTTTTGACCATTATGAAAAGCTTTCCTTTTCCTACTACAGCAGAAACAATTCGGGACAGATGATGAGCAAACTTGTATCCGACCTGTTTGACATTGCCGAATTCGCCCACCACGGCCCCGAAAACCTCTTCATCTCTCTTGTTAAAATCATCGGTTCTTTCATTTTCCTGTTCATGATTAACTGGAGGCTGGCGCTTCCTCTGATCGTGCTTGTCCTGTGCATGTTTGTCTTTTCTTTCCGGCAGAACAGCCGGATGCAGGAGACATTCATGGAAAACCGCCGGAAGATAGGCGATGTGAACGCAAGTCTTCAGGATACTCTGGCCGGCATTCGTGTCGTTCAGTCTTTCGCCAACGAGGACATTGAAAGAGAAAAATTCAGAAAAAGCAACCATGCTTTTCTCATCTCAAAGCGCAATAATTACAGCTGTATGGGAAGCTTCATGGGCTGGAATCTGTTCTTCCAGGGAATGATGTATCTGGTAACCCTTGTATACGGCGGCTATCTGATTGCCAAAGGCCTTATGGTGCCTGCGGATCTGGCCATGTATGCTCTGTACATCGGAATCTTTATCAGTCCGATCCAGATCCTTGTAGAACTGATCGAGACGATTCAGAAAGGCCTGTCAGGCTTCCGCCGCTTTCTTGACGTGATGGAGACCGAACCCGACATAAAGGACGCGCCCGACGCCAGAGAACTGACCAATGTACACGGAAGAGTCTGCTACGAAGATGTTTCCTTCCATTACAGCGATGACGACACCCCTGTTCTCTCTCATGTATCTTTTGAGATTCCTGCAGGAAGATCCATTGCTCTTGTGGGTCCCTCCGGAAGCGGAAAGACGACAATATGTTCCCTTCTGCCCCGCTTCTATGATGTTACAGGAGGGAAAATTACAATTGACGGTCAGGATGTGCGTACCCTGACGCTCAAAAGTCTCCGAAGCCAGATCGGTATGGTACAGCAGGATGTCTATCTCTTCGGAGGGACGATAAAAGAGAACATCGCTTACGGGAAACCGGGAGCCTCCATGGAGGAAATCATAGAGGCGGCAAAGCGCGCCAATATTCATGAATTTATTGAAGAACTTCCTGACGGATACGATACATTCGTAGGGGAACGGGGAACCCGCCTTTCCGGAGGGCAGAAGCAGCGCATCTCCATAGCCAGAGTCTTTCTTAAAAACCCTCCGATTCTGATCCTTGACGAAGCGACAAGCGCCCTTGACAACGAAAGCGAGCGCTGGATCCAGCAGAGCCTTGAAGAGCTTTCCAGGGACCGTACGACAATCACCATCGCTCACCGGTTATCGACGATCCGTAATGCCGATGAGATTATCGTAATAACCGAAGACGGCATTGCCGAGCGCGGAACTCATGAAAGTCTTCTCAAAAAAGGAGGAATCTATGCCCGGTACTACAATATGTAGGCAGAAGAACTCTGCATATGACAGGAGGGCGGTTCAGATTATATCCGGTAATCTGAACCGCCCTCCTGCTGCAGAAAAATTTCTCCCGGGATCATTCTCTTCACTTTCCGGCGTTCCCGGACTCACTCTACCATACTGATAAAATCTTCAAGAGTCTGTTCCCGCAGCATTCGCAGTCTGGGAAGCCTGAGCGGATCGTCTCCCACCTCCGCCCTTCTGTTCTCCGTTGTAACGGCACATGTGAACCCCGCATCTCTCACTGCCATCAGGCAGCTGTCTGTATAATCTCCATACGGGTATGCAAACGCATCCCTGTTCCCGCATATATCAATTGATCTCTTCATATCTGACAGGATATCTTCATAACTCATATCCGAAAAAATTCCACCTTCGCCGTGTCTCCCCACATCCTGGTGAAGACGGTCGGAATGAGATTCAAACGTCACATATCTGCTCTGGTATTCTCTTACTTTCCTTTCTCCGTCACTGCCGGTGATCAGAAACGCAGTTGCCGGGATCTGATATTTTTCGAGCAGCGGAATTCCCAGTTCAAGGAAACTTTCCGATCCGTCATCGAACGTAAGGACAACACTCTTTTCAGGCAGTCTCAGATCACCGTTTACATAATCTTTCACTTCCTGCCATGTAGGAAAATAATAATCATTTTCCGCCAGATACTGCAGCTCACTTTCCAGAGTTTGAATCTCAATATAATAATACCCGAGATTATCGGGCGGATCTGCTTCATCGTAAAGAAAATGGTACATACAGATTGCAAGGCCGTCCGTCTTGTATGAAATTTCCGAGTCAGATTTTTCCCCTGCGCCGGTTTCCTCCCCGGCATTATTCTTCTGTTCGCTCTCAAGTTTCTTTTCTATATTCTGCGTGCCGGTATTCTGTATCACACCGCAGACAGCAGCAATCATCCCGGAGAGAAGAAGCAGTGTCACTGCCAGAACCAGCAGGAAAGCATTTCTGCGCCTCCTCCTCCGGGATCCATAACGTCTGTCCAGTCTGTCATACATCTTTTTTCATTCTCCTTCCCGGAAAATCCGGTCTGTTTCATTCCACCAGACTGATAAATCCTTCCAGTGACTGATCCTTAAGCATCCTCACCCTTGGAAGAAGCAGAGGATCGTCGCCGACCTCGGCCCTGCGGTTCTCAGTAGTCACCGCACAGGTGAAGCCTGCATCCTGAACCGCTGTACGGCATTCCTCTGTGTAATCCCCGTAAGGATATGCAAAGGCATCGCCGTTGCCGCAGATTTCAATGGATCTTTTCAGATCTGCCACTGCGTCGTCATGGTTCATTGCCGTAAAAATCCCTCCGTGTCCGATATTTCCTCCCGCCCGGTGCATATTGTCCGAATGGGACTGGAACGTCACAAAATCATTCCTGTATTCCTTCACTTTGTTTTCTCCGTCACTGCTGGTAATCAGAAATGAGGTGGCCGGCACCCGATATTTCTCAAACACCGGAATCCCCAATTCCAGAAAGCTTCTGGCACCGTCGTCAAATGTCAGGACAACGCTTTTTTCCGGGAGAAGCAGCTCTCCTTCCACATACTGTCTCACTTCTTCCCATGTGGGAAAATAATAATCATTTTCCACAAGATATTTTATCTCATCTTCCAATGCATGGACTTCGATGTAATTATTGTTCAGATCATCCGGCGGATCTGACTCGTCGTAAACATAATGATACATGCAGATTGCAAGGCCGTTCGTTTTGTGATGTTCTTCTGTTGCAGTATTTTTCATCCTGCTGTCTTCTCCGGCGTGAGAATCCGTACTTCCGGCTGTGTTTTCCCCGGGATTTTCCTGTCCTGACTTATCCTGTCGGGGATCAATGCTGATATCTTTTGCCGTTTTCCCCATATTCTGCTCTCTGCTGTCGCCTTTCACAAGGCCATATACAGCCGCTGCTGTTCCTGCAATGAGAAGGATCAGTACCAGAAGAAGGACGCACAGCACGGCGGCCCGTGTGGTCTTTTTCCTTCTTCGGCGTCTTCTCCTTCTGTCCCTGCAATTTCTGAGGTTTCGGTTTTCCCTCTGTTCCATTCTGATACCTCTGTCTTATATTCCCCTTTTTGCAGACATTCTGTTTCCTCAGTCCTTTTTTACCGTCTCTCTTAAAATTCTGGAAGCGATCTCCTCTTTGATCTGGCCGATGAATTCGTTCAGATCTTTCTGTCCCTCATCACCTGCAAAGCGGCTTCTGACGGATACTTTGCCGTCTTCCTCTTCTTTTGCCCCCACAACAAGCATGTACGGGATCTTCTTCATCTGGGCCTCACGGATCTTGTATCCGATCTTTTCTGCACGCATGTCGATCTCCGCACGGATTCCGGCCTCGCTGAGCGCTTCCAGCACCTTCTGTCCGTACTCCATATGCTTGTCGGAGATCGGAAGGACTTTCACCTGTACCGGAGCAAGCCATGTCGGGAACGCTCCGGCAAAATGCTCGATCAGAATACCGATGAATCTCTCAATGGATCCGAACACGACTCTGTGGATCATGATCGGTCTGTGCTTTTCTCCGTCCGCTCCCGTGTACTCAAGGTTAAACCGCAGCGGAAGCTGGAAATCAAGCTGAATCGTTCCGCACTGCCATGTTCTTCCGATGGAATCCTCCAGATGGAAATCGATCTTCGGTCCGTAGAAAGCTCCGTCTCCTTCATTTACCACATAGGGCAGACCGATGTCGTCAAGCGCATTGCGGAGCGCGTCTGTCGCCATCTCCCAGTCCTCGTCACTTCCCATGCTGTCCTCGGGACGCGTGGAAAGCTCTACATGATATTTGAACCCGAACAGACTGTAAACTTCATCAATCAGTTTTACAACACCCTTGATCTCATCCTTGATCTGCTCCGGCATCATAAAGATATGGGCATCGTCCTGAGTAAAGCAGCGCACTCTCATCAGGCCATGAAGCTGGCCGGATTTCTCATGACGGTGTACCAGACCGAGTTCTCCCATGCGGATCGGCAGATCGCGGTAGGAACGGGGCTCTGATTCGTATACCAGGATTCCTCCCGGACAGTTCATCGGTTTGATTGCGAAATCAACATCGTCGATCACCGTTGTATACATATTTTCCTTGTAATGATCCCAATGGCCGGAGGTCTCCCAGAGGTGACGGCTCAGCATGATCGGCGTGGAAATTTCCACATACCCTGCTCTTCTGTGAATTTCTCTCCAGTAATCAAGAAGCGTATTCTTGAGCACCATTCCGTTTGGCAGGAAGAACGGGAAACCAGGACCCTCTTCGCGCATCATGAACAGTCCCAGCTCTTTCCCCAGTTTTCTGTGGTCACGTTTCTTTGCCTCTTCCATCATGGTAAGATACTCATCCAGCTCCGCCTTCTTCGGAAATGCGGTGCCGTAGATTCTCTGGAGCATCTTGTTCTTCTCGCTGCCTCTCCAGTAAGCGCCGGCAAGACTGGTCAGCTTGAACGCCTTCACCGGCTTCGTTGTCATCAGATGAGGACCTGCGCACAAGTCTGTGAACTCACCCTGAGAGTAGAAACTGATGGTCTCATCTTCCGGAAGATCTTCAATCAGCTCTACTTTATATGGTTCATTTTTCTCTTTGAAATAGTCGATCGCCTCGTTTCTCGGCATTGTATACTGTTTGATCTCAAGGTTTTCCTTAACGATCTTCTTCATCTCAGCCTCTATCTTTTCAAGATCTTCTGCTGTAAGGGGAGTCTCCCTGTCTACATCATAGTAGAACCCGTCTGCGATGGACGGTCCGATTGCAAGTTTTGTATCCGGGTAAAGTCTCTTTATGGCCTGCGCCATAATATGGGAGGCAGTATGACGGAATGCGCCTTTGCCTTTCTCATCGTTAAATGTCAGAATGCTGAGTTCACAGTCTCTGTCCACAACAGTCCTCAGATCCACGATCTCTCCGTCGATCTCTCCGGATGTCGCCACTCTGGCAAGTCCTTCGCTGATATCTTTTGCGATGTCATACACGCTCATGGGCTGACCGTACTCTTTAAAAGAGCCGTCTTTTAATGTGATCTTCATGTTCTTCTCTTCCTTTCTTTTCTGAATCTCTGTCCGTGCCCTCTTCCATACCGTCTTCTGGCGATATCGCACACTGGCGTCTGTCCGCAGCAATATGCATGCGGCATCGGAAAAG